>WNGJ01001181.1_pt1 | contig 25232 bp, 23 predicted proteins | sample 5400611 | NCBI WGS metagenome assembly WNGJ01 (sample SAMN13153375, study PRJNA577476) | soil metagenome | isolation source: 40 cm soil or saprolite under Garry oak tree replicate 1 | place: USA:California | collected 2016-06-15
CTGCGTACAATTGTGCCGTCTGCCTGTCTCATGGTGTTGGCGTGGCGCGCGACGACAGGGAGGCGGCGCTGTGGCTGCGCAAAGCCGCCGACCGAGTGCTGGACGCGCAATTCTGGTATGGTCGCGTCCTGGTCGAGGGACGAGGCGTGGACCGCGATCTCGCAGAAGGGCGCAGATGGATCGCGCGCGCGGCCGAGGCCGGCATGGTGGACGCTCAAGTCGCGCTCGGCGAGATGATGCTGACCGGCACCGGCGGGGCCCGCGATCCGCCGGGTGCCTTGGCATTGTTCGAAAAGGCGGCGGCGAGCGGCCATCTGGCCGCCATGTTTGCAACCGGCGTCGTCTATGGCGGCGTTCACGGCTTGCCAGCAAATCATGGTGCCGCCCAGCATTGGTTCCGCGCGGCGGCCGAGCACGGGCATCCGGCGGCGCAGATGATGCTGGAGCGCCATGTCGCCGCAAACGCTGCGGACCAAGCCGATCCGGATGACGTGCGCCACAGACCCGGCGAGGCGCCCGCCGAAGGTCCGAACGAAGCCGGGGAGGATGTCGCTGCGCCATCCACGGAAGTTGCAGGCGATGAGGCAATACCGATCTCGGGTAAACCCGAGATCGACACATTTTGATGCCTAGTTTAAACAACTTGCGCACTTTGAATGCGGAACTCGGGTAAGCCCGAGTTCCGGTTTTCCACTTAGCCTGATTGTGCGCCAGGTTCCTGGAAGGTCATCCGGGTTTCAAGTTCTTCGTGGCGCGCCTTGCCCGTCGCAATTCTGCAAAGCAGTCTGGTTCACTTGCAAGAGACGGCAATCTTGCGTTCACGGGCCCGTCTGACGAGGACTATGACCAGGAGACCGATCCACGCACCAATCGTGCTGGTCGCGAATTCACCTGCGCTCGCGATCCGGCCCGGGATCCACAATTGAACGAACTCCAATGAGCCAGCGCAAATAGCGAGCAGGACGCCGCTCGACAGCAACTGCATAGGGCGCAGGTATCCAATGGCCAACAGGCTGCCCGTGATAAGATACGCGACGAAATGCTCGCCATAATCATTTCCCAATACGTGAGGACGCATGTTGCCTGGCACCACCGACAGAACAATGATGGTGAGCGCGGCTAGCCCGGCGCCCGTGCGGGTGAGCATCACTAGCTTCCTCACAGCGTCTTTCCTTCCCTCCGGTAGGCTGCCAGGGAGCGTCCCGGCCCTGCAATCCAGTCGCCGGCTAGCGTCGGCGACATCACGGCCAAGATCCCGGCTCCTCGTCCGCGCTAAGGCGCGAGAGACCTGTCAAACGATATCGATCGCGGTTCTGCTGCCGGCATCGGAGCTAGTGTCGGTCTTGGCGGTTGCCTGAGCTTGGCGTGAGGACCCCGTCGTGGAAGAGGCACGGAAGCCGACGCGGCCGCCGTGAGTGCTTGCTCCTCAGCGATCGTGGCAGCGGCTGTTGTTCGAGCTGGCTCATGGTCCGTCGCGTGTGGGACGCCAATTATCAGCCCGGCAGCTGTTTCAGCAGGAGCAATGCTTGTTCGCGCGGCCTCCAACGATGCCATGGCGGCATTTGGCGCCGGGTTCAGTGCGCTCTCGGCTGGCCCAGTGGCCGTAACCGTCGCGTTTCCGGCAGGCGCGTTAGCGGTGGCTTCCCTCTCCTGCGGACGTTCCGGCGCTTGCCGCCGCGACGGTCGGTTCCGTCTGGGCTGCGAAGCCCGCCGTCTCCGCGAGCTTGTCCATTCCAGCCATGTCGTCCAACCGCAGGGCAACCTCGACGACATCGCCTGGCTGGAGCTCGGAGTCCTGGTCCACGATGATGCGCTCATGGCCGCCTTTGCCCTTTCTGATGACCGTAAACTCCTGCTTGAGCTCGTTTCCTCGCACGAGTTGCGACCTTGCCGCCGCGTATAGCAACTTCTCGCCGGTGCTCTGCAGCTTTGCTCGAACTTGGCCGAGCCTTGTGCGGGCATCCTGAAGGTCCTGAAGCAACTTGATTCTCCGCTGGTCGTCGAGCCGCTCCAGCTGCCTTGCAATGTCGTCCTGCTGCTTCTTGACCTGCATCAACTGAGCAGCTGTCTGCAGTTTTCGCGTTGATGACAGCAACACAGCACGACGGGCATCGGTCACGCGAGGGCTCGGCAAGGCGCCTTTGCCGAAGAGCTCGTTGATCCTCTGCAATTCCTCGGCGTCGGCCTGCATTCCTTGTTCCTCCTTCGTGTTCTGCTCCGAGAGGACCTTGATTTGCTCGTCACCCTGCTTGATGGAGTGCTGAAGGAAGGTTTTTTCGCGCTCATAGTCGGCTTGTTCGGTCCGCAAATGCTCGGCTTCGACGCTTACGATTTCAGCCTTCCGAGAGGGGGAGACAGGCACATCCGCCAGGAGTTTTTGATCGAGAGTGTCCTTCTCTCCCAGTTCGGTGTTGAACCGCGACACGCGTGCCCGTTCTTTGGCGAACTCTGTCCAAAGCGACTCATACTCGCCTCTCAAGTCTGCCGACAGAAGAATGGGATTCTCCATTCGGATTCGCAGGATGTCGTAGCCGCCCGATAGGGTTATGGCTTGGCGCACGGTCATAAATGGACGAAAAGCTTGCTCACCAGGCTTGGACACGTCACCATTTACGTATATCGGCCTATACTGCACCACGATGGCGGTGACCTCATCGGGCTCTATCGCCACCGCGTTTTCGCGTCCGTCTGACGTCCTCTGCCGAAAGACCTTGGTGGCCAACGTGGCTTGAATCTTGGCCTCGACCTCCGATGGAGACAGGCCGGCTACCAGGAGCGTGCCGAGCAGTGGAAATGAAATGCTGCCATCCGATTTCACGGGAACACGACGCTGCAGCTCAGGCACCCTTGCGACCAGGATTTCGATCACATCTCCAACGTCGATTTGATATTCTGCTGCCGCCGGAACGACCGAACACAGGAAGCTGACTGTCAGCAGGCTCCATTTGATGAAACGGGACTTGCCGATTCGAAAAGCGCCAATCCCATTGCCTTGATAAGTCCGCATTCGGAAATTTGACATTGCGACCCCTCCCGGCGCGACCCTGACCGCCGACGCGGCGGTTATTTCCTCGCAGCTGTTCCCCACGACACCCGCGCAACGTAGTCGGCGACAGGATCGCCGGCCTGGCCCCAGTTGCTGGACCAGATCACCTGTGATCCGTCGGGCGAGGGCGATGCGCGGGCCCCGCTCCAGCTCCATGGCCTGATGGAGCCAGCAGCAATACCGCGCCATACGCCAGCGGGACCATTGCCGCCAGCCATGGCACATGCAGATCAATCGTTCTTCCTACCAATACCCTTGACGAGACGCACGATGCTCGGCAACGCGACATGGCTCGCTCCCTTGAGTTTGAGCGTCGGCAATGATGTTGATCCGTTCTTGTGCCCTGCAGATAGGACTTGTGCGACATCCAAACTGGGGAACGGCTCAACCGGCAGCTTCTCCAAGGCAGGCGAAGCGTCGTCCTTTGCCGAAATGAACGGGCCATTACTCATCGCCCAAATCGCGGCCTGCGTGCGGTTGTGGACCCGAATCCTCCGAAGGATCGCTTTGACGTGAACCTTCACGGTGGCCTCAGCGATAGCCATCTTGCGCGCGATGGCCTTGTTGGAATCACCCAGGATCAGGCAGCGCAGGATGGATTGTTGCCGAGCCGACAGCCGCGGCGTGTCGCTGCTCTTGGCTTGTGGTACATGTTCATTCGTTCCAACCTCGATCCCGACCATTTCGCCATCGTCACCACCATCATCATCATCGTCGTCATCCGCCTTTCCGTCGTCAGCGTCATCTTCGTCGTCAGCTGCGTGGCCGTTGTGACCTGCTGCGCCGCCGTTGCGGCTGCGGTCTTGCCGGTCAGAGATGAAAGTCAATATTTCTGGAGGCAAAAGTGTCACGCCGAGCATGACCAATTCGAGGGATTTGATAAATGTGTCGCACGTCGCGACCTTGACCAAATACGCGTTGGCGCCTAATCGAAACGCCGACACCATGTCGGTCAGCTGATGCTGATGAGCCAGCACAGCGACGCGCCCCGCCGGATACCGATGCTTGAAAGACACGATTTGTCCCAATGCCGGATCGAAATCATCGCTGACATCGATGATGAGCAAGATGGGTTGCTCTTGCGGAAGCGAGTTCAGGACGGGATCGTCAACGCCGGACGTCGAAGCAAGGATACGAAAATCGGCCGCACTCAAAATCCGAGCCAGGCCTTCCCTAAGCAGCACATTTGGCCCGACAAGAACGGTCCCAATAGGGACAGTAGGTCCCCGCTCCATTGCAGCCTCGCTGATCTGGGACGGCCCGACGGCCGGCCCGTGTGGCTTTCCTGCGCTGCCCCCCTTTCAATCTCAATCAGCGAACCGCCACCCCGCGCTCCGATTAGTTGTGTTCCATACCTTGCTAAGAGGTGGCCGCCCTCCGGACTGCCGCCGCGTCATGCGCCCGTCACATAAGTTAAATGAAAGCTCACTACAATCAAACGGGCAAACTGCTTATACCATTCGTTATACGCGCAACTTGGTGTTCTGCGCGTGGTGCAGCTGACGCCAGCAGCTGGGCGAGGAGCAGATCGCCACGCTGTTGCAAGAGAGCCTCTGGAGCGGGACGATAGACCAAAGATCCTGAGCAGGTCGTGGTGGACATCAACGTGCAGGAGAAAGCGGTCGCGCATCGACTGACGCCCCCCACCGCGCGATCGAGAAGCAGCTCGATCCGCCAAACGCGAAGGTGTCGGACTACGCCAAAAGCGATCGGCGGGTGGCCAAGCGCGCCGCCATCATGGACTGGCGCTATACGCACGCGCGTTAGTTCAAGCGCGCCAGGCGGCAACTGAAGCTCCTGCACCGATCGTCCGCGACCTTTCGTCGCAAGATCGAGGGCAACCCAGGGCTCGAAGGCCGCTTGGACCGGCTACTCGATCTCGCGTGACGTGTCATCAAGGGTCGCGTCCGCGCGGGCCGAAGAGCTATTCGCTGCACGCCGCAGGTGGAGTGCATTGGCTGCGGTAAGGCAGGGTTCCCTACAAGTTCCGCTGCCAGGTCTCAATTTTTTGCGCTGGTCACCGCGCCAAAGGGGGCGGGCGGTTCGTGCTGCATGCCAAGTCACTGCGATTCTTAGGTCATACACTCGGTCTCGTCATCGCCGATCTCGAAACGCTTGCAGGGTTGCCGTCCGCGGCATCCAGGTATCAGCGGCCAGCTTCCGGCATGCCACCAACGCCGTTCGCCGCGAGAGGCGATGCCGAGATGCCGTCGAGCCCGTGATCAGCCATCTCAAGGAAGATCACCGTATGGATCGCAGCTATCTCACAGGCGCAACGGCGACAGCATCAACGCGGTTATCGCCGGAACCACGCTCGGAAATAACTGGACCGTGATACAAAAGTGTTATAAATATGTCATTCTCTTGGACTCGTGTGTCATGGGCTGCGTGGGCGTTATCATAGCGGACCGTTGTCCCATATTTCTGTGCGGTCTCATCAGTGTGCTCCGCGCGCAGGACAATTTCGACATTGTGGCAAGTTGCTGCGATGGCACCAAGTGTATTCAAGCCATTCGGACGCTGTCTCCACACATAGCGCTCCTCGACATCTCGATGCCGGGCCTGTCCGGACTGGAGATTCTCGCGACCGCGGCGTCGGAAGGGTTGTGCACACGAGTGCTCTTGCTCAGCGCTTCGGTGGAAGCGCCTGAATTGGCAACCGCCGCAGCCAGGGGAGCGTATGGCGTCGTCCCCAAGGATGCATCGCCTGAGACATTGATTCACTGCTTACGGCAGGTGGCGGACGGCCGGAGAATGTTGCCTTTCGTGTCGTCGGGCGAAGAACCCCGACAAGTGCAAGGACGCCGTGCGCGAAACGGTGACACTCGGGATATGCTCTCCATGCTGACGGAGCGGGAACGGCAGATCATGCAGCTGGTATCAGAAGGACTGTCGAACAAGGCAATCGGGCACGGGCTGAATATTTCCCATGGTACGATCAAGGTGCATCTGCACAACATCTATCAGAAGCTCGCAATCAGCAATCGAACCACTCTCGCGGCATTGGCCATGTGTCGGCAGACTGAAAGTGCTTGGTTGATTGCACCGCATTGAGCTATTCCTTTCGCCACTCCATGGACTCGCGTCGCTCCCCCACAGTGGGCCGCAATGCTCATCTCTCGGATCAACCGGTCGAAGTTGTCCGTCATGACGATAACCGAAGACGAACGCGCCGCAGCCGACTTGCTGATCCTGAGCGCGGCCATCAGCGTCATCACCAGAGTGTCTTCATCAGCATGCTTGAACTGGTCGGAGCTCGCGCGCGTGCGGCTCGAGTAGCCGTACAGCCGAGTCACGCGACAATACGCGCCAGCACTTCAGGCGAGAGATGCGCGACCGGCACTTGCTCATCTGGGGGCACCGGCATGGAGCGCTTCTGGAGCATCGACGTTTCGTTTCAGCCGACCCGAGCCTCGGGCTTCCGCGAGGTGGTGGGCAGCATCGGCGCTTCGCGGGGTCGCTTGCTCCTCACTAATTATGAGAGCCTCACGATGGCGGCGCAATTCCCCGATGTCACGCTGCCGCAGGCAGACGAGCGAGGGCAGGTCCTGTCTGTATCACCCGGTCTCTACGACTGCCGCATTGTCCAGTTGTCAGACCCGGAGAGTGATGCACCATTCGAGGAGACGGTCAGTTTTGTCTATGAATTTACACGAGCTACATCATCGAGAGAGGTTTGGAGTGAGCTTCCCTGGAGAGCGGCCTAACCACGCGCTGCAGCGGATAGGATTTGAACCTGTAACCTTCAGGTTATGAGCCTGACGAGCTTGCATGGCGGCGATCCCGAGAGATTCCTTGGTATCATCAAAAAGCACGACCGACATTCTCCCAATTGTTCAATAACTTGAATCCTCAATTCAACGCCGGCCAGGCAACAGAACATCACCAACACCCTGCCAAAAGTAATTGTGCCGCGCGCCGCACTGTCTTTGCGACGACACGATGGCGGCCGCTGGCGATAACCGCTTTATAATACTTCTAAGGTGCAATCTCTTTTCGTACGCCGGGCTTGACCTACCTGCCGGTGGTTGGAAAGAGAAACCATGCACGGCACACTGAAAACCGACACGCGCCCGCAGATGCCGCTTGGCATGGCCAAACGCGGTTTTAGCGGCGTGATCCGTCGTCTCGCGGCCGATGTTGCGGGTTCGGCGCTATCGGCCAACGAACTCGAAAGCCGGTTGATCGAGCTGGGCTTCGTCGAAGGCGCGCGAATCGAGATCCTGCACGAAGGCATCCTCGGGGGCGATCCGATCGCGGTCCGGGTCGAGAACGTCACCATCGCGGTGCGCCGGCGCGAGGCGATGGCCGTCATTGTCGACTGACGAAATGGTACAGCGCCATGGAAGCCCCGTTGATGCATATGGCCCTGGTGGGCACGCCGAACAGCGGCAAGACCTCGCTGTTCAATGCGCTGACCGGTAGCCGCCAAAAGGTCGCGAACTATCCCGGCGTCACCGTCGAACGCAAGGAAGGCTCGTTCGTCACCCCGCTCGGGCGTCAGGTCTCGGTGGTCGATCTGCCCGGCACCTATTCGTTGCGCGGCCGCAGCCCCGATGAGGAAATCACCCGCGATATCGTGCTCGGCCGCACCGCCGGCGAAGCCCTGCCCGATCTCGTGCTCTGCGTGGCCGATTCCACCAATCTTCGGCTAACCATTCGACTGCTGCTCGAACTCAAGCGCACCGGCCGGCCGCTGATGCTGGTGCTCAACATGTTCGATATCGCCACCAGGCGCGGCGTCACCGTCGACGTGCCGGGATTGTCGGAAGCCCTGGGCATTCCGGTGGTGACATCGATCGCGGTGCGCAAGGGCGGCACCGCCGATCTGTTGCGGCAGACCGACGAGATCGCGGCGCAAGCGCCGGTCCCGCTGCAGGAAAACCAGTGGCAGCCGCTCACGACATCTGAATTGCGCGCCACCCAGCGCGAGGCCGACCGCATCATCGCGGCGACCATCAGCCTGCCGTCGCGGCCCGATACCTGGACGGCGCGGATCGACGCCGTGGTGCTGCACCCGGTGGCCGGCCTCGCCATCCTGGCGCTGATTCTCTTTGTGATGTTCCAGGCGGTGTTCGCCTGGGCGCAGCCGCTGATGGAGCTGTTGTCGTCGGCCTTCACTTCGCTTGGGCAATTGTGCACGACACGCTGCCGGCGGGCCTGCTGCAAAGCTTCCTGCAGAACGGCGTGATTTCCGGCGTCGGCAGTGTCATCGTGTTCCTGCCGCAGATCGTCATCATCTTCCTGTTCATTCTGCTCCTGGAGGATTTCGGCTACATGGCGCGGGCGGCGTTCCTGATGGACCGCATCATGGGCGGCGCCGGCCTGCATGGCCGTGCGTTCATTCCGCTGCTCTCCAGTTTCGCCTGCGCTATACCCGGCATCATGGCGACGCGGGTGATCGACAATCGCCGCGACCGGCTCACCACCATCCTGATCGCGCCGCTGATGACCTGCTCGGCGCGGATTCCGGTCTACACCCTGATCATCTCCGCCTTCATCCCGGACGAGCAGATCTGGGGATGGTTCAATCTGCGAGGCCTGGTGATGTTCGGCCTCTACGCCGCCGGCATCGCCAGCGCCCTGGGCGTATCGTTCGTAATCAAATTCTTCATGTGGCGGGATTACGCGCCGGCACCGTTCATGCTGGAATTACCGGACTACAAATTGCCGCGCGCCCGCAGCATCGTCATCGGCGTCTATACGCGCGCCAAGATGTTCCTGCAGCGCGCCGGCACCACGATCTTCTCGATGATGGTGCTGATCTGGTTTCTGGCCTCGTTTCCACCCGCCCCGGCCGGCGCGCAGGACCCTGCCATCAACTACAGCTTCGCCGCCATCATCGGCAAAGCGCTGGAGCCGTTGTTCGCTCCGCTTGGCTTCAACTGGCAGATCGTGGTGGCGCTGATCCCGGGCATGGCCGCCCGCGAAGTCGCGGTCGCGGCCCTCGGCACCGTCTATGCCATCGAGGGCGGCAAGGAAGCCGCCGATCAGATCGGACAAATGCTGGCGACGAAATGGAGCCTGGCCACCGCGTTGTCGCTGCTGGCCTGGTATATCTTCGCGCCGCAATGCGCTTCCACGCTGGCCGTGATCCGCCGCGAGACAGGAAGCTGGAAATGGATGGCGATCACCTTCGCCTACATGTTCGCGCTCGCTTATGTCGCCAGCCTTGCGACCTATAATATCGCGCTCGCGCTCGGCGCCGGCTGAACCCGCGGTGCCTTACGGCATCATTCCTCGCCGAACAGGCGAATCCGGCGCATCTCGAGTCTCTCCGGCTCGACCACGAACTCCCGCCTCGGTTCGGTCTCTGCCCTGACCGTTTCCTCCACCCCTTGCAGCTCCTGCTCCTGTCTTTGCTGATGCCGGCGCTTGTCGACCCACTGCTGGCGCCGCTCGGCTCGCCGCTTCTCGGCGGAGCGCTTCAGGTCGGCGTCGCGCGTCTTGGCCGCCGTCTCGCCGTTAGCGGCTGTCTGCTCAGGCGCCGCCGGCTGCACCGCTGGAGTTTTCGGGTGGGGTGGCCGAACGGCAGCCTGCGTCGATGCCGTCGCGTCGACCGGTTGCGCTGGAGCGGGCTTGGGATCCTGATCGGCCGTCTGCGTCTTTGCCTCGCCCTGGGTCGGAGTTTGAGTTTGGCTCTGGGTAGGAACTGGCGCCGCAGCTGCTCCGGAGCTGGATGGGGATGTGGATTGCTCTGCCGCCGCGGGTTCCGATGCCCGGATCGGCTCCGGCGACATCCGACGCTCCAGCCGGGTCGTCTCGGTGCCTTTGGGCAATTTGGGACTGATCATATCCGCGATCAGGAGACCTCCGCCGACACCGCCGACGATCGCGGCGACGACGGTTCCGGCTCCTGCGAAATAAGCCGTTGAAACGCGCATGCTTGGTCTCCCTTTCGGCTGAAAACGCCCAACCTGTCCTGATGTTCCTGCACAACCGGTGCCGCAATTTGCAGGAGCCGTATGGTGCGTCAGTCGATTGCGACACCGGTCACAAATGGTTGCGCAGCCATGCCTGCCGCGCGAACCTGTCGAGCCTGGAACCGCAAATCAAAGGAAGCATCGTCATGCCCATTACCGGCCGTTGCCATTGCGGCGGAACCGCATTCCGGATCGAGGGGGAGATTCCCGAGAAGCTGATACGCTGCACGTGTTCATTCTGCGCCAAGCGCGGCGTGCTCTATGCGTATTTTCAGCCCGCGCAATTCAAGCTGATGACGCCCGCCGGCAATCTCGCGACTTACCGCTGGAATTCAAAACTGGTGGCGCACCATTTTTGCCCGACCTGCGGCTGCGCGACGTTTTCGGACAGCCCGGCATTTCAACCGGACGGCAAGTGGGACGGAAAAACCCGCAGATGCGGTGTGAACGCGCGATTGTTTGATGGCTTCGATGCCGCCGAGGCGCCGGTCACGGTGATCGACGGCAAGAATCTGTGGTGATGGCATCGGGAGGCTGCCGTTTTTCAATGACGCGGCCTCGCGCACTCCCCCTCAAATCATCGAAGCGACTTTTTCCAGCCCGATCAGGCGGGCGAGCGCGCGCACTTCGCGTTTTTGATCCTCGCGGAGCTGGAACAACAACGGCATCGCGGCGGATTTCAGCTGCTGGACTTCTTCGGCGTCGGGATCGATCGGCGTGCCGGTTGCGTTCGGGTCAGTCTGACGGGTGGCGTGAATCTTCTTGGCCACGGCGCGCAGCGCGTTTTCCACCGCCGGCCAATAGGATTCCTGCGATGCGGAAAGTTTCAACCGCTCCTTGATGCCGGCGATCTGCACGTCGCTGAGCAGCGCGTAGGCCTTCTGCACCGCCGGCTTGATCACGGCCTTCGGCTTTGGCGGGACTGCCGGCACGCTCGCCGGCGCGGTGATGATCTTTGGCGCCTCGATGTCAGGGCTGACGGATGCATAGGCCTGCCGCAGCGGCTCGCTCAAGGTGGCAACCGTTTGCGGCGGCTCGTAGGAGGCCAGCGCAGCCGCGGCAACAACCGCCAACCTGTCCTTCTTGCCTTCCTTGTTCGACACCGGGCCTTGGAGGCCGGTTGATGCCAACTGCGACGGGTTTGACAGGCCGATCGATAGGCCGGTCCGGCCGAGGATGCTGGTGGCAGCCGCCCCCACGATGAGGAAGCACGTCAGCGCGATAATCGTGATTGCGCGTGTCAAGCATTTCTCCGTTCCGTCAACGAACCACAGACAGTTTGCCGAAAACTGGGCACGAATTAAGGCCTAACCGTGCCGCCGTAGCGGCGGAAGCCCATGTGAGGATGCACAACCGACCCCCCAAGGGCCGAAAATCAGGCCGCGACGGCGAGATCGTAGGCATCCTGGATATCGGCGACGATATCGGACGCCTCCCACACCGCATCCGGTGCGACCGACCGCAAGCTGATGGTCCAGTTGCCGCCCTTGCTGGTGCGGGGCATGCTGACGATGTCGAATTCCACGCTGCGGCACAAAGGGTGCCGCCAAAGCGCGCAGGCGACCCGGAACCTGATCTCTTCAAGCGTAGCCGGGGTCTTCGCCAAAAGTGTCCCGAAATCCATCTCGCATCCCCTTTAACGGCGGTCTGTGGCGGCCCGCCGCGAGAGCGGGAAATGCCTCGGACACGATTGTTGGGGTAAGATTGGTTAACGGCGCGTTAAGGTAGAATATGATGGGCGTTAAAAGGCGAATTCGCGCTTCACGCATGGCGCCATGTCGCCAGGGAAGATCGCGCCGCTAACCGGTTTGTCGCGAATCACATCGAGCTATCGGGCGGCCGCGCCAGCGGCATGATATTCGGCGATCGTGCGGGCGACGAGATCATCGACCGAAAGCACCCCGGTCACCCCGGACGTCGAATGTCCCGCGCTCCAGATGTCGCGCCAGCGCGCCGGGCGGTTTTCACGGGCGCCGATGTCGATGTCCTTGCCGATATCGATCGCGCCACGTTGCGGCAGGTCGTCGGGGTCGAGGCCCGCTGCCGCGATGGACGGCCGCAGCATATTGGTCTGCAGACCGGTAAAGGCCTTGGTCAGCAGGATGTCGTCGGCGCTGCTCGCAACCAGCATCTCCTTGTATCTGACGTCGGCCAGGCTTTCGCGGGTGGCGATGAATTTGGTGCCCATGTAAGCGAGGTCGCAGCCGAGCGCCCGTGCCGCGCGCAGCGCGTGGCCGTCGCCGATCCCGCCCGCCAGCACGATCGGCCCCTGAAAGAACGCCCGCACCGCGCGCACGAACACGAACGGATTGAGCCAACCGGTCTGACCGCCCGCCCCGGCGGTCAGCAGCACGAGTCCATCGGCGCCCGCCTCCACCGCGCGCTCGGCATGGCGGATGCTGGCGACATCGGCGAACACCAGCGCACCCGCCTCATGCAGTTCCGCGAGCACCGGCGCAGGCGATCCCACGCTGGTGATGACCATTTCAGGCTTGTGCCGCAACAACACCGTCAGATCCTGCGCAAGCCGGGCATTGGAACGGTGCACGATCAGGTTCGGGCAGATCGGGGCGGCACGTTTGCCGCTGCGTTCGGAATATCGCCGCAGCTCAGCTTCGATGTCGTCGAGCCAGGCATCGAGTTGTTCGGGGCTGCGGCAATTGACCGTCGGGAACGCGCCGATCACGCCGTTGCGGCAGGCGGCCACCACGAGGTCAACGCCGGAGACCAGAAACATCGGCGCTGCGATCAGCGGCAGACTGAGGCGGTCGCCAAATCGCGCAAGCGGGTCGGCCGAATTCAAAGTCCGGTTTCCTGATCCAATTGCCTTTGCCGGTTCCGCGCCCCGGCATCCCTATGCTAGCGTTCGCCAACATTGGCACGATCGAGGGCCCAAGACAAAGAAGGCCCAAGACAAAAAAGACCAAGACAAAAAAGACCAGGACAGCAAGCGACAACAGCCGGAGGAAACATGTCCGATCCGCTTTATGCCTTTCCGACGGTCTGCGGCCAGACCTTGCGGGCGTTGGCGCGCTATCCGTCCCGGGTGGCGTTCAGCTGGCCGGGCGGATCGATCAGCTATCGCGGCGCCACCGAACTGATCGGCCGCAGCCAGAAGGTGTTCATGCAACTTCGGCTGCCGCCGGGCGCACGCGTCGCGTTCCTCACCGCCAACCGGGCCGACGGCTGGTGCGCGGGCGTCGCCGCGCAGCTGTCGCGACTTTCGATCACCTGGCTGCATCCGCTGGGGTCGCTCGACGATCAGCTGTTTCAGATCGAGGATTCCGAAGCCGAGATGCTGGTCGTTGACGCCGATGCATTCCGCGATCGCGGCGGCGACCTCGCGGCTAGGGCGTCCGGGCTGAAAAACGTCTTCACGCTCGGCCCCGCCAATTACGGCGTCGATCTGCTGGCGGCGATCGACAACGCCGGTACCGCGACGCCGCGCAATTTTGCCGGTCCCGACGATATCGCGACCCTGAACTACACCGGTGGCACCACCGGAAAATCCAAGGGCGCACTGCGCACCCATCGGGAGTATGGCGGGTTCGCCAACGCGATCCTCTCCGACTTCGAAATTCCCGATACGCCGCGCTATCTCACGGTCGCGCCGATCAGCCATGTCGCCGGCACCAAGGTGCTGCCGTCGCTGATCCGCGGCGGCACTGTGCACATGCTGAAGGGCTTCGACCCTGAGGCCGTGTTCAGGACCATCGCGCGCGAGCGCATCAATTTCACGCTGTTCGTGCCGACCATGATCTACGTGATGCTGGACCATCCGGCGCTCGACAAGACCGACCTCTCCTCGCTTGAACTGTTGTTGTACGGCGCTTCCGCGATGTCGCCGAGCCGGCTGGTCGAGGGCATCGAGCGGATCGGCCCGGTGTTCTCGCAGCTTTACGGACAGACCGAGTGCTATCCGGTTTCGGTGCTGCGCAAGGCGGACCATGATCCGAAGACGCCAGAGCTGTTTTTGTCCTGCGGTTTTCCGATCGCCGCCTGCGAGACCAGGATTCTTGACGACAACGATCAGGAAGTCGAAACCGGCGAAGCCGGCGAGATCTGCGTGCGCGCGCCGCATGTCATGGCCGGATACTGGAAGCGTCCGGAACAGACCGCGGAAACCCTGAAGAGAGGCTGGCTGCACACCGGCGACATCGCGCGCGCGGACGAGCGCGGCTATATGTTCATCCTCGATCGCAAGAAGGACATGATCGTCTCCGGCGGATTCAACATCTTCCCGCGCGAGGTCGAGGACGTGCTGTCGCAGCATGTCGATGTCGCGATGGTCGCGGTGGTCGGCATCCCCGATGACAAGTGGGGCGAGGCCGTCACCGCCGTTGTCGTGGCGCGCGAAGGCGCCCGCCCGAACGCAGACGAACTGATCAATCTCGTCAAGGCGCGCAAGGGTTCGGCGCATGCCCCCAAGCATATAAAGTTTGTCACGGAATTGCCGATGACCGGCGTCGGCAAGGTCGACAAGAAGGTGCTAAAGGCAGGCTTCTGGGCGGGCCGCGAGCGGATGGTCGGATAAAGGCTCGCGCTCTTCGTCGCCGAGCAGTTGATCGAGCCGGTCGCGCAACTGGTCCTGATGATACGGTTTGGCAAGACGCGGCAGATCGAGCTGCGCCCCCTCGGGCAGTTCGGCGTAACCGGTCGCCAGCAGGATCGGCAGCGACGGCCGCAGCTGGCGCGACGCCGCCGCCAGTTCGAGGCCGGTCATTCCGGGCATCACATGGTCGGTCAGCATCAGGTCGATTGGCTGCTCGCTGCGGATGATGTCGAGCGCGTGCAGGCCGGAGCTGGCGCCGATCACGTGGTGGCCGAGATCTTCCAGCATCTCGGTGGTCGACATCGCGATCAGCGGGTCGTCGTCCACGAACAGGATCACCGCCGAGCGGTTGACCTTCTGCGCGGCATGCGCCTCGGTCGCGGCCTTCGGCGCCGCGGTCGCGACCGGCAGTATCAGCGTCGCGGTGGTGCCTTTTTCAACCGTGCTGGTCAACTGCAGCGCACCGCCGAGCTGCACGGCAAGCCCGTGCACCATCGACAGGCCAAGGCCGGTGCCCTTGCCGAGCGGCTTCGAGGAGAAGAACGGCTCGACCGCCCGCTTCAATATCTCGGGCGTCATGCCCATGCCGGTATCGACCACGGACAGTTTCAGGTAACGGCCGGACTTCAGCGCGGCATCGCTGCTCGATCGATATCGTGCGACCTTGATGTCGATCGAGCCGCCATCCGGCATCGCGTCGCGCGCGTTGATCGCAAGATTGAGAATGGCGAGCTCGAGTTGGTTGGCGTCGATGCGCGCCGGCGGCAATCCTTCGGGAATATCCACCCGCAACGCGATGCGCGGCCCCAGAGAGCGTTCCAGCAGATCGATCATACCCTGGATCAGCACACGCAGATCGACCGGCACCGCGCGCAGATCCTGCTGCCGCGCGAACGCCAGAAGGCGCTGCGTCAGCGACGCGCCGCGCTCCGCGCCCTGCAACGCGCCGTCGATCAAGCGGTGCAGGCGTGGATCGTCGGGGATGCGTTTGCGCAACAGATCGAGATTGCCCATCACCACCATCAACAAATTGTTGAAATCATGCGCGACGCCGCCGGTGAGCTGGCCGATGGTCTCCATCTTCTGCGCCTGCCGCAATTGCTCCTGCGCTCTTTCGCGCGCCGTGACTTCCTTCAGCAAATCGGCGGTGCGCTGCTCGACGCGCTGCTCTAGCGTCGCCGTCAGTTCCGCCAGCGCCGTGCGCTCGGCCGCCAGCTGCGCCAGCAGATTTTCGCGTTCGATCTCGGCAACCTTGCGCGCGGTGATATCGGAAGAAACGCCGACAAGAGAGCTGATGCCGCCATCCGGCCGCCGGACGGCGCGTGCGCGGACGTCGACCCAATGCTGGGAGCCGTCGGGCCAGATATTGCGGTATTCGATGCTGTAGTCCTCGCCCGTTTCGATCGTGTGGTCGATCACCTCAAGGCGTCTTGCGCGATCGTCGGGGTGAACCGCGGACAGCAGATCCTGATAGGAGAATGGATCATCCGGCTTGCGGCCGAAAAATGCCTTGCAGGTGTCGGAGGCTTCCAGTTCTAGCGCAGGAAGGTGCAGCTCGAGCGCGCCGAGATGGCCGGCGTTCAGCGCGGTTTGCAGCAGGCTCTCGCTTTCGGTGAGATCGGCGAGAATCGCACGGGTCTGATACTGGCGGCGCCGGCCCCTGACGGCGGAGCCGACAACGCTTACCAGGGTGGTCGGGTGGAAAGGTCGCTCGATGAAAGTGACGTTGCCCAGTACTTGCCCCAACCGGACGGCATCCGGATTGCGTTCGGGACCGCCGCCCTGATGCGTCAACAGCACGATCGGGAAATCCGACCACGACGGCTGTTCGTTCAGCCATTTCATCAGGCCGCGCAAATCGGCGGTCTTGATCGCTTCATCGGCGATCACGGCCAGGCCGGCGCCGCTTTCGATCTGGTGCATCAATGCGGCGAGATCAACGCAGACATCGGCGAAATAGCCCGCCTCCTTGATCAGCGCGGCGGCAATGAAGGCATCGCGGCCGGTCGGGGCCAGAATGACGGCGCGTTCGGACGAGGCCCCGGGCTTCACTCGCGTTGCTCCTGCAGCAACGGCTGACCCTCTCCAATATAGATCGGAACGCCCCTCAATATTCCCTGAAAACCGTCGAGCGGCTCACCGATGGTGAGACCGCGGCTGTCGATCCGGTACTCGCGAATGGTGGATTCATGCATTCCGGTGCGCTTCTTGATGATGGACAACGCGCGCCGCACGGTGCCCAGCGCCTCGAAATAGCGCAGCAGGATGACGGTGTCGGCGAGATAGGTCACATCCACCGGCGCCTTCATGTCGCCGACCAGCCCGTGTTGCGCCACCGTCATGAACGTCGCGGCGCCCCTGCGGTTCAGATATTGCAGCAATTCGTGGATATGCAGGATCAGCGAATTTTCTTCGGGCATCGCGGCCTGATAGCCATTGAGGCTGTCGATCACCACGGTCTTGATGCCATCCTCATTGACGCGCTTGCGGACGCGGTGGGCGAATTCACCGGGCGACAGCTCCGCGGCGTCCACCTGATCGATGAAAAGGTTGCCGCTGCGCTGCAGGTCCTCGAGATCAATGCCTAATCCCTTCATTCGCGAAAACAGAAGGCCCAATTCTTCGTCGAACACAAACAGCGCCGCCTTTTCGCCGCGCCTTATGGCGGCGACGACAAAGACGATCGCGGCCAGCGACTTGCCGGTGCCAGCGGGACCGAGAATCAATGTGCTCGAACCGCTCTCGACGCCGCCGCCGAGAAGCTGGTCAAATTCGGGGATGCCGCTGGACATCGTGGTACGTTTGAAATTGCTGCGATACTCCGACGCCACCAGCCGCGGAAACACGTTCATCCCCCCGGTGGTGATGGTGGCGTCATGAAAGCCGCCGCGAAATTTCACGCCGCGATATTTCATAATGCGAGCGCGCCGCCGTTCCGCTCCATAGGCCGGCGCCAATTCCTCCAGACGCAGCACGCCATGCGCGATGCTGTGCACCGTTTTGTCGGCAACCTCGGCGGTCAAATCGTCGAGCATCATCACGGTCGAGCCGAACTTCGCGAAATAATGTTTGATCGCCAGGATCTGCCGCCGGTAGCGTAGCGAACTTTGCGCCAACAGCCTGATCTCGGAGAGACTGTCCAACACCACCCGGTCCGGCCGGGCGCGCTCCACCGCTTCGAAAATCTGCTTGGTGGTTTCGCCGAGCTCGAGGTCGGATGAATAGAGCAGGCTTTGCTGCTGCTCGGAATCAAGCAGGCTTTCCGGCGGCAGCAGTTCAAACACCTCGATACCCCCGTCCAGCGACCAGCCGTGCGAGGCGGCGCCGGCGCGCAACTCGCGCTCGGTTTCGGACAACGTGATATAGAGGCTCTTTTCCCCGGCCTTTGCGCCTTCGAGCAGAAATTGCAGCGCCACGGTCGTCTTGCCGGTTCCGGGCGCGCCTTCCACCAGAAAGAGATGGCCGCGCGAAAAGCCTCCGGACAAAATATTGTCCAGCCCCCAAATACCGGTTTTCGCCTGGCCGGTGATGGGTTCGACGAGATTCATGGTTCCCCCTCAGCGGGATTTAAGTCTCCGCCGCGGCGACCGGTTCCAGAAAATCGGAACTATTTTACGGAGGGAACTGAGGCCACATCACACGCCATGCGAGCATCAGCCGGCTAAAGTCCGCCGGCTGGATCCGTGCAATTGCAGGTGTAGAGCAGGAGCTGAAACGAGGCCACCTCATAACGCATCGCGCCGCAGGGGCAGCCGCCGGTCATCGCAAGCGAGGGTAGCGTCACGCTCATGGTCAAATCCGATCAAGCATACGATCGGAGATTATCCGGAAAAATTCGCGCTGCGAAGCCGATGCTTTGCAATGGCGCGAGGGTCGCTGGTGCCGGCCAACGCCCGGTTCGATGGCGATGTGACGCGCGCTTCCTTGCCGCCTTGCCGTCAGCTAGCCTCGCGCAGTCGCTCGGCACCATTGGGCAGTTCGATATCGACCTCAAGCGTCGATACACTTTCGCCGCGCTCCATCTTGACGATTACCTTGTCCGGATCGAGCACGACATGCCGCGACACCACGGCAAGAATTTCCTCTCGCAGCACCCCCAACAGGTCAGGTTGGCCGCGCAGGCTGCGTTCATGCGACAGCAGAATCTGCAGCCGTTCCCGCGCAACCGGCGCGGAAGCATTACGGCTATTGAGGAACCGCAGCAGATTCATGCTCATGCGGCCCTCCGTCCCAGCAGCCGGTTCATCAGGCCGACACGCTCGGTCGGCACCAGCATGGTGATGGTCTCACCCATCAAGCGACGGGCCGCGTCGATATAGGCGCGGGCCGGGGCACTGTTGGCGTTGTTCAGCGTGACGGGAGTACCAACGTTCGATGCGCGCAGGACGTCCTGGCTCTCGGGAATAATGCCGAGCAGCGGGGTGGCAAGAATTTCAAGAATGTCCTCAATGGTCAGCATTTCGCCGCGCGAGGCGCGGGCTGTATCATATCGGGTGATCAAAATATGCTTCTTTACCTGTTCGCCCTTCTCGGCCTTCACGGTCTTTGAATCGAGCATTCCGATGATGCGGTCGGAATCCCGAACCGAAGAGACTTCGGGATTGGTGACGATGATGGCCTCGTCCGCATAGCGCATCGCCAGCGTCGCGCCGCGCTCGATACCCGCCGGGCTGTCGCAGATGATCCAGTCGTACTTGGTTCGCAACTCGGCGATGATGTTGCCGATCCCCTCGTCAGTGAGGGCATCCTTGTCCCTGGTCTGGGACGCCGGCAGCAGCCACAAATTCTCCAGCCGCTTGTCGCGAATGAGCGCTTGCGAGAGCTTTGCGACACCTTGCACCACATTGATGAGGTCGAATACGACGCGCCGTTCCGCCCCCATCACGAGGTCGAGGTTGCGCAGACCAACGTCGAAGTCGACGACCACCACCTTTTGCCCGTTTTGAGCGAGCGCCGCACCCATTGCGGCCGTGGTAGTCGTCTTTCCGACGCCACCCTTGCCGGACGTTACGACCAGGACTTTGGCCATTCTTACCTCCTTACTCGGTTAATTCAGCGGTGTAATTTTCATGACGTCGCCTTCGAGCCACGCTTGAGCCGGCCGATTGCGCAGGGTGTCGTCGATTTGGTCTGCAGTCTGGTAGTAGCCGTCGATGGCCAGAAGCTCGGCTTCGATCCGCTGGCAATAGATCCGCGCCGCGGAATTGCCGTTGACGCCGGCCATCGCGCGGCCGCGAAGCGTTCCGTAAATGTGGATCGAGCCGCCGGCGACGATCTCGGCGCCGGAACCGACCGAGCCCAGCACCGTCACATCGCCATCGGTGAAAATAATCGATTGACCCGAGCGCACCGGACTTTCCAGCAGCAGCGACGTCGGCTTCGGTTTGGCTTCAGGCTTTTCAGGTTTGGTCTGCTGGAGCACACAGTGGCGTCCGCCGGTCAGCAATGGCGGCATGCTCGTCGTGAGCTGGGCCTCCTCCACGCCTTCGATGCCGAGGACACGAATATTGCGGCCTTCGAGACTGGTGACGAGGTGCGCGATGGCGGATTGGCTGAGATCCACCGCGGACAGATCGAGCACCACGGGCTTGCCGACAAAGAAGCCGGGCGAGCGGGCGAGCGTTGCGTCGATTTCCTCAAGCCAGCCTACGATCGGCACAAAGGGGCAAAACACGAACGCAACGTAGGAACGGCCGCGAAGACGCACCTGTTGACGTGTAGGTTCTGCTCTTGCCTGCATAATCGAGCGCTCGCCTTTTCTTATCGAATGGTTAATGTTCGGCGACTTTGGTTAACAGTTCATTAACGAGGCTGTGAGTCGCATCCAGGTTGAATGGAGATTCGCTTAATCGCTGCGATTACGCCGCATTTGCCCGCGAGCGTGCATTAACGATTGCGGCGGCCGTGTCGCATCAAGCCGTTAAAAAATCGCTGGCGGGCCATCCGATTTTATTTCAAAATCGTTAACGCGCAAAATGTTACCTCAGTTTCGTCTAGTTTCGGGCCTAATAAGGTCCATACGCCGTTCCATCAATTCCAAGTGACTTTTCCAGGCTTGGGTGGGGGCAAAAAGTCATTCCGCCGCCGAATCACGGCGGACAGTTGCCGAGGGGATAAGGCAATGGAAACGGCATGGGCAGTGCGGGCTCGGGATGCGTCTCGCCGACCCGCGCAGGTTGTATCGAATGGCGCCAATTTCGCGCCGGGTAGTTTGATTCAAATTCTCCGACCCAATTTTGCACCGCGTTTGCGATCTCAAGCTTTTCCCTCCGGGCGGGCTTCTCCGCTTGGGACATTTGTCTATTGCGCCCGAAAAGAGCGTCCAAAGACCGGCTTCTGTGACCCCGAGCGGGTAACGGCGGTACAAGAGTAACCAAGTGTTATGAGGGAGTAGCGTATGAGTACCGTAAGCGAGCCAGACCATCTCAATCCCAACGATCGGTTGTATTATGCACCGCGTTGGTTGCGTGAAAGATCTGAGACAACCGTGCCATCCGTCCCTGAAAAAGGATCCGAGAGCCTTGGGCGTCCTGTCCCCGTTCCGCATTCTTTCGACGCCTTGCTCGAGGAAGCGGTTGCGGAGTCGCTGCGGCACCCGCTCGACCCCGAGGTCATGCACGAGCCGCCGGGCTTTGTGCGCGAGCTGGACCGGCGAATGGCGATTCTCAGCGTCGCCGGGCGCTTCGCCGCAGCCATCGGCGTTTCGGCCATCGTCGCGCTGTTCTTCGTCATCATGGTTCCGGCTTCGCGAGATTACGCGCGACAGCCTGATCCCACCGCCACCGGCGGCACCTCCGTCTCCGGGGTATTGCAGTCGCTAAAAACCGCGCTGTCTCAGCCGCGTCAAAAGGACGAGGACTTGAAACCTGCGCTTTCCGAATTTCAGACCATCCTGGCGACAACGCCGGCCGCCCAGCCTGTGTCGCGCGAGGAATCCGAAACGCTGCTTAATCAGTTTGTGCAATGGCAGCAGCAACCCGCACCAGCGACAAAGCCCTAGCTGTCGCGGTCGACAAACTAGACGCGGAGAGAACGACGATGCCTAACCACGGTCTTGCGAAGCCTCCAATGACCCTTCGTTGGATGGTTGTATTCGGTGCCCTGCTCGCTGGCGCCGGGAGTGCAGCGGCTGGTGACAAGACGGACGTCGTGCGCGACCTTGCAGGTCGCGTCGGACCGATCGTGGGTTCGGCGCTGGCCTGCCGGGACATCGCGCGTCCCCGCATTCAGGTCATCGTCGATAAGTTCGCGGCTGTGATCACGGAAGCCTCGTCCAACGAGGCTGAACGCTCCGACCTTACGCAATTGCTCGATCGCAGTGTCGCGGACGGCCGCAACGCCGTGACGACGGGACGGATGGATTGCCGATCCGCGGACCGCCAGCTCGCCGATCTCGAACGTTCCATCGCCGGGCCCGGACCAAGTCTGTCTGCCGTTATCGCCCCGTCTTCCGCCGCAGCCGCTACCGCTCCGACCGCACCGGTCTCCCAAGCCCCCGTCGGTCCGCCGGTCCGCGGCATCACCGATCGGGAAATCCGGTTCGGAATGGCGGCGCCGTTCTCTGGCTCGGCAAAGGAGCTTGGACGCCAGATGAAACTCGGGATCGATACCGCGTTCAACCGGATCAACGACGCCGGTGGCGTGGAAGGCCGGATGCTCAAGCTCATCGCAGCTGATGACGGTTATGAGCCGACGCGCACCCCCGAGGCCATGAAGCAGCTCTACGAGAAAGACCAGGTATTCGGCATCATCGGAAACGTCGGCACGCCTACCGCGGTGGTCGCCGTCCCCTATGCGCTGGAGCGGCGGATGTTGTTCTTCGGCGCTTTCACCGGCGCCAACGTGCTCCGCCACGATCCCCCCGATCGCTATGTATTCAACTATCGTGCGAGCTATGCGGAAGAAACCGACGCTGTGGTGCGCTACCTGGTGAAATTGCGCCGGATTCCGCCCCGGCAGATCGCCGTGTTCGCCCAGCAGGATACTTACGGCGACTCGGGATTCGCCGGTGTCGCCAAGGCGGTGCGCGCGCTCGGCGCCAGTGATGCCGCGATCGTACGGCTTAACTACAAGCGAAACACCGTGGATGTGGACGACGCGATCAATCAGCTGAAATTGCAGAAGCCGCCGATCAAGGCCGTGGTCATGGTGGCAACGTATCGGGCCGCTGCAAAATTTATCGAGAGGACGCACGACCTCTATCCTGGAATGCTCTACACCAACGTGTCGTTCGTCGGCAGCACCGCCCTTGCCGATGAATTGATGCTGCTCGGACCGCGCTATGCTGCCGGCGTAATCGTGACGCAGGTGGTGCCGGCGGTTTCCGGTTATTCCAGCGCCGTTCTCGAATACAAGAACGCACTCGCCAAATATTTTCCCGGCGAAGCGCCCGACTACGTGTCGCTTGAAGGTTACGTCGCGGCCAACGTCCTGATCCAGGGGCTGAAGCGTACCGGACCGCAACTCGATACCGAACGGCTGATCGACGTCCTGGAAAATACCCGCAACTTCGACCTGGGTCTTGGAGCCGGTCTCAGCTTTGGCCGCGCCGAGCACCAGGCGTCGCACAAGATCTGGGGAACGGCGCTTGACGAAGGCGGCAAGTACCAGGCGATCGAACTCGAATAATAATAATTAACGATACCGGTGCCGGTGTCCAGAAAGGGCAGTCACCGTACCAGCAGTGCGTTTTGATAAAAGCCTCCGATGGCTAATCGACACGAGCACTTAGCCGGGCGGAGGTACGATGACCACTCGTTGGACTATGGTTCTGGTGAGCAGTTTGCTCGCCGGCGTCACGAGCGCATCGGCCGGTGACAAGACCGAAATCGTACGCCAACTTGCAAGCCGCGTCGGACCGATCGTCGGCTCGGCGTTGGCCTGTCCGGACATTGCGCGGCCCCGCATTCAGGTCATCATTGACAAGTTCACTGCCGTGATCGCGGCCGCCTCTTCCAATGAGGCCGAGCGATCCGACCTTACGCAGTTGCTCGATGGCAGTGTCGCGGAGGGCCGCGGCGCCGTGACGTCGGGGCGGATGGATTGCGGGGCGGCCGACCGTCAACTCGCCGATATGGAACAGTCGATCACCCGGTCCACGCCAGGCTTGTCCAGTGTCATCGCGCCGTCCTTTGTCACCGCCGCCACGGCGCCAACCGCTCCGGTCCCCACGGGTCCCCCGGTCCACGGCATAACCGATCGCGAGATCCGGTTCGGTATTACGGCAGCCTTTACCGGCCCGGTAAAGGAGCGTGGGCGCCAGATGAAGCTCGGGATCGATACCGCCTTCAACCGGGTCAACGAGGCCGGCGGCGTCGAAGGCCGGATGCTCAAGCTGATTGCCGCCGACGACGGCAACGAGCCGACGCACACCCTCGTGGCCGTGAAACAGCTTTACGAGAAAGACCAGGTTTTCGGCATCATCGGTAGTGTCGGCACGGCCACCGCGGCCGCCGCGTTGCCCTACGCACTGGAGCGGCGGATGCTGTTCTTCGGCGCGTTCACCGGCGGCAATATCGTGCGCCATGATCCCCCCGATCGCTACGTATTCAACTATCGTCCGAGCTACGCGGAAGAAACCGACGCGACGGTGCGCTATTTGGTGAAATTGCGCCGGATACCGGTCAGGCAGATCGCGGTCTTCGCCCAGACCGACGACTTGGGCGATGCCGGATTCGCAGGCGTCGCAAGGGCGTTTCGCGCGCTCGGCATCAGCGACGCCGCGATTTTGCGGCTCAACTACAAGCGAAACACCGTGGAAGTCGACGATGCAGTCAATCAGCTGAGGCTACAAAAACTCCCGATCAAGGCGGTGATCATGGCCGCCTCCTATCGGGCCGCCTCCAAGTTCATTGAGAAGACGCGCGACCTCTTTCCCGGCATGATTTATACCAACATATCGGGCGTCGGCGGCTCCTCGCTTGCCAGCGAGCTGGCGCTGTTGGGACCGCGCTACGCTTCCGGCGTCATCGTGACGCAAGTCGTGCCGGCGGTTTCCGGCTATTCCAGCGCGGTCCTCGATTACAAAGGCGCCCTTGCCAAATATTTTCCCGGAGAGGCGCCGGATTACGCGTCGCTGGAAGGTTACGTCGCGGCAAACATCCTGATCCAGGGGCTCAAGCGGACCGGACCGCAGCTCGACACCGAAAGGCTGATCGACGTTCTGGAAAACTTGCGCGATCTCGATCTCGGTCTTGGCGTGCCGCTTGGTTTTGGCCGCGCCGAACACCAGGCATCGCACAAGATCTGGGGAACGACGCTTGACGACAACGGCCAGTACCAGCCGATCGAACTCGAATAACAATCGATCTGCTGGCCTGACGGACCGGTGGCTTCTTGATTGTGTGGCGGCCGAGGCGTGCGGTGGATACAATAGATGGAATGATCTGGGTTGCGCTTGGCAGCGTGTTCGGCGGGATGGCCAGATTCTGGCTCTCCGGTTTTGTGGCACGGCGCGTGGGCGAGACGTTTCCTTGGGGTACATTCCCGTAACAACCGATAAATTGCTTGGTCCCGACCGCTGAATTCTCGCCGAATAGTGAGCCAAATCTGCGCTAACGCGCTATCGTTTCCGCGACAAGTTTGAATGTAGCTGAACTAGGTCTGCGTTTTGATGGTTTGAATCATATCAGGCTGCCTCGGCGAGTTTATATGACCAAGTGTGGATGACGGGGTGGCGATTTACGTCGTCGATGCCGGCCATAACGCGCTC
>WNGJ01001258.1_pt1 | contig 25221 bp, 17 predicted proteins | sample 5400611 | NCBI WGS metagenome assembly WNGJ01 (sample SAMN13153375, study PRJNA577476) | soil metagenome | isolation source: 40 cm soil or saprolite under Garry oak tree replicate 1 | place: USA:California | collected 2016-06-15
GCGTGGCCGGTGGGTGGCGACTACGGGGCCTACGAAGTTCTCAGCTGGGCGACCAAGTTTTTCGCGGACGCGCTGATGCGGCACGAGGCCGTTGAGATCAACGGCCTCGGTGCGGCATCACCGGTTTCCGTGCTGGCCTAAGGCGTAGCCTGATCGCGACTCAAACCCTCCAGACGGCGATCACAGACCGAGATTGATCAGCACCGTGAGCACCTTCGTGTCCCAGCCCGACGCGCCCTGGCTGTCGGTCACGGTCACCCGGATCGTGTAGCTGCCGATCAGGATGTAATTGTGCGACGCGCTGAACGTGCCCGGGCTGGACCTGCTGCCGCTTGAGGACGACCCGTCACCCCAGTTGATCGTGTACGACCACGGCCCGTTGTCCGGGTCGCTGAACGAGGCGTTCAGCGTGTAGAGGAGACCGAGCAGCACCGTCTGGTCGGGCCCGGCGTTCACGCTGGGCGGCTGGTTGGGCTGAGTCACGGTGACCGTCTGTGAAGTCGACCCCGTTGCCCCCTGATTGTCGGTCACCGTCAGGGCGACCGTATAGCTGCCCGCCGCCGCGTAGCTGTGGGAGGGGTTCTGCGCCGTCGCCGACGTGGCGTCCCCGAAGGTCCAGTTGTAAGACACAATCGTGCCGTCGGGATCGGTGCTCGTGCTGGTGAAGGCGCAGTTCAGCCCGTTGCAGCTGTACGTGAAGCTCGCCGTGGGTGGCTGGTTAGGCCGCGTGACCGTCACGGTCTGTGAGGTCGACCCCGTCGCGCCCTGATTGTCGGTCACCGTCAGGGCGACCGTATAGCTGCCCGTCGCAGCGTAGCTGTGGGTCGGGTTCTGCGCCGTCGAGGACGTGCCGTCCCCGAAGGTCCAGTTGTACGCCGTGATCGTGCCGTCGGGATCACTGCTCGTGCTGGTGAAACTGCACGTGAGCCCGTTGCAGCTGTATGTGAAGCTCGCCGTCGGCGGCTGGTTGGGCGCCGTGACCGTCACGGTCCGTGAGGTCGACCCCGTCGCCCCCTGATTGTCGGTCACGGTCAGTGTCACGGTGTAGCTGCCCGCCGTCGCGTAGCTGTGGGACGGGCTCTGAGCGGTCGCCGTGCCGCCGTCGCCGAAACTCCACTGCCAGGCGACGACCGAGCCGTCGGGATCGCTGCTCCCATCGGTGAAGGCACACGCGAGCCCATTGCAGCGCGCCGTGAACGCCGCAGTGGGTGCCTGGTTCTTGGCGATGTCGCCGGAGCTCAGGAAGCCTTGCTGCACGTAGTTAGGCGCCGCGGGAATCGACAGCCGGAAGAAGTCCGGCCCGCTCCCGGCGGGGCCGTTGTCGCACGCCACCACGGTAAACTCGAAGAACTCTCCCGTGTCCACGCGTCCGATCCCGTCGAATTCGACTCCGTGGGTGGGATCGGCGCACACCGTTGAGCCGTCACGGAACGCCGTGATCCAGGTCGTCGAATCCGCGTCCACAATGACGGTCGCCACCGTGCCGTTTGGCCGCACGGTGGACCAGTCCCGGTAGAACAACCGCCCACTCGACGTGGAGGTGACGTCGAAGTCGAACTCTTGGAGGTCGCTTCCGACCGTCGGCGTCCCGGGCCCGACCGTCCCCACGCCGGCGATCCGGACGGTGGCGGGCGGCGTGCCCCCGCTCAGGGTGATCTCGCCCTCGGTCAGCCTGCCGAATCTGTGGTAAGGAGTGTTATTAGGTATTGAGATGCGGAAGAAGTCCACGCCGTTGCCGGGACTGCCGTTGTCACAGCCTTCCGCGACAAACACCACCAGGCGCCCATCATCCTGCCGCCCCGAGCCGCCGAATGTGACGCAGGTGGCCGAGATCTGGTCGAACGACGTGATCGCGGTGGCCGGGTCGGCCGTGGGATCGACCGTCACAGTGGCGACTCCGCCGCCGGACCGCACGAGGCTGTAGTCGGTGTATGTGAACCGGCCGCCCGGAGCGTCGCTGACGTCGAAGTCGAAGCTCTGCCGGTCACTGCCGGGCGTGGCCGTGCCGGGTCCGATCGCGCCGAGGCCGGTGAGATGGGCGCCGGTCGGGGACTGTGACGACCCTCGGCCTCCGGGAGCGCCGCGCTCGGGACTGACGGAATCCCGACAGCCCGCGGCAATGAGCACGGTGGCGAGAACGCCGCATAGAACGGGCAGACCACCGACATCCCTCCCGATGTGCATCGACGAGCCCTCCCGCGTGGAACGATTGTGCAACATGTCGAGGCGCACTGCGGAGGTAAGCATTTCCCAGGCCAGACGCCGGCGAGACCAGGGAGCGCTGTGGCACAAGTGCGGCGCTGCGGACCATGGGTCCCATGTTTGCGCTCTTGCCGCGAGAGCGCCACGCCCGTGGCTGGCACTCGGCGGTTGCCGTTCGACTCGCTGATGTGGCACGAGGCCGTTCACGTGAACGGCCTCGGTGCGGCTTCGCCGGTTTCCGTGCTAGCCTAGCGGCGCGTCGCCACAATCCAGTGAGCTCGCCACCGGTCACCGTCACCGTGTGCGTGCCTCCCGCGGGATCGGTGTGAGACGGGTTCTGGGCGGCCGTCCCGGCACCTTCGTCACCGCGGTTTCCGACCTACGTACCGCCCCAGGAGAGTCGGCTCATGGCTGCCAGACCGTAACGTCATCGATCCACAGATACTCTCTCTTCTTCGCATGGTCCCCCATGTAGTTATCGAAGCGAATCTCGTTGGTCTTCAAATTCGAAACTGTGCGCCAGCGCATGTTCTGCATGTCGATCTCCTTCACGCCGTTAATCCAGAGTTGCTGGCTGCCATCGTACTGGCCAACGGTGTTCATTTTGATGTGGAAGACGACTTGCTGCCACGTGCCGCCAACCAGCGGGCTCTTGGGCAGTGTCTGGGTGGTCTCATTCCCATAGCAGGGGACGAGGGGCCAAAGGTAATTGAACGGGCACTGCATGTCCGGCCAATACGTGTAGAACTGGAACGGCCCCAGATGCGGAACACTGTCTCGTTCGGGATCAACGCCGGCATAGAACCAATAGGCGCCGTTTGGGCGGACTCCAGCCGTGTCCGCGCAGATCTCTGAAGTATTGACATCACCGCAGATCGTGAGGAAGTGCATCCCGCTTGAATCAGGCCGCTGATTTACAAAGCCGCTGTCGAACATCACATAGAACGCGAAGTAGACGTCATCGTGGCCTGTGAGCCAGCGGGTAATCAGGCCGTATCCGCCGTACGGACTGGTCGTGTCGAACAGCACCTGCAGCGACTGCGTACCGGAGTGAACCCGGGAGGGGGCCGAGGCTAGGCTGTAGCGGTCCGCCGCATCAGGGAACTGCCTCCACTGGCTCAGATCGGGGCCCTCGAAGCCGTCCTGAAAGATGATGGTGGCCGTCCCCGACTTCGCGACGTCACCACTGGAAAGAAAACCGCCGTGGCTGTAGTTGTGCGACGGCACGTCCATCTGCAGGAAATCCGTACCGCTCCCGGATGGCCCGTTGTCACACGTGTTCAGCGTGAAGCTCGTGTATTCGCCTGTATCGAGCCGGCCGGTTCCGTCGAACGCGGCTCCGTGCGTGGGGTCCGCGCAACTGCCCGACCAATCCCGGTACGCCGCAATAAATGTCTGCGGGTTCGCGGGGTCGACCGTCAGCGTGCCCACCGTGCCGTCACCCCGCACGATGCTCCAATCTCGATAGAAGAGCTGGCCGCCGGAGAGCTCCGCCCCAGCATCGAACGTGAAATCCTGGAGATCGCCGCCCGGCGTGGGGCTCCCTCTGCCCAGCGTCCCGACGCCCGAGTCCCAAGGCTGGGCTCCGGTATGGGAAAAGTTGGGCTTTCTGGCCACGGAGCGCTGGGGACTCACAGGTTGATCGCACCCTGCAGCGAGCAGCACGACTGCCAGGCCTACGAGGGGTGTGAAGCGGGTGCGTTGAGACGAGATGGCGTTGTGCATCGTCCGCCTCGCCGAGTTTGTGTGCGCGTCATGCGTCGCCCCCGAACGGAGCCATTCGGGCGGCGTATCACGGCAAGGCAGAACTCCTTCTCAGACGTTTGCGCGATCGCGATTTTGGTCTGCCCGGTCCCTGTCGGCTGGCCGAGCCGGCGTTCGCGCTGGTTAGCGCTGGCGACAGTGCATCGCCGCAGCATTTCCCGGACCGGTGCTCGGAGGCGACGGTGCGTATGAGATACAAGGAGCCTATGAAATCGCCCGCGGCGTCGCCGAAGCGCCACATGTCGCTCCCACGCAACGCGAGGCGACGACCTGCCCCGCAAAGCGCCAATGGTTGCCAACATCGCCGGTGGTGCACGCGTCGGCCTGAGTCTTGCCACCGAAGGCGTCTATGAAGCCGTGCTCACCCATGCCAACCGGGAGGTCCTGAGTGTGCGGCATCGTCGGCATCGTCAAGCGGGATCCGCACCAGGCCGTGGACGAGCCGAGCCTCGTGCGGATGCGCGATGTGCTGCGCCATCGTGGGCCCGACGGCGAAGGCCTGTGGATCGATGGTGGCGTAGGACTCGGCATGCGGCGGCTGGCGATCGTGGACGTGGCCGGAGGCCACCAGCCGATGGCCAACGAAGACGGGACCGTCTGGATCGTCTACAACGGAGAGATTTACAACCACGCCGAGTTGCGTCGCGGCCTGGAGCGGCGCGGCCACTGCTACCGGACGCGCAGCGACACCGAGACGATACTCCACCTTTATGAGGAGGAAGGCGAGCGCTGCGTTGAACGGCTCCAGGGGATGTTCGCGTTCGCCTTGTGGGACCGCGCGCGCGGCCGACTCCTCCTGGCGCGGGACCGCCTCGGGATCAAGCCGCTCTATTATGCCTACACCGATCACGAGCTGCTCTTCGCCTCGGAGATCAAGGCGATTCTCGCTCGGGGGTCCGTTCGAGCGGCGCTGAACGAGGCGATCCTTCCCGAGTTCTTGGCGACGCGGTTCGTCGCCGGAGAGGAGACCTTCTTCCGCGGCGTGCGCAAGCTGTTGCCGGGCCGGACGCTCTCCTGGTCGCGCACCGAGGGTCTCCGGGAGCGTCGCTACTGGCGCTTGCCGATGGCCGTGGATGATTCTCCGAAGACGCTCAAGGAGCGGGCCGGCGAGTTGCGCGCGCGGCTCGCCGCCGCCGTCAGGAGTCACCTCATGAGCGACGTGCCGCTCGGCGTCTTCCTATCCGGTGGGATCGATTCAAGCGGCCTCGCTGCGCTGATGGCGTCGATGGTCCGGGAGCCGATTCGCACGTTCGCCGTGGGCTTCTCCGAGCCCGAGGCGAACGAGCTCGCATACGCCCGCCTCGCCGCCCGGGCCGCCGGGGCGGAGCACCGAGAAGTGGTCGTCTCGTCCACCGAGTTCTTCGACGCCCTGCCGGGGCTGGTCTGGCACGAGGACGAGCCGATCACCTTCCCGTCGAGCGTGCCGCTCTATTTCGTCTCGCGTCTGGCTCGGGAGCACGTCAAGGTGGTGCTCACCGGTGAAGGGGCCGATGAGCTCTTCCTCGGCTACGACCGCTACCGCGTCACGGCGTGGAACGAGCGGCTGGGGCGTGTCTATTGGTCTTTGGTTCCCGGGGCTCTTCGTGGAAGGGTGAGCAGGCTTGCCACAGGTCTTCCCAAGCCATTGGGCAGATACGCCCGGCGGACGTTCCTCGCGCTTGAGCCGGGCCCACGGGCGTTGCTGTGCGACAACTGGGCGGCGTTTCCTGCGACCGCTCAGTCCCAGCTACTCGCGGACCCGCGACTGCTCGCGGCCCGCGACCCGTACGCCGAAGGGCTTCGCTGCTACGAAGAAGCCACCGGCGGGACGCTCGAGCGGATGAGCCAGACGGATCTCCAGACGTACCTGGTCGAGCTCTTGATGAAACAGGATCAGATGAGCATGGCCGCGTCGATCGAGAGCCGAGTGCCCTACCTGGATCACGAATTCGTCGAGTATGCGACCGCGATCCCCGGCCGTTTCAAGGTCCGTGGCTTCCAGACCAAAGCCGTGCTCCGGGCCGCTCTCCAGGACCTCGTGCCGCGTGAAATCCTCACGCGGCGCAAGATGGGCTTTCCGGTGCCCGTGGGCCGGTGGTTCCGCGGGTCCTTCTGGCCGGTCGTGCAGGAGTTCGTGCTGGGGCCGCGGGCCCTCGATCGCGGGTTGTTCGAGCCGGCCTTCCTCAGGCGCCTGGCCGAGGAACACCGCACGGGCGCGGCGGACCACTCCTACCGCCTCTGGCCTCTCGTGAACCTCGAGATCTGGCACCGCATCTTCGTGGACGGCGACGAGATTGCCGGAATCATGCCCGCGACGAGAGAGAGATACCGCCATGCGTGTTAGCGTGTTCGGCCTGGGCTATGTGGGATGTGTGACCGCGACGTGTCTGAGTAAGGCGGGACACGAGGTGATCGGGGTCGACGTCGACGCCGAGAAGGTCGCAGCGATTAACGGGGGCATGCCTCCCGTAGTTGAGCCCGGGCTCGGCGAGCTGCTGGCCGAGGTCGTCGCGGCCCGGCGGTTGAGAGCCACGCTCTCGGCTGCGGAAGCTGTGTCGCAAACGGATGTCGGTCTGATTTGTGTCGGGACGCCTGGCCGCGCCAACGGGCAACTCGGGTTGGTCGCCCTCGAGCGCGTGGGCCAGGAGATCGGTCAGGCACTGGCCAGGCGCACGTCACCCTATACCGTCGTGCTGCGTAGCACCGTGCTCCCGGGAACTACCGAGCGAGTGCTCGTGCCCGCCCTCGGGGCAGGCGCGGGACGGGAGGTGGAGTGCCGGCTCCGGGTCGCCGTGAACCCGGAGTTCATGCGGGAAGGTTCCTCCCTGCGAGACTTCACTCACCCTCCGTTTACCTTGGTCGGCTGCGACGATTCCGACGCGGCCGCCGTGCTGGGGTCGCTGTACAGCGATGTCGCCGCGCCATTCGTCCACACGGCGGTGCGGACGGCGGAGATGGTTAAGTACGTGTCGAACGCATTTCACGCCCTTAAGGTGTGCTTCGCGAACGAGATCGGTGACGTGTGTACGGCGCTCGACGCCGACGCGCAGGAGGTCATGCGGATCTTCTTGATGGACCGGAAGCTCAACGTGTCGGAGGCCTACCTCCGCCCGGGCTTCGCGTTCGGCGGCTCGTGCTTGCCGAAGGACCTGCGCGCTCTGGTGTATGCGGCCCGCTGCGCCGACGTCTGCGTACCTCTCCTTTCCGCCATCCTACCCTCGAACGAAGGGCAGATCCGCCAGGCGGTGGACGCCGTGCTCGAGACGCGGAAGCGGCGCATCGGGATCGTCGGTCTGGCCTTCAAGCCCGCCACCGACGACCTGCGTGAGAGCCCGATGGTGCCGCTGGTCGAGGCGCTGATCGGGAAGGGGTGCGACGTGCGCGTGCTCGATCCGAACATCGCCGTCGCGCGGCTGAGAGGCGCGAATCGCCGTTACATCGAGGAAGGGATCCCCCACATCGCGTCGCTGATCTGCGACAACGTGGAGGCGCTGCTCGCGCACGCCGAAGTGCTGGTGATCGGCAACGCCTCCCACGAAGCGGAGCGGGCCGTGGCGGCTGCGGGGCCCCACCACGTCGTGATCGACCTCACGCGTGGCGCGGTGCAGAGCCTGTCGAGGGAGGCTGTGGCGACCCAATAAGAATGACGGTCGTCAGTGCTGGTTCAGCCATTCGCGCAACACGAGGAGATTGTACAGCCGCTGGCTGTGATCTCGCAGGCCGTCACGGTGTTCGCGCGCCATGGTGCGAATCCCCGCGGGGTTGAGCCAGCCGCTATCGCACAGACTCTCACTCTCCGCCAACTGGTCGCCCCAGGCGCTCGTCGGCTCACAGGCGAACCACACCTGCAGCGGGATCGAAAAACCGTGCTTGGGTCGCCGGAACAGATCGGCTGGGACGAAGCGTTCCAGCAGTGCCTTGAGCAGCGGCTTTCCTCCATTGCCGTCCAGCATCCACTGATCGGGCAGCCCCAGCGCGAATTCGACCACTTCCTGATCCAACAACGGTGCGCGCGCTTCCAAACCGTGGGCCATGGTGGCGACGTCGACCTTGGGCATCAGGCAGTCGGCGATGTACGTATTCATATCCACCAGCCGCATCCGCCGGAGCGCGCCGCCATTGCCGCTCCGATATAACCGTGCCAACCAGGCGCGCACAGCGTGCCCCGCGTTCTCCCGCTCCCGACGCAGCGCGCCCGCGTAGAGGGTTTGCACCTCCTCTTCGTTCACGAACCCGCGCAATGCGGCGAACCGCTCTGGTTCGTCCAGCGCGAGGATGCGCAACGCGCGCTTGACGCGCCTCGCCCACGGCCGCCGGCTCGGTGCTGCGGCGCCGAGCCGCAGCGCCGCCAGAGGCGCAACGCTCCTCAAGCGCTTGAGCCGCAGCGCTGTCCGATACCAGTTGTACCCCCCGAAACCTTCATCCCCGCCGTCTCCGGTGAGTACCACCGTTACGTGCTTCCTGGTCTCACCGGCCAGCAGCCACACCGCCAGTGCGGAGGAATCGCCAAACGGCTCTGCAAAATGCCGCACCAATGACGGGAGGACGTCGAGCATCTCCGGGCGCCCGGTGAAGGTGCGGTGCCGGGTCCGGAGGTGCTGCGCAATTCGCCGCGCGTAGCCACTCTCATCGAAGGTGGACTCGGTGAAGCCGAGCGAGAAAGTCATCGCTTCCCCGGGACATTGGCGGGCGGCGATGGCCGTCACCAGACTCGAATCGATGCCGCCACTCAAGAACAGGCCGAGGGGCACGTCGCTCCGGAGTCGCAAGGTGACCGCGGCCGTGAGTAGCTGCTCCAGCCGGTCGACGGCCTCGTCGAAGCGTCCCGCGAACGGCTGCAGCTCCGCTTCGAGGGCCCAGTAGCGGAGCGACGCAGCCCCCGAGGGACCGATGCGGAGCAGCGTTCCGGCGGGGAGCTTGTTGATTCCGTCCCAGATCGACTGGGGGGCCGGGATGTACCCTAGGGTGAGGAACGCGTCCAACGCCGCGAGGCTCACGCGACGGGCACCGGGGTCCGTATCGCGCAACGCTCCCAGGGTCGAGGCGAAGTAGCAGCACTCGTCGTCCAGCGCATAGAACAGGGGCTTCTTGCCCACCCGATCCCGCGCCAATACCAGCTCGCCGCGCGTCCCGTCCCACACGGCGAAGGCGAACATTCCGCGGAGATGGTGCACGGCCTCGCACCCGTAACGCTCGTACAGTCGCAGCAGCACTTCGGTGTCCGACACGGTATGAAACCGCGCGCCCTGATCCGCGAGAACGCGGCGCAGTTCGCGGTAGTTGTAGATCTCGCCGTTGAACACCAACGCGATCCGTCCGTCGTCGCTGCACATCGGCTGGCGTCCGCCCGCGATGTCGATGATGGAGAGCCGCCGGTGCGCGAAGGCGGCGCGGCCCTGGGGATCGACCCAGAAGCCCTCGCCGTCAGGCCCGCGATGCGCCATGAGGCCCGCCATGCGACACAGGCGCTCCGCGTCCGGGCGCACACCGTCGCGCAGGGCTACGCCGCCGGCGATGCCGCACACGCTGGCATTACCCCCGCGCGCTCGTCGAGGATCTCGCGATACAGCTCGAGGTGCGCCTCAACGCGGCGCTCGAGTGAAAGGCGACCCACGACCTCCCGGCGCGCCGCGGCCGCGTCGGGCGAATCTCCGTGCGTGACGGCGCCTTCCATGGCCTCCGCCAGTGCAGCGGCTGATCCGGGCGTCACCAAGCGAGCGGCCGGTGACGTACCGACGACTTCCGGCACCGCACCCACCGCGGTGGCGACCACGGGCACGTCCGCCCGTATTGCCTCAAGCACCGCATTCGGCAATCCCTCGCTGCGGGATGGCAGTACCAACAGATCGAGATTGCGATACACCGCCTCCACGTCGTACACGTGCCCGATGAAGCGGACGCACGATTTCAGCCCGAGACGACCACACCGGGCCGCGAGCTGTGCGCGCTGCGGCCCGTCTCCGGCTATGAGCGCGGAGAACCTGAGGCCCTTCCGGGCGAGCATGGCGCAGGCGTCGACGAACAGGTCCACACCCTTCTCGGGGCTCAGCCGGCCAACGACCCCCACAATCGGGCGCCGGAGCGTGCTCGCGAGGGCGCCGAGACGGTTGCGTTCCGATACATCCCGCACCGGCGGGAGGTCCAGCGCGGCGTTGTAGATGATGCGCACGTGGCCGTCGCAGTGTCGGAACGCTCGTGCTTGGGCGTGTGACATGACGACCACGCGCTCAGCCGAACCAAGCAGCCGCCGGCCGAGCCAATGATAGAACCGCCCGCTGAGGTTTTCGCTCGTGGCACCATGGAAGAAGCCGATCCATGGCCACGCGCGTCCCAAGCGGCGCAGCAGATACGCGACCGCCGTCGCCTTGTAGCCGTGGGTTTGCACGACGGACGGTCGCCAGTGTTGCAGCACGGTGTCGACGGTCACGGCCATGCGCCAGTCGGCGGGGCCGCGGTCCTCCAGGACGCAATGCTGCACGCCTGCCTCCTGAAGGTGGCGCACGAGTGCGGGGGCAGGGCGGCCGCGCCGATGAAACACGATGACCAGGGAATCGATCCCCGCACGCCGCAACGGCCGCGCCAGCGCGATCAGCTGGCGCCCGGGACCGATTGCGTCGGATGGAACCACGGCCGCGATACGTTCGGGGCAGGAGAGTGAGTCGTCCGCCCGCTCCGTGAGGGTCATCAGAACCGGCTGCTGGCGCCGACATACGTCACGGCGCCGGGCTGTGCCGGGGGGTGGGAGGCTGCAGCCACGGACCGGCGCTCGAACCAAGCCCACGTTCGCCGCAAACCCTCGGCCAACGGGACCAGCGGGCGATACCCGAGCAGGCGTTCGGCACGCTCGAGACTCGCGAGCGAGTCGTGGACGTCACCCTCTCGCGCCGGCAGCCGCCGGCAGGCGAGCCGCTGACCCGTGATCTGCTCCACGAGATCGACCAGGTCGAGCAACGACGTCCGCGCTCCCGCCCCCACGTTCACCACCGACCCGCTGACTCGTTCTCCGGGGGCGGTCGCCGCGAGCACGTTCGCGTCCACGACGTTGGCCACGTAAGTGAAGTCCCGCGTCTGCATCCCGTCTCCGAACAGCGTCGCCTCCCGTTGCTCTAGGGCAGCGAGCAAGAAGGCGGGGATGACCGCGGCATACGCCGAGCGTGGACTCTGGCGGGGACCGAACACGTTGAAGTACCGGAGCGCCACCCCTTCAATCAGCCCGGCGCGAGCGAATGCGAGCACATACTGCTCGCCTGCCAGCTTCGACGCCGCGTAGGGGGAGCGCGGGAGGGGCTCAGCGGATTCCGTCTTCGGCAAGACCGCCGTGTCGCCGTAGACCGAGCTGGAGCTCGAGTAGACGATGCGCCTGACCTGCGCCGCCCGGCACGCCTCGAGCAGGCGCATGGTCGCATTGACGTTCGCCGCGTGGGAAGCCCACGGATCCTTGAGCGACCGCGGCACGCTGGGGAGCGCCGCGAGATGAAGGACCACCTCGATGTCAGCGACCGCGCGGCGACATACGTCGGCCTCGCCGAGATCGCCCCGCAGGAACTCGATCGCCCCGTCCAGGCCAGCGAGGTTCGCCGCGTCGCCCGTGCTGAGATTGTCCACGATCCGAACGGCGTTGCCGAGCGCCACCAGCCGCTCAGCGAGATGCGAGCCGATGAAGCCTGCTCCCCCGGTGACGAGGCACCGTGACGTACGCGCTGCCCGCATCCTGCTCACTGCTTGGCGACGTCCCCGCTCGTTACGCTCCCAGAACGCCCAAATCCCTTCGACGGGATATAGAGGCTCACGAAGTCGGCGCCGCTCCCCGCGGGCCCGTTGTCACACAGCTCGACGGTGTAGTACAGCAGGTCCCCGTCGTTCGCCCGGCCCCAGGCGTCAAACTCGACGCCGCGACTCGGGTCGCTGCACGCGCTCGAGCTCGTGCGGTACTGGATGATCGCCGTCTGCGGGTCCGTCGCCGCATCCGTGGTCATCGACCCGGGCGTGCCGTCGGCGTGAAGGTCGCCGTAATCGGTGACCGTGAATCGGCCCGTGAGGTCGGCGCGCACGTCGAAGGCGAACGTCTCCACGTAGTTCCCGGGCGTGGCCGATCCCCACCCGAGCTGGACTTGGCCGCTCACTTGCGGGGGTGGCTGGGCGCCACACGTCACCGCGAACGTCGTTGTGTCCGCCCCGCCCGCCGCCACCGTGACCGTGCGCGGATTCGCCCCGCTCACCGCGCAGTTCGCGGCCACGCCCGACAGCGCAACGGGGTTGTCGCCCGCCGACGCGGTGACGGTGACGGTGTCGTTCGCCGCGATCGGTTGGCTGCTGGAGCCGTCGATGGTGAGCGTGTAGCCGTCAGGATCGACGTTCGAACCGGTCGTGCTCGTCACGATGGTGAGGGTTCCGGTGCCGTTCGCTAGCGGAGTGCAGCTGAGCGAGAACGACACATCCGTCATCCCACCCGCTGCCACAGGGACCGTCTGGGAGTTCGCTCCGTTCACCGTGCAGTTCCCCGCGACGCTCGAGACGGCAACCGCATGGCTGGTGTACGACGAAAGCCCGGTGAACGTGACGTTGCCGTTAGCCCCGACCGGCTGGCTCGTGGAGCCATCGACCGTGACCGTGTAGCCGTCGGCATCGAGGTCCACGCCGGTCGTGCTGGTCGAGACGAACAGGCTCCCCACCGCCGAACAACCCATATCGAACCGCGTGGCGCCCGCCACACCGGCGGTGACGGAAACGGCTCGAGGGTTGTATCCTCCCGAGACCAGGCAGTTGGCCGCCACCCCGAGCAGATCGACCCGGTGGGCACCATCCGACAGCCCTGTAAAGGTGGCGAGCCCATCCGGGCCGACGGGTTGCGTAGCGGCGACATCCACCCTGGCGATGTAGCCGTCCGGGTCGGTGGCAGATCCCGTCGTCGTGACGGCGAGACTCAGGGCCGCGCCTGTCGGCAACAGATCCTCCACGGCCTTCGGGCTCTGTGAATCGGTACATGCGGTCGCGAACCCGAACGTCGCGAGCACCGCTGCCAACCACCTCTGCCTGACGCGTGCCATGAGGTCCCCCGCTCACTTGTTCGCAGGGCGTTTGGGCAAGAAGCGGACCATGTGTAGCGCCAAGCGCCGCAGCGGCTTGCAAGACTCGGTCACGGCGTGAAGGCGGGGGAGCAGCAACAGGCCGTGGCACGGGCGCTACGCCCTGCTCCTTTAGGCGTCCGTCGGATCGGGCAGCTGACGTACGAACAGCCCTCGGTCCGCCAGCGCCACGGCGGCGTCGTAGACCTGGCGGGCCTGCAGCAGGACGAGCTGGAGTCTCCCCACCCGGCGTCCCCGCCAGGCGGCGCGTCGCTTCAGCTCGCCGACGAGCGGACTCAGGTCATGATCGAGGCGTGGAGAGAACAGCCGCAGGTGGGAGACGTGTACGGTGCCGTCCGGGCCCTTCCAGCGCAGAGGATATGTTTCCCGAGTCAGCAGCCCAACTTCCAGGCGCGGCTCGAGCTCCTCCGCCACGAAGTAGCAAAACGTCATCGCGTTGGCGGGCGCTCCCGCGAGCAGAATCTTCCCGTCGTACTCGAGCAGTTTGCCGTAGGGCGTGCGCCGCCCACACGGGGTTGCGGCGCGCTCGTGACCGGCGATGATCGCCTCAGCCTGGGCGCCCCACGCCGCGACGGAGTGCGTCGGGTGGATGCTGCGCACGACGCCCGGGGAGCGGCGGAACACCTCGGTGATGAGTCCCATTCGCGATATCGTCCGCTCGACATCGAAGACCGGGTCGCCGCGGGCATACTCGACGGCGGTGCCCTGGAACGGAATGGTCGGCATCAGCAGGGTCCCGGTGGTCCCGACTCCCTGTTGCAGCGCGCGGACAACGTCGGTGGGGCCCCCTTGAAACCCGAGAAACCTGTCGAACGCGCTGTGCACCATCAGCACATCTCCCGGCGTGACGCCGAGCTGCCGCAGCGCGTGTTTCAGATCTGCGGGCGTGAATGGGAACAACATCCGATGGTAGACGCGCACCAGCTGCTTGAGCCGCCGCTTGACGCGAGACGGCAGCGCGCGGGACGCGGCCGCAGTGAGATGGGTGGTGATGGCCGGTGTCACCCTCAGCCCGCCATGTCTACGAAGGCGGCGGGTCGCGGCGCCACCCGGGGCGGTCGCACGCGTTGTCGCATGACGGCGCTGGCGACGCGTCGCGCCGCCGCGCCACACCCTGCGACGAACCGATACAAGGGACCGAAGGCGCGCAACGAAGTGAGGCCCACGAAGTAGAGCCCGGGCACGCTGCTCTCGAACCAGGGGCTCAAAACCGGAATCGCCCGGTCCGTCTTGATTGCGGCCCGAAGCGAGGGATGGATCATCGTCAGCTTGTCGAGGTCCACAGTGTACCCGGTCGCCAGCAGGATGTGATCGGCGCCCAGCGTTGTACGGTCCGAGAGGGTCGCGGCGATCCGCCCGTCCGCCACCCGCAGCGCGGTCACGATGCGGTTCTCGCTCAGGGTGACCTTGCCGATCACGCGGGTCCTCAACCAGTCGGTCGCCCCGGAGTGGTACTGGGCGTTATAGGAGTCTTTCCGCGCTTGCGGCAGGCGGTAGAACGAGAAGGGCAGCCGGTCCAATACCCAATTGTCCCAGCCAGGGGCGATGCTTGCATCCGGGGCGAGAACCCGCTCCAGCACGCTGCGCCGGTTCCAACGGTCGGGCTTCAGCCACTTGATCGGCCGCCGTGCCACGACCTGGACGGCGGCGCCGGCTTCGTGGAGCAGCGCCGCGAACTCGATCCCACTCTGTCCTCCGCCGATCACGATCACATCACGCCCTTCGAAGCGCCTGAAGTCCCGGTGGTCGCAGGAGTGCGAAACAAGCTCCGGCGGCAGTCGGTCGTACGGCGCCGGTCGATTGGCGTAGTAGTAGACTCCAATCGCCATGATGACCGCCCGACTCTCCACCTGGCGCCGGTCTTCGAGCGTTATGACAAACCGATCGTGCTGATGCTCGATGCACGAGACGTATGTTTCGTCGACGTGAGGGACCGCACGCTGCTGAAACCAGAGGCCGTACTCGATGAACGTTTCGCTCGGTAGGGGATAGGCATCATCTCGGTGCGAGGTCGCGAAGAAGCGCTCGATCCCGTGTGCTTTGCGGGGATCGGAGAGATTCGTGGCCCAGGAGTGCGATCGTAACAGCATGCCCTTGGGCATGTGATCGCGCCACATCTCCAGCGTCCGGCCGAAGACGGCCACCCCCAGGCCCTGTGCGAGGAGGTGCGCCGCAGTCGAGAGGCCGTAGGGACCGGCTCCGACAACCACAACGTCATAGGCGGGCTTCATGAACGGTTGTTCCTCACGCGGGATGCGAGTTTGCTCACAGCGCCACGGGTGAAGCCCGTCGTGGCACGAATCGCGGGCAGCGGATCCTGCCAACTCCAGTAGTCGTACGCCATTGGCTTGAGAAACGAAAGGCCGAAGTCTAAGAGCGCGCGGGCCGGCGGGCTGACGCCGGGCCGGCCCTGTTGCCGCAGCGCGGCGATCGTGGTCGTGATGTCGCCGCCCAGGTGGCGCATCCAACCGCCGATCCGATAGCTCGCGACGCGCTCAATGGGTCCGCCGCTCGCCCACTGGTACAGGAGACACGGGAAGTCGACCCCGGCGCGCACCGCAACCTCGACCGATGCGGACAGCCGTGGGTTGATCTCCATCAAGTATGGGACGCCGGCGGCGTCACGGCGGAACTCGACCTCGGAGTAGCCTTCGAGGTTGATTTCGCGCACGAGCGCTTCGGCCTGCGGCCCGATGTCGCGCGGAATGGCGATGCTCTGGCGCAGCACCGAGTCCCCGCCCAGTGGCGGGCTGGTCCGCGTGGCCCACTGTGCGAAGCGGGCGTAAACCTCCCCGCCCGCGTAAACGAAACTCACGGCCTCACGTCTTCCCGTCAGCAGTTCCTGGATGTGCGCCGCCTTCCCGAACCGCGTCACGGCCGCGACGGCACGTCGTGCCTCGGCGGGCGTGACGACGAGTTGCGCGCCGAGTCTCGCTCCCTGCCGTCCGTTGGCGAGCCAGGACTCGCAGGGTTTGACCACCGCCGGGAGTCCGACCTCCGTCAGCGCCACCGGCAGCTCCGGCGCGTCGCGCACGACGACCTCGCGCGGGACATGAAGACCGAGCCGCCTCGCTACTGCAAGCGTCTGCTCCTTGTTGACCGCGATAGCCAGGGCGCGCTCGTCGGCGAGCGCCAGGCGAACGCGCGGCTCGAGCCATGCGCGATGTGCACGCAGCAGGGCGATCGTGGCGTCGCTTGAAGCGATGAGTAGACGCGCGGTGGTGGCCTCCAGCCACGCGGTGAGCGCCGCGAGGTACGCGCCCAGCGCTTCCTCGGGTGGTAGCACGAAAGCCTGCCGACACCAGCGCGACGAGAGCGCCGGCGTGTTATGGTGCACCCCCGCGGCGGCTACCCGGAGCCCCCGCCTGCCAAGAGAGCGCACCGCCACGAGCGACTGCCGCAGGGATGCGTTCAGCACCAGCGCGTCGAATGCCATCGCGGCGGGAATGCGGGCAAGAACCGGGCCGGTGCCGAGATGTCGACATCTGAGGCCCGGGCGCCGCAATTTGGTGCAACGATGGAGGCCTAGCCTGGTTGGTATGAAGGTTGCGACGTGCACGTGCGGCGTGGGACCGCTTCGGATGCTCAGCTCGCTGTACTACGTCGGCCTGGACGCCCTCGGAATCCCACGAGCCGCGCGCCTGGTGCGACGGGGCGCGGTGATTTTGTGCTATCACAACATCGTGCCGGACGGCGCAGCGGTCGAGAGCGCCAACCCCGATCTCCACATGCCGTTCAGCCGCTTCGAGCCTCAGGTGCGCTGGCTGGGGCAGCGCTACGAAATCGTGCGCCTGGCCGAGCTAGTTGAGCGCGTCGCCCGTGGAGAGCGGCTCCTGAACGTGGCCGCCCTCACCTTCGATGATGGGTACGCCGGCACCTTCCAATACGCCGTGCCGCTCCTGACCGGCCTCGGCATACCAGCGACGATCTTCGTGGTCGCGGAGGCGCCGGGTCACTGGAATTCGCTCTGGTGGGACCGTCCAGACCTGCCGCCGTCGCTGGCACCGACCAGGCTACGGTATATGCTTGACGAACTCTGGGGTGAGGAGCATGCGATCCCGCGTGCCACTGGGATGCGAAGCCGCCCGCCCATGTCTCAGTATCTCCAACCCGCAGCCTGGCAGGTGATCGCCGCCGCGGCACGCCAGGGTGTGGATATCGGCGTCCATTCAGCCACACATCGTCGCCTACCGCGGCTCACCGATGCCGAACTGCAGCGGGAACTCATCATGAGCCGACGAGTCATTGAGCGCGAGACCGGGGTTACGCCTGACTTCTTCGCCTACCCGTACGGGATGTGGGACGAGCGCGTGAAGGCGGCGGTCCGCGCCGCCGGGTATCGAGGGGCCGTCACCGTTGAGCCCGGTCTGAACGGTGCCAGCGCCGACCCGTGGGCACTCCACAGAATCAACATCGCGGCGAGCACCGGCGATCGGCGCTTTCGCGCCTATGCCGCCGGGCTCAATCCTCGCTGGGCGCTGAGGTAGGCACGAAGAAGTAATTGTCGCGCGGCGACTCATCGGGTCGCCACGGTCGCAGGTCCTGCCGGTCCACGACGTACGTGCGGTACCCGAACTCTCCCATGAAGCCGAACAGTGCACTCGCGCTGGATCCGGCCGTCCTCGGGTCCCCGGATACCTCGAGCAACCATGTCGGGCGAGCGCGTCGGATCAGGTTCACGGCCCCGTGCAGGCACGCCAATTCGTGTCCCTCCACGTCACATTTCACGAACGACACCGCAGTGTGTCGGCCCGCTACGAGAGAATCGAGCGTGCGCGTTTCCGCGATGATCTCCCTTCCGAGCGCGGGTCTGGATACGATCCGCGCGCGATAGGGGTTCTCCAACCCGAAGGGTCCACTTTTCGGGACCACGAGTCTAACGCGTTGGCCGTCGCAATCGGATACCGCGTATCGCAGCGGTACCACGTTGCTGAGTCTGAACCGAGCGACATTCGATGTCAGGATATCAAACGTCTCGGGGACGGGCTCGATACTGTAGACGCGGCCACCTGGCCCCACCAAGTCTGCTAGGGCCTTGGTGTAGAGGCCAAAGTTCGCACCGGCATCGACGACCCAGGCGCCAGGCTTGACGAACCTCCCGAGCACCGCGAGGTCGCGTTCCGCAACATCGCCCTTGGCGAGCACCCGGTAGTAGTGGCGTCGACGGACCTGCTGCACCACATCAGCGGGCAGCACGTGCCATGCGACCGCCTTAACCAGCTCGCGTACCCACATGGCGAGGAGCTTTCGACACGGCTGCCGCGGCCGCGCCGGCTGTGCGATACGCCGCGAGGGTCCGCGCCGCCACGGGTTCCCAGGCGAGCGCCGTCTCGGCATAGCGACGGGCGTTCCCCTCGAAGCGGTGCCGCAGCCCGCCGTCGCTGAGCAGGCGCTCGAGCGCCGCCGCCATGCTCTCGACGTCGTCCACCGGCACGAGGAGGCCGCAGTCGCCCTGCTCCACCAGCTCGGCGGGGCCGGCGATCCGGGTCGCTACCATCGCGCGGCCCATCGTGACGGCGGCGATGGCGACGGCGCTCTGGTCGATGGCGCGGTAGGGCAGGGCGATCACCGAGGCGGCCGCGAAATACGAGGGTACCGCCTCTTCCTCGATGTAATGCACGTGGAAGACGACGCGATCCTCGATGTGGAGTTCTCGGGCGAGATCGCGATAGGGCTGAACCGAGCCGAACGGTGCGCCGGCGAACACGACGCGGAAGGGCACGCCCCGGTCACGCAGCCGCGCCGCGGCGCGCAGCAGCACGTCTGCGCCCTTCGACGGCCGCAACTCGCCAAACATGAGGATCATCGGCATGTGTGGCGCCGCACCGTCGAGTTCCGGTACCGGAGCCCGTTCCTGACTCCAGAACTGCTGGAAATTGCCGCGTGGAATGCGCGAGATGCGCTCGGGGGGAACCCCGAACTCCTCGATCAAGCCCCGGACCGTGTCCCTCGTATGCGCGATGAGGTGATGGCAGGCATGGTACAGGCGCCGGAGCCGCCGTCCGTCCCGTGCGTCTCGCTGGGAACGATGGGGCCAGAGGTTATGCACGGTGTGCACGATCGGGACCTGATGTCGAATCAGCTGCACCCAGCGAGCGTCCACGGGGAGAACGGGTGGGAAATGCAGGTGCAGGACGTCGTAGCGGTCGAGCGCCGCCGTGAGGCGGGCCAGCGAGATGAGATGACCACCGAATCGAAGCAGCTGCCACGCCGGCCGTGTCAGGCTTCCCGCTTGATAGACGCGCAGCTGCGTCCGCCGGTAAAACGCGATCCGTGGTACGTATGTGATGTTGCGCCAGCAACGGCTCACGCGCCGAAAGTGCGGACCCGTGACGAGCTCGACCTCACACCCCGCCTCCACCAGGGCGTTGCAGAGGTTGTGCATGTACCCCGGCCCGCCGCACGAGGGGTTCAGCATCAGCACGCGCACGCTGGGTGATCTCCGAATGGGGGCGGCTTCCGGGAGGGCGCCATGGCGGGTACGCATCGCCGCAAGCCCGATGCCAAGGGGCGCGGGTACGTCGGTCGACCGTTGTGGTCGACACTCACCGCCGGCTGCTGCACGCGAGCAACAGCCGGGCGCCGGCGCTCGTGCCGGTGCGGTTGTCGCGTGCACGCACCTGGGGCGCTCGCGCTGGTATCGCTCTTGCTCGCCGTCGTAGGCCGTGCGCAACGTCTTCGCGCTTTCCGGCTCTACACCCGCACACGTCGGGTCACCCGTCGAGGCTCGGGCCCTCGATCGCTCGCTCCTGCACGGCGTCGCCTGGACGGCCGCGACCAAGTGGGCCAGCCAGGCCCTCAGCTGGGGATCGTGGCTGGTCGTCGCCCGCCTCCTCACTCCTGAGGACTACGGCCTCGTGGGCATGGCGGCGATCTACCTCGGGTTGATCACGCTCCTTTCCGAGTTCGGCCTGGGAACGGCGGTGCTGGCGGTCCGCGAGCTCAGCGTCGAGCAGATCAGCCAGCTCCACGGACTGGCGGTGCTGTTGGGGCTGATCAGCCTGCTCGCCTCCAGCGCCGTGGCGATCCCGTTGGGGCGCTTCTTCCACGCTCCGCAACTGCCGCTCGTCGTGGTGGCCATGAGCACCACCTTCGTGATCAGCTCCTTCAAGACCGTGCCGCTGGCGTTGCTGCAGCGGGACCTACGCTTCAAGGCGCTGGCCCTTATCGACGTGAGCCAAGCGCTGGTACTGGCAATCAGCATGATCGCGCTCGCGCTAGCAGGGCTGCGGTACTGGACCCTGGTGTGCGGTGGGGTGCTGGGTGCACTGATCTCGACGGGAGCGGTACTCGCGCTGCGTCACCCGGCGTTGGCGTGGCCGCGGCCGACCTCCCTGAAGCCCGCGATAACGCTGAGCTCCAACGTCCTCGTCTCCCGGCTCTGTTGGTACGCTTCTTCGAACGCGGACTTCCTCGTCGCGGGGCGGATCCTGGGGAAGGCGGCCCTCGGCTTTTACAACGTCGGTTGGACCCTCGCCAACGTCGCGGTGGACAAGGTCACCGCGCTGGTCGGGCAGGTGACGCCCGCCTTCTTCGCCGCGGTGCAGACAGACCCCCAAGCCATGCGGCGCTACTTCCTCAGGATCACCGAGGGTATTGCCCTCATCACGCTCCCCGTCAGCCTCGGGGTGGCTCTGGTGGCACGGGACTTCGTGCTGGTAGTCCTCGGCCCCAAATGGGAGGCCTGCATCGCCCCGCTGCAGGTGCTCGGCTCGTATGCGGCGTTCCGCTCGATCACGCCACTCCTAGCTCAAGTACTGCATGCCATTCGGGATACGAAGTTCGAGATGTGGAATATGGTCGTGGCTGCCGTCGTCATGCCCGGTGCCTTCTACTGGGGCGGGCAGCGATGGGGGACCGTCGGCCTCGCGATGGCTTGGGTACTCGTGGATCCAATCTTCAACTTGCGGCTGTACCGGCGGGTGTTCTCCATGATCCGGCTGTCCCCAAGGGTGTATTGCGTCGCGCTGTGGCCGGCGCTGAGCGGGACGGCCTTCATGGTGGCGGTCGTTCTCGCCGTCGGCTTGGTCGCTGGCAGCGAGCTCACCGGGGGCGTTCGGCTGGCTGCCAAGATCGGCGCAGGCGTGCTGAGTTACGGCCTCGCCTGCTTGGTCCTGCACCGCGAGCGGTTGAAGGCATTCTATGACCTCGTTGCAACGTCGCGGCGAGGAGCCGCGGACCGCCTGTGAAGGCGGCGCGCCGGTTGCTGGTGATCACCTATGACTTCGGTCCCGAAGGCTCTGTTGGTGGCCTTCGCTGGGCGGGCATCACGAAGTACCTGGCGCGCCTGGGCTGGAAGGTTGCAGTCGTCACCGCCGCCCCGACCAACGGGACCGAGGCGGCAACGAGCGCACAGGTGGAGTGGTGCCCGCGCTTCTGGACGTTTCTGGATGCCTGCCGGCCGTTCCGCCGGCTGGTCGTGCAGCCGTCCCGCCCGTCGTTGCCGGATGGATCGCGTGCTCCAGCTGCGCCGGAGCACCCGGGTCTGCTCCGGGAGCTGCGCAGGGAACTCGCCGCGTTCCTCGCGTTTCCCGACCAGAGCCGCGGCTGGGTATTCCGGGCGGCGCTGCGCACGCGGTCGCTGATCCGGCGATTCCGGCCGCAGGCGGTCGTGAGCAGTGGCCCGCCGCACTCTGCACACCTCGTGGCAGCGCTGGCGACGATCGGGAGCCCCGTGCGCTGGCTCATCGACCTGCGCGACCCCTGGGCGGGACCGCACACCAAGGCTTGGGAGTCGCATCCGCAGATCGGGTCCAAGACGTTCCGTGCGCTCAACGCACCTCTCGAGCGCCTCACGTTTGCGAGGGCGCAAGGGGTCATTACCAACACGCAGCAGCTTGCTGACGCACTCGCGGCGAAGTATCCCGACGTACCTGTCGTGTGTGTGTCCAACGGCGTCGACCCGGAGAGTTTGCCGTCATCTCCGACCGAGCCGTATCCGGGGTTGGCCATCGCGTACGCCGGCACGCTGTACGGCAGCCGTGATCTCGGGCCCGTGGTGCGCGCGCTGCGGATCTTTATCGCGCGCCACCCGGAAGCCGCCCGTGCTGGGTCTAAGCTACGAGTTGCCGGTGCCGCCGATCCCCGCTACGCGCGGGCCTTGAGCGGCGCGGTCGCCGCGGCAGGGCTGGAGCAGTACGTCGAGGTGCTGGGGCCGCTACCCCGCGCCCAGGCTCTGGAGGTGGTATGCCGTTCCCGCCTGGCGTTGGTTCTGGCACAGGACCAGGAGCTGCAGATCCCCACCAAGCTCTATGAGTCGGTGGCGATGGGTATCCCTACGCTAGTCGTGGCCTCGGCAAGGAGTGCTGCGGGCATGGAGGGAAACCGCATCGGTGCCGTGGTCCGCGATGCGGATGATGTCCAAGGAATAGCCGGCGTGCTCGAGCAGCTGTGGCGGGATGGGTCGAGATGCCGGTCACTGTGCCCCGTCCCCATCACGTACGAAGCGACTGCGCCGGTGGTGGATAAGCTGCTGGGCAACGGCTTCGCGCCGGAGGACGCGGCCTAGCGGCGCACGCGGTGAGCCCGACCACGGGACGGAGGGTCGCTGCGGTCATGCCAATCCGTGCAACTTTCCACACTTCCACGCTCATCCGGTGTGCAGTCATCCGGCTTCGTCCTCATCAGGACATACACGTCGAAGGTCGGCCCGGTGACCGGCGCCGGTTGAGTCGTCACGACGCCCAGCGGGCTCGGGGGCGTGATGCTGACCATCGGGAGCTGGAGCGCGCCGCCGGTGTACGTCCCGCCGGCGATGGGGGGGCCGTAGAAGTCCTCGGAATTCTGCACCACGTAACGGTCACCCACGTGGAGGACTCCTGAGACGTCCACGCTGACCGTACTCTGCGGCGGCTGCGCCCAATTGTAGACGACGATGTTGGCCCGACCCGGCTCATACTGGTTCGGGCGCACGACGATCTTGACGCCGGTTGGGGCGCTCCCGGCATACGTGCCTGGATCGGCGAACCCGGTGAGCGTCCGCCAGCCGGCGAAGGTGGCTACGCCATCCTTGTACCGCCACACCGGCGCGGTGGAATCGCCAAAGAACGTATTGTCGCTCCACGCCTGGCCCCCGAGATCGCCCAGGGCCCACACCATGCCGCCGGACGTAAAGTTGTACAGCGTGTTGCCGCTTACCGTGGCCGTGCCCCAACTGCCCACGCGCAGCCACCCACCAGCGAAATAGTTGTTGGTAAAGGCCACATCGTTGTTCACAGCCGTGTTGTACCCAACGTCGGCCGTCTGGGTGTTCATGTTATTGGTGCGGTAGGTGTAATTCTGATCGACGATGATCCCAGTCGCGGGAACCTCGCCGCCGACGAGCAGGTCGGCATCCGCTGGTACGCCCCAGACGTAGTTGTTGAACGCGACGTTGCCTTGGAGACGAATGTTCTGAAGATAGCCCTCGACTTGTGTGTAACAGTGAATGCCATAGGCCCAATTGTCGAATACGATGTTGTCCTGCAACAGCATGCTGGTCGCGCTCTGACAGTAGATACCGTGGTCGAGATTGTCGGTGCGTCCGTTGTTGTAAATGATGGAGCCGTAGGTCTCGGTGTTACTTGCCTCCGGCCTGATGAAGAGCCCGCTTTCGGTCGCGTCATGGACCACCAGATCGATGAGCTTGGTCCCGGGCCCCCAGACGTCGACGCCATGGGCTTCTAGCTGCGCAGGGTTCGCGATCTCAAGTCCCCAAAACCACGTGTACGCACCTCTCACTACCAGAGCGTTCGTCACCGTCGCGTGCTCACCGGGATACTGGCGCACCACGATGGGGGCATCAGCCGTCCCAGTCAGCGTGCTCGAAAACCCGCCCACCGGGTCCGCATACGTTCCGCCGCGCAACCAAATCGTGCTGCCCGACGTGACCGCGGCCGGGCCGCTGAGGGCTGTCGCCAGGTCCCACGGATTCGCGAACGAGCCGTCGCCCGACGGCGAACCGGTCGGCGAGGCGAAGAAGTCCGCGTTCGCAGCCAGGTCGGCGCTTAGTGCGGAGGGGCTGGCGTGGGGCCTGACGATGTCGTCCTGCACGCACGCGGACAGGACCAGCGAAAGCGCGAGCGCCAAGGGCACCCAGCGCGAGGCGGCGCGAAGCAGCATAGGTCCCCCGGAGGGCATGACGCCCCTTGCCTGGCAACTTCCGCACCTGACGGGCTGGCGTGCCTTCGGGTCTCGCCGCGCGACCACCATTTTGCACCCAGGCACAACGTATTGGCGTCCGGGTGCAACACGTGTCGCGAGTCTGCAGCATTGGTGCACTCGCCTCGTCATTCGGGCCCACAACTCAGAGCATCCGCGCGTTGCGTAGCCAGGTTTCCGTGAGTCGCATCCCTTCGTCGTAGCCCACTGGTGCCGTGTAGCCGAGCAGCCTGCTGGCCTTCCCGCTGGAGTGGGCGACCGTGCGCTTCTGCCCGGCGATGAAAGGGTGATCCGCGCTGAATCGGCGCTCCGGCGATCCGTTGCGCCGCACGGGCTTCGACCGGCGCAGCCGCGCGCGGACCGCGCGCTTGGCCGGCGCGGGAAGCCACTGAAACCAGCGCCTGACCAGGGGGATGCGCGCCAGCGACCGCTGGACCTCGCCGTCGGCGAGCGCGCGCAGCGAGTCGCGCCACAGGCGTTCCTGCACGGGAGGCACGAGCTCCGCCGCGTGGTCGGTGATGCACCGCTCCCATGAGACCGGCTCCGGGTCGGTCACATGGAACACCTGGCCCGACGCCTCCGGCTTCCACAATGTCAACAAGATCGCCTCGACCAGGTTGTCGACATAGACGAGGTTGCAAGGGTTCCGGCCGCCGTCGACGATCGCGACACTGTGGGAGCGAAGCGTTTTGACCATCCCCACCGTGAACGACGCGAACGGTCCGTAGACGTTGGGTGGTCTGAGGATGACGACGTCGAGGCCGTGGCGCGTGTGGTACCGTAGGACGCGGCGCTCCTGCTCCAGCTTCGCATGGCCGTACGGGAGGTCGGGCCGGGTCGCCGCGGCTTCCCCCGCGCTGTCGGGCGGTGGGTGGCTGCCGTAGACGGCGACGCTGCTGATATGCACGAAGCGGGAGACGCGGTGCGTGGCGGCGGCGCGCAGCACATTCTCGAGCCCGCGGCGCATCACGGCCTCGTCGCCGCGCGCCAGATGGATTACGGCGTCGCATCCGTCCATCGCGCGATCGATGGCAGCGCGGTCGCATAGGTC
>WNGJ01003584.1_pt1 | contig 25221 bp, 28 predicted proteins | sample 5400611 | NCBI WGS metagenome assembly WNGJ01 (sample SAMN13153375, study PRJNA577476) | soil metagenome | isolation source: 40 cm soil or saprolite under Garry oak tree replicate 1 | place: USA:California | collected 2016-06-15
GTGACAAAGCAAGACCAGCAGCGGGCGGACCGAATCCTGGCATTCATCCGTGAGGCCGTGGCCGAGCGGGGTTATCCCCCGAGCGTGCGCGAGATCGCGGAGGCGGTAGGTCTCGCCTCCACGTCAGCTGTTCATCACCATCTCACCAAGCTCGAAAAGGACGGGCGGCTGAACAAAGAGGCCACCCGATCGCGAGCGCTCAGCCTCCCCGGCATGAATGGCCTTCGCGTCGTGCAGGCGCCCGTCATTGGGGAGATCGCCGCGGGCCAGCCGATCCACGCCTATGAGGACCGCTCCGAAACGATGGGGCTCCCAAGCGAGCTCGCCGCCGGCCGCGGACGAGAAACGTTCGTCCTGAAGGTTCGGGGCAAGTCGATGATCGATGACCACATTGACGACGGGGACTTCGTCGTGGTGCAGGAGCAGAACACCGCGCGTGACGGTGACATCGTCGTCGCGGTGCTCGAGGACAACGTCGCAACGCTGAAGCGCTTCTACAAAGAGAAGGACCGCATCCGGCTGCAGCCCGCGAACGGGACGATGTCTCCGATCTACGCCCGGGACGTGCAGATCCAGGGAAAGGTCATCGGCGTAATCCGCAAGCTGTCCTAGCTCCCTCGATCGATCTCGATGCCCGATCGCGTTCCCGCGCTCACCCGTCGTGAGCTGAACCGCGCGCTCCTGGCGCGACAGTTCCTGCTGAAGCGCCAGAAGCTGGACGTGGTCGACGCGGTCGAACGCCTCGCCTGCCTTCAGGGCCAATGGGCGCCGTCGCCGTACGTCGCGCTCTGGTCCCGCCTTTCGGGATTCCAGCGCGAGCGGCTGACCCGACCGATCGACGGCGGCGAGATCGTCAAGGCGACCCTGATGCGCGCGACGCTGCATCTGGTCTCTGCGCGCGAGTACCCGGCGTACGCCCTGGCGACGATGGAGGGCCGATTCGGAGCCTGGCGGCCGCCCGGCGGCCCGGCGCTGGCGGATCTCGGCAAGCTCCATCGCGCCGTCATGACGTTCGCGGGCAAGACACCTCGCACGCGTGCCGAGATCCAGGAGTTCACCGCCAGCCACCTTCCGCCGAGCGCGGCGAAGAACGAGCGGCTCCGCAACTGGCTCAGCTGGGCCGCCGTCGCCACGAGCGGGCTCGTCTGGGAGTCCGCCGGCGCGCATTTCGAGCACCGGCAGCTCGGCCGCCACATCGCGCCGGCAGCCAGGCTTCGGAGGACGCCGAAACTCGAGGCCGCACACGAGCTCGTGGTGCGGCGGCATCTGGGTGCGTTCGGACCCGCGACCATCGCCGACATCGCGACGTGGAGCAGCATCCGCGTGCCAAATATCCGCGCGGCACTGGCGGCTATGAAGGGTCTACGACGGTTCACCGACGAGCGCGGCCGTGAGCTCATCGACCTGGCGGGAGGCCCGCGCCCGTCCGCGGCTACCCCGGCGCCGCCGCGATTCCTCGCACGGTTCGACGCCGCGATCCTCGGTCACGCGGCGCCCGAGCGGACGCGCATCCTGCCGGAGGAGTATCGGAAGGCTGTGATCTTCTCGGCCGAGGTCTGGCCCACATTCCTCGTCGACGGGTTTGTCGCGGGCCGGTGGACCGTCGCGGTGCGACCGAGGGAGGCGGTGCTCGAGCTCAAGCCGTTCAAACCCCTCGCCCGCCGCGATCGCGACGCGCTCGCCGTGGAGGCCGAAGAGCTCGTTCGTTTCTACGCACCTGAGTCCAAGACGCACGGGGTGCGCGTATGAAGACGAGTTCCGTCGAACGGCCCGTCCTCACCCTTCGCGAGCTGAACCGCGCGATGCTCGCACGTCAGCTGCTGCTGGACCGCGCGCGCATCGGCATCGTCGCGGCTATCGAGCGACTCGCGGCGCTGCAAGCCCAGTGGTCGCCTTCTCCGTACATCGCGCTCTGGTCACGCCTCAGAGACTTCCGGCGCCCCAAGCTGTGGTCGGCGATCGAACGCCACGAGGTGATTCGCGCGAGACTGATGCGCGGCACGCTTCATCTCGTCTCCGCCCGGGACTTCTACGCGTACGCGGTCGCGACGCAGGATCTCCAGCGCGGCGCGTGGAATCGCTACCAAATCGGCCGCGGCGTCGACCCGAAGAAAGTCGCGGCCCTCGCGATCGCCTTCGCGCGCGAGCCTCGTCCGAAGGAGGACGTGCTCGAGCACCTCCAGGAACGCTTCGGCCGGACGCTCGGTGGTCCCTTCAGCTGGCTCGTGTGGCGGTTCGTGAGCGCGCACGCCGACCTCGTTACGGCCCCGCCCGGCGGGCACTGGGAGTACGGCGGAACCGATGCGCCGTATGTCGCGGCGCGCCACTGGATCGCGCGCGGCGAGCGGCCCTCTGAGGAGGCAGCGATCGAAACGCTGGTACGTCGGTGCCTGGCGGCATTCGGGCCCGCGACGCTCGCCGACGTCGCGAAGTTCGCCGGCCAGGTGCCGGCCCGTGTTCGTCCGACGCTCGTCCGGATCGGCCCCAAGCTCCGCACCTTCAGCGACGAGGAAGGCCGACTGCTCTACGACCTTCCCCGGGCCCCGCGCCCCGACGGCGATCTTGCCGCGCCGGTCCGGTTCCTTCCGCGGTACGACGAGCTCCTCATCGGCTATCAGTACCGAGATCGTGTCATCGCGCCGGCGCACCGGCGCGCCGTCTACACGAAGAACGGGATCGTCGAGGCCGTGGTCATGGTGGATGGTTTCGCGGCCGGCACATGGAGTCTCGTTCGCGCGAAGACTGACGCGGTCCTGCGCATCTCGCCGTTCGCGCGCCTCGCGCCGAGGGACCGCGTGCCCGTCGAAGCCGAGGCCCTTGAGCTCCTCCCCTTCCTCGCGCCGGGTGCGAAGACCGGCGGAGTCCGGTTCGTATGACGCGAGCGATCCTCCACTGCGACCTCGACGCGTTCTACGCGTCCGTCGAGCAGCGCGATCATCCCGAATACCGCGGCAAGCCGGTGATCGTCGGCGGCGATGGGCCGAACGAGCGCGGCGTCGTCATGGCGGCGTCGTACGAGGCGCGGGCCTTCGGCGTTCGTTCCGCGATGCCGCTCGCGATCGCGGGGCGGCTCTGCCCCGACGGCATCTACGTGCCGGGAAACTTCGACCGTTATCTCGAAGCGTCCGATGCGGTCATGGCGGTCTTCGATGAGCAAACACCGCTCGTCGAGCCGATCTCGCTCGATGAAGCCTTCCTCGACGTGACCGCGACCGAGCATCTGTTCGGAGGCGCGGTTGCCATGGCCATCCAGATCAAGCGAGCGGTGCGAGAACGCTGTGGGCTCATCGTCTCGGTCGGCGTCGCCGCGAACAAGCTCTGTGCGAAGGTGGGTTCGGATCTGCGCAAGCCTGACGGCCTCGTCATCGTGCCCGCCGGAGGCGAGGCCGCGTTCCTTGCGCCGCTTCCGCTGGAGCGCCTCTGGGGCGTCGGCCCGCGGACGCGCGAGGTGCTCGCTGGCTGGGATCTTCGAACGATCGGGCAGCTCGCCGCGTTCGACCGCTCGGTGCTCGACACCCGTCTGGGCGAGCATGGAACGGACATCTGGGAGCGAGCGAACGGAATAGACGAGGGCGAGGTCCAGAGCGAGCACGTCCCGAAGTCGGTGGGCCACTCGCACACCTTCGACGAGAACACACTCGACCCGACGAAGATCGAATCGACGCTCCTCCGGCTTTCGGAGGGCGTCGGCCGGCGCCTGCGCAACCACACGCTGCGCGGCAGGACGATCACGATGACCCTTCGCGTCGCTCCGTTCGAGACGCGAACCCGGCAACGCACGCTTCGCGAGCCAACAGATGACGACGTGACCATCTTCCGCATCGCGCGACAACTTCTTCGCGAGGCGCTGGCGGAGGACCGCGAAGGCGGTCGCGCCAGCCCGGTCCGGCTTGTCGGCGTTTCGGTCTCGGGGGTGACCGAAGGAGAGCAGCTCGGGTTGTTCGATGCCGCCCGTCACGCGCGGCTCAACGCTGCGTTAGACGCAGTTCGCGCTCGCTTTGGGGACGCGGCACTCGATCGCGCGAGTGCGCGCGAGGTGAAAGAACGTCGTCGCTTCAGCGGACAGAGGTACCGATGACGATCACGTCTGTGGATATCGCTGTGGATTTCAAGGTGCAGTCCTGTGGAGAAGTCTGTGGAGAAGTTGGTGGACAGATCGTCTTGTCCGCGGACGTTGACGTGACGATGATGCGCGGGGCCGTCAAGGCGAAGGGGAAGGAAGGGGTGCCCGAAGATCGTGTCGCAGAGGTCGCGATCGATTTCATCTCATTCTGCTTATCACGGCGCGCGGTCGACTGGCCGTTCCTCTACGACGAGATGTGCTACGTCGCCTCGAACAGGTTGTATCGGGGGCTCGGCTACGAGGAGCTTCGCGAGGTCGGTCTTGACCTCGCCCTCAGCGGACTCGTGAAGACGAGCCGCATCGCGAACGAGGTCGTGCGGCAAGTGCGCATTGGGGATCGGCCGCTACGGGAGGGACTTCTCGTAGCGAGCTGAACATCAGTTTGGCCACACCGGCGGGGCGGCGAGTGAAAGGAAGCGCACTCGCCGCCTCTTTTTCTTCATAATGGAGCGAGGGGAGAGCGCGAAGGCGCGCTTTCTTTCACGATCGGTCCCGTGGTGCAGCGGCCTAGCATACGTCCCTGTCAAGGACGAGATCGCCGGTTCGAATCCGGTCGGGACCGCAGTATCCAAACTCCTCACAGCCAGTGGCATCGCCATTGAGCACTAACCGATGATGCGCGGCTCCGGTAACGGGACGATGAACCGGCCGCGGAACCCACGTGCTCTTAGCTTCGGCATCAGCTCGTCGGCGATGTGCCAAGAGAACAGCATCGCGTGATCTGGTTGCTCAGCGAAGAGCCGCTCCTCATCGACGACGGGAATCAGGGTGCCAGGTATGTACTTGCCGATTTTGTGTGAACCGGCGATCTCGCAGACGCAGTCGATGATCTCCTCGTCCAGTCCAACGTAGTTGATGAGAGTGCTCGAGCGTGACGGCGCCCCAACACCGTAGACGCGCTCGCCGCGTGCGCGAATGTCCCGGAGTAGTCCGAGCAGACCCAGCTTCGACTCCGTCACTTTCGTTTGGAAGGCGGCAAGCCGGGCTGGTGTCAGCGTCGATGCCTCGAGCGCGAGCAGGTCACGTACCGACTGTCCGGGACTGCGCTGACCCGTACGAGCGGCGTAGACACGGATCGAACCGCCGTGTGTCGGGATCCGCTTCGCGTGGAACACCTCGAATCCGTGCATCGCCAGGAGATTACGCAGGCTCGTGAGCGAGTAATAGCGCAGGTGCTCGTGGTAGATGGTGTCGTACTGCAGCGTCTCGACCAGCGCGAGCCAGTAGTGGGATTCGGTGATGAAGACACCATCGTCACTCAGCAGCTCGGCGACCGCGTCGATGATCCCGTGCACGTCTTCGATGTGGGCGAACACATTCGCCGCCGTGACGATCGCGGCCTGGCCGTCTCGCGTCGCGATCTGTCGCGCCGCGCTCCTTCCGAAGAACGCCACGTCAGTCGGAATACCCGCCTCGTTAGCGCGGCGCCCTTGGTCCGTTGGTTCCACGCCGCGGACGCGGTGTCCACCGTTCTTAAAGTTGCGCAGCAGCGTGCCGTCATTCGAGCCGATGTCCACCACAAGGTCAGAGGCTTTCGGCCCCAGTAGCGCGCGGACTTCCTGGTACAGCTCCCCGAAGTTCTCACGCAGGATCTTGGTCGTCGCGCTCGTGTACGGGTACTCGGGCGGGAAAAGGATCTGCGGGTCGACGACGAGACCGAGTTGCACGAGCTCGCAGCGGGGGCAGCGCAGCGCCTGCGCTGGATAGGCCGGCTGCTCGGCTGGGCGTGTCCCGATCGGCGGCATCGCGTTGACCGGTGGCAGATAGCCGACAAAGATCACCGGCTCGAGATCGGTCCCCCCGCAGGCCTGGCACGCCGTGACCACGAGACTTCCGCCCGTTCCGAACGCCAGCTTCGGTGGCACGCGCGCGGCGACGCTAGTCGGCAGGTCCCTCATCGCCGTGGTCATCGTACCAGCGCACAGTGGGCGGAAGACCGGCTGAAAGAGGCACCTGCGGTTCGTAGCCGAGCGCGCGCAGCTTGGAAATGTCCGGACATCGGCGTACCGTGCTGCCCTCTCGCAGGTCGCCCGATACGACACGGACCTCACGGGAGAAGCAGAGACCGATCCGCCGCGCGAGGTCTGCGATGGTCACCTCTTCAGCGCTCCCAACGTGATAGATGCCGAGGTGCTCGCCCGCGTCGAGGACACGGAGAACGCCCTTAACGAGGTCGTCGATGTGCACGAATGCGCGCGTCTCCTTGCCCGTGCCTTGTATCGGCAGGTCGACTGGTCCGGCGGACGCGCGCGCGAGCTTTCGTACACGCAGGGCGAGCTGCGGTATGACGTGCTCCCAACCCATGTCCGGCCCGTACACGTTGTGGGGCCGAAAAACGAGCACTCGTGGGATGTGATGGCGTCCGTAGTTCAGCGCCATGAGCTCGGAGATGATCTTGCCGCCGCCGTATGAATAGCGCGGGTTGTGCGGATCCGGGACCGATAGGGGAGCGGTCTCATCCGTCGGGACCCGCGGCGGCGATTGATAGACCTCGGAGCTCGACGCGAGGACAAGCTCCCCCACGCCGCGCGAAACGCACGCGTCGATGACATTCACGATGCCTTTCACGGCCACCTCGAGCACCAGCTCCGGCCGCTGATAGAAGTGCTCGGTCCCATTGACGTAAGCGAGGTGGACGACACGCTCGATCCCCTGCATGGCCCCCGTCACGGCTGCGCTATCGCGGATGTCGCCATTGATCAGCTCGACCCTGCTGCCGGCGTCGCCCAAACGGCGGACGGCGCCACGGGAACCGTTGTCCAGCGAGCGCACTCGGTCGCCGCGTGAGACCAGCGCTCGCACCAGCGCCGCGCCGATGAAGCCGGTACCGCCGGTCACCAGGGTGTTCACTGCTGTCCCATCGCTGGATCGGCCTCCTGCAGTCGCACGCTGTGCGGCCCGCGGCGCAGCAGCGCGGTCGCAAAGGCATAACGGAACCAGACGAAGTACGCGGGGAGCCATTGCAAGACGCGAAAGCGGCTTCTTCCCGCGGTCCGCTCGTGCCACTCGAACGGCACCTCACAGATGCGCCAGCGCAACCGGTGCGTCTTCACCAGCAGCTCGATGCTGTACGTGAAGCCTCGATCCGACTCGAGCGGAATCGTACGGACGACCCGGCGCGAGAACAGCCGCAGGCCGTTGGACGGGTCATGCGTCGGCACGCGAGCGACGTGGTGAAGGACGAAGGCCGAGGAACGCACGATCGCATCTTTCAGCCAGGGACACCCGACCATGCGGCCGCCGGGCATGAAGCGGCTCGCGGCCACGATGTCGCAGCCGCCTTGCATCCGCTCGACCATACCGTCGATCCGCGCGGCGTTGTAGTCGTCGTCGGCCGGCCATACGAGGATCGCGGGGGCCGTGGCGCTGCTGAAGCCGGTCGTGACCGCGCCAAAGACGCCGCGTCCTCTGTTCTTCACCAACGTGACCTCGAACGGATGGGCGGCATGTGTGCGCAGCGCCACGAGCGTGTCGTCGTCATCGTGGTCGTACACGACCAGGACGCGGAGCGCGCTGCGCACTTCCACCGCAAATGCGCCAAGCACGCGGTGGATGTTCTGGCTTTCGTTGTACACGGGCACGACGATGTCGAGCTCGATCGTCATACCGCGATCCAGGTGCCGTCCGGTGGGCCAATGCGCAGCGCATCGAGCACGCGCTGCACGCGCACGCCTTCGGCGATACCTGGCACCGCGGCCGGGCCACCCAGTGCGGCCGCGACGAATCGAGAGGCGATGGGCGCGACCGCGGCCACACGTGCATCGCCGTCGCCCGAGAGCTCCTCGAGCGCTACCTGTGTCTCTTGTCCGGTGGCGCGGCTCATGACTCGCAAGGTGAAGCCTCGAACGTGATCGGGTCCGCGGTTCTCCACGACCAGACCGCCGTTCGCACCATGCGCCTCGAGACGGTGCCCGGTCGCGGGGTCGGCGTCGGTTGCGATCGTGAGTCGTGCGTGCAACCCTCCGACGAGCTCCATCTCCGCGCTGATGCGCTTGGCGGCGATGCCCGAAGACGCCGACGGGGAGGATAGGCGGACCACCGGCGCGAACAGCCTTTCAACGAGATAGATCGCGTGCGCCGCGAAGCCGCCCAACGCTCCTCCGCCGGATCCGACCTGCTCTTTCCAGGAGTCGGCCGGGCGACCGCGAGTGCGGACCTCCCAGGTGAACGCGAGGGAGTCGATCGCGCCGAGCTGTCCCGATCAGAGCAGCTGCTCCGCTGCTCGGTACGCCGGCAACTCCGCGAATTCCAGGTCGATCGCGTTCGCGACACCGCTCGCGCGCACGGCATCGAGCATCATCTGGGCCGCGCCCTGATCGAGCGCAAGCGGCTTTTCGCAGAAGACATGCTTGCCCGCATGCGCTGCGGCTATTGCGATCTCTGGTTGCAGTGCGGGCGGGACCGCGATCGAGACCGCGGCGACGTCGGGCGAGGCCACGACCGCGCGCCAGTCACCGAAAGCCTGCGCGATGTTGAGCCGCTCAGCGACGGCTCGGGCGCGATCCTTGGTGCTCGCGCAGATCGCCACGACCTGACAGCGCGGGTCGCTTTGGAAGGCCGGAGCATGCACCGCCTGACCGAATCCGATCCCGATGACGCCGACGCCGAGCCGCGACGTACCTACGACGCGCGACGCGCGCCCTTCGTGCGCACGACTACGTCGGGGGCGATCTCGACCGGACGCGGCTCGGGAATGATGCTGCCGCCGTAGAGCCCCCACAGGTCGACGACCGGTTTGTTGCTCATGTCGATGGACCGATAGCTCGAATGGGGAACGCCCACGATCAACAGGTCGCTCCGATCGAGCACTTCATCGAGGAGTAGGAGCGTCGCGTCCGTCCGAACGAACGGGTCCGTCGTCAGGACTTCGCGCGCTCGCACCTGTAGCAGCCTCTTCAGCTTGTAGCTCAGCGAGGAACGTGTGTCGTCGCTGTCCGCTTTGAACGCCATGCCGAGGATGCCAACGGTGAGCTTCTGAAGCGAGAACCGCTTGCGCAGCTGCCCGACGATGAAGTCGGGCAGCCCTTCGTTGACGCTGATGGCGGCTTGTCCGAGCGCGAATTGACTGTTCGCGACGGAGGCGAGCTGCAAGGTGTCCTTGTACAAGCATGGACCAGCGGCGAAGCCGGGTCCGGGCAGATCGCGGAGCCTCGGGTAGTCCGCTCTGAGACCGGTGAGGACCCGTCGGTAGTCGAGACCCTCGGACTCCACCATGACGTAGAACTGGTTCGCCGCGGCGAACTGGATGTAGCGGTACGCATTGCTGAAAAGTTTCGCGAATTCGGCCTCCTTCGGCGCCATGCGCACGATCCTCGGAGCGAAGCGCGAGAAGAGGTCGGCCGCGACGTCCTCCGCTTCCGGCGTCATTCCGCTCACGATCTGGGGAAGGGATTGAAGCTCACGAGTGGCCTGTCCCTGGACGACGCGCTCCGGGCAGAAGGCGACCTTCACCTGTTTGCCTCGCGCGCCCAGATGCTCTTGCACGAGCTCGGTGACACCGGGAAAGACCGTGGAGCGGAGGATCAGCGTTTGGTCGTCGGTGAGGTGAGGGATCAGCTGGTCGATGCAGTCGGTCACGGTCCGAAGCATCGGATTGTGGAACTCATCGATCGGGGTACCGATCGTGACGATGATGACCGGTATGCCGCTCGTGCCCGCAGAGTCCGATGTGAAGCCGAGCATCCCCGCGTCGAGCGCCGCGCGAAGGGCCGGCTCGGCACCTTCGTCGAGAAAGGGCAGCCGACCGTCGGCGATCGTCGCTAAAGCCTTGCCGTCGATGTCATGGACGAGCGTCCTGATGCCGTGCGTCGCCATCACGATCGCGAGCGGGGCGCCCACGTGACCTGCGCCACCCACGACGCAAGCGTCGTACTGGTCGTTCTTGGTCACCGCGCCGACAGTAGCGAGCGTCGCCGCGGGGACCGATGCGCGTCGGTATCAGCCCTTTGGTCACTCAGGTTTCGTCGCTGTGCTGACCAGGAACGTCCCGAGTCGTCCTTCCCAGGGCGAGAGCCGCACGAGCTCCTCGTACGCAGCGTAGGCGGGCAGCAACAGGCGGGCCACGCGGCCCTTGACGTACTTGAACGTCGTGCCGCTGATACCGCGGACTCGCACGCTGGCGAAACCGGACTCGCGTAGCTCACCCGTGAGTTCGTCGCTCTTCAGCAAGACCTCGTTCTCGGTCTTGCCCTCGGACGAATAGAGGGGCGAGCGCGGGTCCCGATACAGGAACATCGATGGACTGTGTGCGTTCGGGTCGAAGGCATAGAGGTGGCCGCCCGGCCTCAGGATGCGCCACGCCTCGCGCATCGCGCGAACTCGGTCGGCGCGGGCGGTGATGTGATGCAGGACGCCTGAAAGCGCGGTGACATCGAACGAGTCTTCGGCCAGACCCGTAGCCGTGATATCGCCGACCTCGTAGCGGATGCCGTCGTTGCTCGATCGCGCGCGCTCGATGCTGCGCGGCGAGATGTCGACTCCGAGCAGATCGAGACCGAAGACGCGAAGCCGGCGAGTGAACGCGCCCGTGCCGCATCCGAGATCGACACAGCGCTGCCCTTCTCGCGGCAGGACCGACTCCTTGAAAGCGGCGAGAAGACGCGCGTACCCGCGCTCTGCGAGCACGTCGTAGTCGGCTTGATCGGCGAACTCGTCGAAGAACTCGACCTCGCGATCGAGACCCACGCCGCAGACTCTAGGCTGTGCGGATCTTCGGAATCCGCCGCCAGGTCGCGAACGCGGCTCTGCTGGTCGTGCTGTCGTTCGTTTGCGGCCTAACTGCCGCCGGCCTCAACGGCTGGTACGAACAGAAGGACTTTCACTGTTTCTGGGCCGCCGGCCGGATCGTCGCAAGCGGTGGTGATCCGTACGACGCGCGGCAGTACGCCCCAGCCATCCTGACGATCCCGCCCCCTCCGGCGAAGGCGCTCGAGCGCTGCGGGCAGAGGCTGGCGTACCCACCGTGGACGGCCATGGCCCTCGCTCCGTTCGGAGCGCTTCCGCTTCCTGCCGCAGCGACACTCTGGGCGTCGCTCGCCGTGTTGGCGGCGGTTCTCGGGATCAACTGGACGTGGGAGCTCGCCGGTCGTGGGCGGTTCTCGTGGCCGCTCGTCGCTCTGCTCGTCGTGGCCACCGAGCCATTCGCTCGCACCTTCGCTGAGGGGCAGTTCGCAACGTTCGGCTTCGCGTTGACCGCGGGAGCGGCGCTGTCGCTGTGGTCGAACAGAGATGTGGCAGGGGGGATCTCGACAGCAGCCCTGTCCATCAAGCCGCACACCTCCGTTGGGTTCGCCGCGGCGGTGCTCGGCTTCGCCATCCTCCGGCGACGCTGGCGATTCGTTGGCATGTCGGCGGCGGCGGCGCTCGCGCTCGCCGGCATTAGTCAGCTCCTGCGACCGGGGTGGATCCTCGAGTTCGTCGGCGGCGCGACCGAGCTCGGCGGCTCGATCGGGGACCGCGCGACGATCTGGAACCTCGCAGGGTCCTGGACGCTCGCGATCGTGATCATCGCTCTGCTCCTCGCCGTCGTCGTCGTCCTGATCCGACCGCGAGGTGCCGGCGACGCGGAGATACTGGGTCTCGCGGTGGCGTTCGGCCTGGTCGTCACGCCGTATGCGTGGGACCACGACTTCATGGTCCTCGCGATCCCGTGGTCGATGACCATCGGCAACGCCAGGCAGCTACGTCCGCTGCTGAGATACACCCTCACGTTTTCCATCGTCATCGTCGCGGCGCCGCTGCTCTGGGTCCTGACGGCCGTCGCCACGACGCGTGGCACCGAATCGCTGTCAGTCCTCGTTCCGATCCTCACCGCGCTGCTCCTGGCGCTCGCGATCCGGTGGGACTCTCGTCCCGAGCTCAAAGAGGGTGGATAGCCAATCCGGCTCCGGGTCGACGTGGGCGAGCGCGCTGGGCCCGGCGAGTGCACGCTTGCGCACAAGGACGCCTGACTCCCCAGCTGAGTTCGCACATTGGGACGGCGCATCAGCAGAGAGTGTTCCCACCGCCGCTCTTGTACTCTTCCGCGCCGTGAGCCCGCGTCTCGCCCTCATGATCGGCGGCGTCGCCGCTGTCGTCTTCGGCTTGGCGCTCCTGGTGTTCCCCACCGCGATGCTCGCGAACTTCGGCCTGGGTACTGCGGAAGAAGCCAAGGTCCTCTCTCGCGATGTCGGGGCGACGCTCATCGGCCTCGGGGTCATCAACTGGATGGCACGGAACGCGACAGGCGAACCGCTGCGCGCGCTCCTCGTCGGAAATGTCGTGGTCCAGGCCCTCGAGATCGTGGTCAACGGCTACGAGATCGTGGTCGGCGATCTACCTACGCAAGCTGCCGGAGGACTCGTCATCCATCTGGTGCTCGGTGCCGTCTTCGTCCTCGCGATGCGCTCTCCGTCTTCGCGTTCGTAGGTCATCGCTCGCTCGCTCGCTCTCGTAACGTTTTAGTTCGATACCTCAAGACCATTTCGCATTCACCGATCCGCATATTTAATCGGTGGTGTGAGCAGGGGGAAGGGTCTCGCGTATCTCTTCATGCTTGCCATCGCCCTCTCCGGCTGTGCGCAAGCCTCACGAGCAAGCGACAGCTCTGCGGACATCTTTCTCCCCGACGATCGCCCGCTGCGCGCGACGGCTCCCGTGGACCTGCTGCGATGCACCGATCGCTCGACGATACCGGCGCTCGATAACGTAACCAACGCGATCTGGTCGCCGGACTCGAGCGCGGTGGCCATGTCGCGCATCTCGGTGATCCCATCGCACACCACCATCACCGGATACGAAGAGCAGCTCCGCATCACCGTCTATTACCTCGAGAGCGGCAGGGTCCAGGAGATCGGGCAGGGCAGCCGCCCGCAGTGGTCCGGATCGGGCGCGTACCTTTCGTACTGGCGCGACGACGGCTACCTCTACGTGAACCTGGCCGGCACGATCGCCGGGACGATCGAGGCGTCCTCCCCGGAAGTGCGCTGGAGCGGCGACGATCTCTATTACTGGTACGCCGATGAGATCCGCGTGTGGCGCGCCGGAGTAGCGGAAACGATCGCCCACGTCGACCCGGACCTCATCCCGCGCTATCCCCGCGACGATTCCTACTTCAGCGCCGACGCGAAGCGGTTCACGATCGCGCGCTACTCGCTCGATGGCACGACGGAGCGCTACATCGGCGTGACGGCGACGGGCGAGATGCGCAAGCTCGAGGACGAGAACACGACCTTCACCGAGTGGGCGCCGAGCGGCGAGACCCTTCTCGTACGCTCGAACGCGAAGCTCGCGCTCATCGACGCAAGCGGGGCCGAGGAGTCGGCGGCGATGTCGACGTTCGGCGGGGCGGTGCACGGGTGGACGGCCGATGGTCGCCTGCTGGTCGGCGCTGTATCGGCGACGGTGCCCGGCGGCAACGTGTTCGACCGCATCCCGGTGTGGGACCCGACGGATGAACAGGACAGGGCGATCGCGACCCTGCCCAACCTGTTCGGCACTCGCTCGTTCAGCCCCGACGGCCGCTGGTTCACCGGGGTGAGCCGGACCGGGCTCTACGAGACGCAGCTCGAGCTGTATCGCTGCGGCGTCGCGAGCGGTCAGGGCGTCGATCTACGCGCGGACCCCGCGGCCCGCTCGCGCCTCGGGCACATCGAAGACGCGTCGCGCCGCTTCATCCGGCCGGTCGCCGGCGCGGTCAGCCAGTTCCTGCAAGGAAGTCACACCGGGGTCGACATCGCCGCGCCATACGGTTCGATCATCGTCGCGGCGGATGACGGCGTCGTCGACGCGGCAGGCTGGGTCCAGGTCGGGGGACGTCGGGTCTGCGTGCAACACGCCGAGGGCTTCGAGAGCTGCTACTACCACACGTCCGCGGCGCTCGTGTCCATCGGCGACCACGTCGCGCGCGGCCAACCGATCGCGCTCATCGGGATGACCGGCGCGACCACGGGGCCCCACGTGCACTGGGAAGTCAAAGAGAACGGAAGGATCGTCGATCCCCTCTCGCATTAGCGTCTAGCGGTGCGTGTCCTCGCCGCGGTCGTCCTGATCCTCGCGGCCGTCCTCATCGGCATGGCCGCCCGCGGAGAATTCAGTCCCAGCGCGTCGCCCGCCATCCGGGCCACCGCGCGACCCTCCTCGACCTCATCGACCTCGGCGACCGCCGCTCCCACCGCGACCGGGCCGCGGGCGATCACGGTGACGCTCACCGAGCAGCAGCTGACCAAGGCCGCACAGGGATACATGCCTATGACGGTGAGCGGGATCACGGTGAGCGACCCGACGATCAAGCTCGAGCCAGGAAGGCTCACGCTCACGGCGACCGGCCGCGCGTTCATCGTCGGCGGACCCATCGTCGTGGTCGCGTCTCCGCTCGTCTCGAACGGCACGGCCGCCGCGAAGATCGAGTCGGCCACGTTCGCGGGTCTGGGCCTTCCCGATTCGACAAAGCAGAACGTGGCAGACACGTTCGCGCGTGTCCTCGCCGCGAACATCCCGTCCGGCGTGCGCGTGACGTCCCTGACCGTGAACGCCGGCACGCTCGTGGTCGAGGCCGTCCCGGTCTGAGTCCTCGCGCACGCGCGAAATGAGATGATGCGACGGACGCATCTTGGGGAGGAACGAACTCGTGGACTGGATCGAAGAGCTCTTCGGCATCTCTCCCGACGCCGGCAGCGGGACGCTCGAGGCCCTTATCGCTGGAGCCGTAGTCGCGGTGACCCTCGGCGTCATCTTCGCGGTGCGAGCCCGCGGCTCTCGAGTGTCGGAGAAGCCCCGCTAGCCGTCGGCGCGTTCGTGCCCGCCGTCAGCGAGACCATCCACCTCACGCTCGAGGACGCCGCCGCCCGCGTACGCGATCGACGCGTCTCGCCGGCGGAGCTGACCGAGGCGTGTCTCGCGCGCATCGAAAAGGTCGACCCGCGCCTTAACGCGTTCGTGACCGTTACCGCGGAGGTCGCGCGCGCCCAGGCGCGCGAAGCCACAGATGAGATCGCGGCGGGCCGGTACCGAGGTCCGCTGCACGGCATTCCCGTCGCGGTCAAGGACCTCTTCGCGACGAAAGGGATCCGCACGACGGCCGGCTCGCGCATCCTCGCGGACTGGGTCCCAGAGGCGGACGCGACGGTCGTACGCAAGCTTCGCGAGGCGGGCGCGGTGCTCCTCGGCAAGCTCGGGCTGCACGAGTTCGCGTACGGCATCAGCTCGGTCAACCCGCATTTCGGCGACGTCCGCAACCCGTGGGACACGACGAAGATCCCGGGCGGCTCGTCCGGCGGATCGGCGGTCGCCGTCGTCGCCGGCGAGGCGTACGCCGCGCTCGGCAGCGACACCGGAGGAAGCATCCGCATCCCGGCCTCCCTCTCTGGATGTGTCGGCCTCAAGCCCACATTCGGGCGAGCGAGTCTCTTCGGCGCCGTTCCGCTTGCGTGGTCGCTCGACCATCCCGGCCCGCTCGCGCGCACCGTGCGCGATGTCGCTGTTGCGATGACAGCGATCGCCGGGTACGACCCGCGCGATCCGATCTCCGCGGACCGCCCGGTCCCGGACTTTCTCGCCGGGATCGACGAGGGCCCACACAAGCTTCGCGTCGGCGTGCCGACCGATCATGTCTGGGACGAATGCGACCCGACGATCGCGACCGCGGTGCGCGCCGCGATCGAGGCCCTCGCGCGCGCGGGCGCCGAGATTCTCGAGATCCGCTGGCCTCGCGCGGCGGCATACGCGAAGGCCGCGAGCGCGGTCCTCGGTGTGGAGGCGCGGGCGTACCACGAGGGCGCGTTCCCCGGACGCTCGGCGGAGTACGGCCCCCTCGTGCGGGCTCGGCTCGCGTCGCAGGGTGATGTGGACGCGGACACCTACGCGCGATCGATGAGGCTTCTCCTCGAAGCGAAGCGAAGGAGATCGCGCGGCCCAGTGAGTGGACGCGGATCACCAGGATCTTCGATCTCACGGGCCAGCCCGCGATCTCGATTCCCTGCGGCATGGACCCGGACGGTCTTCCCGTCGGTCTGCAGTTCGCCGCGCGGATGTGGGACGAGGGCGCGGTGCTACGCGCGGCGCGCGCGTACGAGCTCGTACGCGGGCCGTTTCCGCTGCCACCGTTCGACGGCTAAGACGGCCACGACGAGGAGCCCGACGGCCGTGTCGATCGGCTCGCCCGCGTCGAACGAGCCGCGAACGAAGATGACGAGAAGCGCGACGACGCCGGCGATCAACACGAGGCAGCCGCAGCCGGTCACCGGCCGACGGTAACGCGTTCGCTAGGATCGCGCGGGGAGGTGCAGTTAGTGACGCGTGATGAGGCCTGGGCACTTTTGTGCGAGCACACCAAGTCGGAGAGCCTCCGCAAGCACGGCCTCGCCGTAGAGGCGGCGATGCGCCGCTTCGCGCGCGCGAACGGCGAGAACGAGGAGACCTGGGCGATCACCGGGCTGCTCCACGACTTCGACTACGAGCGCGACCCCGCGGGGCATCCACAAAATGGGAAACCGATCCTCGAGCAGGCCGGCGTGCCCGCACCCATCGTGCACGCGATCCAGAGTCACGGGGATCACACCGGCGTCCCTCGCGTGACCGCGATGGAAAAGACGCTCTACGCGGTGGACGAGCTGTGCGGGTTCGTGACGGCGGTCGCGCTGGTCAAGCCTTCGAAGGCGGTGCGCGATGTCGAGGCGACGTCGGTACGAAAGAAGATGAAGGACAAGGCTTTCGCGCGCGCCGTGAGTCGCGACATGATGCTGAAGGGCGCCGAGGACATGGGAATGCCGTTCGATGACCTCATCGTCGAGGTCGTGCGTGCGATGGACGACGCGGCCGACCGCCTCGGTCTCGAGGGCACCACGACCACATGACCCGTCACGCGGGCGGCAGCAGCCGCTCGCGTGGGCGCACCGAGGATCGCTCGCGCGCGGCGGATGTGAGTGTTTACGCTCGCCTCGGTGATCCCCAGCAGATTTGCGATCTCCTTCGTCGAGAGACCACCCGCGACAGCGCGGAGGACCTCACGCTGACGATCGGTCAGCGCGACGACCGACCGGCTGCGCCGCGAGAGGATTCGCCGGGCAAACACGTACCCGGCGAGAGCCCCGAGCACCATGAAAGCCGCCCGCTGCACCGTACAAGGTGAGCGGCCTCGGCTTGCGTCTAGATCAGCTCGCCCGCTTTAGCGTCCGGCGCTCGTTGGCGCGGATCACCTCGTGCTCGAAACGCTCGAGGAAAAGCTGCCCGCCGCAGCGGGGGCAAAGTGGCTGGTCGCCGTCGTTCCACACCGGCGCCTCGCGGCCGCCGACGCTCTCGTACGCGGCGCGAAGTTGCTCGACCGTCGGCCGGCGCGCGCTCGTAGCTACGAGCACCTCGCCCAGGCCGTGGCCGCAGAAATAGCAGTAAAGCTCAGCTCGAAGGGCCATTTGGCGCGAAACCTCCAGGGAGGAAAACGGTCAAGACCGATCCTTTGTTCCAATACCGTCGATCGGCCTTTCGGGTTTCCGTATCCCTAGATACGCAACAGCGGGCAGAAGGGTTTTAGTTTCCGGCCGTTTCTTAGGGGGTCCTTAGCTGGCTTCGCCCTGCAGCGCGACGAGCGGGCTCGCGGTCTCGCGCAGATAGGTCAGCTGGCGGATGACGCCACGAGGAATGATGTGGAAGTCGTTGTGCCGGTAGTCGCGACCTTCGTTCGTGATGTCGTAGTCGCCGACGACGACGACGTACTCGGGGGTTTCCTTCCACAAGAGACCGCAGGTGAGCTTTCGCAGACGGTACGGTTCAAAATCCTCGGGGAGCGCGGTCCGTGAGTAGGCCGTGATGTCTTCCCACTCGACAGCCACGAGCGGCGCCGCGACCTGATCCACTGCCCTTCCCTCTACGACCGTGCGGGTCGTTCGCTTCTCGGTACACAAAGGCCCCGGATCGGGGCCTTCCCGTACAGAGCGGGACGATATAGAGCGCCCCATGCGTGTCAATGGGAAACGGGGATGGATCGCGATCGGAATCGGATCATGCGCACCCAAAGTAGGCCGCGCCTCGGTTCCTCGCTCGCTCTCCGTGCCGCCGACGAAGGTCGTTATGTCGCCTGCCTGCCTCTGGCGATGAGCTCGGCGACTTTCTGTCCGCCCTTCTTGCCGATCTCCTCGAAGTGCTCGTGTCCGTATTTCTCGGAGACGGTGTCGCCACCGATCTTTCCGATGCGTCCGTAGAAGCGTGGCCCGTAGAGCTCCTTCACCTTCTGCCCGCCTTGCTTTCCGATCTGCTCATAGAAGTCCGAGCCGTGCCGTTGCGCGGTCGTCTTGCCGCCCTTCTTCCCGATCTGCTCGTAGAACTCCGGGCCATGTCGCTGCGCTGTGGTCGCGCCCCCGCGGCGACCTGCCTCGGCGACCGTCATCGCTCCCTTGTTCCGCGTCATCACGTCACCCTTTCTCGCCCATCGAAGTTGGCCGTGTGCTGGCCGGGCTAGGTGGCAAGGTCGGCTGCAAGTCATATGCCAGCGCTCGCCCGCCCGGTGAGTACCCGGGCGGTTAGGCGGACGGTGCGGGGACACTCACGGCGCGATGCGCATCGAAAGCGTGCACAGGTCGGGACAGCCCATCGCGAGCCGAGTGGCGTTCGAGAGATCGAGCGTGCGTCCCGCGATGTAGGGCCCGCGATCGATCACAGGCACGGTCATCGTGCGGCCGCGGTACTCGAGCACGAGCATCGTGCCGCACCGGAGCGTGCGGTGGGCGACGCCGATGATCTCCGGCGTGTAGACCTGACCGCAGGCGGTGCGGTTTCCATAGAAACCTGGGCCGTACCACGATGCGATGACGATCCCGCTTGTCGGCGGATCCGGAAGTGAGGGAAGTGGGGCGACAACTGGCGCGCGCGTCGCCGCGGGCGCGGGTTCAGGGGTCGGTTCGGGTGTCGCGACCGGTTCCATCTGGGCGATCGCAACGGGCGTCGCCTGGACGCCGAGCACGACCTCGGCTCGCGCGACTTCGCGGACGCGCTCGGGCGCGCGTCCCGGCAGGTCCGCCACCGCGGTCGCGAACGCGCCTGCTACCGCAATTGGGTGCACATCGTTGGGAACCGACGGGATGGGAAACGGAACAAGGCATGCGAAGACGAATGCGAGAACGCCCGCCCTTGCCAGTGCCTCCCGGAGCATGGGCGCGGCACTTTGCAGGACCGATTCCACAATGTGTCGATTTCGTGAACACGTCGCCGACCAATAAACACTGCGTGCGTGACCTTGGTCGCTCGGTCGCTTTGAGTTTCTCGCGAGACGAGATCGTTACGTCGAGGAAGCGAGCGCTATCCCGGAGCGGCGATGACGACGAAGCGCGGGTCTTCACGGTTCGGTCCCGTCGACGTTTGAAGAGTGAGCCGCTCGTCGCCTGACGGCTGCAGCCAGCTCGTGTCGGCCGGGGGGACCCTGGGATGGACCTCGGTGACTACAAATTTGATTTCAATGCCGCCAGGCGTCGTGATCGAGACCTGGTCACCGATGCGGGCGTTCCAGAGCGAAAGGAACATTCCCTGGCGGGCGTGCGCGTAGATGTAGCTGTTCCCGAAGGTCCCGGGGATCGCCGTGCCCGGAAAGTGGAAGGCGAAGTTCTCCGGGGTCTTCTGGACCACGACATCGCGCTCGACGTCCCCCTCCGCGATCGGCAGGTCGATCCCAAGACGCGGCATCTCGATCCGATACCCCTCGGGGATCGGCCCGATCGTTGGGACCGCGCTCGGCGAGGCGGCGGACAACGTCGGCGCGGGGGTCGCGCTGGAATACGCGCTCGGCACGGCGAGCGGGGCGACGGAGCCGGCGCGCGGCAGGCCGCCGCCCGCGACGAGTGCGACCCCTACGGCGAGCAGCAGCACGCCGGCGAGTACGGTGAACGAACGGGGCATGCGGCTATTCTCGGATGCAGAACGGATGCCGAGCGAACGAGCGAGCATCGCAGACCGGCGAACGCGCGCGGCGGCGAAGCTGCGCGAGCGGGGTTTCGGCGCGCTTCTCTTGTCCCCGGGCGCCGACCTTTTCTACCTGGCGGGTTACCAGATCTTCGCCAGCGAGCGTCTTACGTGTCTCGTCCTTGACCGCGACGGGAAAGCGACGATCGTGTGCCCGGAGTTCGAGGCGCCGCGCGTCGCGGTCGCCGCGCCGGACATCGAGCGTTCCACGTGGGGGGAGACGGACGATCCATACGCGGCCGTCGCCGCGCTCGTCCGCGCGCCCGGCGCCGTCGCGGTGGCCGATCAGATGTGGGCGGCGTTCGTTCTCAAGCTCGAAGCCGCGCTGCCGGGTCGCGCCTTCGTCGTCGCGTCGGAGATCACGCGCCAGCTCCGGATGCGCAAGGACGAAGCCGAGGTCGACGCGCTCCGACTCGTATCCGAGTCCGCCGACCGCGCGTATTCGCGAATACTCGAACGCCACTTCGCTGGTCGGACCGAGCGCGAGATCGGTGCGGACCTGGCGGAGCTCCTTCGGGCGGAAGGCCACGATGAGGTCGCATTCACGATCGTCGCGTCCGGCGCGAACGGGGCCTCCCCGCATCACGAGGCCGGCGACCGCCGCATCGCCGAGGGGGACACGGTCGTCCTCGATTTCGGCGGTGCGATGCGCGGCTATCGCTCCGATATCACTCGCACGGTTCATGTGGGCCGGACCGCCGGCCGCGAGGAGCAGAAGGTCCACGACGTTGTGCGACGGGCGCAGGAGGCCGGCTACGGGGCCGCGCGGAAGGGCGCATCCGCCGAATCGGTCGACGCGGCGGCGCGCCGCGTCATCGACGAGGCCGGCTACGGCGAGTTCTTCATCCATCGCACCGGTCACGGGATCGGCCTCGACGGACACGAGCATCCGTACCTCGTCCGTGGAAATCGCGAGCGGCTCGAGCCGGGGATGGCTTTCTCGATCGAGCCGGGCATCTATCTGCCCGGCCGGTTCGGCGTGCGCATCGAGGACGTCGCGGTCATCGACGCTGACGGCTCGGCCCGGCCGTTGAACCGTGCGGACCACGCTTTCGCGACCGTGGCCTGAGGCGTGCGTCTCGCCGTCGCCGTGCTCGGCGCCGGGATCGTGCAGGTCTTTCCGTATCTACGCCTCGATCAATGGATCGGCACGGGCGCGGTCCTCGCGCTCCTGTACATCGAGTTCGCGGCCCTTGGCGCGGGATTCTTCGCCGGCCGTCGCGCGGCCCTCGCGGGTGCTCTTTCGGTGCTCGTCGGCGCGTTCCTCTATGTGGTGGTCGCTGGGCTGACCCAACCGGGAGGTGATCCCGGTGCGTTCGCGTCCTTCTTCCTGCGTATCCCTATCGCGGTATTCCCTTTCATCGTGCTTGGCGCGCTCGCGGGGTGGCTCGGCGGTGCGCTTCGCGCGCGCGCGGTACGGACACCGAAGTGAGCTGGCCACGGTTGTTCGCGTCGGTCGTGGCGAGCGCGATCGGGCTCGCGTTCTGGTGGGCGCTCACCGAACCCCTCCCCGTCCCGCCGGTGATCCTCCTGGGAGTGGCCGGGGCGATCCTGTTCTGTGCCGGCCTCATCGCGGGGAACGGCGGCGCCATCGCCGCGCCGGTCGCGTTCCTCTTTTCGCTCTTCGTCGGCAGCATCATCGCGACCCAGCTTCATCAGGCCTTCCGGCCAGAGACCGCGCCGGTCGAAGAGTTCAACGGACTCATCTCGCTGCACTTCCCCGAGGTGCTGGCTCCGCTCGCGATCGCGGTGGTGATCGGCGCCCTGGGAGGTTTCGTCGGGGAGCGCATTCTTCCGAGCCGGGAGCCGCGACGAAGGTAGCGGGGTCAGCGAACGAGGGGCTGCGCGGCCTCCAACGCCCATTGGTAGATCGAGTTGGGCAAGATCCCGAGCAGGACCACGGCGAACGACGCGACGCCGAGGCTGACCGAGAGCGTGCGCCCGGTCACCAGGCGCGGCACCTTCTCCTCGGCCTCGTACATGTACATGTGAACGACGACCCGCAGGTAATAGAAGGCCGCGAGCACCGCGTTCAGGGCGATGACGACCGCGAGCCACGCGAGCCCAGCGTCGAGCACGGGCTGGATCACCACGAACTTGGCGACGAAGCCGATGGTCGGCGGGATCCCGGTCAGAGATACGAGGAAGATCGCGAAGGCGAGAGCGCCGAGGGGCTGCCTTCGTCCAAAGCCGTTCAGCTCATCGAGCGACGCGCCGCGCGTGCCCTCGAGGTCGAAGTAGAGGAGGCACGCGAAGGCCCCGAGATTCATGAGCCCGTACGCGAATACGTAAAAGAGCACAGCCGCGCCCGCGCTCGGACCGGCCTTCGCGGCCGCGACCGCCGCGAGGATGTAGCCGGTGTGCGCGATGCTCGAGTACGCGAGCATCCGCTTCGTATTCGTTTGCGCGAGCGCGACGATGTTCCCACCGGTCATCGTGACCGCCGCGAGTATTGCAAGGACCGCGCTCCAGTCCACACTGAGCGGACCGAGCGCCCCCACGAGGACGCGCAGGATCGCCGCGAAGGCGGCGGCCTTCGGGCCGACGGACATGAATGCGGTCGCCGGGGTCGCCGCGCCGTCGTAGGCGTCGGGCGTCCACTGGTGGAAGGGCACGATCGCCGCCTTGAAGCCGAGACCGACCGTGATGAGCGCGAGCGCGACGATGGTGGGAGCGTTCGCGATCCCCTGTGCCGCGAGGACGTTGGCGATCGTGGCGAAATCCGTCGCCTTCGTGACGCCGTAGAGCCAGACAAATCCATACAGGAGGAGTGCGGAGCTGAACGCGCCGAGAAGGAAGTACTTGATCGCGGCCTCGTTCGCGAACCGGTCCGTCCGCTGGATCCCAGCGAGGACGTAGATCGGGATGGTCATCGTCTCGAGGCCGATGAAAAGGGTGATGAGGTCCGACGACAGCGCGATGGTCATCGCGCCGACCGTCGAGAAACAGATGATCGCGTAGTACTCGCCGGCCGGGACGCCTCGCCGCGCCAGGTACGCGGGCGAGACGGCGGCGGCGAAGATCGCGAGGACGATGAAGACCGCGCGGAAGAACGACGTGAACGCATCGATCGTCACAAACCCGCGGAAGTACTGGGCGGCCGGGACGACGTTGAACACCGCGGCGAGCGCCACGACGAGCCCGGCGATGGTGAGGATCGGCAGCGCGAAAGCGGCGCGACGGCGGTCGAGGAGGGCGTCGGCGACGAGCACGATCATCGCGACGACAGTGACGATGATCTCGGGATAGACGGCGGCAATATCGGCGCCGGTCACTTGAATGCGACCACGATGAACGACGGATCCGTCGCCAGACGAATGAGGCGGTCGACCGACGGCTCGATGTATGCGATGAACGGCTGCGGCACCACTCCAAGGATCACGGTCAGGAGGAGGAGCGGCAGCGCGCAGGCGATCTCGAGTCGCGAGAGATCGGGAAGCGCCTTATATGCCTCGCGCACCTGTCCGTACATGACGCGCTGGAACATCCAGAGCAGGTAGACCGCGGCGAGGATCACACCGATGGCGGCAAGGGGTCCCCAGAACAGCCCACCCAAAGGCGCGCCGGGGAGCGCGAACGTCCCGAGGAGTACGAGGAACTCGCCGACGAAGCCGTTGAGGCCCGGCAACCCCAGCGACGCCAGGACGAAGACGCCGAAGAACGTCGTGAAGAGCGGCCACAGGTTCGCGAGACCGCCGAGGTCCGCGATCATCCGCCGGTGCGTCTTTTCGTACTGGATGCCGACGAACAGGAAGAGCGCGCCGGTGACGAAGCCGTGGTTCAGCATCTGGAGCACCGCGCCGACGCCGCCCTGCAGGTTGAGGACGAAGATGCCGAGCGTGACGAAACCCATGTGCGCCACCGATGAGTACGCGACGAGCTTCTTGAGGTCCTTCTGCACCGCGGAGACGATCGCTCCGTAGAGGATCGCGATGACCGAGAGAACGATGAGGACCGGCAGCCAGGCCTGGACGCCGATCGGGAACAGCGGAAGCCCGAAGCGGAGGAAGCCGTAGCCGCCAGCTTTCAGGAGGACGCCGGCGAGCACGATCGATCCGGCCGTAGGCGCTTCGACGTGGGCGTCCGGCAGCCAGGTGTGGAAGGGGACCATCGGCATCTTGATCGCGAACGCGAGCGCGAAGGCCAGAAATACCCAGAACTGGAAGTCGCCGGGGAAACGTCCGCGCAGCTCGATGAGCTCCGGGAGTGAGAGCGTCCGCGAGCCCGACGCGTCCGCCGACTGGATGTAGACGGCGACGATGCCCACGAGCATCAGCAGGGAACCGGCGAGCGTAAAGATCACGAACTTCAGCGTGGCGTAGATCCGCCGCGGGCCGCCCCAGATGCCGATGATGAGGTACATCGGCACGAGCATCAGCTCGAAGAAGATGTAGAAGAGGAACAGGTCGAGCGCGATGAACACGCCGACCATGCCGACCTCGAGCAGCAGGAACGCGGTCATGTATTCGACGATCCGCGTCTTGATCACGCCACCGCTGGAGTACAGGACGGAAATGAACGTGAGGAGCGTCGTCATCGGCACGAGGAGCACTGAGATCCCGTCGACGCCGACGAGGTAGCTGATGCCGAGGCTTGGAAGCCAGTCGACGCGTTCCACGAGCTGGAATCCCGCCTCGCCGACGACGAACTGCTTGAGCATCCAAAGCGAGACCGCGAGCTCGACGAGCGTCGTCGTGATCGCGACCTGCTTCGCGGCGCGCTCGTCGCGCCGGAAGAAGAAGAGCGGTACCAATCCCGCGAGCGGGATCACCACAAGGAGCGAGAGCACGTTCGTCATCGGCCGATGATCCCCGCGGCATAGCCGCCGTACGCCACGAGCATCAGGAGCAGCCCCGCGACGATCGTGAGCGCGTAGTTGCCGACGATCCCGGTCTGCACGCGGCGAAGGCCCTGGCCACCCATCGCGAACGCCCAGCCGAGGCGGTTCGCAAGGCCGTCGATGATGTGGATATCGAAGGCCCACGACGCACCCGCGAACGCGCGCGCCGCCTCAACGAACCGGTGGTCATAAAGCTGATCGACGTAGTACTTGTTCACGAGGATCCGATAGACCGGTCCGGCGGCACGCGTGAGCGCCGCGGGGTCCGGCCGGTGCCGCACGTACATCGACACACCTATAGCGATCCCTATCACGCCCGCGAGCACGGACACAAAGG
>WNGJ01002069.1_pt1 | contig 25218 bp, 31 predicted proteins | sample 5400611 | NCBI WGS metagenome assembly WNGJ01 (sample SAMN13153375, study PRJNA577476) | soil metagenome | isolation source: 40 cm soil or saprolite under Garry oak tree replicate 1 | place: USA:California | collected 2016-06-15
CGTCGAGGTCCCGGCGGAGCCCGTCGCCCTGCGGCCCCGCGCCCGCCCCGACGTGATTACGGGCCGCACGCAGAAGATCCTCACCGGATACGGCGCCCTGTACGTCACGGTCAACGAGGACGAGAAAGGCCTGTTCGAGGTCTTCGCCCAGATCGGCCGCGGGGGCGGCTACACCGCCTCGTTCACGGAGGGGATCGCGCGCCTCGTGTCCCTGTGCCTCCGGTCCGGCGTCCCGGTCGACGAGATCATCGACCAGCTCGAGGGCATCCGCAGCCCGCGGATCGCCGTCGACCATGGGGAGCGTGTGTACTCGATCCCCGACGCGATCGCGAAGGCGATCAAGCGGCACATCGGGATGCAGAAGACCGGCATCCAGCCGGCCGTGGAGACGTACGACGAGCTCGGCGGCGCCGTCGAGACGGACGTCGAGCTGGAGAAGGAATCGCGCGATGCCGCGGAGTTGCTGCGGAAAGGCCTGAACCCCGAGTGCCCGGAGTGCGGCAAGCCCCTCGTCTTCGAGGAGGGCTGCGTGAAGTGCCACTCGTGCGGGTACTCGGAATGCTGAACGTGGGCTTAGCGGGGACTATTTCTGGAGCAGCTCAATCCAGATTCCGTTCGGGTCGCGAACGTAGCCCTCGCTCCAGTCTCCGATGGAATACGGCTCGACAACAATCTCCACGCCCTTCTTTCGCAGGTCTTCGACGGTCGCCGGGAGGTCCTCAACCTCGAAAGCGAGGTGGTCGAGATCTTCGCCGTTCGCGTATGGGGCCCAGAACGGGCTGCTTTCCGAGTAGAAGTTGAGTTCGAGTTCCTGCTCCGAACCGGGACTTCGTAGGGTCGCGACCTCGCCTTTCGTCGGAGCGGTCGTCATACGCTCGACGAGCGTCATTCCGAGAACTTCGGTGTAGAACCGGACGGATTCTTCCATATCCCTTACTCGAATGCCCGTGTACAGGAATCGGAACGGCAAGGGGCCACCGAGGGCGGAAGACGGAGGGCGTTCATAATATTGCGTGGCCCGCGCGTCTCACGGTCCGAAAGGGCCAAGTCCTCCTGTCGCCTCGGGGTGCTGCGATGCCCCGCGTCCTCTTCACCTCCCCCATGGACGCGGAGCGCCGCGCGGTCGCCGGCCGCAAGGCCCTCGGCGCCTTCGAGCCCGTGATGCTCGAAGATCTCCCCGAAGGCGAGCGGGAGGCGGCCTGGGCGACGGCGGACGTCATCGTGACGATGGGCTTCCCCCGGGAGTTCCCGAAAGACTTCCGCGCGAAGGCGCCGCAGGTGCGGCTGATTCAGTCGCTCGTCGCCGGCGTCGATCACCTGCCGTTCGAGCGGTTCCCTCCGGGCGCCATCGTCTGCGGAAATGCGGGGGCGTACAACGTCTCGGTCGCGGAGCACGCGATGGCCCTCCTGCTCGCGGCGGCGAAAGACAACGAACAAAGGCCTCGCGGGGTCGACCGTCCTGATCCTCGGGATGGGCGGAATCGGCGCCGAGATCGCGCGCCGCTGCAAGGCGTTCGACATGCGCGTGGTCGGCGTCACCCGAACGCGTCGCTCGGACCCCGGCTCGGCGGACGCGACCGTGACGATTGAAGGCCTCTCGAACGAGCTGCCCGCCGCGGACGTCGTGGTCCTCGCTTTGCCCTTGACCCGCGCGACGCACGGGCTCGTGGATCGCCGCTTCCTCGCGTCGATGAAGGGGGACGCGATCCTCGTGAACATCGCCCGGGGCAAGCTCATCGTCGAGGACGACCTCTTCGATCACCTCAAGACCCATCCGGCGTTCCGCGCCGCGCTCGACACCTGGTGGACGTACCCGTCGACGAAGGAGGGCCGGCCGTTCCACCGCCCGTTCCAGGACCTGCCGAACGTCGTGATGACGCCGCACGTCGCGCCGATGGTCCCGGGGCAACGCGCCGCCGCGATGGAGGCGGCGCTCGACAACGTCCTGCGCTTCCTGCGAGGCGACACCCCGCGGCACGTCATCGATCCCCGCGACTACGCGGACATCGGCCGCTGAGGCGGCGTGGAAATCGCCCGCAGAAACTCCGGCCACAATGCTTAATAGCGGACCTCCCTACTCGCGGCCACCTTCGATGTCCGTCGGATATCGGGAGGCGGTTGTCATGGCGAAAGCGAAGGAAACGTTGAATCCCTTTGAGATCGCCCGAGAGCAGATCGACCGGGCCGGCACGAAGCTCAACTTGGACTCGGGCATGCTCGAGGTTCTGAAGAATCCGCGTCGCGAGCTCACGGTGCACTTCCCCGTCAAGATGGACGACGGCCACATCCGGGTGTTCACCGGCTACCGCGTGCAGTACAACGACGCGATCGGGCCGTTCAAGGGCGGGATCCGGTACCACTGGAACGTCTCCCTCGACGAGGTCCGCGCCCTGTCGTGCTGGATGACGTGGAAGTGCGCGGTCATGGGCATCCCGTACGGGGGCGCGAAAGGCGGCGTCATCTGCAATCCGAAGGAGATGTCGAAGGACGAGCTCGAGCGCATGACCCGCCGGTACGCGTCCGAGATATCGATCATCATCGGCCCGGAGAAGGACATCCCCGCGCCCGACGTGTACACGGACAGCCAGACGATGGCGTGGATCATGGACACGATCTCGATGAACAAGGGCTTCGCGATGCCTGGTGTCGTCACGGGCAAGCCGCTCGTGATCGGCGGCTCCCTCGGCCGCGATGAAGCGACGTCGCGAGGCATGATGTACGCCACCCGCGAGGCGGGCAAGAAGGTGAAGCTGAACCTGCGGGGCGCGAGCGTCGCGGTCCAAGGCTTTGGGAACGTCGGATCCCACTACGCCCGCTTGATGCACGACGAGCAAGGCTCGAAGATCGTCGCGGTCTCCGACTCGAAGGGCGGCATCTTCAGCGACAAGGGGTTCGACCCGAAGGAGGTCCTCGCGTTCAAGGAGAAGACCGGGAGCGTCGTCGGATTCCCGGGGACGCGGGAGATCACGAACGAGGAACTCATCGAGCTCCCCGTCGACATCGTCGCCCCGTGCGCGCTGGAAGGCATCCTGACGTCGGAGAACGCGCCCCGGATCAAAGGAAAGATCGTCGCGGAAGGGGCGAACGGTCCGACGACGCCCGAGGCGGACGACATCTTGCACAAGCGCGGCATCCTCGTGATCCCGGACATCCTCGCCAACGGCGGCGGCGTGACCGTGTCGTACTTCGAGTGGGTGCAGAACCTGTCCGAATTCTTCTGGACGAAAAAAGACGTCGATGAGAAGCTCGAAGGCATCATGGTGAGCGCCTTCAACCGCGTCTGGGACATGCGGGAAGCGAAGAAGGTCGACATGCGACAGGCCGCGTACATGGTGGCGATCGCCCGCGTCGTCGAAGCGTACAAGTGGCGCGGCATCTTTCCCTAGGCGGCCGCGACGAAGCGCCGCGATCAAGCCCGCGGGGACGGCATCCGACGCAGCGCGTCGTGCCATCGCAACGGGAGTTCGTGTCCCTTCACGCTCCAGCGGAAGAACGCGGCGTCCCCCATGTACGGCCCGAGCACCTTCATCGCGTCGAGGTGGGAGCCTTCCCGACGAACGCCGTGAGCGCCGCTTCGTCCTCCCAGGCGGAGAGCGTCCAGAATCGATGGCGGAGGAGTTTCGCCCGGAACGTGAACCCGATGAGACCCGGCGTGGACGCGAGCTGACCGGAGACGGCCCTCGACCGACGCATGAGGGTCAGCATCCTGCGGTAGCCTCTCAGCGGAAGGTACGACAGGAGGACCAAGTTACTCCTGTGCCGAATCGGCCCTGCCGACGGATTTCCAAGGAGAATCAACCATCGATCTCACCTCGCCGTTGCGGCACCGCATGGTTTGGTCCGGCAAAGGCGTTTCTGAATGCCGGGATGCAGTCGATTCCCCCATGCTTTGGGGAAGCTTGAAATAGCGTCCGTTCCTCCTCGCGTTCGTCGTGGCCCTGAACGTCGTCGTGTGCCTCAAGCAGATCCCGAATCCCGACCTGCAATTCCAGATCGCCGCGGACGGGAAGGACATCCGACGGGACGCGCTGAACTACAAGATCAACGGCGCGGACGAGTACGCCCTCGAGGAAGCGGTGCGCCTCAAGGAGAAGCGAGGCGGACGGGTGGTCGCCCTCACCGCCGGCCCGAAGCGGACCGAGCAGATGTTGCGCGAAGCGCTGGCGAAGGGGGCCGACGAAGCGGTCCGCGTCCCGATGGAGGATGCCGGGTACGACGTCGGGATGGTCGCACGGATCCTCGCCGCCGCGATCCGGACGTTGCCGCACGACCTCGTGCTGACCGGCGTACAGTCGGACGACCAGGGGAACTCGGCGACGGGCGGTCTGATCGCCGGGCTCCTCGGGATGCCCCACGCGAGCGTCGTCACCGGCGTCGAGGCGAAGGACGGCGGTCTCGAGGTCTCGACGGAGCTCGAAGGCGGGCTGCAGCGGGTCTACACCGTCCCCCTCCCGGCCCTCTTGACGATCCAATTCGGCGCGAACACGCCGCGCTACGCGCCTCTGCCCGCAATCATGAAGGCCGCGCGCCAGCCGATCCGGGAGATCGCGCCCGCGCCTCTCGCCCCGCCGTACACGTTCGCGGTCCGGGGCCTGTCGCCGCCCGTCGCGAAGGGCCACGCGGAGATGGTGACGGGATCGATCGAAGAGCAGGCGAAGAAGCTCGCCGCGCTCCTGCGGGACAAGGGATTCGTCCGGAGGTGATCCGACGTCGGGGGATCTGCTGATCGTCGCCGAGCACCTCGAAGGACGGCTCGCGCCTTCGACGTTCGAACTCGTGGCCGCGGGTCGAGCCCTCTCGGCGCAGTCCGGCGGCGCCGCCCGGGTCGCCGTCTTTGGCCGAGGCGTTCGCGCCCTCGCCGACGCCCTGGCCAAGCTCGGGGTGGAAGTCCTCCTGGCGGAGGACTCGGCCCTGGCGGAGTACACGGGCGACGGATACGTGCAGGCGGTGCGGGCCCTGCTCGAGTCGACGAAACCCCGAGTCCTGCTGGTAGCCCACACGGCGCAGGGATACGATCTCGCGCCGGCGGTCGCGGGGGCTCTCGATCTTCCGCTCGTGACCAACGCGGTGGGCCTGCGCCTCGACGGCAATCGACTGGTCGTCACGCGCCGCCTCCTGAACGAGAAGGTTCAGGCGGAGGTCGATATCGGCTCGGACCGCACGATCGTCGTGACGATCCGACCGGGCTCCGTGAAGGCGGCGGGTCCCGCAGCGGGCGGGACGGTCATCCCGACGACAGTCGCGGTCGACGCGACGAAAGTCCGGACTCGGTTCGAGCGGATCGAAGGAGAACCTGCCCCTGGTCGAGGAGTTCGCGAAGGCCGTGGGCGGCGTCGTCGGCGCATCCCGACCGCTCACGGACATGGACTGGCTCCCGAAGACCCGTCAGGTCGGGCAGAGCGGCAAGACGGTCCGGCCGAAGCTGTACGTGGCGTGCGGGATCAGCGGCGCGATGCAACACGTGGCGGGCATGAAGGATGCGGGCCTCATCATCGCGATCAACACAGACCCGACCGCGCCGATTTTCGAGATCGCGCACATCGGGTTCGTCGCGGACGTCCTCAAGCTGCTGCCCGCGACGATCAAGGAACTGCGGGCGTGAGGAAGGCCCCCGGAGTGTTCATCTAAGCCCCCCGCCAATCCCGGGCCGTGGACGCGCCCCCGTCGCCGCCCCCGCCCCCGCCGCAAAGCTGGTACCCGGCCGCGCCCCGCCGGAGCACGACCCCGCAGCTCATCGCGGTCGTCGTCTTCGTCGTGATCGCCGCGGTCGCGGTGATGTCGATCTTCCTCTCGACCCTGACGGGAGCGTTCTTCCCAGGGTTCTTTCCGTTCCTTTTCTGCATCCCCTTTCTGTTCGTCATTGTGGTCGTCATCATCGCGATCGCTTCGGGACAAGGCCGCCGGAGCATCCCGCCTCCGCCGCCGATTCAGCAGCCGATGGTGCCCGCCGGCCAGCAAGGACCCGTCGCCCTGAGCTGCCCGAACTGCGGCGGCCCGCCCACGAACGTCGACCGATTCGGAATCGCGACGTGCCAGTACTGCGGGACGCGGTTCCTGGTGCGGTGAGCCTCACGGCTCCGCGGGGTTGAGGGATGCCGCGCGAGATCGCCGTGGAACTCCCGCGCCTCGCCTACTACACGGGCGAGGTCATCGAGGGGACGGTCGTCATCGAGACGACCCGCGAGGTCTCGAGCCGCGGCCTGTACGTCGACTTCAAGGGGACGGAGGATACGGAGATCACCCGCGGATCGGGGAAGAACTCCCATACGTACCGCTCGTCCGCGACGATCGTGCAGTGGCGCCTCCCGCTCCGTGGGGAAGGCCCGCTTCCCGCCGGGACGTATCGGTTCCCGTTCAAGTTCCAGATCCCGCTCCATGCCCTCCCGTCGTACGCCGGCCGCCACGCGAACGTGAAGTACACCCTCACGGCCCGACTCGACGTCCCGCTCTGGGTCGACACGGTCTGGAGCACGGAGATCTTCGTGTTCTACGACCGCCCTAGCGTGCGCACGTACGCCCAGCCCGTCCGGTTCCGTTCCGGCGGCGAGGGCCCGGAGGTCTACGTCGAGCTGGACGGCGACCGCTTCTTCGCGCGGGAGCTGATCGGTTGCCGCATCACGCTGAACCGCACGGGGAACGCGCGCATCCGCCGGGTGTACACGCGGCTCATCGGCGGCGAGTGGGCCCGGGCGGACGGCCAGCAGGAGACGACGGAGACGTACCGGACGGAGGTCGCCGTGCCGATGGACCAGATCCGCGTCGGCGTGCCCTTCACCTTTGAGATTCCGATCCCCGCCGACGTCGCTTCGAGCTACCGCGGGACGTATTCATATTACAGCTACGCCCTCCACGTCGGCCTCGACATCGCATGGGGATTCGACATCATCGCGCAGACGCCGATCGTGATCGTTCGATGAGGCCGTGGCGGGCCTAGGGACGCCGCAAGAGAATTAACCTTGTTTAAGGTTAACCTCTCGCACCCATGCCCTTTTGGCGGGTGGCGTCGTTGCGGCGGGCGATCATGGCTCGGCGCACGCTCCTGTCCGAGGTCGAGATCACGGCCCGTCTGCAGGAGGTCCCGGAGTGGTCGAGGGAAGGCAAGACGATCACGCGCACGTGGAAGTTCCGGACCTTCCGGGCGGCCCTCGCATTCATCAACCAGGTTGGGGACCTCGCCGAGGCGATGGACCACCATCCGGACATCTTCAATTCCTGGACGAAGGTCCGGCTCACCCTCACGACCCACGACAAGGGTGGCCTCACGGACCTGGATTTCGACCTCGCGAAGAAGATCGATGCGCTCTAGGCGATCCCGAGCAGGCGATCGATCGACCACGCGCCGGGCCCGAGGAGGGCGAGGACGAGGGCAAAGAGCGCGTACGCCACGTCGAGCTCGAAGCCCCCTTTGAACTTCCCTTGCATCTTCGTCTTCTGGAAGATGGTCGTCGCGATCATTTCGAGGACAAAGAGGACCGCCACGGTCTGCGTCAGGAACCCGAGGATCAGCGCGATCGCGCCGAAGAATTCGAGAAGAGTGAACAGGATCGCGAACGCTGCACCTCCGGGCCATCCGGTCCCCTTGACGAACCCAATCGGTTTTCGGATGTCCTTGAGCTTGGGCCACCCATGGGTCAGGAACAACGCGCCGAGGGCGATGCGGCCGATGAGTGCCGCGGCGTCCGGGAATGCGGGAAAGAGCATGTCAGGTCCCCTCCGGCACCCCATTGCCAGCGGCGATAGAAAAACCTTTCAGGTCCGCGTCGCGCGGCATCCCGCCGCTCGGGGGCTTAGAGGGATCGTTCCAGGAGCTCCGCGATGTCGAACCGCCGGATGTCCTCGCGGTCCTTCGTCTTCGCCGCATCGTCGAGCATGATCAGGCAGTACGGGCACGCGGTCGCGACCGCGTTCGCCTGCGTCTCCTCGATGTGGCTCAACCGGCGGTGGTTCACCTTCTCGCCGATGCGTTCCTCCATCCACATCCGGGCGCCCCCGGCCCCGCAGCAGAACCCGTGCTCGCGCGACCGGCTCATCTCGACGACCCGGACCCCCGGGATCCGATACAGGACCTCCCGCGGCTCCTCGAACAGGCCATTATACCGTCCGAGGTAGCACGGATCGTGATAGGTCAGGAACTGCAGGACATCCTTCGTCGGCGTGAGGCGGCCGGCATCGATGAGGTCGCGGAGGAACTGCGAGTGGTGGACGACCTCGTATTTCCCTCCGAAGTCCGGGTATTCGTTCTTCAGCGTGTTGAAGCAATGCGGGCATGTCGCGACGATCCTCGTGACGCCGTATCGGTTCAGGGTCTCGACGTTCCCCATGATCATCGCCTGCGCGAGGTACTCGTTCCCGAGCCGCCGGGCCGGATCCCCGGTGCACTTCTCCTCCGGCCCCAGGATCGCGAATCGCACGCCGGCTTTCTGCAGGATGCGCGCGAAGGCCTTCGCGACCTTCTGATTGCGGTCGTCGAACGAGGCGGCGCAGCCGACCCAGTACAGGACGTCGATCGGATCCTTCGACGCGAGGGCGTCCGAGAGCGTCTTGACGCCCAGGCCGTCCGCCCACCTTGCCCGCTGATCCCAGCCGATCCCCCACGGGTTGTAGTTCTGCTCGATCTTCCGCATCGCCTCCATTGTCTCCGGAGGCATCTCCCCCTGCGTGAGGACCATGTGCCGCCGCATCTCGATGATCTTCGGCACGTGCTCGTTCATCACGGGACACTCGTAGACGCACGCATAGCAGGTCGTACACGCCCAGATGCCGTCCTTGGAGTGGACGGTCTGGAACATGTCGGGGAGTCCCGCGACGTCCCCGCGCACGATCGCGGCCCCTTGCTCGTCCAGCGTGTCCCGCATGTTCGTGATGATGCGCATCGGGTCTAGCGGCTTGCCGGTGGCGTTCGCCGGGCATGCGTCCGTGCACCGTCCGCACTCCGTGCACGCATAGCCATCGAGGAGCTGCCGCCAGGACAGCTGCTCGACGCGGTCCACCCCGAACGTCTGCGTCTTCTCGAGATCGACTTTCTTCAACGTCCCTTTGGGGGTGAGGTCCATGAAGAACGTGTTCACGATCGCGAAGATGATGTGCATGTGTTTCGAGTGAGGCACGTACGCCAGGAAGGAGAACAGCAGGAGGACGTGGGTCCACCAGAAGGCCCGCCACCACGTCGCGCCGAGGACCACGCCCGGGACGGCGGCGAGGGCGGACGAGATCGGTTTCCACTCCGGGAGGGAGGCCGTCCCGACGGCGATGTCCGCGGCGTTGTAGAGCAGGAGCGACGTGACGATCCCGAGGATGAAGAAGAGGACGATCGTCGCATCGCGCATCCCCTCGTGCATGAGTTTCTTCGGGCGGATGACGTACCGCCGGTAGAGGGCCATCCCCACCCCGATTGCCGCGAGGACGGCGATGACCTCCTGTGCGAGGTACAGCGGCCCGCTCAACGAGAAGCCGGCGATCGTCGGGGTCGGCACCCGCCAGCCCGACGCGTAGGCCTGTGCCGTGATCTCGACGACGCTCGTGCCGAGGATGATGAACGCCCAGAAGATGAACGAGTGAAGCACGCCGGCGTACCATTCGCGTGCGACCTTCCTCTGGAAGATCCCGTATACGACGAAGTTCTTGATCCGCGTGGGAATGTGATCCCACCGCCGTTCCACGCCCTTCGCGGCGAAGAGGTAACGGAGGCGGAGATAGAGTTTCCGACCGAAGATCGACAGCGTGACGGCGAGGAAGAGGGTCGCGACGTACGTCTCGGTCGGACTCAGGACCATGCTCCCCCGAAGGAAAGCGGCCTTCCTTCTTCAACCCGTGGGTCGCTTGAACGCCCTCGGCCCTAGGGGGCCGCCGAATCACCTGGCAGAGTCCCGCGGACTCGGCTTCTCGAACGGTCGGATGATCCCTTTCGGATCTTGTGACCGAATGCGCGTCGTCAGCTTGCCGACGTCGGATGCGGCATAGACCTCGTCGTACGCCCCGGGGGGGATTCGCTCGACCGCATCGTCCGTCGTCACCAGGACGAGGACGAGTTCCGGCGAGTGTTGTTCGAGGAATCTCGAGAAGCGGTTGATTGCGTCGCGGTCCGTCCCGGACTCGACCGAATCCACGAGGAACAGGATCGATCCGCGTCGCGCGACGATCGCGGGCGTGTAGTCCGCCTTGCCGCCGGCCTCATCCGCGACCCGGAAGTGGAGCGATCGGTGCTCGTGCGCGACGCCTTGGTGTTGCATCTCGGCGCAGACGGCCTGTTCGAGTTGCGAATCGCACGCGTGGCCGCCACGCACCGTCAACGGCCCGCCCCGTGGATCGCGCCGACGACGGCGTCGGCGAAGGCAGCCGTCCCGACCTCCTTCGCGTCGGGCATCTGTCGCGCCAGGTCGTACGTGAGGACCTTGGAACGGATGACGGCCTTCACCGCGTCCCGGAGCCGCGAGGCCGCATCCCTCCAGCCGAGGTACTCGAGCATCAAGACGCCCGCGAGGATCTCGGCGGTCGGGTTGACCTTGTCCAGTCCGGCGTACTTCGGCGCGCTCCCGTGGACCGGCTCGAAGAGCGCATGGGCGTCCCCGATGTTGGCCCCCGGCGCGACGCCGAGGCCCCCGACTTGGGCCGCAGCCGCGTCGCTCAGGTAGTCCCCGTTCAGGTTCGTCGTCGCGAGGACGTCGTACTCCTCCGGCCGGAGGAGGAGCTGCTGGAACATGTTGTCCGCGATGACATCCTTGATTACGACCTTGCCTTTCGGCGCTTGGCCGCCGTGCGACTTGGCGACGTCCTCCCAGGCGATCGTCGACTCGCCGAACTCCTTCTTCGCGACCTCGTACCCCCAGGTGCGGAACGCGCCCTCGGTGTACTTCATGATGTTCCCCTTGTGCACGAGGGTCACGGACCGGCGGCCGTTCTGGATCGCGTACCGGATCGCCTTCCGGATGAGCCGCTTCGAACCGGTCTCGCTCACCGGCTTGATGCCGAGCCCGCTATCCGGCCGCACGTGCGCGCGGAACTCCTTCTCCAGGATTTCGATCATCCGCGCCGCCTCGGCGGACCCTTTTTCCCACTCGATCCCCGCGTAGACGTCCTCCGTCGCCTCGCGGAAGATGACGATGTCGAGCCGCTCCGGATGCGTCACGGGGCTCGGGACCCCGGGGATCCAGTACACCGGGCGCACGTTGGCGTAGAGGTCGAGCGCCTTCCGGAGGGTGACGTTCAGCGAGCGGAAGCCGCCGCCGACGGGCGTCGTGAGCGGTCCCTTGAGCGCGACGACGTACTCCTTGATCGCGCCGAGGGTGGCCTCCGGGAGCATCTCGCCGTATTGGAACATCGCCTTCTCGCCGGCGGGCACGGCGTACCAGGAGATCCGGCGGCGGCCGCCGAACGCGTCCTCGACGGCCGCGTCCACGGCCTTCCGCGCGGCCCGCACGACGTCGGGGCCGACGCCGTCCCCCTCGATCAGCGGGATGATCGGATCGTCCGGGACGCGGATCCCCGCCTCCGTGATTAGGATCTTGTGGCCGCCATCCGGAGGCCGCAGGACGAGGCGCTCGGCGGGCATGCGTCTCGCCTCACGATCGCTCGTCGATCGGAATGTAGACGAGGTCCTTCGGTCCGACGTACCAGTCGAGGGGCCGCAGGAGCCGGTTGTCTTCCCAGTACTCGATCACCTGCGCGGTCCAACCGGCGATCCGCGAGACCGCGAAGAGCGGGGTGAAGAGGTCCTTCGGGATCCCGAGGCCGTGGAACACGAGCCCGGAGTAGAAGTCGACGTTCGGGTAGATGTGCCTTGAAGCGAGTTCTCGGACGACCGTGTCCTCGATCGCCGTGGCGATGCGGTAGTACGTGTCGTCGCCGTTCATCTCTCCGAGCCGGCGGGCGAACTCCTTGAGGATGAGCGCTCGCGGGTCGTACGTCTTGTAGACGCGGTGGCCGAAGCCGAACACCTTCTCCTTGTTCCGCAACGTGTTCACGACGAATTCCTCCGCGCCTTCCGGGCGGCCGATCCGCTCGATCGCCTCGAACGCCGCTTCGATCGCGCCTCCGTGCAGGGGACCCTTCAGGGTCGAGATGGCGGCGATGATCGTGCTGTACAAGTCCGACAACGTCGAGGCCGCGACGGTCGCGGCGAAGGTCGACGCGTTCATCGCGTGGTCCGCGTACAGGATGAGCGCGACATCCATCATCCGCGCCAACACCGGGTCGGGCCGCTTGCCCCTCATCATTCGGAGGAAGTCCTCGGCGTGCCCGAGCTTCGGGTCCGGCCGAACGACTCGCTCTCCCTTCCGCATCCGCTCGTACGTCGCGACGATCGTCGCGAAACGCCCGACGAGCCGCCACGCCTTGCGGAGGTTTGCCGCCCGCGTCGTGTCGTCCCGTTCCGGATCGAAGTTGTACAAGTAGGAGACGGCCGTCCGCAGGACGTCCATCGGCGGCGCATGCTCCGGCATCGACCGGAGGAGCCGCAGGACCGAGGGCGGCAACGTGCGGCTCGCCGACAGGTCGCCTTTCGCCTTCTCCAGTTCTTCCCGGTTCGGCAGGTGACCCTGGAGCAGGAGGAACGCGGTCTCCTCAAACGTCGAGTGCGTCGCGAGATCGCGGATGTCGTACCCGCGGTACAGGAGGCGCCCCCGCTGCCCGTCGACGAAACAGATCGAGCTCTCTTTCACGTAGACGTCGTCGAGGCCCTTGTCGATCCGCGGGCCGGCAAGGTCCGTCTTCACGGGGCTGCTCATCGCCGTCGCCTCAGTCCGAAGCGATCAGCACACGACGGAGGGCGAGAGACCGATTGCCATCAACAAGCGCCGACCCCGGCATGCCGTCCACCGACTCGTGGGTTCGAGGATACTAAGGTGGGGCTCGTATTAAAAGGCAGGGTTGAAACCGACCTGCGAGCGGGTCACACCGGGATTCGCACGACGGCATCCACCATGATGCCGACCAGGACGAGCGCCAGGTACACGCCCGAGAACTTGTATCCCGCCCACGCCGTCTCGGCGTTCGGGGTCCAGAGAAACCTCGCCGCCAGTATGAGGAGGATGGCTCCCGCGAAGCCAGCAACGACAAGGTAGACGATGTCGAACGCGCTCGTGAACACGAAGGCGATGCTCGCGACAGCAAGGATTGCGGTCGACCCGACGATCGCCCACACCGAGGTGCGTTCGTCGCGGACCGCGGGCAACATCGGCAAGCCCGCGCGGCGGTAATCGTCCCGGCTGCGGTAGGCGAGCGCCCAGAAGTGGCCTGGAGTCCAGAGGAACACGAGGAGCGCGATGAGGGCCGCCGGCAGGCTGATGGCGTTCGCGGCGGCGGCCGAGCCCGCGAGCGCGGGACAGGACCCGGCGAAGCCTCCGATGACGATGTTGCTCATGTGGGACCGCTTCAATCCGAGCGTATACACGCCGATGTACACCGCGTAGCCGAGGCCGATCATCGCGGCCGTGAGGACGTTGATCCCGAACCCCGCGACCCCCAGGCCGAGGGCCAGGAACGCGACGCCGAATGCCAAGGCATGCGCGGGCGGATCGATCCGGTGCTGCGGGAGCGGCCGGGCCCGGGTGCGCCGCATCAGGGAGTCGAGGTCCCGGTCCAGGTAGTGGTTCGTCGCACTCGCGCCGGCGGCGGCGAGGAGGCCGGACGCCATGAGCAGGCCGAACCGGGTCGGGTCCACCTGCGGGCCGCTCGTCGCAACGTATCCGGCGGCGGCCACGAGCAACAGGAGCGCATCGATCCGCAGTTTCATCAGCTGAACATAATCGGCGACGGCCACGACCCACCGCTCCTCGCGCTATTTGCTAAGCGCTCTTAACCTTTGTTGCGCGACGGCCTCGCAATCGACGGTGGCTCCGCACGCGGCGATACCAGTCGCAGTCGCTTCGAACCGGGCATTCGTCGCACAGCGGATTGTGCGCCCGGCACAGGGTCCGACCGTGGGCGATCATCGCGAGGTGCCACGACTTCCGCTTCTCCGGCGGCGTTCGCCTCTCGAGGGCGGCCCGGATCGATTCGTAGTCCGAGGATCGCACGAGATTCCACCGCCTCGCGATGCGAGCGACGTGCGTGTCTACCGGGAACGTCGGATGGCCTCCCGCCATCGCGAGGACGACGTCCGCGGTCTTCGGACCAACGCCGGGTAATCTCGTCAGCGCGGCCCGCGCCGCCTCGATGGGAAGCTCGAGGATCCGCTCGGCACGACCGTTCCACGCCTCCAAGACCGACTTCGCGATGCGCCGGATTCGCGGTGCCTTCTGCCGCGCGAGGCCGGCGTGCCAGATTGCTGCGGCGATTGCATCGTCCTGCGCGGACGCGAGGCGTTCCGGCGTGATCTCGCCGAACGTCGTCCGCAATCCCTCAAGGCCGCGTCGCTCGTTCGCGACGGTGGTGCTCTGCGACAGGACCGTCGAAACGAGGACCTCGAATGCCGTCATGCCGTTCGACCAATCCTTCATCGGGTAGGTCCTCTCGAGGACCGCCATCGTCCGCCGGAAGGCTCGGGCGTCCACGAGATTGCAACGGCCCGGAGCCGGAAAAGCTTTCAGCCGCTCACGAAGGAGCGGACCATCGTGACGATGTTCCGGGGCCGTTCCCGGAGCCGGCGGGTGAAGTACGGCAGCCAGTTCGGGCCGTACGGGATGTACTCCGCGACCCGGTGACCTCCCTGTACGAGTTCGTCCTTCAGAGGGTCCCGCACCCCTTGGAGCATCGCGAACTCGAACGGCGTGGTGTGCTCCCGCGCGAGCTCGAGGGCCCGCTCGATCATCCGCCCGTCGTGGCTCGCGACCTCGAAGTCGTGGCCTCGTTCGAACAATGTCTCGAGATGGGCGAGGTACGCGCGGTCGATCTCCCCCCGCGTCGGGAAGGCGATGTCCGGGCTCTCCTTGTACGCGCCTTTCACGAGCCGCACGCGGATGTCGTGGTCGAGGAGCCGGTTCAGGTCGTCCGCGGTCCGCCGGAGGTTCGACTGGACGCAGACCCCCACGCGCTCGTAGCGCGTCCGCAAATCCTCGCCGATCCGGATCGCGTCGTCGGTCGTGTTCGAGCCTTCCATGTCGAGCCACAGCACGCGGCCGTCGGCCTTCGTCACGTCGAGGACGGGGAGCATCTGCGCGAGCGCGTACGACCGTTCGATCAGCACGCCGAACTGGGTGGGTTTGAGGCTCACATGCCCGTGGATCCCCTGGTCGCGCATCGCGGAGACCAGCCGGAGGTACTCGCGGGTCGTCGCTTCGACACTGGCCTTGTCGTGATAGTGCTCCCCGAGGTGGTTGACGAGCGCGTCGATCCCCCGGCGGTTCGCGTCCTTCGCCACGCGCAGCGCATCGACGAGGGTCTCGCCCGCCACCCACTGGCTCGCGAAGCGGGTGAGGAGCCCCATCGATCCGCGCGAACCCCGCCCCGGACTCAAATAGGTTCCGAACCGAGGACTCTCTTGGCGACGTCACACGGGATTCCGGCAGCCCATGCAGAACTGGACCCACTCGGGGTTCAGCCGGCCGCACTTCGTGCACCGGATCTGGATGGCGGGCCCACGAGAGACCTCGCGGTCTCGGGCCGTGTTGGCGCTCCCGACGCCCGCGACGACGCCGACGAGCAGGAAGATCCACCAGAGCCGGACCATCCACCCGCCGATGCCGGCGAGGACGCCGCCGATGACGAACAGGATGATCGCACCGAAGAACGACTGGAAGAACGACATGACGGAGAAGGACGAGCTCGTCGCGGCGCCGATCGTGCCCATGAGGAAGCCGAGGAACGCGTAGAGGATGATGACGATGCCCACGATGGTGAAGAGGGCCCCGACGAGGAGCACGGTCACGGCGCCCCACCCGAACGGAAACGACGGCGGCGCCCTCGCGGGGCGTGTCGGGGCGTACGGGTACGACATGGAGGACTCGATCCTGACAGGCCGGTGAGGCTATCGGAATGCCCTCTCCGTGTCCCCGGATAAATGCTTCCGTGGCGTTCCCACGGGTGGTACTCACAGCTACCCGATGTCCGCCGCCGCGACCACGGTCTCCGCGAACAGGACGCCCTTCGTCGTCTTGAGGCGGTCCGCGAGTTCCTGTACGCGTCCTGCATCTCCTTCCACGATCAGGACTTCGAGGCACGTCTCTTCATTGAGGTGGGTGTGGGCCGTCGCTCGGATCGACCCGAGGAAGTCGTGCTGCCGGTGAAGGATGCGATGCGTCACCATTCCGACGTCGTGGCGGTAGACGAACGTGATCGTGCCGACGACCTCTCCGCCCGCCTCTCGGCGCTCCCGGATGAGCGCGCGCCGAATGAGCTCCCGCAACGCCTCGGAGCGACTGTGGAATCCTTCGGAGCGGATGAGCCGGTCGAAGTCGTCGAGGAGTCTCCCTTGGAGCGAGACGCCGATGCGGTCCACGGCCATGTGCTACCCCCGACCCACCCAGGTGTTACGGGAGTCTTCAAGGCCTCGGCGAACGCTTAAGGCGTGTTACTGTCTCGCCAGACGTGTTACGCGTCACGTCGGCGGCTCGGCCGTGACGGTCCTGCGATGCCGATCGATCCCGTCTTCTTCGTGGTCCTCGCCCTTGCCTTGGGGTTCAAGCACAGCTACGATGCGGACCATCTCGTCGCCGTCTCCAACCTGCTGACGCGCAGCAAGAGCCTCCGCAAGACCACGTTGATGAGCGTGAGTTGGGCCGCGGGGCACATGATCACCGCGACAATCGTCACGGTCCTCCTGTACGAGTTCCGCGCGACGGTCCTCCAAGGCGTCCTCGCGAATCTCGAGCTCGCCATCGCGGTCATGCTCGTGGTCATCGGGGTCGTCGGGTTGCTCGTCGAATTCGGGTTGATCCACCGCCACGGGCATCGCCACGAATCGGAAGAGCACACCCATGTGCACTTGCCTCTCCACGAGGACCCGCAACACCGCACGATGTTCGGCATCGGCATCGTCCACGGCCTCGCGAGCAACGACGAGCTGCTCATTTTGTTCGTGGCCTCCCTGAGCGTGACGTCCCTCGTCGGGCTCCTCGGCGGGGTCGGCGTGTTCAGCCTCGGCGTCGTGGCCGGGATGATCGTCTTCGGAATCGGCGTGTCGTACCCGGTCGCGCGTTGGGGCACCGGTCGGGTCCGGCGGGCCGTCAGCATCGCCGCCGCCCTCCTCTCAATTTTCTACGCGGCGCTCCTGTTCCTCGGGTTCGAGGGCGTGAACCTCTTGCCGTTTTCGGCCGCGTGATTCCGTCGGGCAATTCCTTAAGAGCGACGGAGGCGCTGACTTGTCCGATGGATTTCGCGCGGAAGCTCGAGCAATCCCGGACGCTCTCCGATCTCTACGAGCTCGTGAAGCGAGCCGTCGAGACGGTCTTGGGACGATCGCGGGCCGGCCTGATGCTCGCCCTCGCGGACCTCGGAAACCACCCGCAGGGATTCCTCGGCGCCTTCTACCCGGTCGCGAGCAACGTGATCGTGATGAACAAGGTGCCCCTCCTCCGGATCCAGGAGACGAATCCGGCCCTCTACAAGCCGTACGCCTTCTACGTCCTCCTGCACGAATACCTGCACTCGATCGGCTTCATCGACGAGCGGGTGTGCCGCGAGCAGTCGTACCGCATCCTTGAGACGCTGTTCGGCGCGGACCACATCGTCACGCAGATATCCGGCGACACGGCGCGGTTCTTCCCGAACCTCGTCTTCCCGGACGCCGCGTGGCAGCCGTCCGAGCTGCAGCTCGAGTTCGTGCCCGGGTTCGATCGCGGCTCCGCGACGTACATCGCGTGATGTTTTCGTCGAACGAGAAAGTAGAAGTACGCCGCGCCTGTTCGGCCGCGCGCGGAGGCGGGAGATGGCGGTGGCGGCCTGGCGGAAGGCCGTGGCGGAGTTCGTCGGGGCGTTCACGTTGATCTTCATCGGCGCCGGCGCCGTCCTGACCGCCGGCACCACGAGCACCTCGGACCTCCTGCTCGTCGCCCTCGCCCATGGACTCGCCATCGGAGTCATGGTGTCCGCCCTGGCCCACGTGTCCGGCGGTCACTTCAATCCCGCCGTGACGTTCGGGGCCCTCGTCAGCCGGCAGATCTCCCCGCGCCTCGCAGGCGTCTATTGGATTGCGCAGCTCCTCGGTGGCGTCGGGGGAGCCGCCATGCTCGCCCTGATATTCCCCCAAAACGTCTGGCAGGGATACCACCTGGGCACGCCCGCGCTGGGGACCGCTGCATCCGTCGGCTGGGATGTCGGCGTCGGGACCGGGATCCTCGTCGAGGCGGTCTTGACGTTCTTCCTCGTCTTCGTCATCTTCGGGACGGGGATCGATCCGAAGGGTTCCTTCAACGCGGTTGGCGGCTTCGCGATTGGCTTGACGATTTCGATTGACATCATGATGGGCGGGCCGCTCACCGGCGCGGCCATGAATCCGGCGCGATGGTTCGGGCCCGCCATCGTCTCTGGGTTCTTTGACAACTGGTACGTGTACTGGGTGGGGCCGCTGATTGGCGGCGCTATCGCGGCGCTGCTCTATCGATACGTCTTCCTCGAGAATTCCTCGTGAGAGCCATCGTTTTTTCGATGTGCGGAAGTGCGGCTCGCACGCGACGCTATTCTGGACGGAACGTTTAAATCGGTCTGGGAGGTCCCCAGATTTGCCATGATGCGGGAGGCCGTCCCAGCGAAGGCCGTGACGCCCCAGAAACCGGTCGTCCGCGAGCCCCCCGTGAAGTTCCGATCCGGCAAGCACACCGCGATCGTGAAGGAAGTTTTCGACATCGCTCCGAAGTTTCCAGAGACCTATCTGATCCGTTTCACGTTCGAGAACGAGCCCGTATTCGACTTCGAGCCGGGCCAGTTCATCTCGCTCTTCGCCGAGAAGGAGGGCAAGCGCATTTCTCGGCCGTACTCGATCGCCTCGTGGCCGGAGAACAAGACGTACCTCGAGCTGTGCATCAAGGTCGTCGAGGGCGGCTTCATGTCGAACTACCTCCACCACGTCGCCCCCGGGACGAAGCTCCAGTCGATCGCACCGCTCGGCCGGTTCGTGATGGCGGAGCCGATCCCCTACGACACCGTGTTCGTCTGCACCGGGACCGGCGTCGCGCCGTTCATCGCCATGCTGGGCCACATCTGGGACCAGGGCCTGGACGACGGGCGGGAGTTCCACCTGGTCTTCGGGGTGCGGTACGTCCACGACCTGATCTACCGCGACCTGATCGAGAAATGGGAGCGGCAGCACTCGAACTTCCACTTCTATCCGACGATCTCGCGGCCCGAGACGCCGGACTGGAAGGGCCGCGTCGGGTACGTGCAGAAGATCCTCGAGAACGAACTCACGGACCACGGCAGCAAGCAGGTTTTCATCTGCGGGCTCCACGACATGGTCGAGGACGTCCGGAACCTGTGCGTGCGCCTCGGCTTCGCCCACATGCGATTCGAGAAGTGGGACTGAGGCCGTCTACGGCTTGAGCCGAAGCCAGACCTTTCCGATGATCCTCTCCGGGGCAATCGACCCGAACACACGGCTGTCGCGGCTGCGGTCCGCGTTGTCGCCGAGGACCATCAGGCCATCCGGCCCGTTCGTGTCGGCGACCCGCTTCACGAGCCACCGATTGGCATCGTCGGGGTCGCGCAGGACCACGAGTTCGCCCTTCCGCGGCGCGCGGAGCCGGTACGCCCACCGATTCACGATGACGTAGTCCCCGGGGTCCAGCGTCGGCCGCATACTGTCGTCGTCGACGCGGAAGCGCGCGAAGGGGAACATCCGCGGCTCAGAGGCCTCACTTGAACTTCGGATAGACGGTCTCCCGTTCCGTCGGGTACGGCGCCTTCACGCGCATCGTCTCGAGCCCTTTCGTCTTCCAGTAGATCGACGCGATCTCGTTCGTCGCCTTCAGGAGGTCCTCCGCGGCCTGCAGGTTGATCTCCTGCCGCGCCTTCGAGCCGGACTTGAGGGCCTTCCAGATGACATCGTTCAGCTCCGGAAACGTCTTCAGGTGGTCCGGTTTGAAGTAGTCGCCCCAGAGGACGCGGACCTCGTGCTTCGCGATCTCCGCGTGCTGCTCCTTCACCAAGACGTACCGGGACAGCTTGCCCGTGTAGTCCTGCCGTTGCTCCGGCGTCGCGTTCGGGCCGGGCTTCTCGAGTTGGTTAATCAGGTCGATCATGCGGACGACCGTGTGGGCGGCCATCTGCGCGTGATGCGGGTCGTAGATGCCGCAGGGGATGTCGCAGTGCGCGTACGCGATCGGCGCGGGAGAAATCCGGTCGAGCAATCGAGCCAGCGAATACAGCAGTGACATGACCGTCTCGAAGCGGATTCCGTTATTTAAACGTGGTGTGGCGGGGCTTCGAGTCGGTGTCGATTGGGCCTCCGGCCCTTCTGGCCCATAGGGGATTCCACAGTCTTATGCCGCCGCTTTCGTTCGGCGCCATCGTGCCGCGGACGTATCGCGATCTCGCAGTCCTGCATGCGGAATGCGAGGCGAAGCGGCCTCGCATTGACGCGCGACTGGCGGACTTCCGTCGCGTCGGCCGCATGCCCGACGAGCGGCTGTTCGAGGAGCTTTGTTTCTGCCTCCTGGCAGTCCAATCGAAAGCTCGTCCTTCGGATGCGGCGGTCGCCGCACTTCGGGAGGCCGGTCTCCTGTGGTCGGGCCGCCGGCCCGAGGTCGCGTCGTTCCTCCGCCATCGTACGCGGTTCCACAATCACAAGGCCGCGTTCATCGTCCGCGCGAGGGAACAGTTCTTCCCCGACGGAAACGGCGTGCTCGCGGAGATCTTGAATTCCTTCACGTCAGCGAAAGGCGCTCGCGAGTGGCTCGTTCGCGAGGTGGACGGCCTCGGTCTGAAGGAGGCGAGCCATTTTCTGCGAAACACCGGCCGCGGCGAGGACCTTGCGATCCTCGATCGTCACATCCTTCGGAACCTGATTCACCACGCGGTGATTCGAAGCATGCCGCACACGCTGACCGCGAGGCGCTATTTGGAGATCGAGGCGCGGATGGAGCGATTCTCGCGCGATGTCGAGATCTCCATGGCGATGCTTGACTTGGTTTTCTGGAGCCGGGAGACGGGTGAGATTTTCAAGTGAATCAACCTTGTTTAAGGTTAACGTGAATGGCTCCGCAGCCTTCCCGCGGTGGCCCGAATCCCTGATGTATCCGGCGGCGCATCGCACTCGATGATGGGAGAGCTGTCCGCGATCGAGGTCCGCGCGCGCGTGCTCGCGTGGTACGATGCGAACCGTCGGGACCTTCCTTGGCGTCGCACGGCCGACCCGTACCGCATTCTCGTCGCCGAGTACCTCCTCCAACGCACTCGGATCGTCTCCGGAACGCCATACTACGAGCGCTTCGTCGCCCGATTCCCCTCCATCCAAGACCTCGCGGCCGCGTCCCTCGACGACGTCCTGGCGGTGTGGGAGGGCCTCGGCTTCTATCGTCGCGCGAGGAACCTGCACGCCGCCGCTCGAGCAATCGTGGAGCGGCACGGCGGCCAGCTCCCGGAATCCTTCGAAGAGCTCGCAGCCCTCCCGGGGATGGGACCGTACACGGCCGGCGCCGTCGCGAGCATCGCCTTCGGGATCCCCGTCCCCGCCGTGGACGGGAACGTGACTCGCGTCATCGCCCGCCTCCTCCGGATCCCGGACGACGTGACGCGGGCCGCAGCCCAACGACGGATCCGCGAGATCGCCGCTAGCCTCGTCTCCCCCGAGCGGCCTGGGGCGTTCAACCAGTCGATGATGGAGCTCGGCGCGACCGTATGCACGCCCTCGTCTCCGTCGTGCGCTCGCTGTCCGCTCGAACGCCTGTGTCTCGCTCATCTCGCGGGAGAGGAGGACCGGTTCCCCGTCTCACGAAGAGCGAGAGCCTCCCCCCTCGTCCCGGTCGTGTTCGGGCTCGTCGCAGAGGACGGTCGCGTCCTGCTGGTGCGCCGCCCGAGCGGGCAGCTCCTTGGAGGCCTCTGGTCGCTGCCCGGCGGAGAGCGGGCCCGCAAAGACGAACGGGCGGCCCTCGCCGATGCGGTTCGCCGCCAGGCCGGCATTGAAGTCGATATCGGGGCGCGGTGGAGCCGCGTGAGCCGGACGTTCTCGCATCGCAGATGGTTCGGATCGATCTATCGATGCACGCCCCGCCGGATGCCGGAACCGAGCGATTCCGTCCGATGGGTCCTCCGGGAGGAGGCGCTCCGGCTTCCGCTCGTTCCGTTCCATCGCGAGGCGATCGAGGCGCTCGCGGGCCTCGAATCGTTCGAGAGAGCCGATTAATATTCATATCTGTGGATGTAAGTCCGCTTCCTCCGCGAACCCTTAAGCGACCTGGGACGTTCCAGCGAGCGTGCGTCGCTTTCTGATCGTGGGGCATCGGGCGTCGACGGACGCTGCATTCTCCCTTGACGATCTCGCCGGCGGCGCAGGGCGGATGGACATCCTGTTGAACGCGGCGAACGCCGCCCTCCATGTCGCACACGGCCTGCGGCGCGACGTCGAGGTCGGGCTCCTCCTGCTCGGCCCACCGGACCCTCCACGTTTCGTCCGCCTCGAAGGCTTCCGGTTGAGGAACTTCCAGCCGGACATCCGGAGCAATGCCGCCCTCGTCCGCCTCGCCCTCAAGGACGCCTCGCGGATCGAGCGGGAGACGTCCCCGGGCGTCTTCGGTTCAAAGGCCGGGTTCGAGGAAGCGCTCGACCGGCTCGGGCCCGTCTTCGTGTACCTCTGGGAGGACGGCAAGGATATCCGCGAGGCGATTCTACCCGCCGATGCGACCTTCGTGCTCTCCGACAATCAGGATCTGACGGCCGCGGAGGAACGATCGGTCCTTGACCGCGGGGCGGTCCCCGTGGGGCTCGGGCCGATCCCGCTCCACACGGACCACGCGATCGCTCTCGTGAACAACGAACTCGATCGGAGGAACGTATGAACCTCCCCGAGTACGTTCGAAAGACCCTCGTCGATTTCGTCCGAATCCCATCGACCCCGGACGACAGCGTGAACCCGATCTTGGACGCGGCGGCGGCCGCCATACAAGAGCTGGGCCTGAAAGCGCAGCGTCATGCGGAGGTGGGAGCCGTGACGGCCTCGAGCGGCATGGGCGGACTGTTGCTGAACGGCCACCTCGACACCGTGCCGATGGCCTCGGGCTGGACGCGCGACCAAGGTACGTGGGACGGCGATTTCCTCTACGGCCGCGGGACGGCGGACATGAAGGCCGGATGCGTCGCCGGCCTCGCCGCCGCGCGCACGCTCCTCGATGCGGGAGTGCCGGTCTCGCTCCTCTTCACGACGGACGAGGAGACGACGATGCACGGCGCGATGAAGCTCGCCGCATCGGAGCTCGTGAAGCGGGCGGCGGAGGTCGTCGTCGCGGAGCCGACGCGGTTGCGCGTCGTCGCGAGCGAGAAGGGCGTCCTTTGGTATCGTGCATCCACGCAAGGGCGGAGCGCCCACGGGAGCATGCCGCACCTCGGGGACAACGCCGTCTATCGGATGATGCGAGCCCTTCCCTTCCTCGAGCGGTACAGTCATCCGAAGGATCCGTTACGCGACATCACGGTCAGCTTGGGCGCGATTCGCGGAGGGACGAAACCCAATCTCGTCGCGGACACCTGCGTCGCCGATCTGGACTGTCGCCATCCGCCCGGGACGACGAAGTCCGACGTCGAGGCGCTCCTGCGAGGTGCGTTCGCGGCATCGGGCGAGCGCGTCGATCTCGAACTCTTCCACGAGGTTCCCCCGGCTGCCGTCGCTCCGGACGCGGACCACGTGCGGCAGCTGCGAGACCTTGCCGGCACGGAGGTCGTCGGCGTCGCGTATGGCACGGAGATGGCGTACTACGCGCAACACAACCCGCGTTGCGTCGTGTTCGGCCCGGGCGAAACGGAGCGGATCCACGTGCCCGACGAACGCGTCGCTCTCTCCGAGGTCGTGCGGGCCGCCGAGATTCTCGCCGCCTTCGGCGCGAAGGTGAGAGCCTCGACCAAAAGCTCTAATAACGGGAGAAAGTAGCCGCGACGGGACCGATGCCCAAGCCCGCGTCCGGCCGTGATTTCTACATCGCCACCGCGGACGAGATCCGGGCGGGCCGGACGACGGACATCTACTTCGTGCGCACCCTCGACGTCCTGAAGAAAGCGGGTCGGGACCGGGCGAACGTCGTCGCCGAGGTGACGACCGGCGGCCTGCCGAACGGATGGCCGTGGGGCATCTTCTGCGGCCTCGAGGAGGTCGTGCATCTCCTGCAAGACAGGGCGGTCAGCGTCTGGGCGATCCCGGAGGGCAGCGCGTTCCCGGCAAAGACGCCTCGGGGTATCCCGGTCCCCGTCATGGTCCTCGAGGGACCCTACGGCGACTGGGCGATGTACGAGACGCCGGTCCTCGGGATGATCTGCCAGGCGAGCGGCATCGCGACGAAGGCGGCGCGGATCCGCGAGGCCGCGGGGGGCAAGCAAGTCCTCTCCTTCGGGGTGCGACGCATGCACCCGGGGATCGCGCCGCTGATCGAGCGCAGCGTGTACGTAGGCGGCCTCGACGCGATCACGACGCCGCTCGGCGCCGAACTCCTCGGGGCGCCCGCGGTGGGCACGATGCCGCACGCCCTCGTAATCGTGATGGGCGGGCCGCGGGAGGCGTTCGCGGCGGTCCACAAGTATCTCGAGGCGAAGATTCCGCGGATCGCGCTCGTGGACACGTACTACGACGAAAAGACGGAGGCGCTCATGGCCGTCGACGCGATTCCTGACCTCGCGGGCGTGCGGCTCGATACGCCGGCGTCCCGCCGGGGGGATTTCGCGGCGATCGTCCGCGAGGTCCGATGGGAGCTCGATCTGCGAGGTCACAAGGACGTCAAGGTCTTCGTCTCCGGACGGGTCGACGAGCAATCGATCCCGGCGTTGCTCGAGGCGGGCGCGGACGGATTCGGCGTCGGCACGAGCCTGAGCAACGCCCCGACGATCGACTTCGCGATGGACATCGTCGAGGTCGATGGCGCGCCGGCCGCGAAGCGCGGGAAGTTCGGCGGTCGGAAGGACCTGCAACGGTGTCCGAAAGACGGCACGTACGAGGTCGCCGCGAAGACATGTCCAGTCTGCGGCTCGAAGATGGCGCCGGCATACGTTCGGTACCTGGATCGGGGGCGCGCGACCGGGACGCTGCCGACCCTCGCGGAAATCCGCGAGCGCACGCTGCACGAGACGCAACGGGTACCGCTCGAATCCTGAGAGAGCCTTTATTTCGCGGCGGCGGCTCCTCTGCTTGATGCACCGATCGAAGGCGTCCAT
>WNGJ01001184.1_pt1 | contig 25211 bp, 27 predicted proteins | sample 5400611 | NCBI WGS metagenome assembly WNGJ01 (sample SAMN13153375, study PRJNA577476) | soil metagenome | isolation source: 40 cm soil or saprolite under Garry oak tree replicate 1 | place: USA:California | collected 2016-06-15
CGAAGTCTTCGATCAGGCCTACACCGCCCCGGCATGGCACGGCACGCCGCTCAAGGGGACGATCCGCGGTGTGACCGCGCGCCAGGCGCTGTGGCGTCCCGGCGCCAAGCGGCACTGCATCTGGGATCTGGTGCTCCACACCGCCTATTGGAAGTGCATGGTCCGCCGCCGGCTCCTGCGGGACCCCGACATCGCATTCCCGCGCGACGGCTCAAACTGGCTCGCGCTTCCCGACCGTCCCAATGACGCGGCGTGGAAACGGGATCGCGAGCTGCTCGATGAACAGCACCGCCTCCTGCACACGGCGATCGCCGGACTCAAACCCGCCGACCTGGGCCGCCGCGGCTGGCACTCGCGCTGGCGGGTACAGCAGGAGATCTACGGGATCGCGTCGCACGATCTCTATCATGCGGGGCAGATTCAGATGCTCAAACGACTGATGCAGCGACGCTAGGCTACATCAAATCATCCAACACTTCGATCACCTTTTCCATTTCCTCGACCGTGTTGTAGCAGTGGGGCGAGAGCCGAATCGAGCCTTCGCGCAGGCTGCACACCACCCGTGCCCGCTTCATCCCGTGATACGCCTCGGCCGGCTTGGCCGGCGCGATGCAGAGAATCGCCGAGCGGTGCCCGTTCTCGGTCGGCGAGGTAATCCGCACACCGTTCTCCTGCGCCCATTTCACGATCGGCGCGTGCGTCGCCCGCGTAACCTCGGCGATGTCGCGCACGCCTATCTCCAGCAATAATCCGAGCGACGCGGTCATTCCAACGAAATCCTGATACGGCAGCGTGATCATCTCGAACCGGCGGGCGTCGGCGCGGAAGGTCGGATTGTATTCGGTGAGCCGGGAGAAGTCGTCCGTCCCTTCGAACGCCATCCAGCTCGTGATGGCCGGTTCGAGCGTCGGGACCAGCTCTTTGCGCACGTAGACGAAGCCCGAGCCCCACGGCGACAGCAACCACTTCTGACCGCCGCACGCGAGGATGTCGATCGGCGTCTCGGTCACGTCGAGGACCGAATTGCCGATGCCCTGAATCCCGTCCACGACGAGATAGGTGCCGTTGGCGCGGCAGGCGGCGCTGAGCTTCTGCAAATCGGCGCGGTAACCGTTCGAGAACTGAACGAACGACACCGCGAGCACACGGACTTTGGGATCGCGCAGCCGCTCGAGCAGATGCTGCTCGTCGGGCCACCCTTCGGGACGACACCGCGCCATCTCGACCGTGATCCCCTGATCTCGCAGCATCAGCCACGGATACACGTTCGCCGGAAATTCCTTGTCGGAGAGCAACACCACATCACCGCGTTTCAGCGGGAGTGCACGTGCGGCGAGATTCAAACCGAAACCGGTGTTCGTGGCGAGCGCGATCTCCGACGGGTCGGCGTTGATCAGCTGCGCGATCCCGAGCCGTGCGGCGGTGAGACCGGCGAACAACTCCCGATCGGGCAGGAGGTGCGGCGCGGTCCGTTTCGCGGTGAACTCGTCGAGCGCACGGCGGGTGCGTTCGGGGATCGGTCCGATCGAGGCGTTGTTCAGGTAGATCGTGTCGGCGGTCCACGGGAACTCGGCGGTGCGCAGCGCCTTGAACGTCTCGCGCAACGCGCGCACGTGCGTCGGGTGATAGGCTATTTCTGTCATGCGACGCGTCCCCCCCCCAGGGCTCGCACATCGAGCGCGTCGCGCAGACCGTCCCCCAGCAGATTGAGGCCGAGTACGGCGATGCCGATCGCCACGCCGGGCGCGAGCGAGACCCACGGCGCCACGCGCAGCAGGTCGCGTCCCTCGGCGACCATCGCGCCCCACGACGGCGTGGGCGGTTGCGCCCCCAGACCGATGAACGACAGTGCCGCCTCGGCCATGATCGCCCCGCCGATGCCGAGCGTCGCCGCAACAATCACAGGGGCGATCACGTTGGGCAGGAGATGCCGCGAGATGATGCGCGCATCCGATGCGCCGAGCGCGCGCGCCGCTTGCACGTACTCGAGCCCGCGGGCGAGCAGCACCTGGCCGCGCACGATGCGCGCCATCCCCGCCCAGCCGACGATGCCGATGACGACGAACACGACCGGCAGCGACGGCTTCACCGCGGCGGCGATCGCGATGAGCAGCAGCAGCGACGGGAACGCCAGCGTCACGTCGGCAACGCGCATGATCACGCCGTCCATCCAGCGGCCGTAGTAACCCGACACGAGTCCTAACGTCACGCCGAGCAGCAGCGCGACGCTCTGACTGATCAGGCCGACGGCGAGTGAGAGGCGGGCGCCGTAGAGGACCCGCGACAGTACGTCGCGGCCCTGGGCGTCGCTCCCGAGCAAAAAGGCGCCAGAAGGTGGATGCAAACTTGCAGAGAGATCACCGCGGAACGGATCGCCGGGGGCAAGCCATGGGGCGAGCAACGCCAGGAGCGCGAGTGCGGCAACGAGTCCTAAGCCGAAGCGGGCCCAGGGATCACGCGCGAGTCGAGACCAAAAGAGTGGCGCCGCCATGGGGGTCTCGACTACGTTACTCGGGACTCAACCCCCCGGGCAAGCGGACAGGGCTGTGAAACGCGATACACCGTTCACCCTCGTGCTGGGCGGCGGCGGGATGAAGGGGCTCGCCCATGTCGGCGTGCTCCAGGCGCTGCTGGAGCGCGGCCACCGGCCGACCCGGATCATCGGGTCGAGCGTGGGCGCGCTCGTTGGCGCCGCGTGGGCCGGGGGGATGGGCATCGCCAAGCTGCGCGAGATTGCGCTCGAGCTGAAGCGCAAGGACGTGTTCGCCGTCGCGCATGCCGATATGGCGTTCAAGCGGATGCGGTCGCCGGCGCTGTTCAAGCGCGAGCCCCTCGAGCATCTGATCGCCCGCACCGTCGGCGACCTCACTTTTTCGCAGCTCGATCCGCCCGTCGCCATCAACACGGTCGATCTCAACTCCGGGATGCAGGTGTTCTGGGGGCTGCCCGGGCTCGACGACATTCGCGTCGCCGACGCGGTCTTCGCGTCCTGTGCCCTGCCGGGATACTTCCCACCGCACGAAATCGGCGGCCGCTTCTACGTGGACGGCGCCGTCGTCTCCAACGTCCCGTTCGACGCGGCACGCGCGCTCGGTCCCGAGCTGATCGTGGCGGTGGACGTGTCGGCCTCCAGCGTCCTCACGGCGGACGCGCAGGACGAAGGCTTCGCGGGAGTGTTCGCGCGCGCCACGGAAATCCTCATGCAGACGCTGCTCGAGCAGCGCGTGCGCACCTGGACGACGCCGCCGGTCTTCTATATCCAGCCGCGCGTCGAGCACGTCTCGATGTTCGCGTTCGACCATCTGCGTGAGGAAGTCGAGGAAGGCTATCGCGCCACGAGCGCGGCGCTCGATCACGCCGACGAATGGCCGGAGGCGGGAGATGTCGGCATCTACCCGAAGCGGCGCGTGCTGGTGCGCGTGGAGCGCGAGCGCTGCATCGGCTGCGGCACCTGTCTCGTCCACGGGCCGCAGGGGATGTTCGTGCTCGACTCGGAACGGAAGGCCGTCGTGACGCAACCGGATCAGGAATGGTCGCCGATGGACGGCGGCTACATCCGGCACTGCCCGACCTACGCCATCATCGCGCGGCCGGCGGATCAGCAGAAAGAGATCAGGAAATCAGGCTAGTGAGGGTGTAGGGGCGCAGCATGCTGCGCCCCTACCTCGATCTGTATCGCCGATCAATTTCCATCAATTGATTCGCCACCCGATCCCAATTGTAGTACGTCTCCACCGCTTTTCGTCCCGCCGCACCCAATTGTTTGCGCCGTTCCGGATTCGCTAACAGCTCGTTGACCCCGGCCGCCACCGCGGCGGGATCGTCGGAATCCACGAGAATCCCCGTCTCTCCCTCGCGCACGGCGTCGGGCACGCCGCCGGACCGGCCGCCGACCACCGCGAGGCCGCACGCCGACGCCTCGACCAGCGAGATCCCAAATCCTTCCGCCAGCAGCTCCACGCGCCGCGATGCCCCGACATACAGATCCGCCGCGTTGTAGAGCGCGGGCAGCTCGGCATCGGGGACTGCACCGAGCAACCGCACGGTCTCGCCCAGTCCCAGCCCATCGCGCAGCTGCTCGAACTGCGGCAACAGCTCGCCGGTTCCGGCGACGGCGTAGCGCGCGGTGGGATGGCGGGCGCGAATCGCGGGCAGCGCCTTCATCACCGCGTCGATGCCCTTGTGCCATTGGAGGCGCGCGACCGTCAGCAGCCAGGGACCGCCGTCCAACCCGTATTTCGCGCGCACGGCACTCGCATCGACGCCGGGACGGAACTGCGAGGGTGTCGTGCCGAGTGGAACTGTCTCGACCGGCACATCGAGATCGAGCATGCCGAGCACTCCACGCGCCAAATCTGCCGTCCAGCGACTGATCGCCACCAACACCCGGGCCTTGCCGAGCATGCTGCCCGCCGTACCACGCTTGAAGCGGCTGCGCCGGATCTTGTCCTGAATCAGCAGCAGCTCGGTGCCGTACACGATCACGCCGTACGGCACGCTGTGGCGCGCGGCGACCCACCGTGCCGGGTATCCAGCCGGCTTCAGCTCGCCGCACCAGGTGAATCCCGGACGCCATTGTTTGGCAAGCGCGCCGGCGCGCCACGTCCACAGCGCGAGTCCCTGCACCGTGCGCAAGCGCGTCGCACGAATCCGGATCCGATCGATCGGTTGGGGAAAGCGCGCGTCACTCGCGGCGCTGCCGTCGTAGGCGCCGGTCGAAACGACGAGGGTGTTGCGGGGATATCGGAGCGCCAGCTCGCCCATCATGCGGGCGATCCCGCCGCCGTGCGGCGGAAAATTGAACGCTAGGAGGAGACTTGTGATTCGATGTCCCGCAAGTCGCGGATGACACGGTCCCAGTTGTAGTAGGTCTCGATCGCCTTGCGGCCTGCCTGGCCGAGCCGGCGTGCCAGCAGCTGATCGCCGAGCAGGCGCTTGAGCGCGGCGGCGACCGGTTCGGGTTCATCGGGATTCACCACCAGTCCCGTTTCCCCGTCATGTACTGCCTCAGCCAGCCCACCCGATTGTCCCGCAATCACCGGCAGCCCGCACGAGCTCGCTTCAGCGAGCGCGACCCCGAATCCCTCGACTCGCGAGCCGTCGGCGCGGCGGGACACGCCCACGTAGGCGTTGGCGACGTTGAACATCGCGGGCAGCTCCGCTTCCGGCACGTTCCCGACGAAGCGCACGTGATCGGCGATCTTCAGCTCCTCGGCGAGGCGCTGGTAGTCCTTGCGCTTCTTGCCACTCCCGACGATCAGGTAGTTCACCTCGACGCCGTCGTGGCGGCACTGGGCCACGGCCCGCAGCGCCATATCCACGCCCTTATACGGCTCGAGCCGCGCGACGGTGAGCACCCACGGTGCGTTGCCATTCAGGTGATAGCGCGAGCGGACGGCCTGCGTATCGATCCCCGGCCGGAACTGCTCGGGATCGGTGCCCAGCGGGACCAGCCGCACGCTCTCGGCGAGCGGATCGAGTCCCAGCTCGCGCAGCACCTTTTGCGCCTGCTCACGCGTCCATTGGCTGTTGGCGACGACGGCAACGGCCGAGCCGAGCAGCGCTTTCGCAGTTTTGCGCGCGAAGCGCGAGTGATGGATCGCGTGGAGCTCTTTCAGAAGATCGCCGCCGTGGACGAACACGCCGTACTTGGTCCCGACGCGCTCGTGCATCCATTTCGCGGGATACGTGCACGGTCGGATCGAATCGCACCAGGCGAAGCGCGGCTTGTGCTGGCGGGCGAGGCTGGCGACACGCCGCGACCAGAACAACAGACCGGCGAGATTGCGCAGCGCCTTGCTCGGCACCGGCATCCGATCGACCACGGCCCCGGCGAAGCGCACGTCCGAATCCTGCGAGTCGCGATGCTGGCCGGTCGAGACGAGCAGCTCGCCGCGCGGATAGCGGCGCGTGATCTCGCCCATCATGCGGGCGATGCCGGTCTGCATCGGCGGAAATTCGCCGGTCAGGAGAAAAGTCTTAGCTACGGCGTCCCCCCTGTCGTTCCCATAAGAAAGCATACTTAAAGAACACTGCCGCCGCACTCATTCCGGCGTGAATCACACCCAGCCGGCCGTCGAAGATGCTGCCGTGGAGCACGTAATCCCGCCAAAACCGAAAGGCGGGCCGAAGCGCGACGTCGCTGAAGGAGGCGCGGCGCCCCCTCGCGTCGAGATCGGCCGCGCTCATCCGACTGTAGGCGATGAGCTTGTCCAGGTGATGTCCCAGGTCCTTGTAGGGCGTGTGGTCCAGCTCGTGGGTCAGCTCACCCTGCTCGCGTTCGGGGATTTCAAGGCCGGGATGTGCGGCCTTGCCGCCGAAACGCCAGCCGCGGCGAAACAAGCGCACGACCCAATCGCGGCCCCAGTGCCCCCGCCGCATCACGTGGCCGTGAAAAAAATTGCGCCGCTTCACACGATACGCCTCGTGCCGCGGCGCCTGAACCACCTGCGCCAACTCCGCCGCGAGCTCCGGGCCTATCCGCTCGTCGGCATCGAGCGCAAAGATCCATTCGTGCTGCGCGGCGGCTATTCCCGCATTCCGCTGCGCCGCGATCCCCGCGACGCCGCCCAAGACGCGCGCCCCGGCCGCTGTCGCGGCCGCCGCAGTGCCGTCGCTCGAGCCCGCATCCACGACGATCACCTCGCCGGCCCACGACAATCCACGGACGCAATCGCCGATCTGACTCGCTTCGTTGAGCGTGGGGATGACCACCGTGAGCGGTGTTCGTGACGACATGTTCCCAACATTAACGAGAGGCGATGGCTTCGCGGTAGACGACCTCGGTCCGGTCGGCGGTGCGCGACATGGTGAACTCGCTCCGCGCGAGTGTTTGGCCCGCGCGCGCGACGCGGGCCCGAAACGCGTCGTCGCCGAGCATCCGGTCGAGCGCGCGGGTCCAGGCGGCGGGATCGAGCGGCGGGACGAGCAGTCCCGTTTCGCCCGGGTACACGAGCTCTGCGTTGCCGCCCGCGGCCGACGCGATCACCGGGACGCCCAGCGACATCGCCTCGAGCAGCGCCTGCGACAGGCCTTCGATCCGGGATGGCAGCGCCGCGATCGTGGCGAAGCGGTAGAAGGCAAGCGGCCGCTCCGTGAACGGCACCAACACGATACGGTGCCGCGCGGGCACCGCCGCCGCCGCCCGGGTGAGCTCCTCATCGGGCCGGATGCCGACGAATACGACGGTGATGGGACGCTCGAGCGCCGGCAGCGCGCGGAGCAGGATCTGCTGGTCCTTACGCCGCGCGACGACGGCGACCACCGGCAGTCCTGAGGTCCCGACCGCCTCCTGCGCGAGCGCCAGCTCCGGCGCGGAGGGAGGAGCCTCGACGCGGTCCAGGTCGATGCCGTTCGGAACGACGCGCAGCCGGCCGCCGGGATGCAGCCGCCGCCGCAGCGCCCGCGCGACCGCGGTGCTGACAGCGATCGTGCGGTCGGCGGTGAGTCCCACGGCGATCAACGCAGGCGGGAGCGTCAGGGGCATCGTCCGGCGCGTCACGACGAAGGCTCCAGGCAACCGTCCGCGCCACCGCAGCCACGTACAAGCGCGGCGGTCGCCGGTGGCGTGGCTGTTCACGACGTCCACGCGCTTGTCGGCAATTATGCCGGCGATGGTGGCGGCGACTGTGCGAAGGCGCGAGAAGTCGAGCGGGACGTGCTCGAGCGTTGGCGAAGCGGCGACGTGGCGGGCGAGGAGCGTTCCGGGTGGGCAGCCGACCAGGATGCGGTGGCCGCGCTCGGCAAGCGCGCGACTCAGACTGAAGATGGATTGCGTCGAGCCAGCGCCCTCACCTTGATGCGTGAGCTGCAGAATCGTGAGACGCGGGGGACTCTCCGGCATGTGCCGAAGCTAGTTATACTGGGACCTCGATGCACGTCGTGGTGGCCTCGCATCACCGGCTTCCCGTCGAGGGCTACGGTGGACCGCAGCGCGTCGTCGTCGCGCTGGTTCGCGGGCTCGCGGCACTCGGTCACCGCGTGACGCTGCTCGCGCAACCCGGAACCAAAGTCCCGGAGGCCGCGAAGATCGTCGAGGTCGCGCCCCGGCTCCTCAAGGACTCCGGCGTCGATCTCAAGAAGTTCATCCCCGATGGCACCGATATCCTGCACGCGCACTTTCCGCTCAAGCAGGGACCCAAAGGCGTGCCGTTCGTGCAGACGTTGCACGGCAACTGGAAACCCGACGCGCTGATCCCACCGAACACGATCTTTCTGTCACGCGATCACGCCAAGCGCCACGGCAGTACGATCTTCGTCCACAACGGACTCGACCCCGCCGAGTACATCTTTCGCGGCCGCAAGGAGCAGTGGGATCTGTTTCTCGGCAAGCTGCACCGCGACCGGGGCTATCAGTGGGCCGTGGAAGCCGCGAAGCGCGCCGGCCGGCAGCTCATCATTGCGGGCGGCTGGCGGCCCACCTTCACCGGCATGGTGAAGTACGTCGGTGAAGTCGACGGCAAACGCAAGGCGGTGCTGCTGGCGCGCGCCCGCTGCCTCTGGATGCCGGCGCAGTGGGACGAGCCGTTCGGGTTGCCCACGATCGAAGCGCTGTTCTCCGGCACGCCCGTGATCGGCACGCGCCGCGGCGCCCTGCCGGAAATCGTCACTCCGGCGGTCGGCGTGCTGCGCGATACGCTCGACGAGCTGATCCTCGCGGCCGACAAGGTCACGACGCTCGACCCACGAGCCTGCCGCGAGCGGGCGGAGCGTCAGTTCTCGCACCTCGTGATGGCGGAGAACTACGTCCGCATGTACCAACACGTGCAGCAAACGGGCGAGCTGCCCGCGAGCGTCAAGTAAACCGGCCGCTGGTTCGGCTGCTGGTCTTTGCGGGGCTGCTGCGCGTGCTCGCGGCGGTCTTCAGCGGTGGATTCCTCGCGAGCGACGATCATCATGTCGTCATCGGCGCCGCAGACCAGATCGCCAGCGGCATCGGCCTCCCGTCGACCTACGCACGCTCGGCCCTCTTCCCCGGCGTCATCGCTGGAATCATGACCGTGACGCGCGGCGTCGGGATTCACGATCCCGGCGTCGAGATGCTTGTCGTGCGATTGCTGCAGGCCCTGTTCTCCCTGCTTGTCGTCTACTTCGTCTATCGGCTGCTCGAGCGCGAGCTCGGCGAGCGCAGTGCGATGCTCGGCGGCGTACTGGTGGCGGCGTTCTTCGCGATGCCGGTCACGGCGGTTCATCAGCTCGAGGAGTCGGTGTGTCAGGTGCCCCTGCTGGCGGCGTGTTGGTGGTGGCGACGCGCGGAAGACGGCCATCAGCAGCCGGCCGTCTGGGGTGCGTTGGCAGGTGCAGCGCTCGGGACGGCGCTGATCCTCCGCTTTCCTTTAATAGGCTTCGTCGCCGCGTTCATCATCATGGTGTTGCTGCAGCGCGTTCCGGTTACGCCGGCCCGGAAGCTCGCATTTCTGGGGGGGCTGGCACTCGTCGTCGTCCTGCAGGGCTACAGCAATGCCGTCGTGAATCACCAGTGGTGGTATTCGTTCATCCATCGGCTCGGCCCGATGTTGCATCCGCAGCGCATGGCCGTGGAGGCTGACGGATACCCGAGCAGCCCGCCGTGGCATTACATCCTCACGCTCCTCGCCGCGCTCATCCCGCCGGCGTCTGTGCTGTTGCTCGCCGCCGCGGTGAAAGGCGGCATCCGGCTCCAGTTCCTGGCGATTGCCACGTTGGCGTTCCTCGTGAGCCACAGTTTGATCGCCAACAAGCAGGAGCGCTTCCTCCTGCCGATCCTGCCGCTGCTGTTCATCCTCGTGGTGGCCGGGCTGCCGTGGCTCGCCGCACGCATCGCACCGGCGTATCGCGGCATGTGGTGGTACTTCTGGATCGTGAACGCGGCGTTACTCGTTGTGCTGACGTTCAGCGTTGCGAAGCAGGATCGCGTCGAGCCGCTGCTCTATGTCTACCGGCGCCATGACGCGACCGGCGTGCTGGTCGCGCAGTACGATCAGACCTTTGGGGTGCCCGCGTACTATCTGGGAAAGCCGCAGCCACCCTTACTGGTGGTTGAAAAAGGGCAGGACGTGGCGGCAGGAACAACGCCGATCAACTATGTGATTCTCTACAGCGACACGCCCGAGGCCGACCGCGTGTTCCTCGCCGGGGCGCTCCATCGTAATCTCACGTTGCTTACCACCATTGCGCCGAGTCTCGCGGATCGGCTCGCGCACGCGATCAACCCACGCCACAACAAGGCCAGAACGGCCGTCATCTACACGACTTCGTAGTTCCGGAATTCGAAGACGCGGGCGCCGGTGAGTCGTTCGATCAGATCGGAGATGTAAAACCGGATGTGTTGCGGCTTGAAGTGGGCGGGTCCCACGACGCGCTCGGGATCGTGGTTCCGCTCGGCGATCCAGTCACGCGCAATCGCCGGATGCGTGCCCGTGAAGTCGCGCAGCAGCGGAATCCACTCCAGGTAGTCCCGCGCCTGCTCCTTGGCCAAGCGCTCCTGACCCCACGGATAGATCGTCTTCGAGATCTCGAGTTTCTGTTTGATCGCCTTGGCCGGTCGCGCCCACCCGTAGTGGAACATCTCGGCATCGGTGGACCGGGCGCGGATCTTTCGGTGGTTTGGTCCCACGCGGAAGCCTTGCGCCCCCTGGTAGGGCCGGATGTCCTTGCCGAGCCGGATACAGCGCACTTCGCGGCGATACCAGCGCCGGCTGGTCGCGATGCGGTCGAAGCCGCCGTAGAAGTGGAGGTACCTCACCAGCAACCCTTCGACCTGCGGGTCCACATCCCACGCGGCGATTTTTTCCTTGAGGATGTGCGTGCCCCGCTCGTGCAGCACCTCGTCGGCCTGGATGTAGATGCCCCACGAGCCGTGGCACGCGTCCATCGCGCGCTGCGTCTCGATGGACAGCATGATGTTCTTCTTGGTGAAGTCCCACTCGGTATCGAGAATACGGACGCGCGGATCCGCGATCGAGGCGACAAGATCGCGGGTGTCGTCCTCCGACTTCCCGACATTCACGACGACTTCATCGCACACCGCGAGCACCGATCGGATCGCCGGAACGATCGGGAAGTCGAGCTTGACGGCGTTGCGGACGAGGGTAAAGCCTGAGAGCACGTTCCTCTACACCAACGTGTAGTTGCGAAACTCGAACGGCCGCGCGCCCGTCAACCGCTCGATCCAGTCGGAAACGTAGTAGCGCGCATTCGCCGGATTGAACCGCGGCGGCTCGAGCTCGATCGGCGGCTGCTGCCCGCACGTGGCGATCCACGAGCTGGCCACGGCGGGATGCTGACCGGTGAACCGCCGCAGCAACGGGATCCATTCGAGCGTACCGCGCGCGATGTCCCGGTCCAAACGCTCGGCGGCCACCGGATACATCTCTTTCGTCACCTCGCGCTTCGCTCTGATCGAACAGGCGGGCCGCGCCCAGCCGTAGTGGAACATCTGCGCGTCGGTAAGCCGGGCGCGAATCTTTCGCTGCTGTGGCCCCACCCGGAATCCCTGCGCCCCCTGATACGGATGGACGTCGAGCCCGAGCCGGATGCAGCGAACCTCGCGGCGATACCAACGGCGGTTGGTGGCCACGCGGTCGAAACCGCCATAAAAGTGGAGGTAATTGACCAGCAACCCTTCCACGCGCGGGTCGTCGTCCCACTCGGCCACCTTCGCCTTCAACGTACGCGCGCTCCGCTCATCCAGCACCTCGTCGGCCTGGATGTAGATCCCCCACGAGCCACGGCACGCATTCATCGCCCGCTGTGTCTCCACCGCCAGCATGCCGTCGCCGCGCTTCATGTCCCATTCGCATTCGATGATGCGCACGCGCGCGTCGTCGATCCCGGCTACGATTTCGCGGGTCTCGTCGTCCGATTTGCCCACATTCACCACGACTTCATCGCACACACCCAGGACGGAGAAGATCGTCGCGAGGATCGGGAAGTTGAGCTTTACGGCATTGCGAACCAGCGTGAATGCGGACAGCACCTTCAGCTCCGGAATTGCAGGTTGTAGAGCCGGCGGTACAGCCCGTCGGCCGAGAGCAAGTCGCCGTGTGTCCCGCGCTCCACGATGCGCCCTTCGGCGAGCACGACGATGAAATCGGCATGTTGCACCGTCGCGAGCCGATGGGCGATCACGAACACGGTCCGATGCGCCATCAGCCGCTCGATCGCTTCCTGCACGAGGCGCTCGGACTCGGTGTCGAGCGCGCTGGTGGCCTCGTCGAGGATCAGGATCGGTGGATCGCGCAGCAACGCCCGCGCGATCGCGATGCGCTGGCGCTGGCCGCCGCTGAGCCGGGTGCCGCGCTCGCCGAGCAGCGTGCTGTAGCCTTCGGGGAGGCGCATGATGAACTCGTCGGCATTCGCGGCGCGCGCCGCGGCCCGCACCTGATCGAGCGGCACGTCTTTCAGACCGTAGGCGATGTTCGCCAGCACGGTGTCGTTGAGCAGCACCGTTTCCTGCGACACGATCCCCATGAGCCGGCGCAGCGACGAGCGGGTGTAGTTCGTCAGCGGCACGCCGTCCAGCAGGATCTCGCCCCGCGTCGGCTCGTAGAATCGCGGCAGCAGATCGACCAGTGTCGTCTTCCCCGCGCCGGACGGACCGACGATCGCCACCACCTGGCCGCGCTGCACCTCGAGATCGACGTCGCGCAGCACCGACTCGGACGGCTCGTACTCGAACGAGACGCCGCGGAACTCGATGCGCTCGCTGAACTCGGCCGTGGTCTCACCGGGGCGGTCGCCTTCCGCGGACGGCAAGTCGAGCACCTCGAACACCCGCTCCGAGGAGGCCATGGCTGCAGCCATGATCGCGGGATAGTTCGACACCGACTTGATCGGGGACATCAGCCGCAAACTGACGGCGAGGAACGTGATCAGCACGGCGGCCTCGAGCGTCGCAGCCGCGCCCAGCGCCAGGCGCGTGCCGACCACGAGGATGAGCACGATCATCACGCCGCCGAACACCTCGCTCACGGGACTCGTAAGACTCGAATACCGCTGCGCGCGTAACACCCGCTTGCGATAGCGCTCGGCGAGCTCCTGGAACCGCCCCAGCTCGAACGCCTCGGCCACGTACGCGCGCACCAGCTTCGCCGAGGCGATCATCTCGCCCACGTGACTCGTGACCTCGCCGCGCTCGGCCGCCAGCTCGCGGGAGCGGCGGCGCAGCCGGTTGATCATCGGCCGGATGATCAGCAGCAGCACGGGAGCGAGCAGCAGCGACAGCAGGGTGAGCTTGACCGAGAGGCCGAACAGAATCACGACGTAGACGATGATGACGACGACGTTTTGCAGCAGCGACGCCAGCGCCGCGCTGACGGCGGTCTTCACCTGATCGGTGTCGTTGATGACACGGGCGATCGTCTGGCCGGCGCGGGTGCGCTGGAAGTAGCCGAGCGGCAGCGTTTGCAGGTGCCGGAAGAGACGAACGCGCAGATCGCGGACGACGCCTTCCTGGATCGTGACGCTGCCGAGAGACGCGAGATAGGAAGTCAGGTTCTTGAGCAGCAGCGCGACGAGCAGGACGATGACGACGTTGCGCAGCGCGACCTCCGGCGTGCCGGCCTGGAGGAACGGTCCCGCAATCTTGTTCAGCACCGACTCGACCTGCGATCCGCCTTCGGCGGGCAGCGCGGCTTTCCCGAAGAGCGTCCGCAGGAACGGGATCAGCAAGACGAAGGTGAAGCCATCCAGCACCGACGAGATCACCGTCGCCGAGATCGTGGCGCCGAACAGGAGTTTGTACGGCCGCAGCAGCGACAGCAGCCGGGCGCTGCCTCCCCCGGTCGCCGTCATCAGCGGGAGCGGCGCGGCGTGAGCAGCGCGACGGGCAGGATCATCTCTTCGGGAGTGGCGCCGCCGTGCAGAAAGGCGCCGCGGTAGCGCGCCTGATACTCACGCAGCTTGGTGGGATACACAAAGAAGCGGTCGCCCGTCGCGAGCAGCAGCCGAACGCCGAGACCCTTGTCCGGAAGTCCGTAGGCCTTCAGGTCCTCGACCATGATGGCGGCTTCGGGATCCTCGGCGCGCAGGTCTTCGCCGAACTTGTAGCGCAGGTTCGCGGTCGCGTCGCGCTTGGCGAACACCGTCGCGGGTGTGTTGCAGTGAATCGAGCCGTGATCGGTCGTCAGCAGGACCGGCACGTTGCGCCGCTCGGCTTCTTCCAGCGCGGCGAGGACGGGCGAACGCTCGAACCACGTCTTCGTCAGACCGCGCAGCGCGTCGGCGTCGCGCGCGACCTCGTACAGGATCGCGTTCTCCGAGCGGCCGTGCGTCAGCTGATCGATGAAGTTGAAAACGAGTGCCGTGACGCCCGGCTGCGCGAGATGCGCCGGCAAGCGCCGCAACAGGTCCGCGCCGTCCGCGGCCGTGAACAGTTTTTCGTAACGAACCGGCACCTCTTCGCCCACCAGCTCGCGGAGCTGCTCGGTGAGCAGCTCGGCCTCGTGGGCGTTGAGACTCTCTTCGTCGGTCGGCGCGCCCCACCACTCGGGATGGCGGGCCGCGATCTCCATCGGAAACAGGCCACTGAAGATTGCGTTGCGGGAAAACGGCGTCGCGGTTGGCAGAATGCTGTAGTAGTGCGATTCCTCCACGTCGAACAGCGGCGTGATCAGATCGCGCAGCACTTCCCACTGATCCAGCCGCAGGCAATCGATCAGGATGAACACCACGCGGCCCGTCCGCTTGAGCGCGGGGACGAGGAACTCGGCGCCGACATCCACCGAGAGCGGCGGCCGATCCCGCTCGGGATCGGACAGCCAGCGCGGATAGTGCCTAGTGATGAATCCCTGAAAGTCTTTGCGCAGGCTCTCCTGCAGCGCGCGCAGCGCTTCGGAGAGACCGGGCTCGTCGCCCGCCGCGAGCCTGACCTCCCACCGCGCCAGCTCGGCCACCAGCTCGCTCCACTCGCGCCACGCGAGCGCGCCGCCGCGCCGGCCCTCGAGCTCGCGGAAGCGCGTGACGAAGTCGCGTGCCAACCGCTGCTGACGGATGCGGTCGCCTTCGAGCAAGCGCGTCACGACCGACAGCACCTGGCGCGGATGCACCGGCTTCACGAGGTAATCGTCGATCTCGGTGCCGATGGCGTCGCGCAGCAGCGCGTCGTCTTCACTCTGCGTCACCATGACCACGGCCATGGCGGGATCAATGGCGCGGATTTCGGGGAGCAGATCGAGGCCGCGGCGGCCCGGCATCTGCTCGTCGAGCAGCACGACGCTGTACGGCTGGCGCCGCAGCATCGCGAGGGCGTCATCGCCGTGCGCCGCCTGCGCCACCGCGAAGCCCTGCTCTTCGAGAAAGCGGCGGTGCGCGGCGAGGCCGTCCACTTCGTCATCGACCCAGAGAATGCTCTTCGGACGCGGCATCGTAAGACAAGCTAGTCCCGCTGGCGAAGCCGGGCAACGCGCGACTACATTGGCCGCGTGTTGCGCGTCCTGTGCGTCCGGTTCAGCTCCATCGGCGATGTCCTCCTCACCACTCCCCTCGTGCGCGCACTGCACCGGCGCCATCCCGACGCCGAGCTGTATTTCGTCACCAAGCGCGCCATGGCGCCGCTGGTGGTCGAGAATCCGAACCTCGACCAGGTCATCGAGCTCGAGCCGCACGAGCGGATCACCGACCTCGCGCGCCGGTTGCGGGCGCTCCGGCCGACGCACGGGCTCGACCTGCACGGCAGCCTCCGGAGTGCCGCGCTACGGCTTCTTGTGCCGTCGGCCCAATGGTCGCGCTACTCCAAACGGAAACTCGCCCGGACGGTATTGATTGCCGCGAAGATCAACATGTACGGCAAGCACGTGCCGGTCCCCGAGCGCTACTTCGAGACGGCGCGCGTGCTCGACGTGCAGCCCGACGGCGGCCCACCCGAGTTTTTTCTGGCACCGGCGGCGCGCGAGCGGATCGCGCGCTGGCTCGCCGAGCGCGGCCTGGATCGCCAGCCGTTCGCGGCGCTCGCCCCGGGCGCCGCGCATGCGACCAAGCGCTGGCCGATTCGCCACTGGGTCGCCCTCGCCGAACAGCTGCGCACGATGGGGTTCGGACTCGTCGCGGTCGGCGGCCCCGGGGGGGGCGATCGCGAGCTCGCCAGTCAGCTCGGTCCCGATGTGCACAACGCCGCGGGACAGTTCACGCTGCAGGAAACGGGCGCGTGTCTCGCCCGCGCCGCCGTCCTCGTCTCGGGCGACACCGGGGTGATGCACATGGCAACCGGTGTCGGCACGCGCGTGGTCGCGCTGTTCGGGCCGACGGTCGAGCTGTTCGGGTTCTTTCCGTATGGCGGCCGGGCGGAAGTACTGGAGCGCGATCTGGGGTGCCGGCCGTGTTCCGCGATGGGGACGGAACGTTGCCCGCTCGGTCACCATCGCTGTCTCGGGGAAATCTTCCCCGATCAAGTCGCTGCCGCCGTGCAGCGACTCGTGGCATGAGCACGCCCGCCGAAGAGAGGCTCGTCACGCTCATCGCGGAATCGGCGCGCGGTCCGCAACGCGAGGGGCTGTTCGCGCTGTGGCTGGTCGTCCGCGCCGCCGAGGCGCTGCTGCCGCCCGCGCCCGTGAGCGCGAAGAATCACCGGCGCCGCCTCCAGGCGCTCGAAACGCGGATCGGCAGCCTCGCCCTACCCGGGCCGCTCAAGCGGGCATTCGCCGCGGCGCGGCAACACCTCGAGACGGCGACGCCAAACGCCGCCGCCCTGGTGCTGAGCCAGCTCACCGCGCCGGCGCGCGACGTGCTGGGCGTCGAGGCCGCAGACGCCGTGACCGTTGCAGCACGCGCGGCCAGATTGCATCTATAGACCATGCCATCTCCCGCGCGCCGGTTCGAAAAGCGTCCCTCCCTCGACAACCTCGTCGAGCGCGTGGATGCTCAACGCCCCGGGGAGATCACCGGGGACACGATTCCCACGGGCTTCGGCTCGCTCGATAAGCTGCTCGGCGGTGGCCTGCGGCGGCGCGATCTCATCCTCCTGGGCGGCGACATCGGCAGCGGCAAGTCGGCGCTCGCCCTCGGCATCGCGTTGCGCGTGGCGCAACAGTCCGTGGGGGTCGCGTATTTCTCCGGGGAGATGAATGAAGAGCGGCTGATGGAGCGCGCGCTCGCGATCGAGGGCAGAGTCGCCGTGGACGAGCTGCGCGCCGCAAAACTCAACGACCAGACGCGCGCCGGAGTGGGCGCCGCCGCGGTGCGGCTGCGCGGCCTTCCCCTTTCACTATTACCGTTGGCAGGCGAAGACTTCGAGACGGTGTTCGAGCGGCTCGATCCGTTACGCCAGGTCGGGCTCGTCATCGTGGACTACCTGCAGCTCGTGCCGCCACCGAAGGCGCGCACGACCCAGGACGAGGACACCGCGCTGGTGCTGCGGCACCTGAAGGCGCTCGCGCTGGCGCGGCAGGTCGCACTGCTCGTGGTAGCCCAGCTGCCGAGTTTCCAGACGGGTCGCGACGCGAAACGCCCCACGCTCGACGACTACGGCGTGATGGGCGCGCCGAAGCAACATGCCGACGTCATCCTGTCGATCTTCCGTGAGGAGATGTACAACCCGGGGGGCGGCGTGGACGGCGCGACCGAGCTGATCGTCGCCAAGAACCGCAACGGCCCGACCGGATTCGCGGATCTCTACTTTTACCGCCGTTGGATGCGGTTCGAGGATATGCTCGATCCTGATCGCTGATGTAACTTGGGAGCTGGAGTTGGGAGTGGGGAGCAGATATGGCTGGTCACAGTAAGTGGAAGCAGATCAAGCGGAAGAAAGCGGTCACCGATCAGAAGCGCGGTGCCGCGTTTACGCGTCTGATTCGCGAAATCACGATCGCGGCCAAGCAAGGCGGCGGGGATCCGGGCGGCAACGCCCGGCTCCGCACCGCCATCGACGCCGCCAAGGCCGAGAACATGCCGGCCGACAACATCGATCGCGCGATCAAGAAGGGAACAGGCGAGCTGGAAGGCGTGACCTACGAAGAGGTCACGTACGAGGGCTACGGGCCTGGGGGCGCGGCGCTCCTCATTCAGGCCACGACGGACAACCCCAACCGCACCGTCGCCGAGATCCGTAACGTCTTCCAACGCCATGGCGCGAATCTCGCGGCCAGCAATGCCGTCGCATGGATGTTCGACCGCAAGGGCCAGATCGTGGTGGACGGCAGAGCGAGCGAGGACGCGACGATGGAGGTGGCGCTCGATGCCGGCGCCGACGACATGCAGAAAGAGGGCGACATCTACGTGATTACGACGCCGCCCACACAGCTGCACGCGATCGACCAGGCGCTGCGCGCCAAGAAGCTGCCGGTCCAGAGCGCCGAGATCGCGATGGTTCCGAAGAACACGGTGAAGGTCGAGGGCAGCGATGCCAAGCGGCTGCTGCAGCTCGTCGAGGGCCTCGAGGAGATGGACGACGTCGCGAAGGTCTTTTCCAACTTCGACATCGACGCCGAGGCGATGGCGGCGGTGACGGGATGACGTGAGGGTCCTGGGCGTCGACCCCGGTACGGCGATCACCGGCTACGGCGTGATCGAAACGGGGAACGGGAACGGAGTCCCGGGGCTGGGCCGACTCATCGAATGCGGAGTTTTTCGCTTCGGACGCAACAATTCCCTGCCCCATCGTCTCGCCGAGCTGCACCAGGCAATCGGACAGCTCATCAAACGCCACCAACCCTCCGTACTCGCCCTCGAGGATGCCTTCTATCATAAGAACGTCCGTACGACACTCGTCCTTGGGCATGCACGAGGAGTCATCTTGCTGGCAGCACAGCAAGCGGAGCTCGATATCGCCCAGTATGCACCGGCCATGATCAAGAAGACCGTGGTCGGCGCCGGCGGCGCGCCAAAGTCGCAGGTGGCGGCCATGGTGGCTCGCCTGCTGCATCTCAAGCACGCACCGAAGCCAGCCGACGCCGCCGATGGAGTTGCGGTCGCATTGACATTCATTCTGCGTTCCGGACCCAGGGTTGCCAGGGTAGGGGCGCAGCATGCTGCGCCGCTACATCGGGCAACGACATGATTGCCCATGTCCGCGGCCGTCTTGCCGCCAAGTCCGCCGACCGAGTCGTCGTCGAGACGCCCGGGGGCGTCGGCTATGAGGTCGTCGTGCCGCTCGGCGTAATGGAGCGATTGCCGGCGACCGGCGTCGAGATCACGCTGTCGACCGAGCTGGTCGTGCGCGAGGACGGCTGGGCGCTGTACGGATTCCTCGACAACGCCGAGCGGCGCTTTTTCCAGCGGCTCACGAGCGTCAGCGGCGTCGGCCCCAAGATCGGCATCGCGCTGCTGTCGGCGCTCGGCGTGGAGCGCGGCGCGCGCGCGCTGCGCGAGAAGAACATCACGTTGCTCTCGTCGGTGAGCGGGATCGGGCGCAAGACCGCCGAGCGCCTCGCCCTCGAGCTGGGGGACAAAGTCGAAGACTTCACCGAAGCACCGGCCATTGCGGTGCCCGCCGGTGCCGAAGCCGCGCTCAAGGCGCTCGAGCGGCTGGGATACGGGGTACCCGAAGCAGACCACGCGATTCGTCAGGCGCTCGCGGGCAACGGAACGGAGACGGAGACGGAAACCCTGGTGCGGCGCGCGCTGCAGATTCTCACGACACGATGACAGCGATTCCCGCCGAGATCACCGCTGAGTGGATCTGCGTCCGCTGTGGCTCGACCAACCGGCGCCTCGTGCCCGCGGGCACCACGAAGGCCGAGGACAGCTGTCTGCAGTGCCACACTCCGCACATTATCGAGGCCGAAGCTCGGCCGGTCCGTTGGCGTTCATGGCTCGCGCGGAAATAACCACCCCCGAAGCGCTCGAGAACGAACGGCTCACCGACGCCTCGCTGCGGCCGTCGCGGCTCGATGAGTTCGTCGGTCAGGCCAAGGTCAAGGAGTCGCTCCAGATCGCGATCGACGCGGCCAAGCAGCGCAACGAGCCGCTCGATCACGCGCTCTTCTTCGGCCCGCCGGGACTCGGCAAGACGACGTTGGCGCTGCTCATGGCGAAGGAGCTGGACGTGAACATCCGCACCACGTCCGGCCCCGTGCTCGAGCGTCCGGGCGACCTCGTCGGCATGCTCACCGGGCTCAAGGCGGGCGACATCCTCTTTATAGATGAAGTGCACCGCCTGCGGCCGGCGCTTGAAGAGTTTCTCTACCCGGCGATGGAGGAGTTCCGCGTGGACGTGCGCATCGCCGACGGGCCACACGCCCAGACGTTGCCGATGCAGCTGGAGCGATTCACGCTGATCGGCGCCACGACGCGGTTCGGCCTCCTGACGCCGCCGCTGCGCGCCCGCTTCGGGCTGGTCGAGCGCCTGCACTACTATCCGCCCGACGATCTCGTCCAGATCATCACCCGCTCGGCCGGCATTCTGGGTGTTGCAGCGGACGCGGCGGGCGTCGCGGAGATCGCGCGCCGCAGCCGCGGCACACCGCGCGTCGCGAACCGGCTGCTCAAGCGGGTACGCGACTACGCGCAGGTCCGCGCCGGCGGCAAGATCACCGCGGCCGTGGCCGGCGAGGCGCTGAAGCGGCTCGACGTCGATGAGTTCGGCCTCGACGATATGGACGCCCGCATCCTCAAGGCCATCATCGAAATGTTCGACGGCGGCCCCGTCGGGGTGCAGACCGTCGCCGCGGCGGTCGGCGAAGACCCGGGGACGCTCGAGGAGGTGTACGAGCCCTTCTTGATGCAGCAGGGCTTCCTGGCCCGGACACCACGAGGCCGCGTCGCCACGCCCGCGGCCTACCGGCACTTTGGATTTGTCCCACCAAAATCGGCGGAGCAGGCGAGTATCTTCGACCGCTAGTGCATCGTCTCTCTGACTTCGACTACGATCTTCCCAGCGCGCAAATCGCGCAGCATCCCCTGCCCGACCGCGCGGCGAGCCGGCTGCTCGTGCTCGACCGCGCGACCGGCGGCACTCGGCACCTCCATTTTCGTGACTTGCCGGAGCTGATCCCTCCCGGCGACCTGCTGGTCATCAATACATCTCGCGTGATACCGGCTCGGTTACGCGGCAAGCGAGAAGGTGGACAAGACGCCGAATTTCTGGTCGTGCGGGAAGCCGGGGACGGGACGTGGCTCGCGATGGTGCATCCCGGTGGCAAACTCAAACCTGGCCGGCGCGTCGCATTTGGCAGCGACAGCGCCGCCGAGATCGTCGAGGTCCTGGGCGGTGGACTTCGGCGCGTACGTTTTGTCGGAGCGCTCGACGCGCGCGCGACGCTCGCCAAGTACGGCGAGGTTCCGCTGCCGCCCTACATCAGGCGCAGTCCCACGAAGGCCGATCAGGATCGCTATCAGACGGTCTATGCGACGCACGACGGCAGCGTCGCCGCCCCGACGGCAGGCCTGCATTTCACGACGGAATTGTTAGCGCAGATTCACGAGCGACGCATTCTCGTCACCGCGCTCGACCTGCACGTCGGTCCAGGGACGTTCAAGCCGGTGGAAACGGACGATCTGACGGCGCACACGATGCATCCGGAGGCGTACGAGATTGCGCCGGGCGCCGCGAGCGGGATCAATCACAACCGGGGGAAGGTCTGGGCTGTGGGGACCACGGTCGTGCGTGCACTCGAGTCAGCCGCTGACGCTCAGGGTCAGGTGCGCGCCGGCGCCGCCGAGACGAGTCTGTTCATTCGCCCGCCTTACAGTTTCAAAGTCGTGAACCACCTGATCACGAACTTCCACCTGCCTCGCTCGACGCTGCTAATGCTGGTCTGCGCGTTTGCGGGATACGAGCTCGTGATGCAGGCGTATGGGGAGGCAGTAAAGGAGGGGTATCGCTTCTACAGCTACGGCGACGCGATGCTGATCGTGTAGCTAGAACCGGCCCGCGATCTCGTCCGCGATGTCGAGCACTTTGAGCGCCGTCGCGCGCGCCTTCTGCCCGAGCTCCTCCATCTGCTTCCGAAATCGGGCCCGCATTACGCGTTGCACTGCTTCCATGCGCTCCATGTTCACCGGATCCTTGAACCACTCGGGTATGCACTCCTTGCAGATACCGTCGGGGAAGGGCCAGGGCGTCCCGAATTCGGCTTCGAATTTGGCGCGTGTTTCCGGTGAGGAAACGCGGGCTTCATGCTGCTGACAACGGGTGCAAAGCATGACTACCATTATGCCCGTGACGACTGCACGGTTTCAAGGCTGATGTTCGATTTCTGGATCGACGGCCAATCGGGCGCCGCACGCTCCGGCTCGCTCACCCTGCCGCACGGCACCGTCGAGACGCCGATGTTCATGCCCGTCGGCACCCAGGCGACGGTGCGGACGCTCTCGCCGGCCGATCTCAAAGCGGTGGGGGCACAGATCGTGCTCGCCAACACCTATCACCTCCACGTCCGCCCGGGCGAAGACGTCATCGCACAGCTCGGCGGCCTCCACAAGTTCATGGCGTGGGAGCGGCCGCTGCTCACCGACTCCGGCGGCTTTCAGGTGTTCTCGCTCGAGGGCTTCCGGAAGGTCGACGACGACGGCGTCGAATTTCAAAGTCACGTCGATGGCGGCCGACGCAAGCTCACACCTGAGCGCGCGATCGAGATTCAGTGGACGCTCGGCTCCGACATCGCCATGGCCTTCGATCACGTGATCCCTGGCGGCGCGGACGAGGCAACGGCGCGGGATGCGCTCGAGCGAACCTTGCGCTGGTTGGAGCGCTGTAAGAAGCGACATCAGGAGCTATCCGAGGGATCGAGCAGCCAGACACTGTGGCCGATAATTCAGGGGGGAACTTTACCTGCTCTGCGAACCGAGTGTCTTGAGCGGGTAATGGAATTAGGCCCGTGGACCGGCATCGCGATCGGCGGCCTCTCCGTCGGCGAGCCCAAAGACAAGATGTACCAGACGATCGATGTCCTGGAGTCACGACTGCCGGCGACGGTGCCCCGTTATCTTATGGGTGTCGGGTTTCCGGCGGATCTGGTGGCCGCGGTGGAGCGAGGCGTAGACTTGTTCGACTGTGTCGCCCCCACCCGCGGCGGTCGCAACGGCTCGGCGTACACGCCAGAAGGCACGGTCAATATTCGCAACGCCGCCTACCGGACCGACGACGGGCCGCTGGACCCGAGCTGCGATTGCGAGACCTGCACGACGTATTCGCGCGGCTACCTGCGCCATCTGTTCGTGTCGGGCGAGCTGCTCGGGCTGCGGTTGTTGTCGCTGCACAACGTTCGCTATCTGATCCGCCTCGCGGCGGAGATGCGAGCCGCCATTCAGCGGGGCGGCGACGCGTTCGCCACATGGGCCGATGACTGGCGCCGCCGCTACCAACACACAGGAGTCGCATGACCACGGCACATCTGTCCCTGCTGTTGATCGCGCCCACCGGCTCGGGTGGGCCTGGGGCCAGCGCATTCATCATTCAGATCGGGTTGTTCATCGCGATCTTCTACTTCCTGCTGATCCGGCCGCAGCGCCGTCAGGCGGAGCAGCACAAGCAGCTGCTCGCGTCGCTGCAGCGGGGCGATCAGGTGGTGACCTCGAGCGGCATCGTGGGTGAGGTCGTGCACATCAAGGACGATCAGGTCACGATCCGCAGCGGCGAAGCCAAGTTCGTGATCCTGCGCAGCGGGATCTCCAGTATCACCAACCGCACGGCCGTCGAGGCGAAGCCGGCGTGACGGTTCGCCTGCTGCACCTGCTCGGCTCACCCGTCCTGCGACAAAAGTCGGCGCCGGTCACGCAGGTGGAGGACGCCGTGCGCCAGCTCGTGGACGACTTGTTCGAAACGATGCGCGCCGCGAAAGGCGTCGGCCTCGCGGCCAATCAGATCGGCGTCGCGCGCCGTGTCGCCGTCGTGGACATCGGCGAGGAGGACCCGCCGCCGCTGGTGCTCATCAATCCTGTCATCGTCGAGCGGGGGGACGAAGACGAGACCGCCGAGGAGGGGTGCCTGTCGATCCCCGAGATCTTTGGCGATGTCACGCGGCCCCTCCGCGTCGTCGTCGAGGCGCTCGATCAGGAAGGAAAGCGTTCCCGCATCGAGGCGCACGGCTACAAGGCGCGCGCCATTCAGCACGAGATCGATCATCTCGATGGCATTCTGTTCCTCGATCACCTCAGTGCCGTCAAGCGCAGCCTGCTGCTGTCCAAATGGAAGAAGTCGCGCAAAGGACAGACCGGATATCTCAAGGAGGTTACGCCGGAGCCGGCGGGTGAGCTGTAAGTGCGCGTGGCGTTCTTTGGGACACCCGAATTCGCCGTGCCGTCGCTGCGCGCGCTCGTTGGCGAAGGCTTCGACGTCGTCGCCGTCGTCACACAGCCCGACGCACCGCACGGCCGCTCTCGCTCGAAGCTGATCCCCCCGCTCGTGAAGGTTGCCGCGGAAGCCGAAGAGCTGACCGTCTTTCAGCCCGAGAAGCCGACCGACGGCGCATTCCTGCTGCGCCTCCGCGATACGCGGCCCGACATCGGTGTGGTGATCGCCTACGGCCACATCCTCAAGCCCGAGCTGCTCGAGCTGCCGCCGCGCGGGATCGTCAACGTCCATCCCTCGTTGTTGCCCGGGCTGCGCGGTGCGGCGCCCGTCGAGTGGGCCATCATTCGCGGCCTCGAACTCACGGGCGTAACGATCATCCAGCTCGACGCCGGGATGGATTCCGGACCCATTCTGCATCAGATCCCGCACCGCATCGAACCGGATGTGACGGGCGGTGAGCTCTCCGCGCATTTGGCCGAAGTGGGCGCCCAGGCACTCGTCGAAACGCTGGCGATGATGGAGAGCACCCAGCCGCCGCAGCCCGTCCCGCAAGACGAAGCGCGTGCGACCTACGCGCCGAAGCTGACGCGTGAGACCGCGCGGATCGACTGGACGAAGGACGCGCACGCGATCGGCTGTCTGATTCGCGGCCTTGACCCGCGTCCCGGCGCGTGGACCGAGCTGAACGGCGCGGAGCTCAAGCTCTTCAATCCGAAAGTGACCGAACCGCCTGTCCCGGGCACCGGCGCACCCGGTAAAGTGCTCTCGACCGACGGCTCCCTCGTGATTGCCACGGGCCCGTTCAAGGACAGCGCGGGCGGCACGGTCGAGATTTTCGAGGTGCAGCCGACAGGCAAGGCCCGCATGACGACGGACGACTGGCTGCGCGGTGCGCGTCTAAAAGCCGGCACCCGGCTCACGTGAGACCGCCGCTGCCGCGGCTCCATGCCATCACCGACGAGCGGATCGCGCGGCGGTCCGACATCGATGCGATTGCGGTCGCACTCGCTCAGAGCGGCGGCAGCGATCTCGCGTTTCACGCCCGCGGCCGCGAGCTGACCGGTTT
>WNGJ01001840.1_pt1 | contig 25211 bp, 18 predicted proteins | sample 5400611 | NCBI WGS metagenome assembly WNGJ01 (sample SAMN13153375, study PRJNA577476) | soil metagenome | isolation source: 40 cm soil or saprolite under Garry oak tree replicate 1 | place: USA:California | collected 2016-06-15
TAAAGGTGACTTTAGCCGCCGACTCGTTTTCGAATTGATCGTACACGCGCACGGAGACGGTGTGCTCCCCGGGCGTGATGCCACGCAAGGTAACGGAGTACTGCTCCGCAGGCGAATCGCTGAGGCCGCCGACTGGCGGCACGATCGTCCAATCACCGGCGTCGAGGCTATACTGCGAGCGCACAATGGAACTGGCGCTGTCGCTGGCGCGGAAGCGCACCGTCACCGCAGGATCGCCGGCAGCACCTGGCGCGGGTTCCGAGGCTAGGTCGGTTATGGTCGGTGGCGTGTTATCAACGACAAAACGCTCGCTCACGCGCTCGGCCGCCAGTGCCTCGTTGGGTGGATTCGATTTTTCGTCAGACGCCGCGATCTTCAAGTAATAAGCGCCGTCAGGCATCGAGTTGGTGTCCCAGGAATAGAATTTCTGCTCGAGTTTGTCTTTCAGCAGCTTCCAATCCTTTTCGTTTTCGCCGCGATAAAAGACGGAGTAAGTCAACTCGTCGTCATTGGAGTCTTCTGAGCTCCATAGAACGGCTTGATAGCCCTTTTGCGCCAAGCCTTGAGGCGGCGGCTCGAATCGGGGCGATTCGCTGCCGCGCTGCGCCGCGCCGCCTTGGGTACCCGGTGGAGCGGGCATGCGCAGCTGCACGGGCGCGGCTTGGGGCGGACCAGCTTGCTGCCCAAACCCGGAAACCCGCACTCCCGGGGTTTGCATGACAACGCTGCCAATTTGAGGCGCAACGTTCTTGGGCAGGTAAGCCATCTCGACCCAGGAGAGATTCGGAGGATTACTGCCGCCGTGCAAGATGGCCTTCCATTGCACAAAGCGTGCCGGCGGGCACTCCGCTTCCTGTCCCTTGGGATCTCGATAAGGCCCGGCCCAGGGACTCCAGTTCTTTCCAGGATCGGAAGTATTTCCGGCGCGGACGTAGAGTTCGACGACGGAGCCGGCTCCGTTTTCGCCCCACCAGGTGAGCCTTCCCCAGCGCGAAAATATACGCGCATCGAAGGGCTCGGACTCGAATGTACCTTCGGATTCAAGTTCCGGGCCGAGCGTAAAGACCTTTCCCGGATTCGCAGTAGCCACATAGATCTTTCCGTTCGATGCCCGCACGAAAGACGTAACCTGCTGGGACTCAGCCTTTGCCAATCGCGAGAAAACGCGGTCCCTTTCGAGCTGCATGATAGCGCCCTGGTTGCCGGTGCCCAGCAATAGCTTGCCTTCCGGAGAAATACCCATGGCGTAGACGGAGTTCTCGCGGGAGGTCCAAATTTCTTCGGGCGAGCCATCCGGCGCAATGCGGTATACGGCCGCCGAAGAGAGTGCCGGAAAAGGGACAAATGGCGTGGCCTGCTGCGGTTGCTGAAGGCCGCCGGGCGCGCCGACCGTAACGGTTATGGTTTGGCCATTAGGGGCGTTCTCTTGTTCGGCTTGCTGAACGGGCGGCTGAGGCGGCCCAGGGCGTTTTTCTCCGATTGCGGCCACGTAGAGATTGCCTGAAGGATCCAAGGCCAGCGCGGTGACCTCTTTCTTACTTGTTTCGTAAACCACGTATGCAGGACGGCCGCCTTCGTCCGAGCTGTCTTCTTTTTTGGCGGCGGTCTGCGCGGCAGTCTGGCTGGCGGCGCGCTTCCCTGAGGGCTGCCGCGCTGCCGGAGTCTTCGCGCTCTGCGAAGCGGTCGACTCAGCGCCTAACGAAATACGTAGCACGAGCCCGTTTGGCTCGGTGCCCGCGAGAAGGTTCCCTTTGCCGTCAAGAACCAGAGTGCGGACGTGAGTCTCTTCGGCATTATAGAAGAGCTGCGAATTACCGCTGGGATCGACGGCGAAGATTTTTCCGGGGTCACCGGTGGCCACGAAGAGCGTACCGTCGGGGCCAAGCGCGAGGTCCCAGATGTATTTGGTTTTGGGATCAAAAAAGACGGACTTCTGCCCGGCAGGAGTGACCTTGTAGACCTTGCCATCAGGCGCCGTGGCCACGTACAAGTTATCACTCTTATCGAAGACCAGCGCTTGCGCGGTCATGTCCTGGGATTCGAAAACGGTTGTGGAATTGCCGCCGTTATCAAATTTCATAATCTTGGCGTTCGAACCACCCCCGGCATAGAGGTTGCCATGGGAATCGAGACGCAGAGCCCAGAGATAGGCCAGAGACGTATCGGCGAAGGGAGCGAACTTGGGAGCGAGCAGGAGCTTTCCGTCGCTGCGCAGCGCGACGCCTTTGGCATCACCCTTTTGGAAGGCGTCATAATCCGACTGGCGCCAAAACCGGGTATGTTCGGCGACTGCCGGCGCGACGCAGATCAGAAAAGCCACAAGGAAAGAGAAAGCTCTCGGCAAGCCGAAGACGCGGCTGGACGTGCTCCGCAGGGGCATAATTAAATCAGACATAAAACCCTTTCAAACCGCAGCAGGGAAAAGCCATCATGGTGTGACGTGCGTCCGCCGCGGACTGGATTTACTTAATTTTGATAAACACGGACGTCGAACCAGAGATGATCTCATCCATGCGGACAGACCATTGGCCAGCCGTCGACTCGCGCAACAAGGCTGAATTGCCCGGCAGCCTTTTCTGATCGAGGACATTGATTTGCGACAGGGGCGCGTCGGGAAGTTCCTTATCCTCCACGAGCAGCGTGGGCGTCGGCTTGAGCAGCGTGACGTAAAGCTGGTTATTGCGGCGCGCGCGATTCAGCAGCGAAATCAACTGGTCCAAACCGCCGAGGCGTCCCTGTGCGGCAACCAGGTTTGGAATGCGGTTGAGTGAATCGGCATCACTGACCTGCACCCTCAACGTGCTGCCGCGGGTCGCCTGCGCCGGGATGGTAATGGGAACGTCGCGAATCATGGGCGTACCGCGGTAAGGCCGCAGGAGGACTTTGATGGTCACGGGATCACCCGGTTGGGCCTCGCTCAATTCCGACCAGGCATTCAAGATCGAAGCAACGCGGCGGTCCGGCGTGCTCTCCACCCGCAGAGTGACCTTATCGATTTTGGGCATCTCATAAGGATTCGAGAAGATGCGGGTAAAGATGGTCTGCACGCTGGAAGCGACGAAGGTCCCGTCCGGCACAAATTGATCCGTGGGAGCATACATATCTTCGAGCGAAACGGGAGAATGTCCGTTGATATTGATGTCACCGCTGAGCTTCATCGTGCTGCCTTCGCCATACGCGGTGTTTTGCGTCAACCCGTTGAAGGCGATGATGCCCATAAGCAGGGGCGTCAGTTTCGGGTTGGAGATCATCTCCGAGTGAAACTGTTTCTCTCCGGCCGGGGTGACGACCGTCAGGTCAATGGGGATCATCTGCGGCGCGGGTCCGATGCGGCCCATGACGGCAGTCAGCCGGTCCTCGGTCAGCGTGCCAATGACGCCGCCGGCATTTACGATCTTGGTGGAATTGAAATCAGAAGCGAGCGTGGTGAGGGTACGGCCGCGCGCTAAAGGCATATCGCTCGCCCCCAAACCGAAGAGCGGATGCCCGCACGCGTACACGCGATCCTCCCGAACCGCGGTAACGGTGCATGCGGCGCTCATGGAGATGTCGCCTTGCACGAGCACCATGCTTACCATATCGCCGGGAACAACTTTGGCATCGTCGCTCGCGGGCGGCGCGGTTCCTCCCGCGGCGGCCACCATTCCATATGGCGTCCATTCTCCGGCGTACTGACGCAACGTGGCTGGGGCGAAACCCGAAAACACAAGAGGCGCGGCGATTGGTTCGAGGTAGGCATCGCCGGAAGCTCCGGCAACCTGGGCCCATTTTTCGGGGACCGGATAATGCGGCAATGCGGCGGCCGAAGCCAATGAAGCAGCCCAGGCGGTGGCGGCCGGTTCAGCTTTATCGCCGACGCTCGACCGGACGCTCAGAGTTTTGGGGTCCGATGAATCACCGGTGGGAATCGACAATATATCCTCGATGGGAGTCACGCCGGCCAGCGGCTCTTTCACGAATACGCCAAACTTCAACGAGAGCGCTCCCATGAGCTTTCCGTCTATGTAGACGGGACTTCCGCTCATGCCGGCAACCACGCCGGTGTGTTCCGCTTTGTCTCCATGTAACTCGACGAGGATAATTGACTGCTTCGGGCCCATCAGGTTCGGCAATATGCCGATCACTTCGACGTCGAAGGGCTCGATCTTATCTCCAGCAAAAATCGTGTACGCGACCCCTTGCATTCCGGGCTTGACCTGCTCCAGGGGAAGAATGGGCGCCTGATCGCCGGCAGCGCGAACAGCGGGCGCGGCGGCAGATCCCAGAGTAAGAGCGATTGCAGCGAGGACCAGGTGCCGAAATAAGTCCTTGGAGGGCGACAACTTCAAACATGGAGAAGGCATATTATTCACCAAGGCAGACCGCGGGGTCTGACCTTCGAGGTTTTCTATCCGCAAGGCACCTATCATACGCGCCATGGCTACGGGAATCAAACCAGGCGCAGCCAAACTTATTGAGCCCATACCCTGGCCAGCGAGGATTCGAACGGATAAACGTGCACCATCCACCCGAAAATCACCGGATAAAAGCGCCCTCCGGCTTCCTGGCATTCCTCTTCGCTCGAAATCGACCCGGTCAGGCCGAACCGTCTCCAATCGGCATGTGCGGCCTCACCCCGTTTTGGCATGCACAGATTCGTATGCTGGTGCCAGTGGGCCACGCCAAGGGGAACGCGCTCGTCCAGTTCCTCCAGACTCGCAGTTCTGGGGGCGGTGTACATGGCGCCGATCAATTCGTATCCGTCCTTCGTTTTTTTGTAGAGCAGCGATGTAGGCCGGGCAGGATCGAACGTGAAGCCTTCCAGGTATCCGTTCCAATAGTTCGTAAAATGATATTGAGCCTGCGGGAGGTTGGGCGCGAAAATGTGGAATCCATCGGCCAAGGCAACGCGATAGTCTCTATATCTTTCGATGGCTTGGGCCAATGTGGCGGCAATTTGATCGGCACGGCGGCGATCGTCAGCCGAGGCGGCGCGAGCAGGCGTCATGCGCATATGAGCGCTGTCCATGTGGTGGCCGTGAGCCATCGATTGCATGGCACCCGCTTGGGCATGATTGCCTCTATCGTCCTCCATGTTCATGCCCGGCATGGTGCCGTCGTGTTGATGCTGGCGCGCGGGCCTTTCCTGTCCGCCGGCTTCTGGATTGGACTGTGCGCGGGCCTGTGGGGTAGCCGGCGCAGCCTCTTGCGGGGTCGATTGCGCGTGCAGCTGGCGCAGGGCCGCGCCAAACAGCAATGAGACCGAGACCAGAATAATTAGCTTCCTCGCTAAGTGCAGCTTCATAGGTACTTTGTAATACGAACGCCGCTCGGTTGCGAGAAGTTTCTCCAAGCGGCTGATTTGGAAGGCACGAGGGCCATTTCGAGTTGCCGGCCGCCCATTTTCTTGCGCAGCCGCCCATCCTTGAAGGTGGCGATCCGGCCTTCGGGAAGTGTGTGCAAGCCGCATGTTAGAATCGCGTCGTGGCGAAGGAAAGCGTCGAACCGGCACGTGCGATCTCCGGAATTATTGAGCTTCCGGGGGACAAATCGATCTCCCACCGCTACGCCATTTTGGCGGCACTGGCGCGAGGGAGAAGCGAAATCAGCCATTATTCCGCAGCGGCGGATTGCCGGAGCACGCTCGATTGTCTGGCGCGATTGGGCGTCGGCGTAGAACAGACCAGCCGAAACGGTGATGCACGGGTCGTGATCACAGGGACGGGCATTGACGGACTCCGAACCCCTCGGCGCTCGTTGGATGCAGGCAATTCGGGGACCACCATGCGGCTGCTGACCGGGGTTCTGGCAGGCCAGCATTTCGATTCGATGCTGACGGGCGATTCGTCGCTGAAACGACGTCCTATGCGCCGGATTATCGAGCCCCTGGAGCGCATGGGAGCGCGTATCCAGGCTCGTGAGGCCAATTTTGCACCGCTGGAGATCAGAGGTTCGGCTCTGCAGCCCATCCAATACACGCTGCCGGTCCCCAGCGCTCAAGTGAAATCCGCCGTGCTACTTGCGGGTCTTTTCGCCGAAGGCGAAACGTCGGTCCAGGAACCTGTCCGTACCCGCGACCACACCGAAGTGGCTCTGCAGGGATTCGGCGCGGAGGTTCGCCGAGGGGGCGGCGTAGTTACCGTTTCTGGACGGCCACGCCTCCAGCCGCAACAGGTCATGGTCCCCGGCGATCTCTCTTCGGCGGTATTTTTTCTCGGAGCCGCGCTTATACTCCGCGGTTCTAATGTCGTCATTCACAACGTCGGTCTGAACCCGACTCGCTCCGCGGTCCTCGATGTGCTAAGCGGGTGGGGAGCGCCGGTAAAAATCGTAGCTTTGCGAGGAGAATCGGGCGAGCTGATCGGAGATGTGTCCATACGTCACGCCGATCTATCCGGCGGGACCCTCTCAGGCGAACTCATCGCGCAATTGATTGATGAACTGCCGATGCTCGCCGCGCTCGGTCCTTATACTGAACAGGGAGTCGAGATCCGCGACGCCGCAGAGTTGAGAGTGAAGGAGAGCGACAGAATCGCGGTGCTCGCGGATAACCTGCGGCGCATGGGCGCTCAAGTCGAGGAGCGCCCTGACGGCCTGCGGATCGAAGGACGAGGCGCGGGGCGTTTGCGCGGCGCGGAAATCGATCCGCGCGGGGATCATCGCATGGCCATGGCCTTTGCCGTGGCTGCGCTGGGGGCTGAAGGCGGCTCCGTGTTACGTGATCGAGATTGCGTGGGCATCTCGTATCCGGATTTCTTCGAGGTCCTCGAGCGCACGGTCGAACGTTAATTGGAAATTAAGCGAGAATGAAATTCCAGCCAGCCGTGTGCCTTTTGCGTTCAAGCTCTGACAGAAATTGCGGAGGCGTGGTTTCCTTGACACCTCATTGCGCTACGGTTAGGCTCGCCAACGGATGCGTGGCTTTCTTCGCAAACTTCTCCTTGCCGCTTTAGCTTTAGGTGCGCTGGCCGCGCTCGCCTATCATTCCCGCCATAAAATTCACCTAGGCGACTTTACCTGGAGCCGGTTCATCCACGCTGTCGGCCAGGCAAACGTCTGGCTTCTGTTGCTATCGGTCCTCGCGATCTATGGCGCTTATGCGCTGCGCTCGCTCCGTTGGCAGCAGCTCTCGCGCTATTTAGGGCCGAGCGGCTTTGTGGACGTGTACAGCGCGACGGTGATGGGGTTCGCCTCCATATTCATTCTCGGCCGGGCTGGCGAACCGGTTCGTCCTTTGCTGCTCGCACGCAAGAGCCGGTTGCCCGTCGTCAGCATGTTCGGGGTTTGGGTGCTCGAGCGGATTACCGATTTTGCCGGCGGGGTGGCGCTCGCGGCTCTGAGCCTGCTTGTATTTGCGGGGAAACTCGCCGATGCGGGGTTGAACACCGATTGGGTGGAGAACGCCCGCGCCGGCGGCTGGCTTTTGCTAGCCATCCTGGCGGCTATTGTGATCGTGATGTTTTACTTCCGGCTGCATGGTGCGGGAGCTCTCGAAAGGCGCCTTGATTACTGGCACCGCGCGGGGGGCTTGAAGGGTTGGCTGGCGGGGATCATCGCGGGTTTTAGCGAAGGGTTGCAGGCTATTCGCACGGCGTCGGACCTTTTGATTGCGGTGGCCTACACAGCTGCGCATTGGGGATTGGTGACGCTGGCGTATCTTTGGATAGCGCGCGCCTTCGCCAGCGCCTTCGTTCAATCCGACGTGAACTTTCCCGGGGCGATGTTGCTATTGGCGGTCACGCTGGTGGGTTCGGTACTGCAATTGCCGGGTGTGGGGGGCGGAGCTCAGGTGGCCAGCTTCATCGCGCTGACCACAATTTTCGGAGTCGAGCAGGAGCCGGCGGCGGCGATTGCCATAGTATTGTGGCTGATCACATTTGCCGCATCGACATTAGTCGGTGTTCCGCTGCTGATCCACGAGGGTTTGTCCATGGGTGAACTGCGCAATCTGGCGCGGGACGAGGCAGCGGCGGAACGGGCCGGAAAGCATGTTTCGTTAACGCGTCTAGCCGGGGGCGGTTCCGCGGGGGAATCAGGCGAGAGGGGGTAGCGCCGGTTGAAATGCCCGTTCTGCTCGTTTAGCGACGACAAAGTGATCGATTCACGCGAGGGCCGCACCGGGGATTTGATCCGTCGTCGCCGGGAATGCCTCAAATGCGGACGCCGTTTCACGACATACGAACGCATTGATGAGATTCCCTATATGGTGATCAAAAAGGATGGCCGGCGGGAACGATTTGATCGTCAGAAGATCTTACAGGGACTGCTGAAGTCATGTGAAAAGCGGCCTGTGCCGACTACAAGGCTCGAGGCGCTGGTAGACGAGGTCGAGCGTTTCGTTCACGATGCGCCCGAGCGCGAGCGGACTACCAGCGAGATTGGCGAGTTGCTCATGGCCCGTCTGAAAAAGTTGGACAAAGTGGCGTATGTGCGCTTTGCCTCCGTTTACCTCGACTTTAAAGATGTGCGGGAGTTTATGACCGAATTGAAGGGCCTGCTTCGGGAACACTCACGAAAATAGGCTGGATCGCTTGGAGGCGTCGGGCGACTTCCAGACGCCGGCTGTGAAAGTCTTGATTTGCGTGAATCCAAGACTCGCGTACAAGCGCACAGCGCGCTGGTTGGCGGCGGTGACCGTCAGCGAAAGCGCATTAAAACGCAGTGCCCGCAACGATTGAATGGTGGCCTGGATCAAGCGCCTCCCCAGTCCGTGCCGCTGGTAACCAGGCATCACGCAGATCTGCGTGGTGTGACCGACGCCGGGGGCCACTGCAGACGTCAGCACGGCGCCGACGAGTTCGTAGCTATGCGGCGCACGCAATACAAACGAAGCATGCTCCTGGAATTGGCCGCAGCCCGGCAGCATGATGATGTTCTTCAGAAATTTCAGGGCTCCTTCTTCACTGCGATACTGATCGTTGATCTCACCGTCCATGTGGTCCGCGTATGCCAATTGGATCAAGCGTGCGCAAGGCGCGAAGTAGCGATCGCTCCATTCTTCAAGGCGCAATCCCGAGAACTCATTTGAATTTCTTGGGTCCCCGTTTTCCGGAGAGTTGAGCGCTGCATGATTAAGATCGAGCAACATGAATTGCCGCGGATAGAGGCGAAAGCCATGCATGGCAAGCGCCGCGTCGAACTCGCAACCGAAGGGGACCAATTGAGCTTCAATGCGCCCTATATAAGGAAGAGCCCGGAGCGTTTCGAGTGTGCTGGTCAAAAGCTTGTTCGCCAGGGGCATCTGCGGGAAACGCGGCGAGACGTACAAGCCGCCGAGAAGTCCCTTGTGCTCTTCGATTACGTAAAACGCGTAACCCGCCGCTTCACCGCCTTCCAGGGCAGCACAACCGGCGAGCGACCGGGCCTCCACGAACTTTTTTATCAGGTCCAGTGAAGAACGATAATCCCAGCGTAGCTCCTCTCTCCACCGCTGCGCCTCTTCAGCCAGAAGCGGCTCAATTTGACGCGAGCTCAGTTGCCGTAAGTCCACGATGGTCATGGAACTCTCGATCCCAGCGGACGAGCGTCGATGCCGATTGCCTTATGATAACGCCGCCGGAGCCCGCCGTCGCTGAAAACTGCCTGATGCGACACACGCCGGGTTATGACGCATATTCTAGCGAGTTCGCTGTGTTAACATGCGCGGCCGGATGCCTCATCGCGGCATGGCTCTTCTGGAGGAATTTCGTTATCCAACACGCTGGTATTCCAAATCCATCGCGACGTTTCTAGCTCTCAGTTTCTTCACCTTTGTGGCGGCGTCCATCATATCGGGTTTTGTGGTGTACAACATTGTGACGCTGCGCAGCGGCAGCCAGCCCATCGATTTTGCAAATTTTCCCGGTCATCCGGAGCAGATTTCCTATTCAGTTGCGGGCGCGGGAACGCGTGAGGGCTGGTTTTTCCCGGGTCTGAAGTCCGCACCGACAATTCTCTTGTGTCCCGGCTACGGGGAGGGTCGCGAGGAATTATTGCCTTTGGCAACGGCCCTACAAGAGCAGGGCTACAACGTCGCTCTCGTGCAGTTTACGGGCGAGGTACCCCAGAGGGTTGAAACGACGCTGGGCTATCGTGAAGTTCAAGAATTGCGTGCGGCGCTTTCGGCCGTGGCCCAGCGCACGGATGTGGACAAATCCCGATTCGGTTTGTGGGGTACGAACGTGGGCAGTTATGCGGCCCTCTCTTTGGCGGAATCGGATCCTCGCGTTCGGGGAATTGCGATTGAATCGGTATACGATCGACCGCAAGAGATGCTGCGCATCCTGGTGGACCGTTATGGCATTGGCCCATTACCGCTGTTGCATGGATTTTCCGAAAAAGCTTTCGACTGGCTGAATTTCAGCGATGCCGGAGCGCCTCTGCTGTCGCAAAGGTTGTCCCGCCTGGCGGGAGTGCCAAAGCTGTTCATCGAAGCGTCCGACAACCCTGATCTGGCCAAGACCACTGCCCGGCTTTTCCTCGAGTCTCCCGAGCCGAAACAGCAGGTCACGATCGTGCGCGGGAATTATGCCGGGATGCTCGATGAGGAGAAGCGCGACTACGAAAATCGCGTTGCCAGTTTCTTTCTTGCAAATCTGCCGAGATAACTCGCCCGCCGCCAGCGAATGCCTTGCATTGGGGATTCCGAAAGCACGGCACTCCTGCCGCATCGTGATTCGCGGCCCGCTTCCATAGAATTATTATTTGATGCGCTGATCCATTGGCTTTCGCGGCTGGCGCATGACCCGCCGGGTCGCTCATAATGGCGCCTCATGCGCGAGCGTCTCGAGTATGCTTCCGCTTGGGTCCTGCTCAAACTCCTGGGGTGCTTACCTCGGACGTTCGCTCGCGGCATGGGCTGGCTCGTGGCGAATTGTCTTTTCTCCATTCGCCCGCCGCTTCACAGAGCCGCAGAATTCAATCTTCGGATGGCTTTCCCGGAATTACCGGAGTCCGCACGGCGCGACATTTTGAAGCGCATGGTGCGCAACCTGGGCTGGATGGCTGCAGAATTCGCGCGCTTACCGCGCTACACCCGCCAAAATATCGACAAAGCCATACTTCTCGAGGGATTTGAAAATTTTGCTGCCGCGGAAGCGCGCGGCAAAGGGGTTCTCTTCTTGACCGGACATATGGGTGCCTGGGAGCTTGGACCATTTGCGCACGCGCTTTACAGCAGTCCGATTTATTTTTTGGTGCGGCCGGTCGACAACCCCCGCGTAGACGCGCTTGTGAACCGTTACCGTTGCGCATCGGGGAACCAGCCGATCAAAAAAAACGAATCTGCGCGCACCATTCTTCGAATTCTGCACGAGGGAGGCGTCATCGGAGTTCTGGCCGACCAGAACACGGTGCCAGCCGAATCTGTTTTCGTAGATTTCTTCGGCGTTCCCGCCGCCACCACCAGCGGAATCGCCCGCCTGGCGCGACGCACCGGGGCCGCGGTGGTTCCTGCTTACAGCTACTGGGATTCGCAAATACGCAAGTACCGCTTACGCTATGAACCGGCGCTCGAGTTCACTGCCGGCGCGGACGAGCAGAGCGATATCCTGGCGTACTCGGCGCGTTTTAATCAGGTGATCGAAGATTATGTGCGGCGCTTTCCCGATCAATGGCTCTGGGTGCATCGGCGCTGGAAGACCCGCCCTCCAAATGAATCCGCAATCTACCCCGACGAGCAGTGCGGTTATGCTAAACAAGCGCGAGGCGACTCAGAATTTCTGTGAAGGAGATCGGTGATCATGGCGAATCGAACAGCCGGAGATCTGGCGAAGTTTCTGGGGTACCCCCTCCAGGGTGAGAATGCCTTGCTCTTGAAAGGGGTGGCCGGTCCTGAGGCGGCTGAAGCGGACGATCTGATTTACCTCGATTCGAGCCGTCATAGGGAGCGTGTGATTCGCTCGAGTGCCCGTTGCGTGATCACGTCACCGGATCTGCTCATATCCGGCAAGACCATGATCGTGGCGGCGAAGCCGAAGCTCGCCTTTGCGCGTGCCGCCGCCTGGCTGGTTCCTCTCTCTCCGATTGCCTACGGAGTACATGCGACCGCTGTCATCGCCCAGTCGGCAGGCCTGGGCCGCGGCAGCGTGGTGGGTCCTTTTGCGGTAATCGAGGAGGAAGTTGAAATTGGCGAGGAGACGCAGATAGGCGCTTTCTGTTTTCTCGGACGAGGATCTCGGCTCGGCAGGGGCTGCCGGCTGTATCCTCGCGTGACGCTTTACGCAGGGGTGAAACTCGGCGGCCACGTAATCGTACATTCGGGGGCCGTTTTGGGGTGTGACGGGTTTGGTTACGTGACGGATCAGGGCAAGCATTGGAAGTTCCCGCAAGCCGGCGCTCTCGAGATCGCGGATGATGTGGAAATTGGCGCCAATACTACGATCGCTCGTGGTTCGCTGGGGATCACTCGATTGGAGTCCCAAGTAAAACTGGATAATCTCGTGCACTTGGCACACAACGTCCAAGTTGGCGAGCGAACCTTGGTGGCGGCGCAGACCGGAGTTGCGGGATCTTCCATTATCGCAGCCGACGTCGTGATCGGAGGTCAGGTGGGAATCGCCGATCATTGCCGTTTAGAGGCGGGATGTGTTGCCGGTGCTCAGGCCGGCATTCCCAGCGGAAAAGTAATTCGTCGCGGGCAGACCGTGTGGGGCACGCCGGCGCGCCCCATCCAGCGGTTCAAGGAACAATACGGATGGTTTGCGCGCTTGCCGGAGTTGGCTGAGCGCGTGAGTAAGTTGGAGGAGCAAACTCGGAAACGTTAAAGCTGTTTCTCTTTTTGATAACAGAGGGGAGCGAATCGAGCCGAGTATCTTCATTGTTGACCGGCAACTCGATAGTGCCTGATAATGAGTTTTGTTGTGAGGGGTGGTCAGGTCAGGGACGGAAAGGATGGGTTGCCTGCCATCCGTAAGACGCGCCCAACTGTGTCCCGAAAAGATCGTAAGCCCGGCACTCCACGCGTGTGAAAGCCGCTAAGTAGTTCTTGCTAAAGCCATTTGGCTGACGCATGCATCTGAGGGGGGAATGGCATCCAGCACCAGATTCGGCGTTGAGGCTGCAACAAGCCAGCCGCAGATCGCGGCGACTGGTACTTTCACTGACGAACTGACCGAAGCTATCGGCCGGGGCGTCAAGCATCTGCTTTCCCTACAAGCCTCGGAGGGTTTCTGGCTTGGCGAGCTCGAGGCCGACACGACCCTGGAATCGGACTACATCTTCTATTTGCATATTCTCGATAAGGCTGATCCCCAACGTATAAGCAAGCTCGCCAATTACATTCGCCGCCGTCAATTGCCTGACGGTGGATGGAACATTTACTTTGACGGTCCTTCCGAGCTCAATGCTACCGTCAAAGCTTACTTTGCTCTCAAGCTTGCCGGAGACCGCCCGGATCAAGCGCACATGAAGCGTGCCCGTGCGCGCGTGCTGCAACTTGGCGGCTTGGAAGCAACGAATTCTTACACGCGCTTTTATCTGGCTCTGGTCGGCGCGGTCGTTTGGGAGATGGTGCCGGCGATTCCCCCGGAGCTGATGCTGCTCCCTTCGTGGTTTTCGATCAACATCTACGAAATGTCTTCGTGGACGCGCGGCATTGTTATCCCGCTGGCCATTCTTTATGCCCATAAGCCCGATTGGAAATTGCGCGAGCCGGTGCGCGTTGACGAACTCTTCCGCGATCCCACGGCCAAGGCCACTGCATTTGCCTGGGGGGATCGCTTTTTCTCCTGGCGAAATTTCTTCCTGGCGCTCGATCGAGCGCTAAAACTTTACGAGCGCGTGCCCTGGAAGCCGCTGCGGCAACACGCATTGCGGCAGGCACAACGCTGGCTGCTCGAGCATCTCGAGCGCAGTGATGGATTGGGGGCTATCTATCCCGCGATGATGAACGCCGTCTTTGCGCTCGTAGCGCTGGGGTATTCTCCGGACGATCCTCTGACTGCCCGGGAGATTGGCCAGCTCGCGCGCTATGAGATCGAAGATGGGGAGACCATGCGTTTGCAGCCGTGTATCTCGCCGGTCTGGGATACGGCGATTGCCATGGTCGCTCTGGAAGAAGCCGGGCTGGCCGCTGATCACCCTGCGCTCATACGCGCCGCCGAATGGCTGCTCAAAAACCAGGTTCTGGGTTCGGGCGACTGGCAAGTGAAGGATCGCGAGGCTCGGCCAGGCGGATGGGTGTTTGAGTTCCGCAACGATTTCTATCCCGACGTCGACGACACCGCCTTTGTACTCATGGCTCTGCAACGTGTCGATTACCCGGCCCGGCGGCGCCTTACTGCAGCGGCTCGTTGCGGGGTGGAGTGGCTGCTTTCGATGCAAAATCGCGATGGCGGCTGGGCCGCATTCGATCACAATAACGATCGCCGGCTGCTCACGGAGATCCCCTTCGCGGATCACAATGCCATGATCGATCCGTCGTCGGCGGACGTGACGGCGCGGGTCCTCGAGTGTCTGGGAAGGAACGGCTGGACCGCCACGCACCCGGTGGTAAAGCGGGGAGTGGCATATTTGACGCGAGAACAGTCTCCCGATGGTTCGTGGTATGGGCGGTGGGGCGTGAACTACGTCTATGGCACGAGCGGCGTTTTGCGCGCGCTCGAAACGATTGCGCTCAGCGCCCGTGATTATTGCCAACGTGCCGTGGCCTGGCTTCGCGCGGTGCAGAATGACGACGGCGGTTTTGGGGAATCCATCGCTTCTTACTACGATCCTAAATTGAAAGGCCAGGGCGCCAGCACATCGTCTCAAACCGCTTGGGGCTTGATTGGTCTGTTGGCCGCAGCCGATCGGGATGATCCGGCCGTGAAACAGGCCGTGCGGCATCTGCTCGAACAGCAGAATGCCGATGGCTCGTGGGATGAACAGCAATTTACGGGAACAGGCTTCCCCGGCGTCTTTTATTTGAAGTATCACCTTTATCGGAATTATTTCCCGTTGTACGCGCTCTCGCGGTACCGCAACTCGCTGCAAGATGCCAAGGAGTTTCACGCTTTCGAGATTCGCCCAGAGAGAGAGCATCTCTCGGGCGCCACACGAGGCAATGGATGAGATACCCGTTAAAGATGACCGCGAATCTGGCGCGATACATTGCCAGCAAGCGCTTGCGCGGAACCGCGAAATTTCCCATGGTCCTCATGCTGGAGCCGCTGCATGCATGCAATCTGACGTGCACGGGTTGCGGCCGGATCCGGGAATACAAGTCGACGATCAACGAGATGCTGAGCGTCGACCAGTGTCTAGCCGCCGTGGACGATTGCGGCGCGCCGGTCGTCTCGATCTGCGGCGGCGAACCGATGATCTACCCGGAAATCGGAAAGCTCGCCGGCGAGATTCTGGATCGCGGAAAACACATTATTCTCTGCACCAATGGAATGTTTATCCGCAAGCGCCTGCACGAGTTCCGGCCGACCTCGAGCTTTTTCTGGAACGTGCACCTCGATGGCATGGAGCGCACGCACGATCTCTGCGTGGAGCGAGACGGCGTCTTTCGGGAAGCCATCGAAGGCATCAAAGCGGCCAAAGCGGCGGGCTTTCTGGTCTGCTCGAATACCACCATTTACAAAGAGACGGACCTCGACGAAATCGCTGAACTCTACGATTACCTCGATACTTTGGGTGTCGACGGCTACATGCTCTCGCCGGCATACGGTTACGCAGCCGTCATGACCAAAGATATCTTCATGTCCCGAGAGGATGTGCGCGACAAGTTTCGCAAGGCCCTGGCGTTGCTCGACAAATACAACCTCATGGTTTCCCCGATTTATCTCGACTTCTTGCGTGGCGAGCGGGAACTCGATTGCACCGCTTGGGGCACGCCAACGTTCAATCCGCGCGGATGGAAGGGGCCGTGCTATCTGATCACCGATAATCACTACGGCTCTTACCAGGAACTGATCGAAAAAACTCCCTGGGAAAAATATGGGCCCGGAAATGACCCGCGCTGCGCCGATTGCATGATGCACGTGGGCTTTGAACCTTCGCCCATACTGGGCGCACGCCGCCAACTGGGCGACACCTGGAAGATGCTGAAGTGGCAGTTTTCCGGCCGTATGGGCGGAAATCGAAAGGAGGCCGATCGCTCGAATGGCGATGGGTTTGGCACTGGAGAGGGGCCGCCAATGCTGCCGCCGCAGGATTTGGTCTCTTCTGACGATTTGGTCTCTTCTGACGGAAGATTGCGGGTGTTATGACGACTTTAGTCACTGGTGCGAGCGGGTTTCTGGGAAGCCACGTCGCGCGGCTGCTGGTGGAACGCGGAGATCGCGTGCGCGTGCTGCTCCGGCCGACGAGCCAGACGAGGCTGCTCGAAGATTTGGCCGCCGAGCGCGTTCCGGGCGATCTGCGCGATCCCGCCTCGTTGGACAAGGCACTGACTGGAGTGCACACTGTTTATCACGTGGCTGCCGATTACCGCTTGTGGGCGCGGGACCCGCGCGAGATTTATGAATCGAACGTCCAGGGCACCTGCAACCTGCTCGAGGCCGCACGGCGCGCCAAAGTAGGAAAATTCGTCTATACCAGCACCGTAGGAACGGTGGCGGTCCCGCGCGGGGCCGTGCTGCCTGACGAGAGCATCGTTACTTCGATCGATGAGATGATCGGCGCGTACAAGCGTTCGAAATGGCTGGCCGAACAAGAGGCGCGGAAAGCGGCTGCGGCAGGACTGCCGGTAATCATCGTGAATCCGACCACGCCGATCGGGCCGGGTGATGCCAAGCCGACCCCAACGGGCCGCATCATCGTCGATTTTTTGAATGGACGCATGCCTGCTTACGTGGACACGGGTTTGAATTTTGTGCCCGTCGAAGATGCAGCCGCTGGCCATATTTTGGCGGCCGAGCGAGGGCGAATCGGCGAGCGCTATATCCTTGGTGGCGAGAATCTGACGCTGAAGCAGGCTCTGGAGATCCTTTCACAAGTATCCGGCCGGCCCGCACCGCGCGTGCGGGTTCCGCACGTCCTGGCTCTTGGGGCGGCGTACGCGGACGCGGCGCTATCGCGGCTGATCGGGCGTGAGCCGCAAATTCCGCTCGAAGGCGTGCGCATGGCGCGCCACAGCATGTTCGTGAATACAGAAAAAGCACGGGCTGAGTTGGAGTTTTCGCCTGGGCCGCTCACTGCGGCATTTGAACGGGCGGTACGTTGGTACGAATCGAGCGGCTACGTGCGTGTCGCGAGCCGCGCGGACATGGCGGCTGCGCGAGCGGCCTGACGGAATTTGAAAAACGACCCGGGGAAGTTGCAGTACGAGGATGAAGATCCTGGTTACCTTCGCGGTGGCAAGCGAATTCGCAGCGTGGCGCCGCCGGCACGATTTCCGGCAGGTCGCGCACGAACCCTTCGCGATATATGTGTCGGAGATCGCCGGTAATGCGGTCCGGGTGTTGCTGACGGGCATGGGCACGAAGGCAGCGACGCAAGCGACGCGTTGGGCGCTCGCGTCGCCGGCCGATATCTGCATTTCGAGCGGTTTCGCGGGTGCCTTGAATGGAGAATTGCGCGTGGGAACGATTCTGGCAGGACGCGTGGTATTGCGAGCCGAGCGGGAACTCGCTGTCGCCAGCGATCATCAGCTCCTTGCCGTCGCCGAAGATGCCGGAGCGCGGCACGTCGAGAGATTCCTTACGTCGGAGCATCTGATTGCGGATGCCGCACAGAAGGTGGCGTTGGGCGGTGAAGCAGATGCCGTGGAGATGGAGAGCTTTGTGATCCTGGCGGAAGCGGCCCGTTACGGCGTGCGCGCGGCGGCGATACGTTCGGTGAGTGACACAGCATCGTGCTCTCTGCCTTACGATTTCGATCAAGCGCGCGATGCCCGTGGGCAAATCAGGCTGAGTGCTCTGGTGAGTGAAGTGATCCGCCAGCCACAGCGTTTGCCGGCGCTACTGCGCTTCGCACGCGACTGCAGGTTCGCCGCCCGGCAATTGGCCGATTTTCTGGATCGTTATCTCCAGTTGCTCAGCACGCGCCTGGACCTCTCGCAATCGGAGATGGTGGCCGCGACATGAGCATGGCGCCCAATCTCATCGCAGCCTCCGAAAATCGCGCTACGCTACCCCGGAAAATGCGTGCGGGAGTGTATCGCGGAGCGGGGCGTGTGGCGACCGAACATGTACCGGTGCCGGAAATCGCCGACGGTGAGGTTCTGATTCAGGTGGCCGCCTGCGGAATCTGCGGGACAGACCTGAAGAAGATACAACATGGCTTCATCGCGCCTCCCCAGATATTCGGACATGAGGTCGCTGGCGCCATAGCCGCAGTCGGTCGCGGCGTACACCGCTGGAGGGAGGGCGACCGCGTCGTCAGTTTCCATCACGTTCCCTGCGGCGCTTGCTTCTATTGTGACCGGCGGCTTTTCTCGCAATGCCCGGCCTACAAAAAGGTGGGGCTTACGGCGGGTTTTGAGCCGAATGGGGGAGGCTTCGCCGAATATGTGCGCGCCATGCCCTGGATCGTGGAGCGAGGAATGATCGAGATTCCAGCTGACGTATCCTTCGAGGAAGCGACGTTCGTCGAGCCCGTGAACACCTGCCTGAAAGCGGTGGGGAAGGCGCGCGTGGAGGCAGGTGAAACCGTAGTGGTTATAGGCCAGGGGCCGGTCGGCATGCTGCTGATGTTGCTCGCGCGGCGGGCTGGCGCTCGCGTTTTCACGACCGATCCGATGGCGGAGCGGCGCGCGGTGAGCGAGCGCTTGGGTGCGGCGGCCACATTCGATCCTCTGGCTTGTTCTGTTGCCGAGGAAGTCCGGAAACATACGGCGGGCCGGGGAGCAGATGCGGTGTTGGTCGCCGTTCCCTTGCCTGCGGCAGTGTCCGAGGCGCTGGCCATCGCCCGGCCGGGCGGCCGAGTGCTGCTCTTCGCTCAGAATGATCCGCACATGAAGATCGAGTTTGCCGCCGCCGATATTGGAGTGGAAGAGAAAGAGATCCTGGGGAGTTACAGCGCCGCTTTGGATCGCCAGGAGGAATCGGCGAACCTGGTCTTTTCGCGCGCGCTGCCGGTATCAGCGCTCATCACACATCGTTTTTCTCTGGAGGAATTCGGCGCGGCATTATCGCTGGCTGCACGGCCGAACAACTCTTTGAAAATTCTGGTCATCCCTTAAATATGGCCTTCATGGGTCTGAATGGCCTTTATCCGATCTGCTGAACGGAATTCTAATTCATGGAAACCCTGACACAGCCAGTAACGGAAACTAAATCAAGCGGGCACATGACCGCCGCCGTGCTCTACGGCAGTGAAGACCTGAAGATCGAGAAGGTCGATATTCCGGCTCTGGCGCCTGACGAGGCGCTGGTGCGGGTAAAGGTCGCGCTTACCTGCGGCACCGATCTCAAGGTCTGGAAGCGTGGCTATCATGCGCGGATGATCACGCCGCCGGCCGTTTTTGGACACGAACTCGCCGGAGTCGTAGAGCAGGTCGGCTCGGAGGCTGCTGAGAATCTGGCGGTAGGCTCGCGTGTGATGCCGGCGAACTCCGCGCCTTGCGGCATATGTTTTTTCTGCCGCAAGGAACGCAGCAATCTTTGCGAGGATCTGCTCTTCAACAACGGTGCTTATGCCGAATACATCCGCATCCCCGGCCGCATTGTGCGCAAGAATATGCTGGAGATTCCGCCGCACGTGTCCTTTATGGATGCCGCAATGGCCGAGCCGCTCGCGTGCGTTCTGCGGGGGATTCACGAAACCGGGGTGCAGCCCGGCGATACGACCGTGCTGATCGGCTGCGGGCCCATCGGCTTGAAATTTGTTCGCATGCTTTCGTGCCGCAGCGTAAACGTGATTGCGCTGGGCAAGCGGCCAGGTCAGGTGAAAGCGGCAGAACGCATGGGTGCGAGGGCTGCCTTGGACGTCAGCACTCTTTCCGATCCTGTCAGCGCGGTGCGCCGGCTCACCGAAGGCGGCCGCGGCGCCGATTCGGTGATTGAGGCGGTGGGCTCGCCGCGTACCTGGGACTGGGCCATTCAGATGGCCCGTTGCGGCGGAACGGTCAATCTTTTCGGGGGCTGTCCGCAGGGCACTCGGGTTGAGCTCGATCCTACGGCGCTGCACTACTCCGAAATCACCATCAGGTCTACCTTTCATCACACGCCGCGTTTTATTCGGGAGGCCATGGAGGCTATCGCCCGCGGCGAAATCCGCGCCCGGGATTTCGTCAACGCCGAAATTCCGTTATGCGAGCTTCCCTCGATGTTCCAGCACATGAAGCATCGAAATGGCGAAATGAAAGTCGCGGTGATCCCGTAGATTGCGCCGCGCCGCCTTACAGCGGATTCAGCGAACCCATGCGCCCACCGGAAATCGAGATTGCCGCGTCGTTGCCGCCGCTGGGCTGCCCGGTGGCACAGGCGGAGCATTACACGCATTGGCTGGCGACGCACCATTACGAAAATTTCCATGTCGTATCCTGGATGTTGCCGAGGCGCCTGCGCCGCCACTTCTATAACGTGTACGCCTACTGCCGCTGGGCGGACGACCTTGGCGATGAAGTGGCAGACACCCATCGCGCATTAGAGCTGCTCGATTGGTGGGAAAACGAACTGACCATTTGTTACGAGGGCCGGCCATCGCATCCCGTTTTCGTGGCGCTGGCGCAAACCATTCGTGCTTTTGATATTCCCGCGCAGCCGTTCCGCGACCTGCTGGCCGCCTTCCGTCAGGACCAGACCGTACACCGTTATGACAATTGGTCAGGCCTGCTCGGCTACTGTCGCTATTCGGCAAATCCGGTCGGCCGATTGGTGCTTTATTTATGCGGCTACCGCGATTCAGAACGGCAGCGGCTCTCTGACGCGACGTGCACGGCCCTGCAGCTCGCTAATTTCTGGCAGGATGTCTCACGAGATTTGGATAAGGGCCGCATTTATATTCCGATTGACGTGCTACAACGTCACGGATTGGAAGTGAGCGACATTGAAGCTCGCGTCTTTGACGAGCGCTACGCAGCGCTCATGCGCGAGTTAATCACGCGCACGCGGGAATTGTTTGCCGAAGGGTGGCCGCTGGCCGCGAGCGTAGACACCCGCTTGAGCGTGGACATCGAGCTTTTCAGCCGGGGCGGTTTGGCGGTTTTGGATGCCGTTGAATCCATCGGCTACAACACCTTGGCGCAGCGGCCCGCCATCAGCGGGCCGCAACGCTTGATCCTGCTTGGCCGTACGCTGGCGAGCCGAATCCTTCCGAGGCGCTAACGCCCCATGGCGGCGCTGCCGGGGCTAGGCCGCGTGAGAAGAACGGCGCCGCGATCGAGCGCTCTTACGAGTACTGCCGAGGCGTGGGGCGAAACGCCGCCAGCAATTTTTATTATGCCTTTTATATGCTGCCGCGACCCAAGCGCGATGCTCTTTGCGCCATCTACGCGTTTATGCGCCTGGTCGATGATGCCTCTGACTCGCCGCGGCCCGCGCCGGGCCCAACGGGGGAATCCACCCTGAAGCAAGCGGCTCTGAGCCGTTGGCGTGCGCTGGTCGACGAATGCGTGGCAGGCAAAACGAATGGGCACGCGATCCTTCCGGCTTTCGCCGATGCCATCAGGCGTTATCGGATTCCTTCCCGGTTTTTCCACGATTTGATTTCCGGCGCAGAAATGGATCTTCGGGAGACGCAATACGCGACCTTCGCGGCTTTGCAGGAATACTGCTATCGTGTGGCCGGCACAGTGGGGCTCACTTGCCTGCACGTTTTCGGCTTTCAAGATCCGCACGCACTGGAATTGGCGGAGCGCCTGGGGACTGCTTTCCAGCTTACGAATATTCTCCGTGATATCCGTGCCGACCTTGCGCTCGGCCGCGTGTATATCCCTGCCGAAGATTTCACGCGTTTCGGATGCAGCCTGGCAGAACTGGAGCGCGGCGCAGTAACTCCGCCGGTTCGTGAACTACTGCGATTCCAAGCGGAACGGGCGTGGCGGTTTTATCGCGAAGGGGTTGGGCTCATTGGCCAGGTCAATGCGGACAGCAGGGCGGCTCTATGGGCGCTTGTGCGCATCTACAGCAGTTTGCTTGCCCGTATCGAGGAGCGCGATTTTGATGTGTTTTCCGCGCGTGTGCGGCTAAACACTTCGGAAAAGGCGCGCATCCTCTTGCGTGCCCGGGTGGGCTGGTGGTCGGAGGCGGATGTCCTCGAAGAGCGTGATCGTGATCGGCGCCGGCCTGGCGGGGCTCTCCTCGGGCGTCGCGCTGGCTGAAGCCGGATTCCGGGTTAAATTGCTCGAGCAGCGTCCTTTTTTGGGTGGCCGGGCGTCCTCCTATAGCCTGCCGGACGGCGAGCAGATCGATAATTGTCAGCACGTCACGCTGGGTTGCTGCACGAATCTGGACGATTTTTACGAGCGGGTGGGCGCGCTGGCAAAGATCGCCCGTTATGGGCGTCTCGTTTTCGTCGATTCGGCGAGCCATCGTGCCGTTATGGAAGCTTCGGCCCTGCCCCCGCCGTTTCACCTCGCCCCTTCTCTCGCTTTTTATCCCTCGCTCAACTGGGCTGAAAAGCGAGGCATAGCGGAAGCGATGCTTTCGATTGCCCGGCGCGGCGGGCGCAACGATGACGGCGATGCTGCGGGATGCAGCATGCTCGATTGGCTGTGCGCGCACAGGCAAAGCGAAGGGGCCATTTCGAGGTTCTGGGCTGTCGTCCTGGTCAGCGCGTTGAACGAGGAGCTTGCGCGCATGGAAGCGCGTTACGGCCTGGACGTTTTCTGGAAGGCATTTCTTTCCGCCAGGTCAGGATACGTCGTGGGGATTCCGCGCGTTCCCTTGGGCGAGCTTTACGAGGGGTGTCGCGCGGCTATCGAGCAGCGCGGCGGGGAAGTGTTATGCCGGGTGGCGGTGCGTGGTTTGAAGGAGGACGATGGCAGGATCTCAGGCGTGGGGATGGACGCTGGGCGCCAGCACCGAGCCGATTTCTACATTCTCGCCGTGCCGCATGAGGCTGCGCTCAGGCTTTTGCCCGAGCGCATCGTGGCGAGCGAGCCGCAGTTCAGCCGCATTCAAAACCTGCGAGCATCGCCGATCACCAGCGTTCACTTCTGGTTCGACGGGGACGTAATGGTTGAGCCGTTCATAACCCTGCTTGACCGCACGACCCAGTGGATTTTCAATAAGTCGCGGTTGAGTGAAGGGCCGGGCGAAGGACGATACCTGCAATCGGTGATCAGCGCTTCCTACGGGCTTGTGGAACGCTCCCGTCAGGAGATCATCAGCCTGTGCCTCGGCGAATTGCAGCAGGCCTTACCGGAGGCAGCAAAGGCGCGGCTCATCAAGGCCACCGTAGTGAAGGAAACTGCCGCGACATTTTCGCCACAACCCGGCGCGGACCGCTGGCGGCCTTCGCAGCGGACTCCTTTGCCCAATTTATTTCTTGCTGGAGACTGGACAGCAACCGGATGGCCTGCCACCATGGAGGGCGCTGTCCGCAGCGGATATATGGCCGCGGAAGCTATACTTTCCGACTGCGGTGAACCGAAGCGCCTGCTGAAGCCTGATTTGCCTGCGGAGGGTTTGGCACGCCATTGGGTTCGGAACACGGGTCCTGGCCTTCGAATTAAACCAGCAAGTTGAGAGATCAAAAGGAGGCTTTGCGGGAGGCGTTTTCCACAGGTGAGTGCGATCCGGCCGGCTTTTAATTTCGACACTGAAACCGGACAGCTCTTCTACTCATCCAATAGGAGAAGGCACTGGCAAGTGCTCGCAAACTTCCTGCCGCCTATTCTTTCGGTCGAGACGGCAATCGTTTGAGACTATAAGGGAATTTTCTCCACGTAAGGATTGCAAGGTACCGGGGCTAGTTGAGCAACGTGTGTCCGGTTTTCCTGTTGCAGGCTGATATTACGAGTTATCATCAAGACATTCCCAAGGAGGTATCTTTTGGAGCGGAAGTATAGCCAAAGGGGCTACATGGAGTCCGATGCCCCGAAAAAGAAAGAGAAGCGCCCACCGGAACATCGCGCGCGCCAGGAGCAGATCGGGCCGCGGACCCCGCGAATGGTGGGAACGATCACGCGTGCGCGTTGCTCAAACTGCGGCGCCGTCCTGCAGCCTGGGTTTGACCCCAACGGGAGTTGCCCGCGCTGTAGTTTCGAGCTTCATTGCTGCAAGCAGTGCGCGTACTTCGATACGGCGGCGCAGTTTGAGTGCAATACGTCAAAATCCCGCCATTAGAGCTGGCGATCGAATGATTCCGCCTTTAAGCGCGTTCGGCTTGACTTTTCAATAATTTAAAAAAATTCACAACTGAAGGGCCTTGACTCTGTAATCCGGCTCAGGTAGTGTTTTTGGCTTCTCACTTCTCCACTGTGCCCGAAGGCGAATATAAGGCGATCTTCGCCCGGAGCGCAGATGCGAGCGAAACGACCTGCCAGTTGGAAGTCCTCGGTAACGAGACTCTACGACAACATCGATTTTACGATCGAGAAGGCGGAGAGGCTCGCGATCCGGCTACTCGCGTTCGGCTCGCTTTTATATGTGCTCTGGACGATCTTCAGGCACCATCGATGAGTCCCTCTCGGCTTTCGACTCCGGGACTCCGAGCCCAAGGGCCTCCTAGTCTTACCAAACTGTGATACCCTTGTCAGCCATGAAGCAAGTAATGCTATGGGTCCTACGGGTTAGGCCTTTCGACTTCGTTCTTAAGCTCATAGACCTCGGCATCAAAGTTTCGGAACACGTTCTTCTGAAACGCAAGCACAAACGCGAGATCGATTCCCTACAACAAGAGAACCAAGAGTGCTGCGGAACGATAGTCCTCTACCATATGGTCATTCTATTTTTGGTCGCAGTTCTATTGCTCGCTTATCGGGATAGGGAAACGGCCTAAGACCTCGCTTCCTCAAGTCCGCGAATGTGGACTTGTCCCTATCTTGTCCCTAAATCGACTTCGATTCCTCGTATAACCCCTTTGTTCTCGTTCGTCCTCGTTAGTTAGCCTAACTAACGTGAACTACTCAAAACGAAGGACATAGCCTGACGCCGCGCTAATCAAGAAATAGCTCGCCGTCTTTCGTTCCACTGCTCGCCAAACTGGGAGTCGTTTCTTCCTGGGATCGCAGAAGTGAGAGTCCTATTGTCGTCTTTAAGCACGCACTGAGCCCGCGGTGCGGCTTAGTCTTAGATTTTAGTCTGGGGGCTGCCTTGAATTGGGAGTTGAAATGACACGCCGGAGTGCTATTCTGGGTTTCGGCCTTGCGTTTCAGACCTGATCTGCGATTGCATCCCCTTCGATTCCGTCTAGGCGGGTACCCCAATGAAGATCAACAT
>WNGJ01001186.1_pt1 | contig 25201 bp, 13 predicted proteins | sample 5400611 | NCBI WGS metagenome assembly WNGJ01 (sample SAMN13153375, study PRJNA577476) | soil metagenome | isolation source: 40 cm soil or saprolite under Garry oak tree replicate 1 | place: USA:California | collected 2016-06-15
GTTTTTGATAATTGGAACCTTTTTTCTTTTTTCTACTTTATTTTTGATAAAATAAAGTTGGAAAAGTGCTATTTGTAGAAATTGATCTATTTTTATGTTAATAATAAATAAAACCATCTTATTTTATCCTCCCCTCCCCCTAAGGGACCCCCCCTGCTTTGCAGATAAGGGACTAATTTTGGTTGACTTTTCTTCTATCGAAGCTAGGAGAGGCAAGATTAAATAATATAAAGAACACCTTATTGCGAAGCTACCCTTATATCTCTATACTATACTGGCATATAATTCGAGAGAGTGAACACTAGCTGCTTATGCAGAAAAAAAAAAGGGAATAGAAATATTAAACAAAATCTATCTTTCGTATTGCTCCACTCCTTTCCCCTAACTCCCACCCTTGCTTAGGCAAGCTTAGGCAAGGTGGGGAGTAAGGGGAGGGAAGGGACTGTTGTTATTTATAATCTTACTCCTGCCTGCTTTAGGCAGGCAGGAAGCTAGAAGAAGCAATATGTTAAAATATATGGAAAGATTATTTAATAAAATATTTATTAAATTAATAATAAAAATAAAAATATAAAATATATCCTTGCTTCGCAATACTAATTTAAAGTAGGAAGAGTGACCCCACCCTATTAGGTTGCTATGCTAGGGAAGGCAGGTACGGAAATTGGAGGATTCGAACCTCCGGCCGATTATTAACCGGCTTTCGTTTTCTAGACGAATTTAATAAACCACTCTAACAAATTTCCTTTTATTGCAGCTTCAGCAATTGCAAGAAAAATATGCCATTTGCTTAGCAACCCTTGTATATCTAGAATGCCTGCCTGCCTTAAGCAGGCAGAGGTAGGGGGGGGAATTAAAAAAAAGAATTTAATCCTATTAATCTTTTTTAGTCTCCTGCCTTAGCCTGGGGACCCTAAGGGTGATTCCTTCTTTGGTTTGTAGTACTAGTATTATTATTTTCGTTTAAATTAGTTAAAGTTATAGCACCTGAACCTATTTCTAGCACAAATCCAACAGTTAATACAATAAAGAAAATGATTCCAACTGTAAAACCAAAAATAGATATTTGATATAATGAAACAGCTAATGGGAATAGTAAAAGTATTTCAAGATCAAATATTAAAAATAGAAGAGCTACAATCATAAAATGAATTTGGAAAATAGTTCGAGTTTGACCAGGAATAGGAGCGAATCCACATTCATATTGACTAACTTTAGCAAAATCTGGTTTATGTGGAGCTAATAATATATTTAAAGCTAATAATAAAGCAGCTAAAATAGGAACAAAAATAAATATAAATAATAAGTTATTCATTTAAATATAAAATAAAGATAAAGATAGTAATTGTGTACTATTTAAAATTAATGAAGGTTTTATAAAAAAAAATAAAATAGAAAAAGTTAAAATAGAAATTAAATAACTATGAGTATTAGTTAAAATAATTTCATTTTTATCAAATAGAATTACTCCACCCGAAACCGAAGGAGAATAATTTTCAGCTTCTGTTTTCAAATCAGTAGTTTCCAAATCCGAAGGTGTGAAAAGTAATTTTATTATTTGTAAATAATAAGAACAACTTATAACACTAACTATTATAGCTAATACTGAAATGAAATAATAACCATTTTGTAGAGCTGAATATAATACTAACTGTTTAGAAAAGAATCCTATTAAGGGTGGTATTCCTGCCATAGAAAATAAAGATACAGCTAAAGAAAAACATAGTAGAGGGTTACTAAAGAATAATCCTTTAAATTCAGAAATAAAACTAATATCTTTGTTTACTGTATTATTAATAATATAAGTTAAACCTAGTATTACTAAGAAAATATTTAAATTAGTTATAGTATATTGTATTATATAAAATATAAATGAATCTATAGATTGTTCAGTATTAACGGCTAAAGCTAATAAAATAAATCCTATATGAGAAATAGTACTATAAGCTAAAAGTCTTTTTATTCTTATTTGAGCTAATCCTAATAAACTACCTATTATTAAAGATAAAGTTGCAGAAATTAATAATAAAGTTTTTATTATATTATTATTGAATATTATTGAATTATCTAGGTTCTCTTCGAATCCTAAGGACCCAGGCGCTAAAAAATTAATACCTAAATTAGACAAATTAAAGGTATTAAATAAAGATATTAAAGATTGGCTTAAATTAAATAAATATCCACTATTATTAATAATAATAGTTTTTATTCCACCTATTACACCTAATTTTATTTGTAGTTCTAATAATATAATTAATATAGCTATTTTTGGTATAATTGTTAACCAAGTCGTAACTATTGTAGGAGTACCGTCATAAACATCTGGAGACCAATTATGTAAAGGTGCAGCTGCTATTTTAAATAGGAATCCTATAAATATTAAACTTAAACCTAAATTTATACCTTGTATAATATATTGTTGCATTTGCGCGGTATCAATAATAGAATTTATAATATATAAAGATTCTAAATTAGTTGTACCTGTATAAGAATAAATTATACCTGTTCCTAATAATATTATACATGAAGATAACCCACCTAATAAAAAATATTTTAATCCGGCACTTGTTGAAGATTCTGAATCTCTATATAAAGTCGATAATACATATAAACCAAAAGATTGTAATTCTATACTTAAATATATTGATATTAAATCATAACTAGATATTAATAAAGAAGAACCTAAACTACTAAATAATACTACTAAAGAATAATCTGTTGAATATTTATCAGTTAATAATAAAGTTATTTTTTCTCCACCCTTGCTTTGACCCTTTCCCTCCCCCTGCTTTGCAGATAAGGGGACAAGGAGAGGGTGGGAGGTTAAATTTTTTTTGATTTGAGGCCATGCAATTAATATTCCTCCTCCTATCATAAATAAGAAAATTTCTATTAATTGACTAATGGCAGTAACTTGAAATAATCCACTGTATAAACCAATACCTGATCCTATACTCTCTAAATTTAAAGTATTTAAACTCAAAGCACCAGCGAATAGGAATACAATAGATGTAATTCTAGTTATATGAATAGAATAAATATGTGTGTTTAAAACAGGTAGCGCCTTAGCAACTATTAAAATTAAAATTGCAGATGTGATCATCACTAAATTAAATTAAAATTTATTACCTAAAAAAAATATTTATAATATATTGTGGAGTAGCTTCGCAAGAAAAAAAAGATTGTTGAAAGTTTTTTTTTTTTTTTTTATGATTGTTAAATAAATGGTGCGTGTGATCCCCTCTTATAACAGCTAAAGCTACTAAAGCAAGATCCTTATTGAGAAGCTCTTAGGGGAAAGAGGGGTTAGTTTTTATTTTACCACAAACTCCACCTACTAACCAACAATGACTAATTTTTAATAAAATTATATACTTCTATATAATCATCTAGATTATATTTAATTTCAGCACTTATATAAATACTTAATAAAATATTAATAAAAATGTGTTACTATAATAGGGATAATTTGGTATACTTTAATAGGCTATGCGATCTATTAAATTTTTAATGTTCAATTCCTTGTTTCTCTATTATATGAAAATTTAATATTGGTTAATGAATTATTCATATTTTTATAAAGAAATATTCTCCCTCCCCTCCCCTGCAGATAAAGGGACCAAAGGGAGGCTATCCCTTTATCTGCAAAGCAGGGGAGTAATATATTAAGGGTAACTGGAGACAATAGGGCGGGTGGGATTGTCTCTAAATTAATTAATAATAGCAGATAAATCAAGGATAACATTAGAACAAATAAATCCTTATAAAAATACAAATAAAAAATATCCCTTCCCTCCCCACCTTGCCTTAGCTTGCCTAAGCAAGGGTGGGGACAAGGAGAGGGGAACAAAAAAATGTGGATCAATAAAGAGTATCATTTAGATTCGTCAGTATTTATAACAAATCTTTTGGAAAATAAATATGTTAATCTTTTTGGGACGAAATAATATCTAAATTAGATGGTAAACAACATGTTTTATTATTATTTATAATTAAATATATCTGCCTCCCTTACCTTAAGGTAGGGGAACAGGACATTATTCTACTATTGGTGATTTACAAAAGATTAATAAGAAAAGTAAAGATTCAAAAATTAATCTTTTAAAATAAAAAAAAAATAAAGATTATATACAAAGGTAAGCCTGTTTCAATTTGAAAATTTAAAAACAATTCAATTAAATAAGACCATAATATTGTGTCATGATTTTGATAGCTGCCTGCCTACCCTGCCTTAGCAGGGAGGCGCAGGTAACAGAAAAATTAAACAAAAATAATAATTTTTTATTAAATTTTATATATTAATATATACGAGCAAAGAGAATTGAACTCTTACAATATTTAATTATGAGTTCCTAAGACCCACCTGTCTACCTAATTTCAGCATACTCGTAAATTTTATAAAATTCTTTTCCTTTTATTTCTTAGAAAGATTTTAGAAGGGGGAGGTTACAAGTCCAATAAATTTGGATAATTATATTTAAAAAAATTTATTATTATTTATAATTTTACTATTTGTAACCCTTTTTGTCTTATTTTTTAATTTAATTATTATTTTTAATTTTACTAAATTTAAGCTCTATTTTTTCTTAAAAAATATTGTAAAATTAAAAAATAAAATTATGATTGTACAGGTAACATTTTAAATGCATGGAATGGGATAGGACTAGCTAATGTCCATTCTAATGTATTAACTGGTAAATTTTCCATTTTAAATTCTTTATTGGAAATAAAATAAGGTATAACAGCCCAAGGGTTATTATTACTTACTCTTTCATTTGCGAATATATCATAAATAATATATCCAAAGAAAATTGTGGCTATTACAGAAATTATAGAACCTAAACTAGATATTTGATTCCATCCACTGAATGCATCTGGATAATCTGGGATTCTTCTAGGCATCAATTGTGTTAATCTTAGACTAGTTTAAGCTAGCCTAAACTCTTAACCTTACGGTTAAGTTCAGACTATGTCATTCAGTTTATAAATTTTACAAACTGATCAGGCGCTACTGTTGTATTAACAGTACAGGTTTATTGTTGGTATTACTCACCTGTTAGTCGTTGAACGTTATTCACTCTGAGGCGTCAATCTCAATATACCGAGTAAATTTTCGCTGCAAATTGACCAAATATTTAGGTTGTTTTTGCAATTCACCTGATTGTCTAATAAGTTTTTAAGGGACTTATAGAGGCATTATTATATTATTATTAATGTAATTTTTTTCTTGAATAAATTTTACCCTTGAAAGGTAATCCTGATTTGATATATTTAGATAAAGTGTCTTTTCCTATTTTAAATATTTTAGAACATACAACAGTAGGGAAAGATCCAATATAATTCATATCTTCAGAATTATACACATAAACTAGCTTAATTATTTTAGCCAATATTGTAGTAGATTTTTTTACTCCATAATTAGGATTATTTATACCTGCTTTATTTCGTGTTTGCATATGTAAAACTTCAGGTGAAAATTGTTTACCTGACATAGGATTCAAAGAACCTAATCGACTAATAAAAAATTCTGGTTTATGTTTAATTCCTAAAGTTGTACCAGCTATAGGACAATTATTCATAATCATTGTAGAATAGTTTTTAAAAATAAAGTCCAAATAGTACTGTTCTCGTGATAACATATAATCCTTTGTTATATTACCTGTTTTACCTAAATCCTCTAAAATTAATAACATGAAATTGTTATGTGTATAATAAGATAAACTATTATAAATAGGTAAATTTCTTTTTAAAACACTAGGTGAAAAATAAGATAATAATCTTCGAGAACCACTTCAGGCACTTCCTACATATATTTTACCATTAATTAAATTTATTCATTGATAAATTATTGTACGATTTTTATTTTCTATTCCTATTAAATTTCGATCAAGATTTGGCTTATATATTCTAACAGGTTTATTTAAAAACTCTGGTAAAATTTGAGGACCAAAAGGTTTTATAGGTAATAAGGAAAGAGTATAAATGCAAAAAAAGAAACTATTAGCTGCTTCGCTGGCTACATTAATAAATAATAATAAAATTATACCGGCCATTCCTAAAAAGTGTTGAGGGAAGAAAGTTAAATTAACCCCTACGAATAATGTCCAGAAGTGGATTTTACCTAAGAAATCGTTAATATTTCTACCTATTATTTTAGGTGTCCAATAATAGAAACCTGCAAATAAAGCAAATACAGCACCCATAGATGAAACATAATGGAAATGAGCAACTACGTAATAAGTATCATGGAAAGCTATATCTAAAGAAGCGTTTGATAATACAACACCAGTTAACCCACCTATTGTGAATAAAGCTAAGAATCCTAATACAAATAATAAAGGAGTACTATATCTTAAACTTCCACCATATAGTGTAGCTCATAGTTCAGCCTTTTACCATCACAGGTACAGCTAGGCTTATCTTCTCGATATAAATTTGAATTTAATTAAAACAATTATATTTATATCTTATTTAGGGGTTAACCTAAAACCCGTCACCGGTGAAATGGACCATTCCTTGTAATTTCATATATAATATATATTGCATTATATTATATTTAGATAATTATGTGGCGTCTGGCCTCTACGCTTTTACATTGATAGTTTCCCAATCATTGATTTAGTTCGACGATAGTCTCAATATTATTCGTTTTTTAAAATTGAGATTTCCCTCGAGTTTGCCACCTCAGAATTATATTATTTTTTTATATTTAATTTATAATACATAGATGGTAAGAAAAAAGGTAATATTTTAGGTTTTAAATTTTCAATTGATTTAGAAGAAATATAAATAGTAGGCTGATTTCTTTGCATATGTATATTACAAATAAAATCGAATTTATAAATCAAAACACTAATAATAAAAGCACATTCTTTGATAGTAAAAGACTGTGTTTGTAAATAAAGACCTTTACCTGCTTTTGAACCATCACACTGAATCCAATAAGCTAGAAATTCATAATCAATCATTTCATATAAATCTAAAGGTACAATTTTAGTACCTTTTATATAAAATATATTATAAAATTCAGTGAAACAAGGATAGGATCTAGTATTTAAACAAATACCTTTAAATTTTTTTCCTTTTATTGTAGTAGAAGTAATACTAGGATAAGAAGAGCAAAAATGATTAATTCTATTAAAAATAAAAAAAACAAAAATAAAATTAGAAATACTTTGTTTAAAAAAAAATCTAGTATTACCTGATTTATTAATTTGAAGCCAAGCATCTGAAATTAATAATCCGCCTAACATAGATCGTAAATTAGTTGGTATATTAACCATATATCTAACTATAGAAGTAAATTTAGGATAATTCACTGTACTACCTAAATTAGATGACCACACTACTATAGCCTTACAATTTTTATTGGCTGGTAAATAATTTCTATTTGATCTTGGAAACCTTTCTAAAATATTATAAATATTTTTGTTTTTTAATATAATTCTGCTGGTCATACTTCTCTTGCTGAAGGAGAATGACAACCAAGAAAAGATTTTAATTCCAGTAGGAACTGCAATTACCATTGTTGCAGCTGTGAAATAAGCTCTTGTATCCACATCCATACCTACAGAAAACATATGGTGACTCCATACTAAGAAACCTAAAATACCAATAGAGAACATTGCATAAACCATACCAATATAACCAAATATAGGTTTACCTGAGAATGTTGATACAATATGACTAACTATACCAAATCCTGGTATAATTAAAATATAAACTTCTGGGTGACCAAAAAACCAGAATAAATGTTGATATAAAATAGGATCACCTCCTCCAGCAGGGTCATAGAAGCTAGTGTTGAAATTTCTATCTGTTAGTAACATAGTAATTGCACCGGCTAATACTGGTAAAGATAATAATAATAGAATGGCTGTAACAAAAATAGCCCATACAAATAAAGGTAATTTATGTAAAGACATACCATTAGTTCTCATATTTAAAGTAGTACTAATAAAATTAATAGCACCTAATAATGAAGATATACCAGCTAAATGCAAACTAAAGATAGCTAAATCTACAGAACCTCCAGAATGTGATTGAACTCCTGATAATGGAGGATAAACAGTCCATCCTGTACCTGCTCCATTTTCAACTAAAGAGCTCATTAAAAGTAATAATAATGAAGGTGGAAGTAACCAGAAAGAGATATTGTTCAATCTTGGAAATCAATTTATATAAGTAATTTCTTACTTATTTGGACTATGTCTTCATCCAATTTGTTATTTTATCTAATTATCTAGTATAGTTAGCAAATTGGAGCCTAGCGTATTACCTTAAATATAAATATTTTAAGGTCCTAATATATTATTATTAGCAACTAGAAGAAAATATATTAAAGTCTCTGAGGATCCTACTCAATTTTAAATTTAATTCTTTTAAAAATCTTTGGTTTCCTGCATAATCTCCCCAATGTGTATTTAAATTTTTACAAATAAAAAGTCGTAAGTTACAACTGCATAATCATAATTATGATTAATTTAAGAGTATTAAATACCTGTTCTCTTCGTTAAAACAAATGCTTAGAGGAATTCCATGCATATAGCTAGGTAATATTAAATTTTCTTTCGAAAATAGACGGCATTATAAATTTTTTAAATGGTCCCAATTGAAGAATATTCTACTATCATTCATTTGGCCTTTCTGTTCAAAAACTATTTTTCTACCTTCAACAGTCATATGATTTTTATTAATTATTTCATTAAAAACTATTTTCCAACATAAAAAATCTAAATGTTTGCTACTTAATAAAGGATAAATATCTAAATAATCAATTAATAATTTGATAGAATTTTGGTTTTCAACTCTAATAATATAATAAGAATCTTTTAGACCTTCTCTTATTCTAGAATTTAATTTTACATTTAAAGCTAAACAAATTTTGTTTAATATAAAATTATAACTTTCATTAGTTTTAGGATAAATCATCCTTTGTTCTAAAGAAAATTTACAAATTATTTGTTTTAAAGAATTTCTAATATAAAAATGTCCATCAGCGTCTATAAAACCAGATAACCAACTATCGTTTAAAATAGAACTATCATTAAGAGGTAATTTTTTAATATCCATAGAATGTTGTTTATTCATCCAATCAATTAATTTATATAATTGCTCTATTTTAGGAGTTCTAAATTTACCGTTAATAAGTTCAATTATATTACATAAAGTTTTTTTGCTTGAAAATCTTAATTCTATACTATTACCACTTCTTGTGACTATAGAACCTTTACCTAAAATATTTAAAAGCTTTTCAGCTAAAGGTTTATCTTTAATATTAAAGGTTATACCTAGTATTACTCTATTTTGATTTGTAATAGAAATATAACCATCTCCTTCTATTAAACCTGCTAAATAATGAGCTAAATTTTGGCCCGTATATTTATTTAGATTTTTATTGGGAAAATTAGAAACCTGAGATCTGTTTGTTGAATAGGTAAAATTTCTAATCGAAATGAACAATTTATTTAGATAAAATTTTTTTTTGTTTGCCATATCAGGGCTACCGCAATGTATTGGTAAAAAATAATTACCAAAACCTCCTACCAATCCAGGCATAACCATGAAAAAAATCATAATAAAAGCATGAGCAGATATTATAACATTGAATAATTGATGGTCTCCTTGTAATACTTGAACACCTGGAGAGGATAATTCTAATCTAATTAGTACAGAAAAAGCAGTCCCAATCATTCCAGCAAAAACTGAAAATATTAAATATAGGGTACCTATTTCTTTAGCATTAGTTGAATTAATCCAATTCATTAACTATTACTTAATTTAATTATTTACTTAATATATTGCTGCCTGCTTAAAGCAGCAGCTGTCAACCAAAGCAATTTTGGTGTTGACAAAATAATTTTATTTTTCATTTGACAACATTTAATTTTCTCTTCTATAATTAATTAACCTATAATTAAATTTATCCCTTCCCTCTCTTTGTCCCCTTATCTGCAAAGCAGGGGGAGGGAAGGAGAGGGGGAGAAAAAGAATTGTTTTAAAAATTTTGAACCTTTGTTTGCAAATAGCAAGATTCTTTCCCCACCCTTGCTTAGGCAAGCTTAGGCAAGCTTAGGCAAGCTTAGGCAAGCTTAGGCAAGCTTAGGCAAGCTTAGGTAAGGTGGGGAGGGTCAAATATTTGTTTCTTTTCTTATTTTTATTTTTATTTTTATTTTTATTTAATAATTAATAGTTATAATAGAAGTTTAAAGTGTTACAAGAAAAATTATCTTTAAGTAAATATTTCAAAAAAAATATATTTTGTTATTTTTTTTATACAAAGGTAAACCTGTTTTAATTTTAATATTATTTTCCAACCTACCCTTGCTTTAGCTACTGAGTAGCTTCTACCCTTCCCCTGCTTTGCAGACAAAGGGACAGCCTGCTTAAGGAAATCCGAAGGACTGCACTATTGGAGAGGGTAGGAGAGGATTAGCTTTGGAAGCTAGCAATTAATCCATTCCAATTTTGTTTTTAAGCTAGGTAGAAATTTGAAATCTTATTTACCTACTATTTATATATAAGTATTTCTATTTTTGTTTTTGAGTTAGGAAATAAAAGCTATAACTAATTTATTTTTATTTAGTTTATATTTTTTTTATAAATAGGCCTTAAGAGGGTTCGAACCTCTGTAAAAAGTATTAACAGTACCTCGCTTAATCCACTCAGCCATAAGACCAATATTATTGTTTCACCTTTACTAGCTTAATAGAAGGACTGCTTAAAGCAGGCTGTCCCTTTGTCTGCAAAGCAGGGGTAGGGTCGAAGCTACACTAATTAAATTTAAATAAGAAACAATATTTTCACTTTTTTAATATATATTATCAAATTAGAGTCGTATTATAACAATTACAAGATATTAGAGATAAATAAATAATTTTATTGTTTTATATTAACTTATCATTTTTTTAAATTTAATAATATTAACTCATTTTTGATATATTTATCACCTTACCCTAATATATACCTCAACCTTAAGAACAATAAAGGAGCTTGCTTCCAAAGCAAAAGGAAGGTTGCAAGATAGAATAATATAAAATTAAACTAAAAACTAGAAATAAATTGTTATGCAAAATTTTATTTAGAATATTCTTCTTTTATAGATTAAATTTAAATAAAACGAGAGAGACATGACTCGAACATGCAATATCTTACTCCCAAAGTAAGCTCCTTAACCAATTAGGATACTCTCTCTAAAAAAAAGATTTTAATTAACAATAACTATATCTGCTATTGCAGCTTAAAGAGCCAAGCGAACCTAAATATGCCAAAGCACTAATGGGTAGTGATTGTATATTTATATTATTTTTTTATTCTCTGCTAAAGCAGCCCCTTGATTTCGGGGTTAAAAAAATAGGGAGCTAAGCTAACCTAGTCAATCACTCCCTGCTTCAGGCAACACCTGCTGCCTGAAGCAGGGAGGGGAGCCAGGGCAGGGAGAATTTAATTTATATAAAAATATATTTAATTTGGAGAAAGATAGATTCGAACTATCATAACTATATTGCAAATATAACCGATTAACCATTATCAGATTTCCCCTAATTTTTCTAGCTATTTTGAATTTTTTTTAAATTTAAACTTGTTTTACTAATGCTATTCTTTATTAATTTTAATTTTTTTAATTAATAAAAAAAAAGAAGATCAAAATTTTGTAATAACAATAAATTTTATTATATATTATTAACTGAGTTGACCAGATTTGAACTGATATAAACCACTTCCAAAAAATGGTGTTTTTCCAATTAAACTACAACTCATTTTTATTTAAAAAAATTCACTCCTCCTAAGCCCTCTTTGCCTGCTTAAAGCAGCTGTCCCTCCCCCTGCAAAGCAGCTGCTTTGCAGATAAGGGGCTAAGGCAGGGGGGGTGAGAGCTCCCTTTTTTTGAGTGTTTATTATTTGTATAATTGAATATATATTTGACCTTGCCTTCCTTAAGCGGGCAGGGTCTACAAAAGGTTGGAAGCTATAAAAATTTAATTTAATTTTAGTTTCTTCTTTATCGATACCTCTTATAGCGAAACAACCTATATTTTTTGAAAAAAAAATTGAAGAGATGAATTTCTAATAATAGACCTTTAATTTTTAGCTTTAATCCTAACCAGAACCGATATATGGGTGTGAGGTGGTATATAAGCTACACCTTTTTTTTTACATGCCTAAAAACGGAATTGAACCGCTATTTACTTATTACAAGTAAGCCGTTTTACCTATTAAACTATTCAGGCAATTTTTAATTAAAAAATTCAACTATCTCCATCCATTTAATTGTGAATAATAATATATTAGTTTTATTACTATTTCCTATTGTGCTACCATTTATTTTATTATTTATTCCTAATTTTAATAGGGAATAATAAATTTATTTTTTTTGTTAAAATTAACTATTTATTTGTTCAAGAGCAAGCAATCTATTTATAATAATTTAAAAAAAAAAAGAGTGCTCTGCACAACCTCCCTGCCTCTCCTTTCCCATAACTCCCCACCCTTGCTAAGGCAAGCTAAGGCAGGGTGGGGTGTTAGGGGAGTAAGGGGAGAAATTTGGATCACATAAGAGATTTGAACTCTTTACTCAGCATCCACAAAGCTGTGCTTTACCAATTAAACTAATGTGACCTTTGTTTTAATTATACTATTCATATATAAAAATATAAATTAATTTACTAAATATAGTTACTGCCCATCCTGGCTCAAAAACCTTCGCTAGTTGAAGGACCAACCTCCCTAGCAAAGGTAGGGAGGGAGCCAAAGGCAGGGTAACCAAAAATTTTATTTAATTTACATTTAGTTGCAAAGCAGGTATGGAAATAAATAAAATAAATTGCTAATATATAGCAATATTATTATAATAAATATTGAAAACCTGAATCGGAATAAAAGCGAGTCGAACGCTTAAGGGAGCTTTTCCCAGACGATTAGCAATCGTGTTATCTTACCAATGACGATTATTCCTTAATCTTTATTTATTACTAATTTCTATTATCCTCGATTTCATTTTATCTCTTTATAGAATAGAAAGATAAAATAAGGTGAAAAAACATATATTACTCTATTTTTATATAAAAAATATTTTATTTTATTTTATTTTAATATTATTTTTTTATTAGAAAAATTTTATTGTTGTCATTCCTTTGCTGCCTCTTTGATTTGTTTTCTATATTTCTTTAAAAATAAACCTATTATATAAAAATTTTATAACAAAAGCTGATAGAAGGATTCGAACTTTCATTATACCGTCATGAATGGTATGTTTTAACCTTTTAAACTATTTCAGCTAATAATATATATATATTATTTATCTTTGAAAATTTGTCCTTATTTTTTATCTATTAAAAATATTTGCTAGCAACTCCAATTAGGGTGGAGGAGCGTAGCAAATAGCTATTCATTTTGGATTCAAATAGAATAAGGCAGGGAACAAAGCAAACCCTATAAAGCTTAAGGAGGGTCTATTAAAAAAAAAGAAATAGAAAATATAATCCTTCCTTCCAAAATAGCTAGAATCTACCAAGGCAGTTTAGTAATAAGGATTTGCCTAAGATTAGGCAGGGAAGGTCTAGCAACATAATGATCTTATATTGGTCATCTGATGGTCATTCTATTTGGTTTGGTAGAGAGGGACAATAATAATTTATAGTTCTCTTCCGGATTCGAACCAGAATAAACATTTTAGAAGAATGCTATTCTAACCATTGAATTAAGAGAACTTAATTTTATTAAATATATTTTTATATAGGAGGGGGGTTTCTAACTTATATTTTCCAGCAGCACTTTCCAGTACAGCTACCTTGCTATGACTTTTGAGATGTCACTCAGAAGGGTTAATCGATATAAATAAAATTCAACAAGACTGTCGAGATTTATTTGTTTATTTATAAATTATTATAAAAAAAAATAAAAATAAATAAACAATTTGTCTAACCTATAAAAATAAATTAATTTAGTAGCTGCGCAAGCAGAACTTTAAATTAAACTAAATTAAAATAAGAATAACAACACTTTTTAATTTAAAAAACAAGCTTTGCAAGCTTTCAAAAATAAAAAATTTCTTTCTTATTCTCAAAAAAATCTAAATAGTGTATAACTTGTTTTATTTTTTTATTTATTGGCAATTTCCCCCTATCTGAATTCCTCCCCAGCGACAGACAGTTAGTTCATCACGGATTCATACTTCACCGTTGCGTGGCTAATCAACGATTACTCGAAATTCCTTCTTCATGTTGCCGAGTTCCAGACAACAATCCGTTAAAAATTAATAAATTAAACTTTTTTTATTGATTAGCTAAACCTTACTAGCTATCGAGCTAAAGTTTTGCGTCACATTGTAAAAGTTATAATAGCACGTCTATAGCCCAGTTCATGAGGGCCATAACGACTTGTCTTAGCCCCAACTTAATAATTGTTTTATTAAGTAATAGTTAAGTATAAATTAACTACAGGGATTTCGTCCGTTAGTGGAGTTAACCTGACTTTTCACAATACGGACTGACGACAGCCATGCAACACCTGTAAACGAATATCTAATTTTAACTTTTTAAATTTTAAAATAAAATTTGAAGCTATTATTAGATATTACTCAATTTAGATTTTATATAAATAAAATGCTTTAATTGGATATGCAAGAACTGGTAAGATTTTACGCGTATTTTCGTATTAAATAACATGCTTCACTCCGTTTGCTCCGAGACCGACTAATTTTTTTGGTTTCAGTTTTGCAACCGTACTCTCAAGGCGGAATGGTTATCGCGTTAACATCGTCACTTTTTTTAATAAATTAACAACTACCATTCATCGTTGACGGTGAGAGGTAACTGGGTATCTAATCCTATTCCCTGTTCTCACTTTCGTACCTCAGCGTCAATCATTCCTAGATAAAAAGTTTTCACCGTTAGTATTCTACTTAGTATTTTCAGATATCGCCCTTACACATAAGTATTATTTGGTTTATCTCAATTATGATTCTAGCTTTAAGTGTATCTATCTTTTTTTAATAATTACCTTTTTCATTATTAGTTAGCCTTAAATTATAATTTCAGGTCTGAAAAAATTTAGGTTAATTTATTAATTAGCTTTTTTTTTTTAATAGATATTTAAAGCAGCCTACTTACCCTTTACGCCTGTTTAAGACGACTAACGTTCGCGTTTCTGGTGTTACCGAGTCTTCTGGCACCAGTTATTTAGACAACACTTATAGTAAGGTGATATCAATTTTTTCCCTTACATTATCACAATAAGCACTTTTTGTGATTTTGTGATTTCAGTTAGCTAGTTCACTCTTGCGAGCATTGACTAATATTCTTGACTGCAGATTGCTTATGCAATTTGGGGCTTTTCATTCCCAATGTGGCCATTTGTTCTATCAAACTTGGCTATTGATCGTAGGTTTGGTAGGCCTTTACCCCACCAACTACCATTAAACAAAATAAATCGACTCTTATAGTAGAAAATTTCCTTTCTTGTAATTAAGCCTAATTATGCTATATTTTTGTTATATAACTATCCTCTATTTATGAGGACTATAAGGTATCTTATTTATCATTACTCACCTTTACACCTTATTCTATATTTATTTTCTTTTTCTAGAATAACGATTTGCATGTCTTAAAACTACTGAAAAACGTTCAATCAGAACCAAAATTAAATTCTTCTTTAAAATTTAAAAAATTTTTACTCTTTTTTATATTTATTAAAATTAAAAATTTTTTGTATTGTATTTGCTTTTTGCAATTTTTATATATCTTCTTTTATTTTATTTTTATTTTTGTGATTTTATTACAAAAATTTATATTATCTTAACCTTATTAGGAGGAATAATAAGGAAATAAATTCTATTAATTTATAATTTAAATTTTTTTTCTAATAACCTTTCAACTGCCTCCCATTATGAGTAAATTGAAATTTTAATTGAAATTGCTTCCCAGATACAGATATTCCCTCCCCCTGCAAAGCAGCTGCTTTGCAGATAAGGGACTGCCTGCTTTAGGCAGGCAGAAGCTAAAAGCAAGGGAGATAATTTTGGAAGCTAGGGTAGCTACCTAGGAAAAGCAAAATTGGAGAAAAAAAAACTATAATTTCTTCTCCCCTTTAGATAATAAATTTTTAACAGCTGATATTGAAACAATTCTAGTTGATGGAAGACATAGACCTTATTTAATCAGTTTTTATGAAGGTCAGTCAGGAATAGCTAAATCTTTCTTTAGTAGTGTATATAATACAGATAAAATAGTTAAAGATTTTATAAATAAACTATTTATTGAAAAATATAATAATAAGGTTATTTATTTACACAATTTTGCAGGATTTGATGCATACTTTATAATTAAACATTTAGTTAAATTTACAAAAGTGAAACCTTTAATTCATAATGGGGAATTTATTAGTGTTCAAGCTAAATATAAAGGGATAAAAATAATTTTTAGAGATAGCTATAAACACTTACCAGTAGCGTTAGATAAATTAACTATAAATTTTGGGGTTGAGAATAAAACTATTTTTCCTTATTTCTTAAATGATTTAGATTACAATAGTTCTTTTCCTGATTACAAATATTTTGATGCTGAGAAAGTAAGTCTTGAGAAATATAATAAAGCTTTAGAAGAATTTGGTAATAAAGCATGGAATTTTGAGAAAGAATCTATCAAATATTGTGAACAAGATTGTAGATCTTTACACCAAGTTATTAGCAAATACAATGAACTATTCTTTAATAATTTTGGGTTTAATATACATAAATACCCTACTTTACCATCTCTAGCTTTTGCTAATTATAGAACTAACTTTATGAAAGATGAAAATATAGCTAGTATCAGAGGTAAAGTTTCTAAGGAAATTAGAATAAGTTATACACCCCTCCCTCCCTACCTTAAGGTAGGGGGAGGGGGAGCATTAGATATGTTTATACCTAAACCTTTAAAAGATATTAAAATACATGCTTATGATATAAATTCCTTGTATCCTTTTGTAATGCTGACTAATGAATATCCTGTCGGTAACCCCACTTACTTTAGCGGTAATATATTTTTAAGTAAAGATAATCCCTTTGGATTCTTTTATTGTAAAATTAATGCTCCGGATAGCTTGAAACATCCAATCCTACAACTACACCATAAAACTGAGGATGGTATTAGGACAGTAGCACCGATAGGTAATTTTGAAGGAATGTTCTTTTCTGAAGAATTGTATAATGCCCAGAAATTTGGGTATAAATTTGAAGTGCTTTGGGGGTACATTTTTAAATCAGATTTTATATTTAAAGAATATGTTGAGACAATGTACAATCTTAGATTACAGTATCCTAAATCGGATCCTATGAATACAATTTGTAAATTATTATTAAATAGTTTATACGGAAGATTCGGTATGAATGATAATTTAGGAGATATAGCAGTAATAGATAAAGATAAAGAGGATTATTTATTTGACAATACAAATATTAAAGATATTATTGATATAGAATCTCATGTTATTATGAGAAATATAAAAGAATCTTACGAATTAGAAACAGAAACTTCACATTCTAATATTAATATAGCTGTAGCTAGTGCAGTAACTGCATATGCTAGAATTTATATGAGTCAATTCAAAAATAATCCTAACTTACCTAATTTATATTATACAGATACAGATTCAACTTATTTTGATGGACCTTTACCAGATTATTTAGTTTCACAAACTGAATTAGGTAAAATGAAATTGGAAGGTATATTTGATAAAGCAATCTTTTTAGCACCTAAAGTTTATGCTTTAGAAAATAAAAATGAATCAATAATTAAAATCAAAGGTTTAACTAAAGATGCTATTAAAAATAATCATATAACTTTAGATGGTTTAGAACTTCTTATAGATAGAGACTATAAATTAACATTTAACCAGAAAAAATGGTTTAGGTCATTACCGGGAGCCAATATAAATATTTTGGACCAAATTTATACTTTACAAGCTACAATTTCTAAAAGAGAGCTTGTATTTAATGAGAATAATAAACTTATAGGAACTAAACCATTCGCATTTTAATAATTTGTTGTTTTTGTTTAAACCTTCCTTATGATGCACCATCACCCTCCCTCTGCTTTGCAGATAAGGGGAGAGTGTTCCAGTGGATTATCAACTAAACCAAAACAACTTTTTTAATATGGAGAGAAAGGGAGAGTGGTAATGTTTCTTAAAAGGAAGGTTTTAAAATAAAACAAAAATATAAAACAAAAAACAAAAACAACAAAAGATAAAAATTAAAAATTAAAAATTAAAAATTAAAAATTAAAAATTAAAAAACGAAATTTAAAAATATATTTAAGAGGATATAAAATCATAAAACAATATTTGAAAAAATTACATATATAATTAAAAATGAATAACAAAATATAATTTATATCGAACCAACGTCAAACTGCCTTTATTAATTTATAATAAAGCTGATTGATCGCCCCTATATACATCGCGTTGTAAAAAGGTCCCTTTGAAAATAACAAATGACCTAAATAACCGAAAACAAACAAAAAACAAAAACAAAAATGAAAAAAATCTTAAATAAACTGTCAGCTTGTTTTAGTTAAGCTAATCCTGCATATTCTCAAGATAATATCTCTTTAAATATTATCCCTAGTACAATTGATCCAATTGAAAGTCTTCATATAAATACTGTAATTACTATGAGCAACAGGCATTACAGGTCCTATTCAAACCAATTTTCAGACTCAACAGCTGATTTATCTAATATTTTAGGGTCATACCTTACAGATAAGATAAGTGCAGTAGATACAATAAATAGCCTATTCTAATCTCCCTCCTCTTATATTTCTCTTTATATTTTTTATAACCTTGCAAAACCTCATAAAAATTTAAATGACATTCTTAATTTTACTTAGTTTAATCTGTTTATTAAGCTTAATTAACTTCTATTTATTCCTGGATTTATTTTTACTTATGTTATTTCTAATAAATTTAACTTCAATGTTATATCTGGAGGAATATCCTATATATAACAATCTTACATTTTTTATAGTTTCATTAATAAGAAAACTTGTGCCTTATTTACCGATTTTAGATATAATAAATTTCGACAAAGATAAAAATATTTACTATATAGAGTCAAAATCCTTTTTCTGAATTATACTAAAAATGCTTTTTGTTTTAAACACTTCAGCTTTTATTGTAATATTTTTATCTTTAATACCTCTTTTTATATAAGGTAAACCCCTCAAGGACAGGGGAGAAAAAATTGCTATCTTTGCTAGATCTTTAGGATGGAAATTTTTAATTTTTAAGGTTAAATTAATTCTATAAACCAATTTTTGTATTTTTACAGCCTCTCCCTCCCTAGCTTCACTCTCTTTGTCCCCTGCTAAGGCAGGGGAGGGAAGGGAGGGTTTTTAGCTAAAGGGCTATGCTAGCAAAAATTTCAACTAAAATTATTTACATCTTCAAGCTAAAATTATTTGTTAACAACAATTACTTAATTTAATATAAATATTATTAGTAAATATAGGAAATTTTATTTTCTATTACTTCATGCTTCCTAGTGAATTTATCTATATAATAATCAAGGCTAGTTCTACATCTAGAAAGGAGATTTAGATGGAAAGTGTAATAATATTTTACTAGCTAAAGCACTTAATAATTGTTTTATTAAATAATAATGTTAGCTAAAACTAAATATTATTACAAATATATTATATAATTAAAATTATTTTATAATAAATAATTTTTGTAACAAACTAAAGTGTTAATTTTTTTTTTCGATGCTACTTTAATACTGATAAGATTGTATACTTTGTTTAGGAGATAGAAATAGAAGAATTCCTAATCACCCCTCCCCCTGCAAAGCAGCTGCTTTGCAGATAAAGGACTGCAGCTTTAAGCAGGCAGGGATTAATTTAAGGTAAGATTGCATCGCTAGGAGTAGTAAGTAAATATTTCCCGTAAAAATTTTCCACAAAATCAATTCTGTTTTAAAATTATATTTTATAATTACCTAAGTTTTCCTTAATTATTTAATAATTAAAGTGTTAGAATTTTAACCCTCTTTTAATTATCTTATATTTTCATTTTTCAATTAGCTTAGGGGAGAAAAAAATATTATAAAAAAGAATATAACAATTTAAATTAAGACCTAAGGGATTTGAACCCTTATAATATCCATTATGAGCGAACTGCATTAACCATTATGCTAAAGTCTTTATAAATTTTGTTTCCCCCCTACCATCCTTAATCTTAATGGAGGGTAGACTATTCAATTTAATTTTTAATTTTTGTTTTCATATAGTTTTTATTAGAATCGAACTAATACCTGTATTTAGAAAGAGTACTGTTCTACCATTAAACTAAAAAAACCTTTTGTAATATTTAATTTGAATTAAATATTCAATAATCAAATAAGATTTATTATATTTATATTAATTATAAAAATTTAATTTAAAAAAATTTTTCTCCCTTGCCTTGCTTCCAAACTAAAGGAGGCATCCAAAGGGACCTTCCTGCCTTAAGCAGAGAGATATAATTTTGGAAGCAAGGCTGTCCCTTATCTGCAAAGCAGGGGGGGGTCCCTTAGGGGGAGGGAAGAAAAACATCTTAATGGATTTGAACCAATTACCTCTGCTCCGAAGGCAGATACTTTACCAGTTAAGCTAAAGATGCAAAAAGTTAAATTAAATTTTGAGATTTTTACATTTTTATTTTATCCCTACCAAAGCAACCTGCCTTTGGTAGCTAGGGGGATAAGCTATTTATCCGGGTATGCTTTAGGCTAAGATAAGCTTTCTACAAATAGGTTGCTAGCTTCTTGATACACTAAGAAAAGAGGAGGGAAAGGCAGAAGCTCCATATCTACTAAAATTTGCCAGCGTAGAATATTTTATATTAACTTAAAATAGATAAAAAAAAAAAGATAATTTAAAATTTATATTTAATAAATTAGAGTTAAGTAGGAATTGAACCTAAATTTTTAGACTTTGCAGGTCTACTACAGAACCACCTGTAAACTTAACCCTGATAAGCTACCACTCCCAATCTTTGGCTTGCTTCGCTAGAAGGTGATACATATTTAGGTAGATTTACTAACTCCGCAATAAGGAACTCCCAAATCAAAAGCTTGAGGAAAGCAATGATAACAAAGCCCCTGCCTTCCCTCCCCCTAAGGGACCCCCCTGCTTTGCAGATAGGGGAAAGGAGAGGAAGCTTAGGTAGTGTTTGGAAGCAAGAAGGGGGGTAATAATTTAGCTTTATTTTTATTTAAAATAAAAATTAAATTAATTAGGTAATTGAAATAATAAGGCAGAAACAGAAGTGTGTAAAGATTCTAATATAATATTAGGGAAAATACCAAAAATTACAGTAGGTATAAGTAAGCTTATTAATAAATAAAATTCTCTTCTATTAATATCTAATAAAGGAGGTAAATAAGGTGAGTAGTTACCAAAAGAAACTCTATTAAATAAAAAAATAGAATAACAAGCAGATAATACAATACCTGTAGCTCCCAGAGCTGCTATAATAGGGTTAATTTGCCAAATACCTATTAAAGATAATTGTTCACCTAAGAAATTAAGGGTTAAAGGAATACCTGTATTAGCTAAAGTAAAAATAAAGAAAAGAATAGTAAAAACAGGCATATATATAACTAAACCTCTAATATAATTAATAATTCTAGTACCTGTTCTATCATAAATAATACCTCCAACACAAATAAATAGAGCTGGACTAACAAATCCATGAGCAATCGCTAATAAAATAGCTCCTTCTATACCAACTAAATTATTAGAAAACAATCCTAAAACGACGACTGCCATATGTGCCACACTACTATAAGCTATTAATCTTTTAGTATCTTGTTGGATAATAGTAGAGAAACTAGCATAAATTAAAGAAATAATAGCAAAAGTTTGAACTAAAGGACTAAAAAAATTAGTAGCATCAGGTAATAAATTAATTAAAACTCTTAAATACAAGGCAACCAAATTTATCTTGCAAATTGTTATACTCTTTTTGTATTCATCTCACTTTTTATTAATCTTATTTTTTTTATTCCATTTATTTGAAGATGTTTCTTTTCTTTAACTAATTTACCCACACCCTTAGGGTCAAAAATCCTGAAAATCTAAAAATTTGTTTCCTAGAATGGGATATTTAAAAAAGAATGGGATTATTTTAGTGTCAATATCTGCAAATTTTCTAATTGTTAAATTAAAACAATTATTATTTTTATAAAGTTTACCGCAATTAAAATAATTAATTAAACTACACAATAAAAGTTCGTCTCTAGCATGTTGACTAATCATAACTCTTAAATTTACTGAGTTTCCGATTTTATTACTTTTGCTTTTAATAATATCAACTATAAAACAAGCCTCTCCCGAAGAAAAACCTGACACTCAATTAGGATCTGGTATTTTATAGTTAGAAATATTCTCTTTTTTTTTCTGGTTCTAAATTAGAAAAAATAGTTTTTAATTCAGGAGATAATCCTAAATTCATTGAACTCTTAATTGAAACTAATTTTTTAATACCCTCTAAAGTTAATTGCTCTTTTTTTAAAAAAAGAATATAAGCAAGCTTAAATAATTTGTAATCATTTAATTTATTAGTTATTAATGGAAATTTATCAAAATGGTCTATTATTATTTGCAGATCTTTATGTGATCTTACTGAATATTTTAAAGATGTTGAACCATGACTAGTTAATCCTCCGACACCGAAATAATTTTGAATTTGTTCTAATATAATTTTATCTTTTTCATGTAAAGATATTTGAAAAACTAAACTAATAAACCAACCAGTTTTATAATTAGCATTTTTATAAATATAAAGACCAATACAACCTTCAGCATCTGTGAATCCTGTAACAAACCAAGGATTTAACTTATTATTGTTAACATCATTCTTTAAAACAGAATTAATAGATGGAGTATAAATTTGAACTAAGTTTTGACAAAATTTTAGTGAATTAGTACTAAAATTTTTTGTCTGTATAACAAATTGTTTAGAAGGGATTTTGGTTTGATAATTTCTTTCGAAACCCATTAGAGTATACCTTAATTTCATTAATTTTGTATTATTAATGAAACAACTACCGTCTACTCGTTGCTCTTTTACAATATTGTAATTTTTATTTTGGATTGACTTATTGTTAAAATTACATTTTGACTTAGATCCGCGATAGCCCATTTCATTTTCATTCATCTTATGATTTGTTACCATACATGAGTGATTAGTTCATCCACTTACTATTTTTCAACAGTAGTTTGGTATCATAAGCTTTAGGGTGTCCCCGGAATTTGATAGTTTATAGGCACATGTTTGTGACATCCCAAGACACAAAGCACCATAAGTAGCTAATTTTAAAATAGTTGCTGCTAATAAAATAGATCCCGCTAAAGGTGAATCACTATGAGCTTTAGGTAACCAAATAATGAAAGGATATAAAGGAGTTTTTACAGCAAAAGCAACAAAAAAACCTAACCATAATAATTTTTGACTATCTAAGCTAATTTCATATAAAGATATTAGTTGGAAATCAGTATTTCCAATATAACTATAAATAACTAAAATGCTTAATAACATTGGTAAACTACCTGCTAAAGTGTATAAAAAAAATAAAAAAGCAGATCTAAATCTATCTTTACCATGTCCAAATATTACAATAACAATAAATAATATTGGTAAAACACTTTCAAAAAAGATATAAAATAATAATAAATCTAAAGATACAAAAGCACAAATTTGTAATGTTTCTAATACTAAAAATGAGATTAAAAATAATTTTAAATTTTTAGTAATATTTGTATAATTAGATAATAAAGCTATTGGAGTAACAAATGTTGTTAATAAAACAAAATATAAAGATATACCATCAACTCCAAAATTTAAATGGCAAAAGCTTAGTTGGTTAAATTCAGATACAAATTGAAATTGAGTAGCACTACTAGAATCGAATTCGTACCATAAAAATAAAGAAATAAAAAAATTTATTAAAGAAATCGTTAACGCTATTTTTTTCATTTGATTTTTATTTTCTAGCGTATTTGATATAGGAAAAATTATTAAAGAACCTAATAAAGGAATTAATAACAATAAAATTAACATTTTTTAAGCTAAACTGATTTTTTTTATTCTAAACTCTTGAGCTTTTCTAATTTTTATTTAAAAGTAAACAACCCCACACCCTTAGGGTCAAAGCTAGGTACCAATATCCTATTAAATGCCATGTTTAGCATAGAACAAAAGTGTGCTTCTCCAAGCGAAGCTAGGACTGCTTTTTAAATTTAATTTTAATATAGGAAAAGATAAATATTATGAATTTAATTAGAAAACATCTATTTTAAAACAGAAGAAGAATTGAATATATTTAATTATGATATATAGATTTAAATTTAAATTTTTATACTTATATTTTACTAGCACCACTACCCAATTTGGACAGATAAAGGAGCAGCAATTTTATTAAAAAAGTAGGAAATAGAGTAATCGAAACTCTGTCTGTAATGTGTAAAATTACTGCTAAACCACTCAGCTAACCTCCTTTTTATTGTTAATTTTTTTTTAATATTAAATTTGCTTAAGAAGCTGCAGCATTTTATATTTTACCTCATTTACCTAGTTACGAAGCTACCCATATGACCCGCATGATATATGTTGAGAGGGTTGCTTCGCTCCCCTTGCCTTTGGATGGGGGGAGGGGAGCGATGAAATATTTTATATTTTTTTTAGATTCAACCTTCAACCTTAAAATTGTTGGTAGATTTACTAATTAAAAGGTAGGAGCTGCTTTAGCAGAGAAATATTTGTGAAATTGTCTTCCTCCCCCCCCCTGCTTTGCAGATAAGGGACTGCTGCCTAAAGCAGGGAGGAAGCCGTCCCTAGCTAAGGCAGGGGAAGGGGGGTTAAATTTTAATTTTTTATTTTTAAAATAGAGTAATATTATATATTTTTATCTGCCTATCTCCCTAGCTACAAAGCATCTCCCTAGCTAAATAACCTGCCTGCCTAAAGCAGGCAGGGTTGCTTCGCTAGTGGCAGATTTTTTTAAATATAATTTTTAAGAAGAAGCAGAATCTACCCATACTAAGAAATCTGGAGAAGATACAGCTTCTACTACTATAGGCATAAATCCATGCCAAACTCCACAAATTTCAGAGCATTGACCATAAAAAGTACCCGATCTTTCAGCAACAAAAGATACTTGATTTAATCTACCTGGAACAGCATC
>WNGJ01003456.1_pt1 | contig 25199 bp, 16 predicted proteins | sample 5400611 | NCBI WGS metagenome assembly WNGJ01 (sample SAMN13153375, study PRJNA577476) | soil metagenome | isolation source: 40 cm soil or saprolite under Garry oak tree replicate 1 | place: USA:California | collected 2016-06-15
ATGAGGAAAGTTGAGGTGGTTTCATCCCATAGAAACCAGACAGGCGTCGGTTGTGGCGTGCCTTTGGCGTCAACGGTGGTGAGCCAGATTAAGCGTTCATCACGCAGCCGGCGAGCCACCCGTTCACCAAATGGTGTCGGCGGGTCTGGAAGTTGAAACGGCATAGCGTCTTCCCTTTTCTTTCTAAAAATAGATTGTTAGCCAGCGAGAAGACGCTGACCTATAGCAGATTATACTCCAATTGCTTCCATATGATCTATAGTTTAACGGCCAGGTTTGCTCAGGGAAAATGCCAGTTCTTTGTTGACTCAGGAAATTTTATATCGTACTGACCGGATCGATATCTACTTCCCAGCCAGGGGTATCAATTACGCGCAGGAGTGGATGCAGGTCAGGGCCGCGAACAATCATTTGCCAGCGGTACTTGCCGCGTACTCGCTCCATTAATGCTGGGGCCGGGCCTACCACGTCCGTCTCTGTCAGGCCGAGTCGCTCAATACACTCGTCCAGGCGTTCACGCAGGAGTAAGGCCTCGTTCTGGGAGCGACGGCGGTTTTCATGACTGTAGGTAAATTTGACGAACTTACGAAAGGGAGGGTAGCCGTAGCGACGACGCACCTCAATTTCGGCGGCATAGAACTCGTGGTAGTCGTGGCGCGAGGCGGCATCAATACAAAAATGCTGCGGATTGAATGTCTGGATAATGACCCGGCCGGCTTCATCGCCTCTTCCTGCGCGCCCGGCTACCTGGGTAAGAAGCGTAAAAGCGCGCTCGGAGGCTGCGAAGTCGGGCAGGTTGAGCGCGATGTCCGCCGAGATGACACCAACCAGCGTAACTCCTGGTAAATCGAGCCCTTTGGCAATCATCTGTGTGCCAACGAGAATATCGGCCTCGCGGTTGGAGAAACGGTCAAGTAGCCCCTGATGAGCGCGGTGATTGCTCGCTGTATCGCGGTCCCAGCGTAGTAAACGCGCCGACGGGAAAGCATGTTGGATGGTATGCATCACCTTCTCGGTGCCCAATCCAAAGTAGCGTATGCCCGGACTCGTGCACTGAGGGCAGACATAGAGTACCTTACTCTGGCGGTTGCAGTAGTGACATAGAAGAATTCGTTCGGTTGAGTGATAGGTCAAGGGCACGTCACAACGGTCACACATAGCGACAAAACCGCAATCGCGGCAGAGTACACAACTTGCCGCGCCACGTCGATTGAGGAAAAGGATGGCCTGCTGGCCCAGACGCAAAACCTGTTCAAGCTCACTATGCAAAAGGCGGCTGATAATGCTGGTATTGCCGGCATGTAATTCGCTACGCAAGTCAACCACCTCAACGGGAGGCAGTGCCGCCCCGATACGTCCGGGCAACTCTACCAGAGAATACTCGCCTTGTTCAGCGCGGTAAAACGTCTCAGCCGATGGCGTTGCTGTGCCCAGCACAACGGGAATTTGGAGGATGCGTCCCAGGGTAATGGCGGCTTCTCGCGCGTGATAAGTTGGTCTGTGCTCACTCTGCTTATAGGCTGGTTCGTGCTCTTCGTCAAGGATGATTAGCCCCAGGTCCGGCAGCGGTGAAAAGAGTGCCGAGCGAGAACCAATCACCACATCAACCTTGCCTGCGCGAATGCGCCGCCACTCATCATAACGCTCTCCAACGAAAAGGTCACCATGAATGATGGCAACACGTCCGGGAAAGCGACCTGCGAAACGCAATATAGCCTGAGTGGTAAGTACAATTTCTGGCACCAGCACAATACCACGTTTGCCCCGGGCAATGATAGCCGCTAATGCCTGCAGGTACACCTCTGTTTTACCGCTTCCGGTAACGCCATGGAGAAGAATGGGGCAGGTATCAAGGCCTTCCAGAATGTGCTCCAAGGCATTTTTCTGATCGGGAGTAAGCGCCAGTGGTGTGCTAGCTAGAATAGGTAGCCCTAATAACGGGTCGCGTTGTACCTCGACTTCTTCAATAGCAATGATATTCTCACGTACCAGGGCGTGAAGCTGTGATGCAGTCAACTGGCTGGCTTTGCAGAGTTTGCTCGGTATCCAGTATGAACTGCTGCCTCGTTCATTTGTACCATTTTGCAGCAGGTCAATAGCGGCTAATTGTCTCTGGGCCAGGAGACCTGCCTGGTCTTGAGGAGTAAGCGTCAGGGCATCAGGGAGACCAGGAATAGCCCAGGGGTCGGGCAGGCTTTTTTTTGGACGGCGGCGTATATTGTCAGGAGCCATATTGATATGTATATCTTCGGGGAGGCTTTGCTGCAAGCAGGCCTCGGTACGTTGACGCCACGCTTGCAGGGCTTCTCCCTTGGCGACGAGGCGCACAACCCGCTTGATACGTTTTTTAGCTCGGGGAGCAGATAACTGAGCCTCGCGTTCGATAAGGCCGCTTGCCAGGGCTTCCTTTAACACTTCTCTGGCTCGTTTTGGCCCAAGCATCTGCTTGAGTTGTTCAATGTCCAGTTCTCCTTCTGTGAGCAGCAGACCGATGAGAGCCTGGAGGCGTAAAGATACGGCTTCCGGCTGCTGGAGCTCACCTGTCTCTCCTTGTTCGCTCTTGACCAGGTGTAGAACGACCTGCGAACGCTGCATCAAACCAGGGGGAAGCATCATCAGAGCGATATGGGCAAGAGGCGTCACATAGTATTCAGCCATCCACCCTGCCAGCGCCCTCTGGTGCGGCAGGAGGGCTGGTTCAGGATCGAGAATGGCGGAGATTGGACGCAGGCTAGTTATCTGCCCCTCTGCGTACCAGGTCTCATCGTCCAATTGAGAGTCCCAGACAATGCCTTCGACAAGTCGTTCTCCATAGGGAACAGCGACCAATTGACCTGCACATAACCTATCCTGGAGTTCGGTTGGAACCGTATACGTGAGCAATGGTTGCTCGCTGTTCCAACTGCCTGCAGAGGTCAATACGTCGGCAAGCACTTTACCGTCTCCCAAATTCGTGCTCTAAGGCGGACAGGCTAAAATGGACCATCGTCGGGCGACCATGACAACAGCTGTAGGGCGCGTTCGTACGTTCCAATTGTTCAATCATCTCGCGCATCTCGCTGACCGTCAGGAAGTAATTAGCTTTGATCGCGGCTTTACAGGCCACATTCGCCAGGGCATGTTCCTCCCACGTTTCAGTGTGACCGGGATTTTCAGGTGCCGTCAAGTCGGCCAGGAGATCACGCAAAGAACGCGCATTCATCTGCTTGACGAGCACATTCGGCACTGCCCGTATCAAAAGTGTGTTGTTATCGAGTATTTCGAGGATAAAGCCGATTTGCTCTAGTTGCTGCAGGTGGTCTTCTATCGCTTCCAACTCCTTAGGTGCAAGCTCAAGTTGCACAGGGGTCAGGAGCATCTGTGAGATAGGGGTGCGAGCCTTTAAGGCAGCCACCATGCGCTCTAAGAGGATGCGTTCGTGAGCGGCGTGCTGGTCGATCAAATACATACCCTCCGGTCCTTCGGTAACGATATAGCTCTGTGAGAGCTGGCCAATGACTCGTAAAGAGGGAAGGCGGCGAGTTTGTTGGGTCGTATCGAGCACGGATGGAATGGGCGCACGCAGTGCGCCCATTCCATCCGTGCTCGATACTGTATCTTCTTTTTTCTCTATGGGTTCGTCGCTACGTATATGGCTTTGCCACAACCTGGATAGCAAGGGTGGTTTTGTACCGGTTTCTTCTTCGGTCACGGTAAGCCATGGATCTTGAGGGAACGTTGGAGTGAGGGCATCATTATCGGGTGCATCTGTGTCGGGTATGCCGGTATTGGGCGCAATCAATTGGTCCGTGATTGCGGACCCCACATTATCTTCAGATAATGGCGTAGGGGGCCGATTTATCGCGCCCTGATTACCCAAAGCCAACTTATTGTTATTGCCCCAGGTGGGCATCTCTGCTTCTTCCAACAATGCACGGCGCACGGCCCGTAGTACGGCAGCGTAAACGCGCCGTTCTTTGAGGAAACGGATCTCGGTCTTCGCAGGATGGACATTGACATCAAGGAGAGTGGGATCAAGCGAAATATTGACGACTGCGATGGGGTGCCGCCCAGCAAGCAGCAACGAGTGGTAGGCCTCCTCGACGGCAGTAGTGAGCATGCGACTGAGCACCCAGCGCCGGTTGACAAAGAACGAGATGTGCTGGCGAGTATTCTTGTAGCAGGCGGGCAGGCTGGTATAGCCAGTGACCACAGGTCGCTCCGGGTCCTCATCGCGGCCGTCCAGGCTACTGATAGGAACCATTTGCACGGCGACCTGCAAGCCGTAAATTTCGATCAAGACGCTGGATAGTTGCCCGTCGCCTGGCGTGGAGAAAATTTGCCGCCCTTCACTAAAGACGTTGAAGCGGATTTCGGGATAGGCCAGCGCATATTGTTCTAGCATATGGAGACAGTGGCTTACTTCGGTATTGCGGCTCTTGAGAAACTTCAGGCGTGCGGGAACGGCACTAAAGAGGTTCCGCACGGTCAGCGTGGCGCCTTCGGGCGAAGCTGCCGCGCTCACCTCCGAGATTTGCCCGTTGGCGGCATGAACCTGGGCACCCTGTTCTGCTCCACGATGGCGACTGAGCAGGGTAACCTCGGCCACGGCGGCAATGCTTGCCAGAGCCTCGCCACGAAAGCCCAGTGAACGGATATGCTCCAAATCGTCAATCTGCGCTACCTTGCTGGTTGCATGCCGTGCCAATGCCAACTGCAGCTCACCAGCAGGGATGCCAGAGCCATTGTCGATGACACGAATAAGTTGCAGGCCACCATTCATCAGGTCAACGCGAATCTGCCCTGCTCCCGCGTCGATACTATTCTCGATAAGTTCTTTGACAACGGATGCTGGCCGCTCAACGACTTCTCCCGCGGCAATTTTCGCGGCTACGTCGGGTGCAAGTTGGCGTATTGGCATAGGGTTAGTTTCTCCAAATATTAAGAAGGGTACGCGCTCTATAGTAAGAACGAGTGTTCTGAGGAGATTATAACATATGTACTTCACCCAGCCAACGGGCCACCTGTTCTGGCTTTTTGTGCCCTATGGCCACAAAAAAGGTCTCCGGGGAAAATAGTACCTGATTTTTTTTGCCGAATGTCTCTATACTCTCGTTGAAACATGTGGTACACTCATAACAACGTATGTTTTGCGAAGGTGGGAGCCTGAATAGCAGTCGCCAGGATAATTGCAGGTACCCATTTACGAGGAATTCATGGAAGTCATTAAAATTTCTCCCCGTGGCTATTGCTACGGGGTTGTCGATGCATTACAATTGGTACGTCAAACGGCGAAAGACCCGAGTGTACCGCGTCCCATTTACATTATTGGGCAGATTGTGCATAACCGTCATGCAATCGAGGAACTAACGAATCTTGGTGTGATAACACTCGATGGACCAGACCGGGCAAGCATCCTGGAGCAGGTTACGGAGGGCACCGTTATCTTTACAGCGCATGGGGTCTCGCCCCTCGTAAAACGGAGGGCGCGCGAGCGCGGACTGAACTGTATCGATGCCACCTGCCCCGATGTAACCGTCACGCATGATCTCGTACGTGATTTAGTGGCAAACGGCTACTACATCCTCTATGTCGGCAAAAAGGGGCACCCCGAGCCAGAAGGCGTACTCGGTGAAGTGCCCGGGCACATCAGCCTGGTAGAAGATGAGGCCGACGTGGATGCTCTGAGGCTTACAGGGCAACAACGGGCAAAGCTGGCAATCTCGACCCAGACAACGCTTTCGCAGTGGGATACACGGCGCGTTATCGATTATATTAAGACCCTCTATCCGCAGGCCGAGGTGCATATCGATATCTGCGCCGCAACCCAGAGTCGCCAGGAGGCAGTGGTAGCACAGGCTAAGGGGGCTGATTTGACCGTGGTGGTGGGTGATCCGCGCAGCAACAACACCAATCGCCTTGTACAGGTATCAGAGGAACTGGCCGGTGTCCCAGCAGTACGAATCGAGGACCTCTCGCAAATGAAACCTGAATGGTTGAAAGGCAAGAAGCGGGTGGCAGTTACCGCTGGCGCCTCAACTCCTAGCCAATTGACGCGAGAAGTTATTCGTTACCTTGAACAATATCAACCAGAGATGTAGAGAAACCCTTAGGGGTACGCGAAGTTGTGAACAATGAAGACGTTTAGACAGGCATTAATACAGTGTACGACCCAGCAGCTTGAGCAGATTTTTCATTTATGGGGAATGAGTCTGGGAGTATCTCTCGCCAGATGAACGGCAGGTATTGTACCGTATACTCGGACATTCAGCTCGTAGTGGGGCAAGGCGTGATGTAACGCTGAAAAAATCCCAATTATCAGAAACAAGTTTTGAAGCAGTAATAAGCAGCCTCAAGCGGCATCTACTCCTATGGGAAAATACGGTAAAGATGCGCAGCGAGCGAGCGTTTACCAGAAGTAAGGGTGTGACGACACTTGAGGACGTGGCTCTATTGTACCCCTATATGGAGAGCGTCGATGCTTTGTATACAGCCGGGAAGGAATATTTCTCGCAAAAGTCCGACCGCTCAACGATGACGCTCGATAAGATCCTTTCATCTTTTTATCATGGCGAGCTAGATATTATTGCTAAGCACTACAACATAGCAGCCGGGAGTTACTATACGCACGCCGAATTACGGTCAATAATAGAGGATGAATTGGTGCTGCCTAACGGTGCCTTTGAGGTATTACAACGGCTTGATCCGCCCATACGCGACCTTTTCAAGTGGTTGTGCGAGCAGGGTGATAAGGTGAGTATGCAGGCGGTACGCAAACACACTGGCTTTGATGATACAACCCTGTTAACCGCACTGCACCAGCTTGAAGAATATGCGCTGGCTTTTGATACCTTTTCAGAGCAGGAACGCGTGCTTTTCATACCATCAAATACATACCCGAGTTTGAAAAAAGCCGCTGCACAAAATGAACCTGAAGTAGTTCCAACAGGTTTAGTTTCCCTTGCTTCGCCGCCACCTGGGGAACGCATTAGCCATACCCCTTTTGTTTATGACTTTGCGGTAATCATCGGTGCAATGTACCAACAAAATATAGAGCCCACGCAGGCTGGCAAAGTGCCCAAACGACTCGCCGCCAAAATTCACCCCATGCTTCGCGGGCAACCACGCTTCAAGTTTATGGATGAAGAGGATGCCTATATGGAGATGTTGTTCCAGATAGGCCAGGAACTTGGGCTTGTACGCCTCTCACAAGCATCCCTGGAGGGCATTAAGGCGCGTTATGAACCTGGTCTCCAGTTAGAGCAGTGGTCGCAGCTGGATGTGACCGAGCAGACCAGGCGCTTGCTTCAATGCTGGACGCGCAGCTTTGGCTGGCTGGATATACGGGGCGTGAATTTTAGACAGTATGACCCATACTATTGGAATCCAATGGCAGCTCGCGGCTCAATTCTAGAGCAATTACAGAAATGCACGCCTGGACAATGGTATAGTGTAGCATCCCTCCTGCAAACAATCTGGGATAAGGACCCTTTTGAATTACGCCCAGTGCAGTACAACATACGCCCAGCCGACCGTCGTAAGTCGAGTGCGATGCGTGCCAGGTGGAATAGCTGCGAGGGAGAGGTCTATATTGGCCTCATGTCCTCCACACTTTATGAGTTAGGCATCGTAACACTTGGCTATCAAGATCGGGGCCTGGCAGAAACCGACCAGTTTGCCAACCCGGATGCTTTCATGCTCACCGACCTGGGAGCCGCCATCCTATCAGCAGATAGTACTACTCCGGTCAAAACTGCCGTGTCTCCCCTGTCTAATGGTAATCGCTCGCTGGTATTGCAACCCAATTTCGAGTTGCTGCTACTGCGACCTGATATGCCTACTTTATACAGCTTGTTGCCGTTTGCGCAGGTGAACCAGGTAGATATGGTCAGCCGCCTCACGCTAACGCGAGCATCCGTTTTGCGAGGTATGGAGGCAGGTAACGACATTGAGCAGATACTGCGCATCCTGGAAGAACGCAGTCAGAAAGAGATACCACAAAATGTGGCCTATACACTGCGTGACTGGGTAAAGCTGTACAAAGATGTCAGGATCTCACAGGTTCTGCTGCTTGAAGTATCAAGCGAAGCCGTGGCAGATGAACTCTGCTCATCTCCTAAACTGCAAACATTTAACCTGCGCAAACTCACTCCTCGTGTTCTCGTTGTCAGCAGCGATATCAACCTGCAAGAGTTGAGACGTATCCTCGAAAAGGAGGGTATTATTGTCCGTTTCAGTGGAAATGCCGCCAGCCCGCAAAACCGCTACGCGCTCAGTTTTGGCAGGCCTCGATAATCTGCATGGCCTGTCCGCGTGCATCTAGCTGAATAAGTGTCAACACCTGCTGAAAGATAACATGATGTAGAAGGTTGCGGCGAAAGCCTTGTTCATCTTTCTGCTCTTGTGAGCTTTCCATGCTCGTTTGACCATCAGCAAGACGTTGTTCGAGTTTGCGGAGCTTCAATACAAAAAAAGCTAGCCGCAGTAACTCAAAGCGACGTATTTGCTCCGTCGTCTCCAACAGGCCATGTTCTGGAAACATAGAAGCATGTAGTGCATCTGGGCCTGGGATATATTGTGACGTATCTTTACGAATGCTGATGGCCATTGTCTGTTCTCCTATGGTTGATGTGGATGCGACGAGCGATAACATATCAAGTTTGTTTGTCTATACAAAACATTCTACCAGCCTTAAGCTGAGACTCCATGGAGAACAGGTAAGGATATGGTTGAGAAACAAGCGAGCAATGTTAAATTTCTGCAACAGAGCAGTAAGTTGCAGTCACTCGGGGCCAACGAGCGTGTGGCGAATCAGCATCAAGTGGGTCAAAGGGCCGAGACCACCCGGCACAGGGGTAAGAAACGAAGCCACCTCTTTGACACTGTTGAAATCGACATCCCCCACAACCTTCCCTTCAACGGCATTAATACCAGCATCCAGCACTACCGCACCTGGCTTCACCATACCGGCGGTAATGCCGGCCGGTTGCCCCATGCTCACCACGAGAATATCAGCATTCCTGGTTATGCTGGCGAGGTCTTGCGTATACGAGTGGCAGATCGTCACTGTGGCGTCCAGGCGCATCAAGACAAGGGCCGCGGGCTTACCACCTATATTACTGCGTCCAACGACCACGGCATGGCGACCAGCAGCCGGAATACCAGCATCCTGCAAAATCCTGAGGATGACATCAGCAGTAGAGGGAATGAAACTGGGAAAGCCAAGCAGCAAATTCCCTGCATTGCGCGAGCCAAGACCGTCAACATCCTTCTCTGGGAGCAAGACGTCGGTGACAATGCGTTGCCGGATATGTTCAGGTAATGGGAGGAGGAGGATGACACCGTCGGTGTTGGCGTCACCGCTAATGGCAGCCACCTCTGCGCGCAGCTCTTCTTCTTCGATTTCAAATGGATATGCCAGCGTTGCGCAGCTTAGTCCAATTTCCCGGCAGGAACGCACCAATTGTCTACTATAGACCTCTGCAGCAGGATCATGGCCAGCGACCAGTTGCGCCAGTCGTGCCGGTCGATGGTGTTGTTTGCGAAACTTTGCCGCCTCGTCGCGCAGTTCTCGGGTCATGCGCATGACAAGCGGTCTGCTATCAAAGATGGTTGCCGCCATAGAATATTACCTTCCGGGTTTCAATTTTGACTTCCCCATAATACCATATGGGGGGGTGTTTCAAGAGCAGAATATAACTCCGTGAGATACTTGGGGGATGCAAGTGGCAAAGAACAAAGAAATGCGCTACAATGGGCCAAAGATAGACAAGATATCATGAGTTAGAATATGTAGAAGGATTTTCCTCATCTAGCCATTCTGTACCATTTATACGATAAAGAGAGGATTTCAATGGCCGGAGACTGTTCATTTGATATAGTTTCACAGTTTGACGAGCAGGAATTGGTCAACGCTCTTGACCAGACACGGCGAGAAGTGAAGACCCGTTATGACCTGAAAGATACGAAAACTGAGATCGTCTCTAACCAGGATAACATCACCATTCTCACGGATAGCTCGCTCACACTCAAAAATGTACGTGACATACTTGAATCCAAAGCGATTCGTCGCAAACTATCATTAAAGATTTTTAAGCCTGGAAAAGAGGAGAACGCCGCCGGAGGAAAAGTGCGGCAGGTCATTCAGTTGCAGCAAGGGCTCTCACAAGACCTTGCTAAAGAGATGACTAAGTACATCCGTGAAAGCTATCCGAAAGTGCGACCACAAATCCAGGGGGACGCCATTCGGGTTACAGCTAAGAGCCGCGATGAGCTACAGGCGGTGATTGCACTACTCAAGCAAAAAGATTATCCTGTCGCGCTGCAATTCATTAACTACCGTGGATAGGAGATACCTGGCTTCAGAAGGTACTTTAGTACCAAAAAAAGGGACTGGGAAAAGATTTGTAGTAACCTAGTTTTAACTAGAGAGTCCTAGAGGGTCCAGGTGGTGCATTACGTTACACCTCTCTACTATATGACATTCAAGAAAGTGAACCTTTCATGCCTGGGAACAGACAAGCTTTTAGTACGGCAATGAACGCGGCTGACCGTTTCCGTTGGGATAGTCATTGGGCGGAGGCGGCACGAGAATACCAACGGGCGCTAGCGGAGTTCCCAGATGATGCCATGGCACGGAGTGGGTTGGGGTTTTGCTATATGCAAACCAAACAGTGGCAACAGGCACTTAATGAGTATGAGTACACACTCAAGCGTGACCCTAGCAATGTCATAGCTTTGAGCAAAACAGCCGAATTGTATGGCATTCTTAACCGGCGCGATGATGCATATAAAGCCTATCTTCACCTGGCAGATTTGTACTCACAGGCTGGTCAAGGTGCAAGAGCCGAGGCGGCATGGCAAAAGGCTGTTCAGTTGTCTCCTCACGATCCTGAGCCTCATGAACGTCTCGCGGCATACTATTTTGGGAAAAAAGATATCTCCTTTATGATCCAGGAGCGATTGGCAGCCGCTCAGGGGTATCTTCGACGCAACGATCTTATGGCTGCACGTATGCAGTGTGAAGAGGTACTACGTATAGACACTACAAATATACAGGCCCAACAGATGCTTTCAATGATGAGGGCCCAGGGGCAGCAACCATCCGGGCCGCTCCCACCGGGAGCCAGTACGGGTGCAACGTTTACATCGGTCGCGGGTACAATGGCGGGAACGCCATCTGGCCCGTTAGCTTTCACAGGTAGCCCAATGACCGAGAGGATGACATCGGGCAATATAAGCGGAGGTAATACTGGCATCATGGGTAACATGGGTAATTTCGGCGGGGCAGGTAATCCTGGACCATCTCTTACTACGGCGGGCTTAGCTGGCGGGGGCGCGGATCCTGCTTTACATAGACGAGTAACTGCTAGCCAGGTCACAGGAGTGCTGAGGCAGGCGCAAACCTTTCAAGCCCAGGGTCGTTTTAATGATGCTATCGACCTCTGTGAACAGATCCTGGAGAGCGGTTTCGATAGGCCAGATGCACGCTACTTTTTAGGTTGGCTTTACCAGGAACAGCAACGCTGGGAAGAGGCTATTCGCCAATTCCAGATGCTGCTCAACGATCCAGACTATGCCCTCTCTTGCTACTATGCATTAGGGCAGTGCTATCGAGCGCGTGGTGACTTGCGCACTGCAACGATACATTTTGATGAAGCCGTTGATCGCGTGAACCTGGATGCTCTGACTGTTGAAGAATCTGACCAATTGGTACAGCTCTGCCAGGAAGCGGCTGAAGCTCACCGTGCGTTAGGTGAGCTGGAGCAAGCCTCGACGGTCTACAATGCCTTGCTCGGTTTCCTGCGCAGCCGGGGTTGGAAGGATAAGGTGGCTCAGGTTGAGTTTATGCTCCAACAGATGCAGAACGCACCTGCGCCAGTTCGACCTGTAACTCCTCTGCCACAGCAGCAGGTGTTGTCGCCTGAGCAAATGGCGGGAGCAGGGGCGCATCCTGCTATGCAACAGCCTCCGCTGCAAGACGCCAGGGGCAGTGTACCTCCTCCTGCGTCAGCCCAATTGCCTGCATCTCCCCAGGGAGTTGCAAACCAGATAGGAGAACTACCGGATTGGTTAACGGGTATTTTGAGTGATGCGGATAAGACCCAGGTTATTAATAAGCCAGCTGGAACCTCGGCCCAGTCGTCCCCGCAGTCGCAGCTGGTTGATCAGCCTACCACCGAGCAGCGTATTGCTCCTGGACCTCAGGCAGGGGAAGTCGCCGCCGAAACGGCAGTAATCTATCCTGTGCCTCCTATAGCTACATCCACCTCATGGTTGACAGAGGACGCAAAGCCGGGAAATGCGACACGCATTATCCCACCGGATGCGCACGAAGAGGAAAATCAGCTTGACTCACAGCGTGAAGTGTCCACGCCTCTGACCGAGGAGTCTCAACCGAAGATACCTGTAGCATTAGAGCCAATCGATCAGATGGTGCCTCCCGCCCAGTCGCCTGTTGTACCTGCTACGCCGGCGCTTAGAGTAGATCAGCTCAGTCCGGTCTTACAAAACTCGTCCGTAAAAAGCACGAATAAGGGGGCTGAAGAGTTATTGAGTCAGATTGCTGGCTCAGGCAGCAAAGATGAGGCATTAAAACAGGTCGCCGAGGCCGTGCTGGCAAGTACTGCCTCTCTGCCCGAAAACCTTCGGCTGCAGGTCGTGCAGTCGATGCAGGATATTCAGAAGTACATCAACCACGGCCTGCTGACACCTGCCACCGAAGAATGCCTGAGTGTGATCGATATGGCTCCGCAGTACCTGGATGTCCACCAGGTGCTGTGCGAAATCTACGTACGCCAGGGCAAAGTCGAGCAGGCCATCACCAAATACGCCATTCTCGTCGACACCTACATCGTCAATGGCCGTATGGATGATGCCATTGCTACCTACCGGCGTATCCTGCAACTGGAGCCCAACAATCTTACCTACCGGATGCGCCTGATTAACTTGCTCTCTTCACAGGGCCATAAGGAAGACTTGCTGCGTGAGCGTACGCTGGCAGCGGAGTCCTACCTGCGTCTTGGCTATATGGATCGCGCACTGACCGAGCTCGAGCAAGCCTTGCAAGAGAGCCCAACCAGTGTGCCTACACGCTTGAACTATGCCCTGGCTTTACAGAAACTGGGCCGGACTCAGCAGGCCGTGGCGGAGTACCAACGGGTGCTGCAAGTGGATCCACGCAACATCACGGCCCTGGTGCGCTGGCATATTGCCATGATTACGGGTCTGGGTACCGGCCGGGCCACGACGATGGAGGGCTTGACCCGTATTCGCTGGCAACTGCGTGGCGAAGGGCAACGCCAGTATGACATGGTGGCGCGAGAGTATAACCAGGCGGCAGAAAGCTATCCCAATAACGCTGATGTCCACTTTGCCCAGGGCCAGATCCACCAGCAAGCCGGGTATTTTGACAGAGCCATTGATGCCTATACCCTGGCCATGCGCGATAGCGCGGTTGAAGTCGTGGCACGGGTCAGCGCTTCGCAATGTTTGCTGGCACAGGGCAAGCCAGAAGCGGCTATCCAGTTGCTTGAGCAGGCCTTGCAGACAGTACGGCAGACGTCGAAAGGCTCCTCCATTGATCCCAGTCTGTGGGCGGCACGTCCACGCGAAGATGGGGAAGAGCACCAGGCTCCCGAAGTGGAAATCTCTATGCTTTTGGCCAAAGCCTATGGGCGAACTGGCAAACAGGAGCAGATGCAGGCGATTTTGCGCCGGTTGAAGCAGACCACCACGTATCAGGATGAGGTGACCTCTGCCCTGGCGGAGATCTCTGCCCGCCAGGGAGATATCCAGAACGCATTACAAGAATATGCTGACCTGGTACGCCACTACCGCAGCAAGCGGCAAACCGAAAATGCCATGAGCGTCCTGAACGAGATGGTCCGTATGGCCCCAGAAGATCCACGGGCCCACGATGATCTGGCTGACATCTATGTGAACCGGGGTCTCCTGGAAGAAGGTATCGCGGAGTTGCGTCTACTTACCAATATCTACCAGCGCCGTAACCAGTTGGAAGAGGGGGCAAGGGCACTTCAACGCATTGGCAACATCTATGCCGAGATGGGCAATACCGAGGAGGCGCTGATAAACCTGCGCCGGGCCGTCGAACTTGTCCCTGACTCGCTGGAACTGTTACGCGAAATTGTCGGTTTTTGCTTGCAATTGGGGCATACCCAGGAGGCGGCTCAGTACCAGGTGGTGATTGCCCGGCACTATTTCGATACACAGCAGGTCAAGGAAGCGGTAGCTGCCCTACAGCAGTTGATTACCATTGACCGCAATAACTATGAGGCCTATGACTTGCTTGGCCAGACCTATCAATCAGTAGGCGAGTATGAGCAGGCCAGCCGTGTCTACAGAAACCTTGCCAAAGTCAATCCTGAAAATCCCATTGCCCTTGAGAGACTAGCAAATTTGCAGGAGTTGCGGGCAAAGTAGGTTGATCGGCTTGAAAAAGGGGGGGTGCCAGCCATGCGGCTGGCGCCCCCCCTTTTTCAAGCCGATGATAGCAGTATTATATTGTGCTCTTCTTTGTAAAATCACACAGTGCGTCTCTTCTTTTTTGAGGTAAATCTGTCTATAAGACTGTCTGCATAACCACTGATAATGGGCAGTCTGAAGTTGACGCCGCGATAGGCCTGAATCATCAAGAGTACCCAGATAAGGGCAGCAGGAATAAGCAAGATAAGGGTGGCACAGCCGAGAACGGGGCTCAATAAGAATCCCAGCACGGGTATGATGCTCAGGAGTCTGATAACAATGTATACCACCGAGACAATCCCAAAAAAGATGAAAGACTGGGCGGCATGGAAACGCACAAAACGATTCTTTCGCTCTATGACAAAGAATATTAAGCCGCTGAACCAGCCCAGTACATAGCTCAATAATGCCTCAGTCCTGCCATTCAGGCCTGTTGAGGTGGGGTCATGAGCGCCCGTACCCCTCGCAGCGCTACCCGGTGGCTGGTAGGTGCCAGACTGCTGTTGCTGCTGTTGTCCATAGGAGGATTGCTGATAACTCCCCTGCTGTTGCCCATACTGCTGGCTATCGAAGGTATCACTTGGCCGGGGAGGTTGAGTGTAGCCACCGTAGCCACGACCATATTGACTCTGCTGATTGGGATCCTGTCCCATAGTAGTATTTCCTTTGATTAGCGACTGTTAAGTAGTACTACGAAGTAAGCTCTGAAAAGTTGGAGGGTGCAACCAAGGGAAGAGGCTCCTACACACAAAACATACGTATATGTAGGGGCCTCATTTTGCACCCTCTTGCGAGAACCTGTTGTCTACCTGCGCTATATAGGCTACATGCCTGTACCGCCCTGATTTGCGTATTTCTCCGCGTAATCACCAATGACAGGCAACTTGAAGTACTTGCCCTGAAAACCGTTGATCAGCAGAACGATCCAACCTACCAGTCCTACAATGCCCAACAGCCCGTTTACACACAAGGTGAGGAAGGATATGAAAGGAATATTAAGTCCTGTGACGACCTGGAGAACAATACTCAATACGCTCAAGCCCCCAAAGAAGAGGATTGATTGCATCGCGTGGAAGCGCACGAAGCGATTCTGCTTCTCCATGAGGAAGAAAATGATCCCTGTAATCCAACCGAGTATGTAGCTTAAACCTGCTGCAGTTTTGGGGTCCATTTGCATAGTGCTAGGGCCATATTGGCTGGCACCTGCTGCTCCCCCATACGGCTGCTGGTAGCCACCCTGACCGTACTGCTGCTGACCACTTTGCTGGCCTGGCTGTTGGTAACCGCCCTGGGGACCACTATAGGGATCGGTTGGCTGCGGTGGTGGGGGATTATAGCCACTGTATCCACCGTACTGACTTGGCTGATTGGGGTCCTGTCCCTGATTCGGATTCCAGCTCATGATAGTTTTCCTCGTTTCTTCTAAGTATAAGACCACTAAGTGATCTCTTACGCCTTCAGCAAAACGTATGGCGTAAAAGCTCAAGCATGTAAATGCAAGGTTCACAGCCACATCATATACTGTACTACGTAGTATACGCTCAAAGGTTGGCCTTGTGAACCACTTAGTTTGCTATAAAACGGGTATTTTTACCAATTTCCCTGACTGAGGAAGAGAATATTGATAAAAAACCCTCTTACGACCATTACTCCGCCTTGTCCTTCTACTACTTTTAACGTTCTACTCTGCTAGCTATAACTGGGGAAAATATCCAAGCCTATGGTTTGGTGGAATCGTCTGCCCGTATGTGTGGGAAGGAATCGGGTGTAATGTGATTCGCCGGGGGAATGATTAAAGAAGATGGATCATCCTCGCACGGTTCGTTGGCAGGCTCATCGGAGTGTCGTACATGTTGACCAGGTGAGCCCACTATACGCTCATCCTTGTGCAATGGGCGAGATTCAGGAAACACTTTCTCTGGGGGCTCGTTCTGCTTCTCGCTCTCTGCATCAGCAAGAGGCTCATCAAGCAGTGCAGCCTCAATAACCTGGTCCATAGTATCCACAAAAGTAAAATGCATCTGCCGCTGGATTTTAACAGGAATTTCAGCTATATCTTTCTTATTTTCGACCGGGATTAACAGGTTATGGATGTTTGCTTGCTGGGCAGCGAGCACTTTCTCTTTGAGACCACCAATAGCCAGTACGCGCCCACGCAAGGTAATCTCGCCTGTCATAGCGAGATTCTCGCGTATAGGGCGTCCCGTAATCGCTGAAATCAGTGCTGTGGCGATGGTAATCCCCGCTGAGGGACCGTCCTTGGGAATAGCGTTTTCTGGTAAATGAATATGTAAGTCGGTGCTGTCTTGAAAATTTGGATCAATATTTAGTGCGTCAGCGCGCGAGCGAATATAGGAGAGGGCCGCCGCTGCAGATTCACGCATAATATCACCTAATTGGCCGGTGACCATCAACTCGCCCTTGCCCACCATCGTAGCAACTTCCACCGGCAAGAGAATGCCCCCATTCTCTGTGACAGCTAAACCCATGGCTACGCCCACCTGTGTTTTTTGACTCTCGGGAGTGAGGGTATAGCGACGAGCTCCCAGGTATTGTTCCAGACTATGCAACGTCAAGCGCAGGTGCATGTCTGGCTTCTCAATAATGCGTCGTGCTGCCTTGCGGCAAATCATGGCTAATTGTCGCTCTAGATTGCGCACACCCGCTTCTCGAGTGTAATCCATAACAATATGCTGCATAACAGTCTGAGGGATTTTCACCTGCTCAGGTGTCAGACCATGTTCGGTCAACACCTTTGGCAAGAGGTGGCGTGAACCAATGTTGACTTTCTCCTCAAGCATATAGCCAGGCAAGTCAATAATATCCATGCGGTCGGCCAGCACTCGTGGAATGTCATATTTCACATTCCCAGTACAGATGAAAAACACTTCTGAAAGATCGTAAGGAATCTCCAAATAGTGATCTGTAAAGCTACTATTCTGCTCTGGATCAAGTACTTCCAAGAGTGCCGCGCTGGGGTCCCCACGGTACTCCGCGGAAAGTTTGTCAATTTCGTCAAGTAAGAACACCGGATTGCGTACACCCACGGTCTTCATCGACTGGATAATACGCCCGGGCAGAGCGCCAACATACGTACGGCGATGTCCACGAATCTCAGCCTCGTCGTGTACACCACCAAGCGAAATGCGTGCAAACTTTCGTCCCAGTGCGTTGGCTATCGAACGGCCCAACGATGTTTTACCAACGCCAGGAGGGCCAATGAAGCAGAGAATCTGGCCCTGGCTTTCACTTTTAGCATATCCACCACGTCTGGCCAGTTGCTGGCGCAACTGGCGTACCGCCAGGAACTCAATAATGCGCTCCTTGATACCTTCTAAGCCGTAATGATCTTCATCCAGGATACGCCGCGTCTTTTCAATATCAAAGCTATCTTCACTTCGTTCATTCCAGGGCAGGGCCAATACCCAGTCGATATACGAGCGCAGTACCGATATCTCAGCAGATTGAGGAGGCGTGCGCTCCAGCCGGTCGATCTCCTTACGTACCTTCGTCGCAACTTCAGCTGGTAGGGACTTTTCGTTGAGCCTGGCGCGTAACTCATCCATCTCGGTGGATATTTCCATACCCAACTCTTCCTGGATGGCACGCAGTTGCTCACGCAGGTAAAACTCTTTTTGTGTCCGATCTACCTGCGAACGCACACGGCTACGTATAGTTGCTTCCAGTTCAAGAATTTCGATTTCATTGCCCATAATCACGCAGATTTTCTCTAAACGCTCCAATGGATCGAGTGTCTCCAGAAGATCCTGCTGTTGTTGTGGATTAGTGACCAGGTGTGCTGCAAGCATATCCGACAGTCGTGCCGGTGTTTTGATGCCAACGATTGAGTTAATATCTTCTACCGAAAAACGACGATTCAACTGGGCATAACGCTCAAAGAGGTTCGTGGCATGGCGTACCAGGGCATCGGACTGAGGACCACGAGCCTGGGACTCCTGTGGCACATTCATGCGGACGCGAATAAATGGTTCGAGGTCAAGGTATTCTTCAATTTTGACACGACGAATACCGCTTAACAGCACCTGAAGGCTACCATCATGCTGCCGGTGCATCGTTGTGATCTCGACCAGGGCTCCAATCGGGTAGATATCCTTTGGCTGAGGATCATCAATATCTGGATTATGCTGTGATGCAGTAATCAGAGTATGGTCAGGCCGCATCATTGCTTCTTCGATAGCACGTACGGACTTCTCACGCGCAATTGCCAGCGTCATGCGGGTGCGCGGAAATACAACCATGTTTTTTAACGCCACCAGGGGATATACCTCGCCGGTATCCTGAGGTGTTTCCTGGCGTTCTTGTTCACTCATGGTTTTCCGCCTACTTCCTTTCGCGATAGAAATACATATTTCAGGCTACTAAAAATTGATGAGCCTGCACTATGCAGACTCATCTTCAGGATATGCAGTTGATCGATTACTGCGTGTCTCTAATAAAGGTTTATTATGAGCAGTAATCACATCGGCATTGATAATGACTTTTTTCACATCGCCCCGTGATGGGATTTCGTACATCACGTCCAGGAGCACATCCTCGATGATACTGCGCAGTCCCCGGGCTCCGGTGCGCTGCTTCATGGCTCCTTCAGCAGCGGCATCAAGAGCGTCATTGGTGAAGACCAACTCAACGCGATCGAGCTGTAAAAATTTCTGGTATTGCCGGATAATGGCGTTTTTGGGTTCGGTCAAAATACGGATCAAGGCATCTTTATCGAGGCTATCCAGCGAAACAGCAACGGGTAGACGCCCCACAAACTCAGGAATCAAGCCATATTTGAGCAGATCATCAGGAATAAGATGCGTTAAAATTGATTCGTGGGCATCTGAGGCGTCCTTAGACGCTTTGCTTCTAAAGCCCATTGACTTATTAGTGCCTAAACGCTGCTCGACTATCTTGTCTAATCCTTCAAACGCTCCCCCACAGATGAAAAGGATATTGGACGTGTTGATCTGAATGAAGTCCTGGTGAGGATGCTTGCGTCCACCTTGCGGGGGTACATTGGCAATGGTGCCTTCAACAATCTTGAGGAGCGCCTGTTGTACACCTTCGCCGGAAACATCACGGGTGATAGACGGATTATCAGACTTACGGGCAATCTTGTCGATTTCGTCAATATAAACAATGCCACGCTCAGCGCGTGCCACATCAAAATCTGCCGTTTGAATAAGACGTAACAGAATGTTCTCAACATCTTCACCAACGTAGCCAGCTTCCGTGAGGGCGGTCGCGTCGGCAATACAGAAAGGAACATCCAGTATCTTCGCCAGCGTCTGCGCCAACAAGGTTTTGCCACAACCTGTCGGGCCAATCATGAGGATATTGCTCTTCCCAAGCTCAACGTCGTCAATCTGCATGCCCACATTAATACGCTTATAGTGATTGTATACGGCCACCGCCAGTGTCTTTTTGGCTCGTTCCTGCCCGATCACGTACTGGCTCAATTGCTCATAAATCTTCTTTGGTGGTGGAATCTTGCCTGCTTGCAGGCGCGGCCTTGTAACTGTTGCCTGCTCCTCTTCGATAATCTCACGGCAGAGGTCGATACATTCATCACAGATGTAAACGCCACCTGGACCGGCAATGAGTCGCTGTACCTGATCCTGGCTCTTGCCACAAAATGAGCAGCGGTACGTCATTCGCGTATTTTTCGAGTTTGCCACGTCTATTCGTTACCTTTCCCTCACATGTAACTAAAGAGCAACATATGATAGCTATATCTCTATTCTACGACATCAGCAATTGTTTCACCTGCCACGGGTGCAGGATTTACCACAGGCTCTTCAATTTCAACGATTTTAGCTTCCGTATCTGTAGTATTCGTTGTATTTATCAGCACCGGTTCACCTGCTTCCACTGATTCACCAGCTAATACGGCAGCCTCGGCATTGGCTATAGCTGTCTCCTCGTCTTCCTCTACTGTGGTTTCTGCGTCGGGATCAGGATCGGTCGTCAGTTCTAGCAGCCGTTTAATGGCTTTCTCTCGTAGATAGGTTACTACCAGGGCGCGGGTCTGGGCATCTGAACCCAACTCTTGCCCTGCTTGAGCATAAAGCTGCAGAAGTCCATTTAACTCTTCGGGTAAGATCTCTATATGTTCTTTGCCCACAACTGCGTCCAGTACAAGTTCACGCTTTACCTGCTCTTCTGCATCAGGCTGAATATCTTTTAAGTACTCTTCTCGTGTCTTACGTACCATCATCAAGTATTGGTCCAGGGACATGTGCTGTTGTTCCAATAAGTGTGAAAGCTGATGCAGCATCCGTTCGGCTTGTTCCTGGACCAGCAGGGGATGAATAGTAATTTGGGACCGCTCAATCACCGCATTGATGACTTTATCTCGCAGTTCATCGTTAATACGTCGCTTCTTGTTTTCCTCAATCTGGTCACTGATAGCCTTACGCAGGTCTTCCAGAGTCTCATACTGGGAGTTACTGACCTGTTTAGCTAACTCATCATCCAACTCGGGAACTTCTTTGACCTCAATCTTGTAAAGGGTAACCATGTAATGGGCTTCTTTTCCGGCCAAATCGGAATTAGTGTAGTCGGCTGGCAGTATAGTAGTAAATTCCTTGCTCTCTCCTACCTGCATGCCCACAATATGCTCATCCATGCCAGTAAAGAGGCCAGGGCGTTCCTGCGTGAGTTCAAAGGGATTATCTTTCAAGTCCGAGATCGTCTTATCTTCGATAGTAAGCTTTAAATCGACAGTCACACGGTCGCCATAGCCAGCGGGCCGTTCAACTTCGTGCCAGGTAGCCTGGCGATTACGCAAGGACTCTAGCTCCTGTTCCACCTCTTCAGAAGTAACATCGGCATCTTCACGCTCAAAGTGAAGCGAAGAATAGTCACCCAACTCAACAGGAGTGATAACGGGCACTTTAAGGCTGAAATGGTAGGGCTGACCTATCTCGAAGACCGGAGCGTCCAGTTCTGGTTGGGTAAGAGGAACAAGTTCGTGCTCTTTAACAGTGTTGCGATAGGTGTCAGAAATAAGGTCGTCGAGACCTTGCTGGTAAATATATTCTTTGCCAAGCCTGCGCTCTAGCAAAGAGCGCGGAGCCTTGCCTCGACGAAAGCCTTGCACGTCAACTTTTTGTACCAGCTTGCGGTACGCCTTATCCGAGGCTTTTTCCAGTTCGTCCCAGGTCAAATCTACTTCAAGGACGGCTTCACTGGTTGGTAACTTTTCGACCGAGACTTTCACATTTCCTCCAACTGGTGTGCGGACTATCTTACTAATTATATATACAACTCAAAGCTACGTATTGCACATTGGTCGTAGCAACAGAATAAAATAACTAGACCAAGTTGGGAAGCATAGAGAGGCAATCACCACCCATTCCATAGACCACCCCGGACAGAGCCAGCAGTTTTCAGCATCTTCAACGTTTAGTACCCTGCAACAGATCGTGATCTATGCTGTGTGGGTTGTATGCATGTTTACTTGCCCACTATGACGATATGCTGTAGAAACCGGCGTCTGCTCTGGCCTGGTGAATCCAGGGGACGCGATAGCTACACTTACCGCTCTCCGATGCTCAGGCAAACCTGGAGCGGGAGACGGGGATCGAACCCGCGACTTTCTCCTTGGCAAGGAGATGCTCTACCACTGAGCCACTCCCGCATGTTGGCGCAACCCCTTACATAGACAGTGGGCGGTGAGAGACTCGAACTCTCACGGTTCATCACCAACAGATCCTAAGTCTGTCCTGTCTACCAATTTCAGCAACCGCCCATATTTCTTGTTGAAACTTTCATGTATTGCGACCTTCTGGCTACTCAAATCTAACTTAACCATATCTCAACCATACTTCAACCATTTTGCTCTTCACAAGTACCCATATCTCGTCAATAATTACCCTAAAGGCGTGGATTATGCCTTGCGATGAGTCATGAGGTGGGTCGGACTGTTTGGTACCAGATACCAATTTGCTGCTCCGACGGTGTATGTGTATTCAGGTGGTAGTATGTTCTCCTGTTCTACTTCTACGCATATTTAGACTTACTTCTTTGCTCACTCATCTTTTCAATTGCCAGGGATTACTAGCCAGGCAAAAATTTAGGAAGAGAGAGATTTTTTCTATGGAAAGCTTTGGACGTATTAGTCGTCTCATTAGCTCAGCAGTAGTGCTCGTAGTGCTACTGGTTATGACAGTTAGCGTCTTCTACTTGCGTGCCGGTATCACTACCCGCGCAGCCAAACCTACCACGCTCGTTTCGCACACGATCAGGCAGCATCCTCACTACAGACTTGCAGGCAGCATTCCTGCAAGTGGGGGCGCTTTGTTCAGTTGCCAAAGCGTCAGTGCCTCTATTCGTTGTTATGCTCCCCGCCAGATGCGCAAAGCTTATGATATCGAGGCTTTGCTCGACGCTGGATTGAATGGGGCAGGCCGCACGATTGTGATCATTGACGCTTACCAGAGCCCGACCATCTCGCATGATCTCAATGCGTTTGACCGTGTCTTTGGCCTGCGCACCCCTATCTTGAACATTATTTCTCCCGATGGCCTGACTCCGTTTGATCCAAAGAATCCTGTTCAAGTCGGTTGGTCTGGGGAGATCACGCTCGATGTTGAATGGGCACATGCCATTGCTCCCGATGCGACAATCGACCTGGTCCTTGCCAGGTCCAACGCCGATGTGGACATCTTGAGCGCAACAACGTATGCAGTGAATAACAATCTGGGTGACGTCATTTCTCAGAGCTTTGGCGAAGCCGAAGCCTGCGCCAGTCCAAACCTGCTCACGCAGGAGCACCAGCTATTCCAGCAAGCGACGGCACAGGGTATCACGCTTATAGCCTCCTCTGGCGATATGGGAGCAGCCCAGCCAACGTGCGATGGCAGCTCTGTTATGCTCGCCGCCTCGACACCCGCCAGTGATCCACTGGTAACAGCCGTTGGTGGTACCTATCTCAACGCCAGTCCGGTATGGGGTACATATCATGGAGAGGCCGCGTGGAGGGACGGTTTTGGTGCCAGCGGTGGGGGTTTCAGCAGCATTTATGCTCGCCCCTCCTACCAGAAAGGCATGTTTACCAGTTCTCAGCGTGGTTTGCCGGATGTTGCTTACGACGGCGATGTTAACAGCGGTGTGCTGGTTGTCTGGAGTTCATCTGGTGTGGGTCAAAACTTGCTCTTCATTTTTGGTGGAACGAGCGCAGGTTCACCCCAGTGGGCAGGTATCACAGCCATAGCGGACCAGTACTTCGGAACGCGCCTGGGTTCTCTCAACCCGGCCATCTACCATGCTGGCAGGCATAACTACGCTGCTTGCTTCCATGATATCACTGCTGGCTCGAACACGTTCGATGGTATAGGCGGATACAATACACGTCAGGGCTGGGACTCCGTCACAGGCTGGGGCACGCCTATCGCGAACGCCCTGGTACCATTGCTCTAATTGGACAAATAGAATTTGTCCAGCAGAAACGGGAATGCCCGGTCATACTGACCTCACTATTCCCGTTTTTGCCGGGCAAGCCCCACGCGGGAACTTTTTACAGTGGGTAACGTCTTATATCTATACAGAGTGCTTTGTAATGAAACACGAGGAGGATAAGAGATGTTACAAATACTACAACGCTATCATCTAAGGCAAAGCCGCCTGAAAAGGACACTTGCCGTGCTGAGCATAGGGCTGCTAGTGGCTGTTATTAGTGCCGGAATAGCTGCTTGTGCTTCGAGTTCAAGTGGTTCACAGAATCCTACCCCCACAAAGTCCACGCAGGTGCAGAAATGTGGCAGCGTGCGAACTAATCCCCGAGGCATACCTCTGAATGGACCGGCCACAAAGCAGGCCGAAGACTGTTTCTGGCAGGCATATCAAAAGTGCCACGCGGCTTCACTCAGTTTCACAACCACAGGTGTAGACACTGTACTAGTACGTACTTTCACCATTCAGAACAACGGCGAACAATGTTCTGTCAGTGATACAGTACAGCATGCTATAGTTCCAGCGCCGCTTTCGGCGGCCAAAACCTATACCTGTACAGGCGTTGCAGAGCAGGCAGATGGATTACACTTCACAGGCTGTGGCAACGATGGCAATATCATCGTATCGCTGCCGAAAGGCGCATAAATAACAGCAGCCAACCTGACTTTTTAAGGTTGAATGGGCAGTTCCTGGCGCAGGCGGGAACTGCCCATTCAACCTTAAAATATGCGCCCTATTCTTTTAGCACTTGTTGCATATACTTACGTAGTTCAGGGCCAATATCGGAACGCTTGAGGGCATAAGCGATGGAAGTCGTCAACAATCCAAGAGGGGTACCTGTATCATAGCGTATACCAGTGAAGCGAAGACCATAGCAACGACCTGCCTGTGCCTGCATTTCTATAGCATCGGTCACCTGAATCTCCCCACCCTGGCCAGGAGGGGTCTTTTCCAAAACTTCAAAGATATCCGGTGTCAGTATGTATCGCCCTGCTACAGCTAAGTCTGAGGGAGCCTCTTCCAGAGATGGCTTCTCGACGAGATGGGTTACTTTGACGACATCTGGCCCAACGTCTTCAACGGAGACGATACCCAAGGAAGAGATCTGTTCGGGCGGCGATTGAAAGAGCGAGAGAATCGAGCCAGCATATTGTTCATGTATCTCTATCATACGCGGCAGGCAGGGAGTCTCTGGGTCAACCAGGTCATCGCCCAGCATAACGATGAATGGCTCGTTGCCCACAAGTTCTCTGGCACACAAAATGGCGTGGCCCAAT
>WNGJ01001261.1_pt1 | contig 25177 bp, 26 predicted proteins | sample 5400611 | NCBI WGS metagenome assembly WNGJ01 (sample SAMN13153375, study PRJNA577476) | soil metagenome | isolation source: 40 cm soil or saprolite under Garry oak tree replicate 1 | place: USA:California | collected 2016-06-15
CGGCTTTCCGCCCAAGGGGGGCTTCTATCACGCTGTCCATCGCTGGTCGGGGCGGACCGCAATCATATTGACGCTTCCGGTGGCCTACCACTGTGTCTTCATGCTCGGGTTCGGCACCCACAGCCCACGCATCTTGATTCACTCGCTGCTCGGGTCGGCCCTCTACGGCGCTGTCGCGGCCAAGGTGCTGGTCGTGCGGTCGACGAGGTTCGCGCCGTGGGCGATTCCTGTGGCTGGAGGCCTCTTGTTCTCGATCCTTCTGGGGCTCTGGCTGACTTCCGCGCTTTGGTTATTCACCGCTGCTCCCTCTGCCCCATGAGTGGGACGAAACCGGTGCTCCTCGGCGGGATTGACTGTCCCGAGGAAGAGCGCAGGAACACGTCGGGTTCACTCGGATGATTGCGAAGTGTTCCGCCTTCCCGCGGGAGCTACTACACTCGACTCCGCACTGCCGTCGCGTGTCGATTCCGGTACCGCGAACCCCGGCGTGACATAGGGGCCGGATCGGCCTATAGTTCGCTCTACCGTATGCTCGCTCGGACGGTGCCTGCGCGCGGACTCAAACCGTCCAGGAGAACATCATGAACGTCGGTATCTCGCTGAACATGTTGACGAAGGAGGGGCGCTCGGACGCCTCGGTGTTCGCCGAGCACCTGACCCTGGGCGACCTGGCCGAGCCGCTCGGCTTCGACTCTGTCTTCGCGCTGGAGCACCACTTCACTGGCTACGCCATGTCGCCGTCACCCACCCAGTTGCTCAGCTACATCGCGGGGCGGACGAAGCGGATCACGCTCGGCACCGCCGTGATCGTGCTGCCGTGGCACGACCCTGTGCGGGTGGCCGAACAGATCGCGCTCCTCGACATCCTCTCCCACGGCCGCTGTGTGTTCGGCTTCGGCCGTGGTGCGGCCACCGTGGAATATGCGGGCTTCCGCGTGCCGATGGAGGAGGCGCGCCCTCGCTTCGTGGAGGCGGCGCAGATCGTGATCAAGGCGCTCACGCAAGACGTCTTCGAGTGGGACGGCGAGTTCTACAAGATCCCGCCCATGTCGATTCGGCCCCGCCCGGTCTCGCACCCCGAGCGGCGCTTCTACGCGTCGTCGGTAAGCCCGGAGTCGGCGGAGATCATGGCCAAGCTCGGCTTCGGGCTGCTGGTCATCATGCAGAACGAGTGGCCGAAGGCGGCCGAGGACATCCGACGCTATCGCGATATCACGGCCAGCGTCGGGCACACGCCGCGTCCGCCGATCATCTCCACCAACATCTCGGTGGCCGAGACCCGCGAGGAGGCCAACGAGCGCGCCGCGAAGTACCTGGCGCGCAAGTGGGACTCGATCGACGCCCACTACCACTTCTCCGACGGCCATCTGGCCACGGTGAAGGGTTACGAGTTCTACGGCGGTATGGCGAAGACCTATTCCAAGATGAAGGACGAGAGCTTCCGCAAGAAGGCGACGGAGTTCTACGTCAAGATCCAGGTGGTCGGTACGCCCGACGACTGCATCCAGCAGATCGCCGAGCTGCAGAAGCTTACCGGTCTCGACCATCTGGTCGGCGAGTTCGGCTACGGCGGAATGCCGCACGAAGAGGCGCAGCTCAACATGCGCATGTTCGCCGCCCGCGTCATGCCCGTGCTCCAGCGCGACCGGGGATTCGCGGCGCCGACGAACGGCGGCGGGCCATCGGCCGTCGGGGTCGGTGGGCCAACGGGCATCTTCGCACCGGCCTGATTCGCGGTCCACTCCTCTGGTTCAGCTGGCCGGAGGCGGGCCCACCCTGCCGCCGAGGCACTCGCCCAGGAACAGCTCGACCTCACGGTAATGGCGGAGCGCGTTTCGCCAGTTGCCGTAATCGCGGCGGTGGCCCTCGTCGGGGAACACGACGAAGCGCACGTCCTTACCGGCGCGGCGAAGGGCTTCGACCATCTGCTCGGACTCCCGGAGCTTCACCCGCTCGTCGCGGGCGCCGTGGATGATGAGGATCGGCCGCTGCGCGTCCTGCGCCCGGAAGAGGGGCGACTTGGCTTCTAGGCGTGCACGGTCCTCGGGCCGGCTCGGGTCGCCGACGTACTTCAGGAAGAGCGGCACGTACCCGAGCTTCCAGTGCGGCGGCACGTTCTCGAAGAGGGTCGTGAGGTTCGACATGCCGACCACGGAGACGCCGCACGCGAAGACCGTGGGCGTGAACGTCATCCCCACCAGCGCGGAATAGCCGCCGTAGCTGCCGCCGTAGATGGCCACGCGGGCGGGATCGGCGAGACCGCGGGCTACCGCCCAGCGCACGCCGTCGATCAGGTCGTCGTGCATCTTCCCGGCGTACTCGCCTACGGCCAACTCCCTGAACCGGCGGCCGTAGCCGGTCGAGCCGCGGTAGTTGACCTGGAGGACGGCGTAGCCCCGGTTGGCAAGGAGCTGGACGACACGATCGTAGTCCCAGTAGTCGCGTGCCCAGTGACCGCCGTGCACGTGGAGCACCATCGGCCCCGGGGCCCGGAATCCTGGCGGCCGGGTGAGATAGCCATGCAGGCGAACGCCGTCGCGCGTGTCGAAGACGATCGGCTCGGTCGTACCCAGAGCGTCGGCGAACATCATTGAGGCCGATCGTGCGAGCAGAACGGGGTCCCGCCCCCGCTCGACGAGAAAGTATTCCACGCCGCGCTCGGTGAAGACCTCGACGGTGACCCGCTCACCGCCGTCATCGAGACTGTGCAGCCTGAGGCCGGAATGGGGCGGGCGCGGAAGCGTCGCCAGCGCGGCCGCGAGCTGGGGGTCGAGGAAGTGCGCCGTCGGGTAGTCCGGCGTCGCGAAGGCCGCCACGGGAGCGCGCACACGCTCGTCGAGGATGACGCGGTCGACGTCCACGCGCGGGTGTTGGTACGCGAGCGTCTCGGCACCGGTGACGAGGTCGACGCGCACCAGAGAGCGCCGGTCGCGGCCCCGACTGGACAGGAGCCACAATCCGCGACCGTCCGCCGTGAGGCCCAGCATGCTCGCATCGAACTCCTCGAGGTCGAACGTCTGCAGGCGCCGCCAGCCTCCGGCGTCGGCGACCTCGAGGTAGCGCTCCCGCGAGCCGCCGTGGCGCAGCCGGGCTCGGGGGGCGCCGTCCCAGTCGGTCAGCCAGCCCATCACGTCGCCCGGGTTCTCGGCGATCAGCGTCGCTTCCCGCGCGACGAGGTTCACGCGCCACAGGTCGAACACCGTCCGGTCGCGGCGATTGGACATGATGACGACGTGCCCCGGGTCGGTTCGCGGAACCCGGTGAACCCACGAGGTGGCGCCGTCCCAGGGTGTCAGATCAATCGGCCGCTCCCAGGGAGCGTCGATGGAAGCGAGGTAGACGTGATAGCGCTCGTCGCCGTCGCTATCTTGCAGATAGAAGATGCGCCGGCTGTCGGCCGCCCACTCGAAGCCGAAGACCGAGCGCGGCGAGTGGGTATCGATGATGCCCACCTGCCCGTCGCCGACGGGACGGAAGAAGATGGTTGCGCGGCGTGCGTGCGAGGCTATCCACCCGAGGCGCTGGCCGTCCGGTGAGACTTTGTAGCCCCAGGTCGACTCGCGGTTGGCGAAAAACCGCGAGAGCGGCACCGGCTCGGGGGTCTCGCCGGGCATCGACGCCGCGAGCGGGACGGTGAGCGGCGGGGTATCGGACAGCATGCCGCTGCACGCGACCAGGGCAAGCGCCGCGAAGAAGCCGGCCAGCCGGATTGTGAAGCGGCCGCGCGCGCCATGCGTGTGCTTCATGTCCATGCCCTCACGTCGTCGAACGTCTTGTCCAGGTCCGGCGGCTCTTCAGTCACGATCAGAACCCTCCTCCCCCAGCCCACAAGGATCAGTTGGGCGGACTACATGCCTCAGAACGACGGGCCGTCGCGAATTCCGCTGGCCACAAATTGCCTGGGCGCGGCGTGCTCAAGGATCGTCTTGGGCCCAACCGGAACATCCGGGAAGAAGTCCGTGCCCGTCAGCTGCTGCGACGGTGGCGTTGACGTTGACGGTGAGGGTCTTCACTTTCCCATCGCCCTGTTCCCTCTCCGAGCGTGATCAAGCGAATCACCGCAGCCGACCGATTTAACGTGCGCTTGCGGGCCGAGAGTAGCGCCCCGTTCCACGAGGGTCAAGGATGGGTGACCGAGCACCTTAGGGTGATCCTGGCAGGAAGCCGGGGGAAGCCAGCTTGCTAGAAGCCGCTTGACATGGACGCTCTTTAGGCAGATCGTTCGCGCGCATCCGACGACCCGCGTGAGCGCTCGAACTTATCTGGTCGGTTGATTTTATGAGCTAGAGAGCTTGGCAGCCTCAAGGAAGGAATAGCCGATGCGGTATGTCATCTGGATGGTCGTCCTTACGGTTATCGCTGTGCTCCTTTTCGCCGCCAAGAGAAACTTGCCGGAGATCCGCGACTACCGGCAATCCAAGCTCCTTTATCTGGGCAGTTTCCTAAAGCCGGCAGGGGGTTTGATCCTAGCACTCATGGCTCTTAGCACTTTTTTCGCCTCCGTCCACCAAGTGCCGGCCGGCCATATAGGCGTCGTCTATGAATTTGGCGGCATCAAAGGCCAGATCGGCGAGGGACTCCAGTTTGTGGCGCCTTGGCGCGATGTCCTGCTTGCCAACATCCAGGTGCAGCGTCGCGTGTTCGATAAGCTCAACGCCTTCAGTGAAGAAAGCCAGGATGTCTTTGTCAGAGCAAGTCTAAATGTTCGCGTTTCTCCTCAAACGATCCAACAGCTCTATCGGACCGTCGGCCCCAACTTTTTCAATGTCCTCGTTGAATCGAGAGTCATTCAGAATTTCAAAGATGAGACCGTCAAATACAAGAGCGTCGAGATTGCACCCAACCGCGAAAACATCAGAAAAGCCGTCCGAGAAAGACTGGAGAAAGAGCTCTCCCCCTTTTCGATAGAGGTGGTCGATTTGCTTCTGGACAATATCGACTTCAACCCGGAGTTCAAGAAAGCCATCGAAGATAAACAGATAGCCACGCAGCGCGCCCTGGAAGAACAACAAAAGATTGAGGGAGAAAAGCACAAAGCTCAGCAGGCCATCGAAAGAGCCAAAGGAGAAGGCAGCGCTATTCTATTCCGCGCCGAGAAGGAGGCCGAGGCGAACAGAAAATTGGCTGCTTCTTTGACTCCGGACCTGGTGCGGTACGCCATGGTCCAGAAGCTGAGCGACAAGATCCAGGTCATGATGCTGCCTTCAGGCCAGAACTTCATCTTAGACTCGGATATCTTACGAGGGACTCCAAGAGAAAGGAGATAGAACAGGTCGAGGACTAAGAGTCCTGTGCTCGTGCGATGAATCTGTGCTCGCGCCGAGTTCCGGATACCCTAGAAATCCCCGAGGATGCCGATCTGGACTTGCTGCACGCGGTGGCTGAACGTCACCGGTCGATGCGGTCTGTCTCGTTCCCTGGGGGTGGCTTTGGTTTGAATCGCACGACGGTGTAGCCCAGCGTCGACACTGTGCCTTTTCGGATGCGCCGCTCTTGGCGCTCACGCTCATCTACCGAGCGGTCGGGCTGGCGACGCTCCAGAATCACCCGCACACCTGGCACACCGGCGAACCTCCGCAAGAGGTACTCATAGAGATCGGTGTCGTTCGGGCGCACCACGATGAGCATCTCGGCATCCGGAAATGACCGCGAGGGCAGGGCTTCGAGCGCCTGTTCCTTGTGACGCGGGCAGATTCCGTGCGTCGTCGCTGGGTTGTCATAGGGTTCGCGCTCACCCAAGTAGCTCGGCTTGCCTTCCCGCTCGCACGACGCGCAGACGACCTTCATCCTGATCAGACGACGCTGCCACGACCGTGCCACCCATGATTCCGGATAAGAATGATGGAGCCGGACGCTGATTACCGCTGGACCTGCGCGCTCCCATCAGCCGAACGCTCGGACCCGCGAGCCACGAGGTCTGCTAGACTCCCCGCCGGTCGTCCTCAACCCGACGCAGCTCCGACGGGCATGGAGCCACTCGCCGACGAGCGCGATCGGCACGGGATGAGAGCGCACGCCGTGGCACGCGACACCGCGGGCGGCGTGGGAGGCAAGGAGAAATGGGTCGCCGTGAAGAGACGCTCAGGTGAGAACGGAAGCCCGGCGACCACTTGCCCGCAAATCGCCGAAGGACGAAGGCTATCGGCCGGCCCGTCGCCGAGATCCTGGAGCAAAAGAGTGCGATCCTCACCGCGACAACAATCTCTGCCGGCATGTCTCAAGGTTCAGGGAAAAGACATCGCGTGCGAATTGCCTCAGGCTCTCCGACACGTCCGCCTGGACGAACTCTTGCCGTTGCCATAGCCGCGTCCAAGCAGTCGGAAATTGATGCCGCTGATTCACCATCCCCGCGAGTTCGTCGTACGCCAGAAACTTCACGGTTTGAACGCCCGCCATAAGGAGTCGTGCCATGCACATCGGGCACGGCTCGAGCGAGGACACGAGCGTGTACCCCCGCATGTTGTCCACCTCTGGATGCCGCTCCTCGAAGGCATTCATTGCTACCATTTCGGCATGGAGGTCGCTTCGAAAGTGCGGAAAGAAGACTGAGTTTCGGCCTTGCTCAAGAATGTTCCCTTTCGGGTCGACGAGCACGGCGCCCACGCCATAGTTACCCGCCCGCGCAGCAGCTAGGGCCTCCCGACACGCGACGATTCCAAGATGCTGGTCTCTGTGATGCGTGCGCTCGGTTGACGCGTGGGTAAATTTGGCTTCCAAGTCCGGTAGCGTCATTGCGGTCCCTCCACTAACTTGGGTTGGCAGCCCGTCCGTCAGTAAATGCGCGACGCATCCAGTTCGAAAGCTAGGGCAGGGTCCGGCCCACGTCAACAGGTGTCAGCGGAAGCTCGGGGAAGCAGGTTCATCTGGTAAAGAACAATAGACCAGATTCATACCTCGCCCAATCGACTCGAAGCTCCCTAGCAAGCAGTCGTTCGATCCGCGGAGCTGCCTCGTGTCGCTGGGCGGTCATGCGATGGGGTGCATTCAAGTTGGGCTCCCTCGAAGTTAGCCTTGACTACTCTAATATATTAGGTGTACCTAATTCGTGCGGCACCGCGCACCCCATCGCGCGAGCGCCTCAAGAGAAGGAAGCGACCATGCTGCGTCAGAGGGTGTTCGTCGGGGCTCTTATCCTCTCCGTCGTCGCCTGGGGTACCCCCGCCCGGTCGGCGGACCCGCCCGAGATCGCGCTCACCATCGAGAACCACCGCTTCACCCCGGAGGCGATCACGGTGACGGCGGGCACGTCATTCGTCCTCGTCATCACCAACAAGGACGCGACGGCCGAGGAGTTCGAGAGCCACGATCTCCGCATCGAGAAAGTGATCCCGGCGGGCAAGGCCCTCCGCCTCCGGATGCCCGCGCTCAAGAAGGGCACGTACAACTTCCTCGGCGATTTCAACCAAAGCACCGCCAAGGGCAGGATCATCGCGGAGTAACGCGCATGGGAGCCACATTTGTCGTCACACTTGGCGAGGCCTTCGAGGCTTCGCTGATCGCGCTCGCGGGTCTCCTCGTCATCGGGCCTGGGCTCGGTCAGCATCGGCGCGCGTTAGCCTTGGCAAGAAAACGTTCCCCGGAGCAGCCATGAGCTTCGACCCGGATTCCCGACCTCCGCGATCGTCTTCGCCTGCCTCTCACCGTCGGACGGTATCCATCCGGAGCGCGGAGCTCTTCCGTAACGCTCAAGAAGTGATCATCATCCACCGGGAGCAGGAATACCGGCTCCGGATCACCAGGGCCGACAAGCTCATCCTGACGAAGTAGACCTCCCCTGCCAGCCAGTCGCACGCCGCTCGCGGCGGCGCCGCCAGCCGTTGACGCCGGAACCCGGTCCGGCCGAAGGGGTTGCCGTGCATCGAGCGGCCGGGCGCCCATGCCTGTATCGGGCGACCCCGGCGTCAGCGAGGATCACGATGAGGCTGATCTGGGCTGGGCTAACCGTGCTGTCGCTCCTGGGCGCGTCGGGCGCTGTAGTAGCGGAGGACTACGAAGAGGCGAACCTCGAGTTCTTCTACCCGATCGTCACCCGGCGACCCGTCATCGAGCGAGAACTCGAGTTCAAGCTGGAGCAAAGCAAGAACCGCGAGGGACGCAAGACCGAGCTTTCGGCGGCCGTCGAATGGCCGGTGCTTCCCCGCTGGCAAATCGAACTCGAGGTGCCCTTGGTCATCAACTTTCCGAGCGACGATGCGACGACCGGGGGGCCCGGCGACCTCGAGATCGAGAACAAATTCCTCGTGTACCGCTCGGTGGAGAATCGGATCCTTGTCTCCACCGGCGTCACCACCACCCTCCCGAGCGGTTCCGAGCAGAAGGGTCTCGGCGGCGAACTCGCGCTGGAACCATTCGCCACCGCCGCCATCGCCCTCGGCCCCTTCGATCTCATCGGCGAGGTGTCCTACAAATGGACATTCAAGCCCGAGCACGCTCAGGAGTTCGACACCGGGCTTGCAGCCGCCTGGCCGGTGTCCCGATGGTTCACCCCGTTCGTCGAGTTCCGCACGACCACGCCCACCGTCGCCGAGGACCACCGGACCCAGGTCACCCTCGTGCCCGGCCTGAACGTGAAACCCTTCCCGCGGTCGACTCTCGCCGTGGGTGTCCAGCTGCCCGTCACGAACGCCCGAGAGTTCGACTATCAGGTGCGGGTGCTGTTCATCAAAGAGTTCTGAGGGAGCGCTCGCGGAGATCCGCCACGACTTCCGCCGGATCATCTACGCGGCCAATGCCGACGCGGCCCGCGCTGCCTTCGCGACCTTCGAGCGCGCGTGGGCCAAGTGCTGCCGCGCGCATGACCGCGGTCGTCGCCGATGGGTGGCGAAGATCGCTGCGCGAACCACTTGGACTGTTCGCTTTCCAGAAGGTTTGACCAACTGGGGCACGTCTGGTCGAAACTCCTCGGAACAAGTGGATAGATTTGTCGGGTTTTAGTAGCGAAGTCGCCGTTGCGCGTACGCTGGCCGGGTGCCGACCGAGGCTAGGCAGGAGCGGGCCTCTGGTGGTCACGGCGTGGCCTGGCGCGTGTAGAGTCGGGCCACGACGTCTTCGATGTCGGGCTCGAGCACCGAGATGTCACGTAGTGCCGCCGCTTCCGCGAGCCGACTCACCAGATCTCCCGCCGCCGTGGCGCTGTCCAGCGCGTACGTGATCCGCCGCCCGTTGGCCTGCGTCGACTCCACCGTCACCCCTGGCAGCGCCAGCGGAGCCGCCAGCGGCTCGTCGAGATCGACGACCAGCCGGCGGCGGGAGCCATACCGGGCGTGCAGCTCATCCAGTGAGCCATCGTGCACGATGCGACCCTGATCGATCACGACTAGACGCTTGCACAGCCGCTCGATGTCGGCCAGGTCGTGCGTCGTCAGCACGATCGTCGTATCGCCGGCGGCGCCCAGCGCGGCGAGGAACGCGCGCACGGCCTGCTTGCTCACCAAGTCGAGCCCGATCGTCGGCTCGTCGAGGAACAGCACCTCGGGCCCGTGCAGGAGTGCCGCCGTGAGCTCGCCCCGCATCCGCTGGCCCAGCGAGAGCTGCCGGACTGGGACGTCGAGGAAGGCGTCGAGATCGAGTAGCCGCCGGCAGTGGGCTAGCCGGCCAGCGTGCTCAGTGACCGGCACCGCGTAGACGTGGCGCAGCAGCGCGAACGAGTCCCGCAGTGGCAGGTCCCACCAGAGCTGCGAGCGCTGGCCGAAGACGACGCCGATCCGCCGCGCCAGCCGCGTGCGCTGCGGCACCGGCTCGAGGCCGCAGACCCTCACCTGCCCCGCGGACGGGTAGAGGACGCCCGTGAGCATCTTCAGGGTCGTCGACTTGCCTGCGCCGTTCGGGCCGATGTAGCCCACCATCTCGCCGCGCTCTACGGTGAGCGCGATGCCGTCGACGGCGGCGACCACCCGCGTGTGGCGGCGCAGCCATCCCGATTTCACGCGGACGGTAAACTCCTTGCGGAGCCCGCGTGCCTCGATGACGGTCACGAGCCGGTGCTCCGATAGTGCCGAACGCCCGTCTGCCACACGAGTCCGGCGGCGACGGCCGCCATGATCGCTATGGCCGGCGCAGCATAGCCGAGGAACGCCGGCGCGCCGAGCGGGTCGGGGCGGTCGACCAGCGCCAGCGTCGGATAATACGCGACGAACGCGAACCCAACGGCGTAGGCGAACAGCCGGCGGAACAGCGCGCCGTAGATCGTGATCGGATACTGCGTGAAGTTGAGTCCGCCGTAGGTCAGGCCGTTAGCAATCTCGCCGGACTCGATCCACCAGAACGCTACCGTGGCCGTGGCGACGAAGACAGCTCCGAAGATCATGGCGCCGGCGATGGGCGTCACCATCAGCAGCGCCAGCCGCGCTGGCGTGAGCTCCACCGGCGCGTTGGCCGCGGCGAGAACCAGCATGACGACACCGAACGCTACCCGCCCGACCCGGCGCGTCGCCACGTCCATCGCTACCAGCTGGGCAAGCGAACTCAGCGGGCGGACGAGCAGCGCGTCGAAGAGTCCGCTGCGCACGTACTGGCGCAGGCGCTCCACGTTGCCCACCACCAGGTCGGCCGTCGCGAAGGCGCAGCTGGCCAGCGCCGTCATCAGGAAGACCTCGGCGAAACCGAAGCCGCCCAACGTCGGGGTCACCCGAAACAACACCACAACGCTCACGATGTCGAGGAAACCGAACAGCACGCTGCCCGCCACGTCGATGGCGAGCGAGGCGCGGTACTGCGCCTGGCTCCGCACCTGTGCCCCCAACAGATGGCGGTAAGCCATCAGCGTGGAATTAGCCACCCTGGATCACCAGCTTGCGCTCGCCGCGCCTCTGCACCCAGTGGCACAGGGCCAGGAGCGCGACGACCCAGCCGGCCTGCACGCCGAGCAGCCCGAGCTGCACCGTGGGCGAGCCGCGCTCGACGAGGATGTCGAGAGGAATCTGGATGACCGACGGGAACGGGGTAGCGACGATCAGCCCAATCGCCATCGCGTCCGGAAAGAACCAGACGGGGAAGTACAGGCCGCCGAATATCCCCGAGGTCAGCGTCCAAGCGGTTTGCGGGCCTCGGACGTCGAGCAGCCAGTACGCCGCGGCGTTCACGAGATAGCGGCAGGAGAAGCAGACAATCGTGGCCAGGAGCATCGAGCACGAGAACAGCACGTAGGTGACCGGTCGCCTCGGTGCATAAAGGTGGAATGCGAGCGCGCCCACGGCCACCGGCACCACGAAGCGCGTGAGGACGGCGTAGCCGGCCCGGCCGAGATCGGCAGCGAGCAACTGCCAGACCGGGTCGATCGGGCGGAGAAGATCGGTGATCACGTCGCCGGTACGGATGCGCTCGGCGAATTCGGGCAGCGCCCACAGGAGGACTACGCCGATCAACCCTTGCCCGGCCCAGACGAAGGTGGCCAGCTGCGGCTCGTCATAGCCGGCCACAGTGCGGGTGCCCGCCTCGATGACGGCCAGCATCACGGCGAAGCGGAGGAATCCGAACACCGAGTTGGTGACGACGGCCGCCACCATCGCCTGGCGATAGGTCGCGTACCGCTGGAACCCCGCCGCCGCCAGCGCCAGGTACGCACGATAAGAAGGAGCGTGCGATCCAGTTGCATGTGGTGCCAGGCTGTCGTCTCCTCGCACAACCGCGACAGCATATACCGGGCGCGGCGCGGGACGGGATTGAACCGCCGACACCAGGATTCAGATCGACCCCAACCACGCGGCCGGCTGTCCCGACGCGTTCGGCGGCGAGCCGAGCCACGAAACCGATACGGCAGGCGAGGTCAAGGACACGTTCGCCTGCCTGCAGCGCAGCCACCTCGATGAGACCGTGGACCCACGGGTCCGTGCGCAGACTCACGTAGCGTTCGTAGAACTCGGCGGCCTTTCCACTGAGCTGCCACCGCTCCTGCTGACTCATCAAAGCTCCTCGCTCCGCCCGTATGCTTACCGTCCTATGGCTCGGCTGCCTGGCCCCCGAACGAGGGCCCAGTTCAACAAGATCCGGGCCAGATTCGGCATCGAACGACTGAGGTTCGCGTGGAAGTCGGCTGCTGCTGCGTGATCGGCGCCATCCGTGATTGCTCGCACCTCCAAGAACTGGAGCCTGCTGAAGCTCGCCGCTCGTGCGGCACCCGCGCCTTCCAGGCGACGCATAGCGCCCCGGTCGCCGCGCGAAGCTCAAGAGCGCGCGCGGGGTCGATGATGTCCTCATCGCCGCTCGCGATTAAGCCAACTGCGGTAGGAAGGCCAAGAAGAAGATAGCGACTTTAGGGTTGAGGGTGTTGGACAGCACACCGTCGCGATACACGCGCCAGCTGCCGACAGGGCTAAGATCCGGTGCGGCCAACGTTCCGACCTTCTTGCGAAATGCCTGGACGCCGAGACAGATGAGATACCCCGCACCGGCCGTCTTCACGGCGACGAATCCCCATGCCGACGCCGCCAGAATTGCGGACAGGCCGAACGCCGCAAGGAACGTATGGATGAGGAGCCCGGTACCGATGCCGAGCGCCGACATCACCCCTGCGCGGCGACCCCGGGCGATGCTCCGAGCGAGGATGTACATCGTGTCGGGACCAGGGGTGAGCCAGAGCAGAAAGCTGGCCGCCAGGAACGCCCAGAGATCACGGGTTCCGGCCATGGATGCCTCCTCTCTAACCAGTGACACTCATTTCTATCAGACCGGCCCGATATAGGACAACGGACGTCGCCAACAGGTAGTGTCTCAGTTTGACCGTCAGGCCCCGATAGTCCCTCGCCATCGCCTTCAAGCGTGTGAACAATGCCGACCGGACCTCTCACACTTCTCGCTGCCTCGTGAAGGTGAATACCTCGAGTGTTCTCCGAGCCTACCGTACAACTCAGTGAGCGCCTCCCGATCGTTGAGACGCAGAGGGCGGATCCAGACCTCCGTTCCGTCCGCGAGACTCATGCGGTGAGAAACGCAGATGAAGCCGGCATCCGTCTGTGCACGAAGGTCTTCGACGCGGGAATCAGGGACGGGGCCGAGCCGCGGCACCACCTGATCGCGCGGCGTCACATCTGGCATGGGAGCCGCCTAGCCGGACCGGAGCATCGGGCGGAAGGCCTCGAGCGCCAGCGCGCGCTCCTCCCGCGTGTGGTTCGGGCCGAGGAGCAGCACCGGGAAGTCGGCACCGGCCTCGTGCCAGCGCCGAAGTCTCCGTCGCGCCTCGGGCGGGGTGCCGTAGACGATCAGTTGCTCGAGTAATTCTTCCGCCTCGTCCGGGAGGACGCCCGCGAATTTCGGAGCGTTGGCCGCGAGCACCGCGTTCACCGCCTTGCCATATCCTTGCCGCGTGAGCGAGTCGCGGTAGACCGTGCCCATCGTCGTCACGTAGAAGGAGACGAACCACGCTGCGCCCTCACGCGCCTTCGCCGCGGTGTCGGCCACCACGGTCGGCACCGTAGGATGAATCTCCGGGAGGCGATCCGGATGGCCACCCCGCGTCGCGCCCTCGCGGAGCCGTTCGACGCCGGTTACAAGGTGCGACCACGGATAGAGGAAGGGCGCCCATGCGTCAGCCAGCTCGCCCGCGAGCCGCGTCATCGCATCGCCAAGCGCGGCGACGTGGATCGGAAGCGCGGGCGCCGATGGCACATTCAGCTTGAGCGCGCGAGCCTTTGTCGTCACCGCGAGAGGGATGCGCTCGCCGCGGAGCAGCGCACGGATCTGGGTGACCGTCCGGCGCAGGCGCGGCACCGGCGGTTCAAACGGCGTGTCGTGCAGGCCTTCCGCGAGCTGCGGGGTGCTGGCCCCGAGGCCGAGCACGAAGCGTCCGCCCGACATCGCGTGGAGCGTCGTCGCGGCCATCGCCATGGTCGCCGCGCTGCGGTTCCAGATGCCGAGGATGCCGGTCCCAAGCGTGATCCGGGTCGTGCGCGTCGCCGCCTCGGCAAGCAGCACGGTTATGTCGTAGGCCCACGTCTCGGGCAGGAAGAAGCCGTCGTAGCCGAGACGATCGCCTTCGGTGGCGAGACTGACGATCGCCTCGCGCCGTGTTTCCAGCGGCATAACGGATAGACCGATTCGTGGGCGCATGCAATCTCCTCCTGCTCGAAGCGGACCCTGTCAGCCCGGGCCACGGCCTAGAGACGCCCGACGTAGTCCTCGGCCATTTGGCGAACGCGCGCGCATCTATGTCGACCGGGTATACGATTCAGGGGTCAAAAGGGGTGGAACGACCTAGCGCCTCTGGCTTGTGCTGCCAGGAGGCCCGTTAGGTGAAGCAGGGAGAAGGAGGCTGAAGGAATTGGCCGGCCGCTAGAGGAACCCCGCTTTTCCATCGACTGTCCTACTACGAAGCCGAGTGCCCCTATCAGTTGCTTCGTTTCGACTTCAGACCTCGTTGGTCAACATCTGCTCAAGGCTCTGCCGCTTGCGCAGCAGACGCAGTGCGCCGTCGGGCTCGAGCATCACTTCGGGCGCCTGCGGGTACGAGTTGTAATTGATAGCCGACATCGCCGCGCAGTACGCGCCAGCGCCGCCTACGATCACCAAATCGCCGATCTGGGGCCGCGGTACCCAGCGCGGGCCGAGCGCCTCGGGGTCGCCAGACGCCGGCGTAAGAATGTCGCCCGATTCACAGCACGGCCCCACGAACACTACCTCTGCCGGCTCGCGGTTCTCGGCCACGACGACATCGACGGGGTGCTGTGCGCCATAGAGGGACGGCCGCATGACCTCGGTCATGCCGGTGTCGAGCTTGCCGAAGAGGTAGCCGTCCGTGCCCGTGTCCACGACATCCACGCAGGTCGCGACGATGGCGCCGGCCCGCGCGACGAGGTACGTGCCGGGCTCGATCTCGAGTCGCAGTGCGCGGCCGTCCCGTGCGCGAAACGCCTCGAGCTCGCCGCGCACGTGGGCGCCCACTTCACCCATGTCTGCTGTCGGCTCCTCGGGCATGCGGCCCACTTTGAATCCGCCGCCTAGGTTGACGGTCTCCACGTCGGGCAGCTGCGCGACGAGATCGAGCGTCATCCGCGTCGCCCGCTTCCAGACCTCGGGATCGGTGCCCGAGCCAATGTGGGTATGTAGCGTGCGGATCGTGAGCCCGTGGCGGGTAGCCAGGGCTTTCACGTCGTCGATGTAGTCGTGCCAGATCCCAAAGCTGGCTGCGGGACCCCCCGTGTTCGTGCGCTTTGTGGAGCCGCTGCCGAGCCCCGGATTCATCCGGACCGCGATGGCGCAGCCCGGAGCCACGCGCCCGAGCGCCTCCAGTTGGTGGAGCGAGCAGGCATTCAGCAGGACGCCCCGCGCGACCTGTTCCGCGAGCCGGCGCGACGGCATTTGCGAGGTGAGCAGGATCTGCTCGGGCACGAATCCGGCGGCAAGCGCTCGCTCGACCTCCCAGTCACTGGAGGCGTCGATGTGCAGTCCGAGGGCGCGGAACACGCCGAGGATGCCCCGGCTCGGATTGGCCTTCATCGCGTAGCGCAGCGTGAAGCCGTACGGTCCGCCGAAGCCGAGCGCACGTCGCGCCGCCGCCTCAAGCGTGGCGCGGTCGTACACATAACACGGCGTGCCGAACCGCTCGCGTACCTCCGCGGCCTTCGCCGAGGTGAGGAACACCGTCCCGCCCTCGGCCAATGACGAGGTCATACAACCCTCCTCTCGAATCGGATGCGTCCCTGTGAGCGCAGCAACATCGGAACATACCCCATCCGGAGGCCTCGTGTTCGGCGTACGCGCTGTGCTCCAGAACCCGCGATGCCGGAGCTGATGGCCTAGTTCATTCGAACCCACCCGTCCGTGCGGGTGGAAGATATTGGCACCTTGCGCCGGCAGTACCGAGCGCTCTGGCATTGCCGGGCGCTTCCTCGACGACGACCGGGAGTGACTCGAGGCCCCGCAGGGTAAAAGTAGGGCGACGGATCGGGCGGCCGGCGAGCTCGAGGCGAGAGAAGCGGGCCAGGAGGGCGGACAGCGCCACCTGGCCCTCGAGACGGGCCAGCGACGCGCCAAGGCAATGGTGGATGCCGCCGCCGAACGCCACGTGGCGGCGGGCGTCACGGATGACATTCAAGCGGTTGGGCTCCGCAAAGACCGACGGGTCGCGGTTCGCTGCGCCCAGGACCAGCAGGATCTCGTCGCCCGCCCTGACGCGATAGCCCGCGAGGTCGAGATCCTCGGTGGCAACCCGCTGGGTCATCTGGACCGGACTGTCGAAGCGCAACAGTTCGTCGACGGCGCCGGCGACGAGGTCAGGCGAGCGCCGGAGAAGGTCCAGTTGGTCGGGAGCACGGAGGAGGGCCAGGACTGCGTTGCCGATGAGGTTCACAGTCGTTTCGTGCCCGGCCACGAGCAGGAGCAAGGCGAGGTCGACAACTTCCTTCGGCAAGATGCGATCGCCGTCGGCCTCTACCGCAAGCAGGGCGGAGAGAAGGTCGTCGCCGGGGGTCGTGCGCCTGAACGACAGAAGATCGCCGAGATACTCCACCAGGTCTCGCTCGGCGTCGGCGATAGTGGCATCCAACTCGGCCGAGCGAAGCACCGAGGGGTCGAGCGACCGAGCCAGGGCCCGTGACCAGCCAGTGAAGGTCCTCTCGTCAGCCTCCGGCACGCCGAGGAGCGAGCAGATGGTCCGGACAGGAAGCGGATACGCGAGCGAGCGGATCAAGTCCACCTCTTCTCCGGACGTTCCGGCGGCTGCGATCTCGTCGAGGAGCTTCGCGGTGATCGCCGCGGCCGTCGGCCGAAGGTCTGCCATCCGTTTCGGGGTGAACACTTGCGCCACCAGGCTGCGCAACCTCGTGTGGTCGGGCGGGTCCATGAACAGCAGGCTGGTCGCCAACCGCCCAGGCTCCGAGCGGCCGACCTCAGTGGTGGCCCGCCGCTCGTCCGAGGAGAGCTTGGGATGGCGGAGCATGGCGGTGACGTCGACGTGGCCGAAAGAGAACCACATCGTGTCGGCCACCCGCAGGAGCCGATCCTGGCTGCGGTACGTTTCGTAGTGAGGGTACGGGTCCTCCCGGAACGTCGTGGACATGGCATCGACGAAGAACCGGTCGGCCAAGCTCATCTGCATCATGGTCACCTTCCACGGAGCCTCAGGCGATTGGATACACTAATGTATCGAGTCCATACATTGATGTATCCTGAGGCCTGTGTCAAGAGTGCGCACCCGGCCGACCCGTGACGCGACGCGTGAGCGGCTCTTCGAGGCCGCCGCCCGGGTCTTCAACGAGCGGGGTATCGGCGCGGCCAGTATCGAAGCGATTGCCGTCGCCGCCGGCTTCACGCGCGGCGCCGTCTACTCGAACTTCGCGAGCAAGGACGAGCTAATCATCGCCATGCTCGCGGACCACGTCGAGCGATCGGTGCGCCACCACCTCGACCTGCTGGCCCGCCACCGGGATCCCGCCGACTTCGTCACCGCCCTGCGAGCCTCGGACCGCAACCGCCAGGACCCGCTCGGCCGGGCCCCCCTGCTCCACATAGAGCTGATCCTCTACGTTGCCCGAGCCGAGAAGCGCCGCCCCGAGCTGGCCAAGCGCCTGCGCGCCCGCCGGTCGCTGATCACCGAGATCATCACCGCCACCAATCGGGCTGCTGGACGTGGCCAAACCGTCGATCCGGCCTGGTCGGGCGCGATGCTCCTTGCGCTGGAGGACGGCTTCCGCCTCCATCGGCTCATCGATCCAGACACGACGCCGGCGGACAGCTTCGTCCGCGCTGTGACAGAGCTACAGCGGTTAATCGGCCTGGGCAGGCCCTCGCGCCGGAGCAAGGACGACGAAGTGGTTAGTGGTCAGAGACGCTAACCCCAAGAGGCCTGGAATAGACAAGCGCGTCGCGGAGGTAAACTCACGCTAGCTACATGAGCCAGGCCAACCTCGTCACGGTCGACTACTACCGGTGGCTCTACGACTACAGCTACTGGGCCCGGGATCGGGTTTTGGCTCAAGTGGCCAAGCTCGATCAGGACGCATACATCGCTCCTCGCGCGCTGGACTATGGAAGCATTCGAGGAACGCTCGTCCACTGGCTGGCCAGGGAGGCTGTCTGGCTGGATCGGTGGCAGGCCAAAGCCGATTGCCAGATTGGTGAAATCGATCTGCCGACGTTCTCCACATTAATGGAGCGTTGGACCCGCGAGGAGGCCCGAATGCGGGCGTTTCTCGACGATCTCACCGACCCTCAGCTTTTGCTAACAATCAGCTACGAGTCGGCTCTCACGAAGAACAGATATGCCATTCCCCTGTGGCAGATGATGTCTCACGTCGTGAACCACGGCACGCAGCACCGTAGCGAGGTGGCGCTAGCCCTTACCCAACTCGGACTCTCGCCCGGTGATCTGGACCTGATCGTCTACCTGAATCCACTTCCCATCTAGCGCACACCGTGAGCTACCGCCCCAAACGAATGGCTTGACCCTCGGACAGTGCGGCGGTCGTCGCCGATTCAAGGAATCGGATGTACGCCGCTGAACCGATTCGCGCTGTTGCGACCGTCGTCATCGGAGTGGTGAGGTCTTCACCGGAGCCGATATCGCCGCCGTATGTGGAGTGACGGTGGGACGGAGCGGCAGAAGCCCTACGCTCTACGCTCTCACCAAGCACTCACGATGAACGGTCAGAGGCTAGACGGGGCAACGCGAGTACTTACCCTTACATCACCCGAGATTCAGCCGTCCGTAGATGAAGAAGTTCGCCGTGGCCTTCACCTCGCCCGTAAGGCCAAGGGAGCCCAAGCGACGGATCAGCGTTGACGGCTCGTAGAAGATCTTCACGATCCGGAATGTCCGACCGTCGTTGAGCCGCCGCTCGACGACGCCGCTCATCTCGATCGTCTGGTCCGGGGCCGTCGACTCCGGCGTCGCCCGGCTGTCCACGAAGAACACCGTGCCCTTGGGGCGCAATGCCGTCTTCACCAGATTCCAGAAAGGCTCGAACTGCTCAGGCGGGACGTGCGAGAGCCAGAACCCGAAGAAGACGAAATCGTAGCGTGCCGTCGGCACCCACCGGAAGAGGTCGGCTTGGACGTACTCGACCCGCGAGCTTCGCAGCCTGGCCCGGTTCAGGGCGATCACCTCCGGAGAGGCGTCAACCGCGAGGAGGCTTGCGGCTTTCGGCTCCAAGTGGCGTGTCCAAAGTCCGGTTCCGCAGGCTAGCTCGAGAATGTCGCCCGCGGGATGTGCGTCGATGAGAGCGGCTTCCACCGCCGCCACCTCGTCGAACCACAGGCGACGGTGCTCGTCACCACGATCGTAACGCCCCCGGCGGAGGAACCACTCGTCGTACTCCGCCGCGCGAGCGCGGTAGTACGTGAGCTGTTCCAGAACAATCGCCCGATCCTCAGTGCTCATGCCGTGGGCCCAATGCGAATCCGTCAAGCGGGCCAGCGCAGCCGCTCCCTTGGGTAATGGAATTAAATGTCACAGTTTGGCTGACTCCGACCTTCCAGCACTGCGCGGAAGAGTTGGCCATATCGGGGGTGGGCAAGCGACAGAACCAATGCCTGATCAAGGCTCAACCAGCGGAGCTCCGAATGCTCTGCATTCAGTAGCCGCGGCTCGCCGGTCCACGCTGTAACAGCGAAGATATGGTAGTTGGCCTCACCATTCTCAGCCGGCTGCGGCTCCTCGAGGGTGGCGATTTCCTCAAAGGCCAACGCTTTGACCCCTAACTCTTCCTCAAGCTCACGGAGAAGCGCGTCCGTTGGCGTTTCCTTCCCCGCACAGTGGCCGCCGACAACGTCCCACACACCGGGATAGAAGGCGCGATCCGCGGAGCGCTTGGCCAGAAGGATCTCATTGCTCCGAACGAGGAGGCCGCCTGCACAGATCCTCATATCATCGCGTTCCACGCCTCCCCCATTTCCAGCCGACCTATCCAGCCACAAGCCGAGCGCGCGTGGAGGGCGCGGTCATATGTGGACGAGGGGAGAGAGTATAGAAGCAATACCCTGGACAGAGTTCACGTGGACGGCCCGCATGCCAACAGCCCTCGCACTCTCGACATTCTCGTTGGTGTCATCGAAGAAGAGAATCCGACTCAGTGGTGCGCCGATCGCCGTCGCGACTTTCGCGAAGGCCTCAGGCTCTGGCTTTCTGACGCCCATGTCCGAAGACACAAAGACGCGCCGAAAGTTCTTCAGCGTCTCGGCGAAGAGATTCGACCATACGTTCACATGTGTCGGGTTCGAGTTCGTGAATGCGTAGAGAGGAACCTGATCCTTGAGAGAGCGTAGCAGCTGAGGCATTCCCAGGATCTCCCCGACGTAAATCGCCGTCCAGCCATCGATGAATTGGGCATCGGACAGGTTGACCCGGAGGGACGACCGCAGGGACGCGAAGTATTCACTGGCCCCAATCTCCCCACGCTCGTGACGTGCGTAGAATGCATCGAAGGAGAACCGCGCTCGGATCGCGTCCGGTTCCTCACCAGCGTGGTAGGCCCAACGGGTGAACATTCTGTCCCAGTCGATGCTGAGTACGACCCCACCGAGGTCGAACAGGAGAGCGTCGAATGCTCGATTCGGTCGCCGTGTGAGTGCAATCATGACTCACTGAGTCGCAAGCGCAGCCCCACCTCGCATACTTCCTCGAACCGAGCCGTCGATAGACAGGGTATCCCATGTCTGTCGCATGAAGTACTGCGAGACCTGGTATCCCTGCCTCCGAGCTTCCAAAAGCGGTGCCCTCACACCGCTCTCGGCAGATCCTTGCGGCTACCCGGGCTGACCACTCTCATTTCTACTCACGCGTCTTCTCGGACCGTCTAGGAACTCAGAGACAGCTCCTCATACGCTGTAAATCGGATGGCATCCGGGTCGCCACTCAGAATCGGGGTCAGCAGTTCCTCCTCCCAGATCCTCCACTTCTCCGGATACTCCTCGTGCGGCCGAGGGCGATCGAGCGGGCCCCATAGTTGCTCCCACGCTTCACGGCTTTCATAGACCCATACAGCCGCGTAAGCGTCATTCCTCGCGCCCTTCACGCCCCTCACGAAATGGTGGGCCGTGAGACCTGGCAATTCGAACAGGCCGCGAGCCTCGGCAGCCCGGATCGCCTGCTCGAATCGCTCTGCACCGCTGCCCGGTCTCAGATCATATTCGTGAATACTGATCATCCGCGCCATTCATCCTCCCGAGCTGCTTTTGACCAGGGAGAACATCGTCTGCCCGCAGCCCGCCACGGTGCAGCGCTCGAACCCGTCGCGCTCATTCTCACCGCGCCATGGTTGCTTGTAGGGTCCCCTGCGCGATCGGGTCGAGTGTCCATGTGACGAGTGGTTCGACGTTCTCGGCGTTCGCTGCAGCATGATGAGATTGTCGCTGAGTAGTGAAGTCTTGATCCTTGATTGCTATCTTTGTCGGCCAACGTTCATTGCGAGCTGGTGGCTGGAGTCCCCGGGCTCGAAATTACTGGAAGGCACCGGTTGGCTGCGTCATGGCCTGACGGCAACGTCCAGGCGGCGTAGACCCGGCTGGCCGACGCCCTCTTCCCAGCCAAGGGTGACCAGAGAGGGCCATCGGGCGGCCCAACGAGCCACCTTCGCTTCATAGATCGCCGGCGTGATTTGTATGCGGTTCGGCCGCACGACAAGGTTGAACAGATCATGGGTACCAAACGGTGCCCACACCTCAAGCTGACGACCGCTCGGGCGTACTCCGATGGCCGTCGCGGTCGTCGGCCATGTGCCAATGGCGTCCTCGGTCGAACTGAGGCGAAGTCGGGGGCGAACGCCCAGTAACTGGGCGCACAGTCGTTGGGCGTATCGCTCAGTAGTTGGGCGATGCGGAGGCAAAAACCCCGTTCCCAATTCGACGCTAACGTCACGACAATAGGCACTTAAGGTACTTGGCGTCTTCTGCTTCGAGTCGTGGTGCCACAATTGCTGTTTGCACCCCTCCCGGTAGCCGCAGTCACGGCGCCAGCGATGCGAGGACCGGGATTCGCGCACGATTTGTGACAGCGCAGTTTGTTTCTCGGCTAGGCGTGGCGCGCCCGTGCCGGAGGGACATTCATGACGCTACAGGACTTGGAAGCTCGATTTGCCGGCGTGAGCGCCGAGCCTGCGTCCTACCAGGATCAGCAGCTCGGTATGGTCGTCTGTCAGGAGGCCCTAGTGGCGGCGCGGCGCGGGAACTACGGAGTGGGTGCCGTGCTCGTCAACCCGCGGGGCACGGTCGTCGCGCAAGGTCAGAACGCCGTGTTCTACCCACACTTCCGCAGCGATCTCCACGCGGAAATGGTGGTCATGAATGCCTTTGAGGAGCGGCATCCAGAGGTGGACACCATGCGTGGGTATACACTTCTCAGCTCGATAGAGCCTTGTCTGATGTGCTTCGCCCGCCTCCTGGCCGCGGGTGTGGAAACTGTGAAGTTTCTGGCTGAGGACGTGTGGGGAGGCATGGTTAACCATCGACAGCATCTGCCCGCCGCGTGGCAGCGGTTGGGGCAACGGCAAGCAATCGGCCAAGCGGAGGTGTCAGAAAGTTTGAGGCAGTTCGCGCTGGACGTCTTTCGTGTCACCCTTGATGCGTGCCGCCAGAAATTATGGTCGCGCTGAAACGAAAGTAAGGCCGTCTTCGGCGCGGTGTCCCCAGAAGACAACGCGGCCGACTCTTGGGATCAGCCGTCGTCTGCTAAACTCCCCGCCAGCCATCCTTGCTCCCATCCTCACTCTCGCACCGCTCGCCGCGGAGGCGCAGTAGGCGGGAAAGTCTGGCGAATCGGGTTCACGGCTCTTGGTGACGTCGCAAGTCCGTATCTCGCTGCGTTCCGCCAGAGACTTCGCGAGTTGGGCTACGTCGAAGGGCAGAATGTCGCGCTAGAGATTCGTGCGTGCCGAAGACGAACTTCAGCTGCTCAAACTTCTGCGACATGCCGAAGGAGGCTTCGTCGTTCGCCGGGGCGGGACACAACGATGTCGTGCGCCGTCCCGAACTGCGCTCCGCGATCCACGAGGTCATAGCTCATCTCGATCGATAGGACGGTGGCGGTCGCGCGGTGCTGGTGCGCGTCGCGACGTTCGGTTAGACCTCCCGGCAGCCGTCCTCACCGAGGTGCCCATGCGGGCGATCGGGCTCGTCATTCTTACTGCCATCCTCGCTCTTGCGCCGCTCGCCGCTGGGGCGCAGACGCAATCGGAAAAGGTTTACCGTATCGGGTTGTTGGGTACCCATTCGCATTCCTCTCACGCGAAAGGGGTGGAAGCCCTGCGGGCGGGTCTACATGATCTGAGCTACGTGGAGGGGAAGAATATTGCCATTGAGTACAGATGGGCCGAGGGGAAGTATGATCGGCTCCCCGACTTGGCGGCCGAGCTGGTACGTCTCAAGGTCGACGTCATTGTGACAACAGGGCACCACGAACTGTAGGACCGACGATAAGGGTTGTCGGAGCTGTGAGTGCGTGGGCGCTGGAGATCTTCGGAAATGAAACCAACCGCTCTGGCACTCGCCCAACAGGCGCGCGGTGGGCACCGGATGGGAGCGCACACCGTGGCATGCGACGAAGCGGGCGGCGTGGGAGGCGCTCCACAAAAACACCGACCGATGATCGCCACTCTTGGAAAGGAAGAGCCCATGACGCCAAGGGCTGAGAGAGAATCCGTGACGCCACGACCATCCCTAATCGTCGTTTATGAGGTCATCGGTTTTCTGGCGATCATCGCGCTGTCCTGGCTCAACGAGCTGCTCGGGCTGCCCCGTTTGCTCTTTGGCAGCGAGCACCAGGGCGGTTGGTGGCACGAGAGCCTGCTGGAGACGACCATCATCCTCGTCGTGGCTGTCCCTGTCGTGCTGTTGACACGACGACTGGCCACCCGACTCCACTATCTAGAAGAGTTCCTGCGTCTCTGCGCTTGGTGCCGGAAGCTCCATCTGGACAACGAGTGGGTACCGGTGGAGGAATTTCTCCAGCGCAAATTCGACTCGCGCACATCCCATGGAATCTGTCCCGCCTGCAAAGCAGAACTCCGGAAGGATCAAATGGCGAAGCGGGCGAGCTAGATGAATGTGGAGGTGCTTCAGCTTCCGGCGCGCTGGCTCCGACCAACTGTCGCGTTTAGGATCTCGTCGACGATCTGGAGAAACTCTGCTGGCTCGAACGGCTTCGGGATGACGCCGATGCACCCGGCTCGGATGAGTGCATTCGCCTGGTCGCCTGTTCCCGAGGTCAGGGCCACCACCGGGATGCGCCGGGTCACTGCGTCGGCCTTGAGGCGCTGAACGACCGCCAGACCGTCTATTCTCGGCATATGGTAGTCGAGCAGGATCAGATCAGGCCGCTCCGCCCGCGCTTGCGTGAGACCCTCACTGCCGCCCAAGGCAGAGAGCGCACGATGACCCTTCTCCGCCAGCAATTCGGTGGCCATCTCGAGAATCAACGGGTCGTCGTCGATGACGAGGATTGTGAAGGGCATCGAGTACTTTCGAGTATCGCCCAGCGACGCGCGGGTGTGCAACATCGGACGGCCTCGAGTTGATACTCGCCAGACTGCTTATCGCCGCTACGCGATCGTTGACGAGGCGATGCTCCGCGACGCCGCAGTGAAGCTCGCCGCGCGTCGAGGGCAAAGTCCTGGGCAAAGTGGCGTGGTGGTCATCGAGCCAGCGTCGTGGAAGGACGCGAAAAACCTGGTGGGCAGGGACGGGATTGAACCGCCGACACCAGGATTTTCAGTCCTCTGCCCACCAGAGGCGTGAGGATAGCAGACGCGCCCGGGGGCGTCCACTTCCGGCGGTCCACAGCGACTACTCGACGGGCGAGACTACGCCGAGGGCGCCCGACTTCTCGAAGAACAGCGTGACGATGACGACCTCGCCGGCCTTGAGCTCGCGTGTCAGATCGAAGAGCGCGACCCGTTCGCCGCCGGAATGCAGACGCGTGAGGCTCGTCGGAGGCACCGTGATCCGGGTCAGCGGCTCGCCGGCTTGGGTCAGAAGCTGGGCGCGCTTGGCGATCGGCGTCTCGACGCGCACCAGCGCGTCCTCGAACATCCCCGTGCTGTTGATGTCCACTAAGAAGAGCGCGCCATCGCCGTTGCGCACGACGCGCCCGTGCTCGGGCAGGAGGCGCACGCCGCCGACGTCCTCGACGGTTGGGTAGTAAACGCAGCCGCCGGCGAGCAGACCGCCGACGAACAGGAAGAGAAGCCGCGACGGCGTCGTCCGTCTGCCGGCGCGGCCTCGGCGAGCTGCCGTCATGCGCCCTTGAACGCGCCTT
>WNGJ01001188.1_pt1 | contig 25171 bp, 29 predicted proteins | sample 5400611 | NCBI WGS metagenome assembly WNGJ01 (sample SAMN13153375, study PRJNA577476) | soil metagenome | isolation source: 40 cm soil or saprolite under Garry oak tree replicate 1 | place: USA:California | collected 2016-06-15
GCGCCCAGCACTACGTCGGCTGCGGACAGCGGCCAGTCATCAGTGTGGTGTTCGCCGATTCCGAAGAAGTCCAGTCCCAGCTCGTCGGCATAGACCCCCTCTTCGACCAGGTTCCGGATCGTCTGGGCATGAGACAGTGGCCGGCCATCCGCGTCGTTGGTCTTGTCGCCGAAGGTGTCGAGGCCGAAAGTAAGCGGGAACGCCATGGGACTCTCTTATCTGGCCGTGGCGTGGACGGCCGCCTCGAACTCGGTTCGATGCAGCGAGACGCCGAATACAGGTCCGCCCGGTTCTAAGAGGCGGCCGGCGTTGAGGCTGTCCAGCCGGACAGCGTCGTAGCCGATGCGTTCGATGAGGTCTGCCACCACGTCAACTGCGCCGCGGTCATCGCCCGCCACGCCCAGCGCCCGACGCTCCGGCGAGCCCGCGGGCCGGCGGTCCTCGGCCAGCTCGTGGTAGCCGATGTGGTTGAGGGTCTTGACGATTGTCGAGCGGTCGAGCTTGCGCTGAACTATCTCGCTGCTGGATTCACGGCGGTCCTCGAACGTGTCGAGATATCCATTGACCTCCGGCCAGTAGTTCATCGCGTCGATCACCAGCTTGCCCGCTACCAGGGCAGGGTCGAAGGCCGCGAATCGGTGGAGGGGGATCGCCAGCACCACGATCTCGGCGTCGGCGACCGCCTCCGCGGCCCATCGAGGTTCGGCTCCTGGTACCAACACCTCGGTGATGAGGGCAATGCTCTCGGGGTCACCCGAAGCGGCGATCGCCACGTGAAAGCCGGCTTCGACCGCCACGCGCGCCATCACCGGGCCGGAGTGGCCCGCACCGAGAACGGCGATGCGCCCTACTTGCATTTGCAACAACTTTACCCAGAGCCCTCAGCTTGAAACGGAAGCCAGGTTGCCGGCAGCTCCTGCGCCCTCTCCAGTGCCCTCGAAGCGAATCCGCATCTCGAGGAGCCCGTTCAGGGCTTTAGAAATCATTGTCGGAAGATACTGTGAGAGCTCCAGCAAATATGAGAAATGGTCGGCGGTGGCTGTACCTGAGCATCGTGGTGCTGACCCTTGTCCAGTGCGGTTGGTGGGCCTTCAGCGGCTGGTTCATGTGGTATCTCCGAGGGCTCATGCTCGACCCATCGTCTCCGCAAGTTGCCGAGAACACGCGCTTTGCCGTCGCCATGCTCGTGGTTGCAGCCATGAACATCGGCGCCTTGTTCTGTTTTCTCGCTCGGCCGCAGACGTGGGGCCGATTGCTGCTCGCTGCGGTGCTGATCGGAAACATTGCCTTCTGTTCGTGGGCTTCCCTGTCCCGGGAAAATATTGGTTGGCTGGTGCTTGGCGGCGTACCTGCAGTGATCACCCTGGTCCTGGTGGTCCTGTTTCGGACCAGAGCCGGCGAGATCTCGCCTGTCAGGTCTTGATTCGCTTCTCGAACCAGTGGTGTGCGTACGGCTCGCTGCTGAACGGAGCGACCTCTTTGTATCCCGCTGATCGATAAAGGCTGATCGCTTCTGTGAGGGAGCCGTTCGTTTCGAGATGGATGGCCCTGACCCCATGTTCTTTGGCGTGTGCCTCGAGCTCGTCCAGGATCCGACGGCCCACTCCAACGCCGCGCGCAGATTCGGCAACCCACATGCGCTTGAGCTCTGCGGGCCTTTTGCCGTGGAACTTGAGCGCTCCGCTGCCGATGGGTTCCCTGTGGAGCGTGGCCAGGAGGAAGAGACCAGCCGGAGGGCGCATCTCCTCCTCGTCGGCGGGGATGCTCTTGGCGGGATCGAAGCCCTTTTCGAATCGGCGGTCGAGCTCGCTGAAATAGGAGCGCACACAGAACTTGGCGTGGGGGTGGCCGGGATCGATTGGGGCGACTTCGACCATCGAGGCCGTGAGAAGCCTCTCGACATCGAGCATCGCCGCGACCAGCCGCTCTCGCTGGCTTGCGCGCAGAGGCTCGAGGAGCGACTCGGCCAGGTCGTCGGCTCGTCGATCCAGCAGAGCTCGCTCCGACGATCCGCGTCGAGTCAGCCGCGCGACGCGAACCCTCTTGTCGGACTTTCTCGTGCCGACGGTGATCAGGCCAGACTTTTCGAGCGATCGCAGCAGACGGCTCAAGTAACCCGAGTCGAGCCCGAGCTGAGCGCGTAAGGAGCGCACGTCCCGCCCCTCGGAGCCGATCTCCCACAGCAACCGTGACTCGCCGAGCGAGCGGTCGCGAGCGAGGAACCGGTCGTTGAGCGCGCCGACCCGCTGTGTCACGATCCGGTTGAACCGTCGCACCTGCGCGATCATCGCCAGGTCCATTCTCTGACTATAGTCAGAGAGCTGTCTATTGCGACTCCTCGGCCACGGTGACCAGCAGATCCCAGGTGTTACGGACCGCGATCAGGAGAAGCACGACCACCGTCCCGACGAGCCAACCGAGCGCGTCGCTTACATTTCCGAAATAGAAGAGGATTCCCATGAGCCCAACGGCAGAGTAGGCAAGCATGCTGAGGCCGAACCTCCAGATCAGCACGCGCAAGCTCAAAGTCCTGGCTCGCCGTTCTCGAATTCCCTTAACAGAGATCGGCGCCATCAGTGCGATGGTCACAGCCGACACCAGGATCAGCTCGGCGGCTGTAAGCCGCTGCTCAGTTGTGGGAGAGAGCAAGAAGAGGGAAACGAGAAGGACTACAAAGTAATTGCTGAGTGTGATGCGGGCCAAGCTCCTCACTTCGGGATGGGTCACGACGATCCGCAGGTGAAGTGACAGGCCGACAAACAGCAGGCCGGCCAGCGTCGCGGACGCGGCACCCGACGTCACGTAGAAGTCGTGCCAACCCTGGAGCGTTTCGAGGAAGCTCATTTCGGCCGCTGGCATGTCGCTTGACCTCTGACAGCTGCCACCGTGTTGCCTAAGCAATTCGCCATGCAGTGGAGCTCCGAATTGTCATACACGCCGACAATCGGCGTTACGAGCGTCTGGAGATTGACCATAGCTCACTCAATTTCGCGCTGGCGATGTAACGGACTGAGCGGCCGCCGCCCTCCTGGTCGAGCCATCCATCCCTACGGAGACGTTGGAGATCCTGCACCGCGGTGGGGCTCGCCACGTCTGCCTCCCGTCGATAGTCCGCGTTGGTGAGCTGCATGCCAAGCAGAGCCTGGTCCAGCGCGATGACGAGACGGCTCGGGTAGCTATTCTCGCGCGCGACGCCCTCGCAGAAATCGTGTCGCGCGTAGGCGATCTCCAGCCAGCGACGCCGCTCGGTGGCTTCGAACACGTGAGCTTCGATGCAGAACTCCACCCACGCGGAGGCATCTCGGTGCGGGTCGAAGGCGGCGCCCTGCACCTCTTCCAGGACCGCGTAGTACTCGCGTGTGTGCCGCCCCAGATACGGCTCGATTGAAACCAGCTCCGGGCCAAGCAGGCCTTCTTTTGCCAGGACCAACGACTGCACGACGCGCGCCACGCGACCATTGCCGTCCCGAAACGGGTGGATTGACACCAGGTTGAGGTGCGCCATCGCCCCTCGAACCACGGGATGCCGCGCGAGGTCGCCTGAACCCAACCAGCTCGTAATTTCCTTGAGGAGCCCGGGAACTTCGGCTGACGCCGGCGGCCGGTAAGGGTCGCGGCCGAATCCCCGCGTCACGATCACGGATCCGTCGCGCAGCCGGCCTGGCCCTGCGAAAGATTGCGGGTGGCAGACGAGAAAGTGGAGCTCGAGGATCGTTGCGGTCGACCACTCGAACCTCCGGTCGTCGGCCAGGACCCCGACCCGGTCCATCGCCTGCGCGTACGCACCGATGACCTTTTGGGTCTCCTCGGATGTGCTCGATGGGTGCCGCCCGGCGATGATCTCGACTGTGTCCTCGACGCTGGCGCCGTAGCCTTCGATCGAGGTCGATCCCACGGTTGCCTCGGCGGCCGCCAGCCGGCGAAGGGCGCCGGTCCAGGGTTGCGACGAAGCCCCAAGGTGCTCCGCCAGGAAGCGGCGCACGTCGTCAAGCTCCTCCAGGCGCCGAAGGAGGGTGGGGGACTTAGCGGGAGTCGCGTAGACGGCCATGGCCTCAGCAGTATAGGTGAATAAACGAATATTCGCTTATACGGACAGGCGCGCAGGCCGTACCCTGAGCGCTCGTGCCGCAGACCAGGTTCACTCACCTTGTCGGCTGCACCGTCCCGATCCAGCTTGCCGGGATGGGCAGCATTCTTTCTCCGGAGCTTGCTGCCGCGGTTTCGAATGCCGGCGCCCTCGGACAGCTCACTCTCACCGGAGACGTAGGGGACGCGAGGCGGAAGGTCGATCGCCTTTCGTCCATGACTTCCAGGCCATTTGGGATCAACCTGCTCATCCCTTATCTGGATCGAGAGGTCCTCGAGCTCGCCGCCCGAAGGGCGCGGGTCATCGACTTCTTCTGGGGCGATCCCGACCCTGAGCTGGTTGGGCTCGTGCATGACGCCGGCGCGCTCGCTTCGTGGCAGGTCGGCTCGACCGCCGAGGCGATCGCCGCCCAGGCCGCCGGGTGCGACTTCATCATCGCCCAGGGATTCGAGGCGGGCGGCCACATCAGGGGAACACTCGGGTTGCTGCCGCTGATGAGCTCCGTCCTCGACGCGGTCTCGGTTCCGGTGCTTGCCGCGGGCGGGATTGGAAACGGCCGGAGCATCGCGGGCGTGCTGGCGATGGGCGCGGCCGGAGTCCGCATGGGAACACGCTTCATCGCCGCGGCAGAGTCGAATGCTCACCCCGACTATGTGAAGGCGTTGATCGCCGCGCGCGCCGAGGACAGCGTTCGCACCAATCGATTTCACGTTCAATGCGCCCTGTGTCCGTCTACGCATGGCGTGCTGCGGCAGGCGATCGAAGCGGCCGATGCATTCCAGGGCGAGTACGTCGCCGAGATCGAGTTCGAGGGCGAGCTGGAGCGGATCGTTCCCTTCCGAGGCATCCCGCCGTTCAAAGGCTTCCACGGTCATATCGACGCGATGGCGTGCTATGCCGGCCAGTCGGTGGGCGACATCGAAGGCGTGCAGCCTGCCGCGGTGATTGTCGCGGAGCTTGTCGAGGGTGCCGAAAGATTCGTCCACGCGTCGCCGGTGCCGGGGTAGAGAGCCCAGGGAAGCGTTCTCAGATCGAGGATGTCTTTCAACCCGAACACGCCGCTCGATCCCAACCAGGTCAAGGATGTCCGCGGTTCGCGCTTTGGCGGCCGCGGCATGCTCATCGGGGGCGGCGGCGGCGGGCTTGGGATCCTGCTCGTGATTGCCTATCTGCTCCTCGGTGGGAACCCGGCCAACCTCGGGGTGGTCGATCAGGGCACCGGGTCGGTGGAGAGCTCCACCCTCCAGCAGCAGTGCAGCACGGGCGCCGACGCGAACAAGCGCGAGGACTGCCGCATAGTCGGCTACGTCAACAGCATCCAGCAGTTCTGGAAGGACGAGTTCGCCCGCTCCGGCCAGCAGTACCAGCCGGCGGCGACGGTGCTCTACACCGACCAGGTGTCGACGGGGTGCGGCGCGGCCTCGTCGCAGGTCGGCCCGTTCTACTGCCCGCGCGACCAGCAGGTCTACCTGGACCTCGGATTCTTCCAGGACCTGCAGACGAGGTTCGGCGCTCGCGGCGGATCGCTGGCTGAGGGCTATGTCGTGGCGCACGAGTACGGCCACCACATCCAGAACCTGTCCGGCACGCTGTCCGGAGGTTCAGGTCAGACCGGCCCTGGAAGCGATTCCGTGCGCACCGAGCTGCAGGCTGATTGCCTGGCGGGTGTCTGGGCCAACCATGCGGCGGCCACCGGTTACCTGCAGCCGCTGACCTCGGATCAGATCGCGCAAGCCCTTGACGCGGCGGCTGCGGTGGGGGATGACCGGATCCAGCAGAAGGCCGAGGGCCAGGTCAACCCGGAGAGGTGGACTCATGGGTCGGCGGCGCAGCGTCAGAAGTGGTTCACGATCGGGTATCAGAAGGGCGCCGCGGCCGGCTGCGACACGTTCCACTCCACTCTCTAGGAGGGTGGATGCCCTGTAATGGGGCACCCACAGCGTGATCGCTCTCTACTGAGCCTTCTTGCCTGCTCCCGCGTGCGCACCTTGCTCCGCGGACACCAGGAAGGTGAAGAAGAGCTCGCTCCACTTTTCGGTGGCGTCGAACAGCGGTCCGTGCCCGGAGCCTTCGAGCATCTCGATCTGGACGCGCCCTCCGCCCTTCCGGTATTCCTCGAACACTTTGCGAATCTGCGTGACCATCGGCTGGGGAGGAAACACATCCTCTCCCGGCCAGCCCGGAATGGCGCCCATCTTGCCGAGGGTGCCCATCTCCCACGCTGATCCGTCCGCGATGACGATATCGGCCGTCCCGTGGGTCCAGAGGACTGGTGGCTTGGGATCGATGTTCACGATGCCCGACCAGTTGCAATATTTCGGCGATAGTGCGTTGAGGATGCCGCGGGTTCCCGGCGCGATGCCGGGCCAGTTCGTTGAAGGCGTCGAATCTCCCGGATAGCCATCGTCGCCGGTGACCGACTTCAAGACCTCATCGACCAGCATGTCCTCGCGCTCTTGTGGCTCTCGATGGGTGGCCGGCCAGTAGGAGCTGTTGATCACGTTGCGCGGCGAGAATGGCGACTCGGTCGAGGTGTCACGGTCGGCGATTCGCTTCATGAAGTCGAGGTTTCCGGTCCCTCCGCCGGACCCGGCGTAATCCGGGAAGCAGGGCGTGCCGTCCAGCTTGACTCCGCCGAATCCATAAGGTGACACCGGGTCGACGAATGTCAGGGAAGCCACGGGTCTGTCCATCGCGTAGTCGGCGATGGCTGCTCCGCCGGTCGACCAGCCCACGAGGTGGACCGGGCGAGTGATGCCGAGGGCCTTCACCAACGAGAACGTGTCGTCGGCCCAATCGCGAAGGCCGCGCGTCGCGTCGATCGGCTTGCGTTCTGTGTCACCGAAACCACGCATGTCCGGTGCGATGAGCCTGTACCCGGCGGGGGCGGCCGGCATCACATGCTCGAAGAACCGTCCTGTTGACAGGTTTCCCTGAATCATCACGACAGGGATTCCGTTTTCCGGCCCGGACTCGATGTATCGCATGCTCAGTCGATCGGTTTTGGCGGTGTTGGACCGGACGCCGGGCGGATGGTTCATGGCGTTCTCCTCCGTGTTGCGATTCCCGACAACATACCTCGACCGGCTGGTTAACCTAGTCACGTCATCGGCACCAAGCCCAGAACCCTGGCCGAAACCCAGCTTCGTTTCTATCGCCTTACTCATGAGCGGCTCCTGAGTGTTTCGGAGAGCCTGAATCCGGAGCAGTTCGGCTGGAGCGCCGGGCCCAGCCTACACTCGGTCGCCTGGCAGCTGTGGCACTGCGCCCGTTGGGACGATGTCCTGGCCGCCCACATCAATCGCGACCTCGAGCGTGAGCCTCAGATTCAGGTTTGGGAACGCGAGTCAGTTTCCGAACGCTGGTCGCTGACCCCGGGAACGATGGGGCGGCGTGATGCCGGCACCGATCTGTCCAACGAAGACGCCGAGAAGATCACATTTCCCCCGCAGGTAGAGGTGATCGACTACGCGCGGCGTGCATTTGAATTCACCGAAGATGCGATCGCGGCGATGCCCAGTGACCTCTTGTTAGAGGTGGCCAAGAACGATCCTGATGGAGATACGAACCTCGACAACGTGATCATCTACCTCGAGCACCTCAGCCGCCACCTCGGCATGATCGAGTCAATTCGAGGTCTGCAGGGACTGGACGGCTCCTCCACCCGCTGACGCTCTGGGCCGAGTCGAACCGGCCGCACGGGCGTTTCTTCAAGAGGAGGTGACTTGATGGACACAACTACCCTGGTGATCATCGGCCTGGCCGTGCTTGTGATTGTGCTCATCCTTCTGTTCGCGAGGGGTGGCAGCCGCAGGCCTCGGGTCAAAGACCTGCAGCCGCTGTCGAACGAGTCTCGCGACCGCTACATAACGGAGTGGGACCGGGTCGAGACGCGCTTTGTCGATGCGCCTGAAGCGGCCGTGCGTGAAGCGGACGGAATCGTCATGGCAGTGCTCGCCGAGCGCCGACATCCGATGGGGGAGCGCATGCTGCCGGAAGAGGTGCAGGCCGCCCGTAGGGAAGCGTCGAGGCGGGGCGATCGCACCGAAGGCATGCGCCGGGCGATGCTGCATTACCGCGCCGTGATGGAGAAGATGGTGCCCGCGGCCCGCGAGGAGCGCCCGCGCCGCGAGATGGCGTAAACCGGAACGCGTCGCTTCACATACCTATATTCCTGGCGGCGTTGAATGCGGCCAGGCATCGAGCACAGCCGACAGGCGTGAGACGACCTCGGTCGCACCGGCGATCTCGTAGATGTACGTCACGCCAGTCGGTGTGGGCTGGCCGCCAAAGCACGTCGAACAGGCTCGCTCGCCCGAATAGAAAACCAGGTCGTTGGTGAGAAATCTCGCCCCCGACCGTCCGGATGGCGTCGTGTTGCCCACGCTGTTGGACTGCACGCTGTAGAGGCCGATCGCTCCCAGGCCGCTCGAGGTGCGGAACGTGTAGGCGATCCATCGGCCGTCGGGCGATGACTTCGGCGCGATCCAGTGAATGGGCAGCATGGATGAGAGGCCGGTGCTCGGGTCCCACCGGCGTACCGTCCCGGCCGTATCCCTGAAGAACAGCCGGCTCGGGACCGAGGACCAGACGCCCATCGTCATGGGGGACGTTGAGTAGGCAAGCGAGCCATCGCTGGCTTTACGAACCTGGACCGGCGCGGTCGCCCCGGTGCCGCTGCCGCGAAAGGTCTGCACCAGCGCGAAGTACTGGCCGTCCGGCGAGAAGCTCAGAAAGCTGTCGTCCTCGTCGGGGTTGATGCCGCGGCCGGGGACTGGAGGCAGCGTGGTCAGGACCTTGTTGCCCGATGGCGACGCGAGGTGCCAAGCGTTGCCGTCGATGTAGGTGATCGAGCGACCGTCCGGGCTCATCGAATACTGACCCGAGCCGAACCCCGCGCCGAAGATCGCAAGCACCGTCGTGCCGCCGCTGGCGAGGTCGGCTTTGATGATCTGGTTGCTGGACGTCGTGTACGTGACCTGCGTCGCGCTGGCGAACTGCGGACTCAGCGCGGCGGCGTCGAAGCGGCAGAGGTTCTTCGCGTTGGCCGGATCCTGGATGTCGCGGATGACATACGTGGGATCGCCGGTCACCGTTCCGATCACGAGAGCGTCGCCGGCGGGAACCGGGCTGTCGCAGTGAACCAGGGCAGGGCCGCCGGGCGTCCCACTCGGAATCGCCGACGGGGTCGACGATGTCGTGGGAGTGGTACCGGCGGATGCGCTCGCTGTGACCGTCGGCTGAGTGCTGGGGCTTGGGGCTGTTCCACTGGGCGAACCGCCGCACGCTGTGATGGCGAAGACTGCCACAAGGGCGGCTCGGTTCAAATGCACCCGGTAACGGTAGCGGCTACCCGATCAGTTGTCCAAGCAGCTGACGCGTTGACGGCGCGAGCTTGTGATGCAACCTGTAGTACACCCAGATACCACGCTTTTCCGATTCGACGAGCCCCGCTTCTTTGAGCTTGGCCATGTGATGCGAGATGGTCGGCTGGGTTAGCTCCAGGCCGGCCGTGAAGTCGCAGATGCAGATTGGCTCGTCGGCTTTCCACAGCGAGGCGACGATGGTGAGCCGAGTGGGATCGGCCAGCGCCTTCATCAGCTCGGAGGTTTGATCGGCCCAGCTCTCCTTGACCTTGGGGAGCTCGCAGCAAGCGCCTCGTTCTCGGATCATCGGAAGTTCTTTGATCGCCACCCAAACATCATACGAAATCCATCGATCAATGTCGATGGATATGTTAGGATCGACCCATCGACGTTCATCGATAGGTGAAAAAAAAGGAGCTCGGTTGAATGAGTGAAGTGAAAGAGGCGGTCCGATCCAGGTATGCGGGAGTGGCGAAGCAGCTTTCAGTGATCCAGCCTGAACAGGGAGCTGGATGCTGTCAGGCCGACGGACCCGACTGCGGGTGCAGCGGCTCCTATTCGGCCGACGAGCTCAAGGAGATCGGTCTGACCGAGTCGATCAGCCTCGGCTGCGGCAACCCGACGATGCTCGCTCAGCTCGTACCCGGCCAGGTGGTCCTCGACCTCGGGTCAGGCGCGGGGCTGGACGTTCTGCTGTCCGCCAGGCGTGTGGCCCCTGGCGGCCATGCGTACGGGGTGGACATGACCGACGAGATGCTGAAGCTGGCCAAAGACAACAAGCAGAAGGCAGGCGTCGACAACGCAAGCTTCCTCAAGGGCTCGATCGAGAGCGTGCCGCTGCCCGACGCCTCGGTGGACGTGGTGATCTCGAACTGCGTCATCAACCTGGCCGAAGACAAGGGCGCGGTGATCAAGGAAGCGTTTCGAGTTCTGCGCCCGGGCGGACTTTTTGCGGTGGCCGATATGGTCGAGCTCGAACCGCTGGAGCCGGCTTTGAAGAATCGGCTGGACGCCTGGGCCGGCTGCCTTTCGGGAACCATTCCGATCGCCGAATACCGCGCCGCATTGATCGATGCCGGGTTCGCCCACCCCGACTTCCAGGTGCACGCCACCGAGAGCATGCCGGGCGTGGACGGCAAAGTTGGGAGCGCCTACATCAGGGCACGAAAACCTAGCTGACCGCGTCGATTCGTGACTGTGCGATTTGGCGTGCTGCCGCATCTGTGCTGATGCCTTCCTGCTTGGCGTGCTCCAGGATGTCGTAGACGGCGTCGCCGATGCCCGCCAGGCGCTTGTCGAGGATCTCGCGTGTCCAGCCCTGCTCCTCCAGGCCGCCGCCGTGAAGCACACCGCCGGCGTTGATCACAAAGTCCGGGGCATAGACGATGCCTCGCTGGGCTAGGAGATTGGCGTCCGACGGCTTCTCGAGCTGGTTGTTGGCCCCGCCGGCAACGGCGCGACAGCGGAGCTCAGGAATCGAACGCGCGTTGAGGATGCCACCTGTCGCGCAGGGCGCCAGCACGTCGCATTCGGTGGTGAGCGCCGCGCCGGGTGAGACGACATTGATGCCTCGGCTCTTCAGCGCCTCGATCCTTGTCGGATCGATCTCCGCGACGGTGACGTCCGCTTCGGCTTCGCGCAGCAGCTCGATCAGCCGGCCGCCGACCCCGCCCGCGCCCTGAACGACGATGGTCCGGCCGGCCAGGTCGTCAGAACCAAATGCGAACCGGCAGGTCGCTCGGATGCCGTGAAGCACGCCGACGGCGGTGTCCGGCGCCGTGTCTCCTGAGCCTCCCGCGGCCTCGGTCTTGCAAAAGACAAAAGGACAGACCTCGGCGATGACGTCCATGTCCACAGCTGAGGTGTTCATGTCCGGAGCGCAGCTGTAAATCCCGCCGAGCGAGGTGATGAACGCTCCGAACTCGTGCAGCAGCCGGCGCCTCGCCTCGCCTTGCGGCATCTCCGGAGTGGGCAGGGCTATGACCGCCTTCCCACCACCGCGCGGGAAATCCACGCTGGCGAACTTCAATGTCATCGCCTCGGACAACCTCATCGCATCCGCGAGGGCGTCAGCCAGTCGGGGGTAATGCTTCATGCGCGTGCCTCCGCCGGAAGGCCCGAGCCGCGTCGAGTGAACGCAGATGAACATCCACGTCCCGGTCTCTCGGTCGCGATGCACCGACACGGACTCCCCGTCCCAAGCGGCCAGCAACTCCTCCATCGCTGGGGGCGAGTCTAGAAGCTCGCGGTTAAGCTGCGCGCTGTCGCGCCGCGCCCTTGGGGCGCGCCCGACCTGTGTCGTCAGCCGGATGCTCAACCACCGCCAGGACACGCGGCGCGATGAACCTTGCCGTGCGCACCACGCCACCCGTCCGCGTCAGCTCGCGAACCTCGACGGTCGTGCGTGAGCTGCGCACCTCAACAGTGCGTCCGGCCTTGGTGGCACCCACGATGTACTCCCGTGCGGCGCCTGAACCGGCGTCGACGAGGACCTCTACGAAATCGCCTTTTGCCATGTCTTTTTTATGCCCAAATTCGAGCGTCTTGAAGCGTTCCTTGAGTGATGGCCCAGCCTCCTACGCGGCCCCGAAGCGTCACCGACCTGCGTGAGGCGGCCGCCGGCTGCCGGGCGTGTGACCTGTGGGAAAAGGCCACTCAGACCGTGTTCGGGGAGGGCGCCACGAGCGCCCGGATGATGCTGGTGGGCGAGCAGCCCGGCGACAAAGAGGACCTCGAAGGCAGGCCGTTCGTCGGGCCGGCCGGGCGCATCCTGGACGAAGGTCTCCGGGCGGCCGGAATCGACCGCTCGGGTGTCTACGTGACCAACGCAGTCAAGCATTTCCGCTTCACCCAACGGGGCAAGCGAAGGCTTCATGAGAAGCCGAACGCCGAGCAGATCCGGGCGTGCAAGCCCTGGCTCCAGTCGGAGATCTCGGTTGTCAAGCCGGACATCATCGTGCTGCTGGGCGCCACCGCGGCCCAGGCCGTGATGGGGCCGGCATTCCGTGTCAGCAAGCAGCGCGGCGAGGTCATGCAGTCGCCCCTCGGCATCCCGGTCCTGGCCACAGTCCACCCGTCCTCGATCCTGCGCGCCACGGACGAGGCCTCGCGGGAGGCGGCCACGGCTTCTTTCGTCGCTGATTTGAAGGTTGCGGCCGCGTATCGCTAAGTTCACAATGCCCCGTGCATGGGCGTCGCTCACGCTGGGGACTCCGCCGCCGGGGCGCTGCTGCCGCTTTCGCTGCAGAACTCCTATCGCGCTCGCTACCGCGCGATGCGGCCGGGATGGCAGTCGAGCGGCGACCAGCTCGAGGCCCTGGTTCGTGGTCTTCTGACACCGGACAGCCGCGTCCTCGACCTCGGGTGTGGGCGGGGTGGACTCGTGGAGCTCATCTGGCGTGATGTGAAATTTGCCGCGGGTCTGGACCCGGACATACCTTCGCTCAGCGAGCACCGCGCGCCGGGCATGCCGGTCCTTCGCGGCGTAGGTGAGCACCTTCCATTCGCCGCCGATTCGTTCGATCTCGTCGTCAGCGTCTGGGTCCTCGAGCACGTGAAGCAGCCGTTGAACATGCTGCGCGAGGTGGCGCGGGTGCTTCGGCCGGGCGGCCATTTCGTCTTCCTGACGCCTAACCTTCGCAATCCGCTCGTCTTGATGAACCGGATTGGCAAGGCGATTCCCCTGCTCCAGACACAGCTCGTGTCGCGTTTTTACGGCCGTCGCGAGTCAGACACCTTCCCGGTTCAATACCGTGCCAACACGGCGAGAGCTATTCAGGAGCTGGCGGAGGCGAGCGACCTGCGCGTCGCCGAGCTGCGTGTGGTGCCGGACCCGACCTACCTTGCTCTGAACGGGCTCATGTTCAGGACCTCGGTGTTCGCCGAACGCCTCATGCCCAAGGGTTGGGGCGTCCACCTGCTAGGAGACCTGACGCGCCGTTAATAGTCGACCGGCGGTGACCAAAGGGGCCCAAATAGCCGCATCCATGGCCCGGGTTACGACCATTTGGGCCCCGTGGCGGAAATGGCTCTCAGTGGCCTAACAGGTATCCCATCCGCCTGGGCATTTTCGCCAGCTGATCGACCAGCGGATTTGGCTTACGGCCCTGCTCCTCGGCCGTCTCTTTTGAAATCATCGCCCGCCGGACGACGTATGCCCCCCAGGACCGGAAGGGCTGTGGCGGGAACAAGCGTGGCTTGGGATTCACCATCGGCAACCTGACGTTGTCTGTGTCGCGGTTTGTCACCAGGTCTGCCAGCACCTGACCCGCGAGGTGCGTCGGCGCCACCCCGTTGCCGGTGTAGCCGAGCGCAAAGAAGAGGTTGCCCGGGTGCAGCGTGCCGAACACTGGAAGGTGGGTCGGCGACACGTCAATCGGGCCGCCCCACGCATCCTCGATCGGTACGTCGGCGAAGGTGGGAAACATCAGGCGGAAGCCCTCGGCAGCCTGCCCGACCGCTCGGGTGTCGTGAGTGAACGCATCGTCGATCGTCCGGCGCGCGCGACCTCCGCCTCCGCCAAATGCGATCCGCCCATCGCGTGTCGTTCTGAAGTAGCGAAGCGAGGTTCGAAAGTCCGAGATGACTTCGCCGCCGGTCCAGCCGATGTCCGCGAGGCGGTCCGGAGCAGGCGCGGTCAGCACGATGTACGAGCTCCACGCGACGAGCCGGCGCTGCAGCTGTGGCCAGCCTGTAGCCCACGCGTTGAGCGCGAGGACCGCGCGCTTCGCCCGCACAGAGCCGCGGGCGGTGCTCACCAGGGCGGGCGGCCCGGCCTCGATGCCGGTCACCGGGCTGCCTTCGTGGATCGTGACGCCGCGCTCGAGGACCACCCGTCGCAGGCCGCGGACCAGCAGGCCCGGCTGGACCGATGCGGCGTCGCGCATGAAGGCTCCGCCGCGGAACGCGGGTGACGAGCACCGATCGCGAACGTCGGCGGCGGTCAGCTCGCGGAGCTCGTCGGGAGCGCCCATGTGGCGCGCAAGCGCGACCATCTCTTCACACAGCTTTTCGTGCGCGTCAGCCGTGATCGCGTACATGTAACCGGCTTTCTTGAACCACGCGTCGATGCCGTGGTCGTCGCAGAACTTGCCAATGGCGTCGATGCTGGCTGAGATCGCGCGGCACGCCGTGACCGCCGCCTCCGGACCGTAAAGCGTGACCAGGCCGTCCAGCTCATCCCACCAGCCGCTGGCAAAGCCGCCGTTGCGCCCACTCGGGCCACCGCCGCAGGTGTCCTGCTCGAGCAGGACGATGCCCAGGTCGGGGTTGGCCTGGGTGAGGAAGTAGGCCGTCCAGAGCCCCGTGAACCCGCCCCCGACGATGACGACGTCGGCCGTGGCGTCGCCCGTCAGGGGCGGGCACGTGGACCCGCTCTCCCGGGCCAGCGCCTCTCGCAGCCACCAGCTGCGTTGGGCGCCAGGGGTGAGGGCGTTGCCGGCGAGGTTGAGGCTTGCTGCCGTACGTGGCGTAGCCGACAATATGGCGCATGAGTTTAAGCGAGCTTCTGCTGATCATTGCCCTGATCGTTCTCATCGTTGCTTCGATTGGCTGGTCGTACAAGAAGACGAACCTCATCGCTGTAGGTTTGGCCTTGTGGGTGCTTTCAGACCTCGTCGGCGGCCGGCTCGGGAGTCTCAGCCTGAGCACAATCCTGCTGATCCTCGCATTCATCGCGTTCGTGCTTTCCGCGATCGGCTGGGGCTGGCGGAAGGTCGAGATGATCGCGGTCGGGCTGGCCCTCTGGCTTGCGTCGATCGTCCTTCCGATGGTCATTCACTAGCCATGGCCTATTCAGCTGACTATGTCGTAGAAGTCAAAGTGCCTCAGGCGAAGGTCTTCGACTACGTCGCCGACGTGTCGCGCCATGGGGAGTGGGGCAGCGAAGACGACCACATGAAGGCGAGCGCCGAGAAGCAAGGTCCGCCTGCGATGGGTTCGCGCTACAAGGCGGACGGCCTCCTCAACGGCAAGCCCAACCAGTCGACGGTGACGATTACCGCACTCGAACCGCCGAAGCGCGTGGCGTTTGACGCCGAAGACGCGAACTCGGTGTTCCATCACGAGTTCACATTCACACCGTCGAACGGCGGGACAAAGGTCGAGCGGCACGTGACCATGACCAAGGGGCCGTTCTACTTCCCGCTCGTCCTGTCGATCTTCAAGGGCACCGTCCAGAAGAACTACAACGGGGCGATGTCGAACTTGAAGACGAAGATGGAGAGCGGCGCGTAGAGGGGAGTTATTCGCCGCGGGAGCCGGCACTGGCCGGATTGAGACGAGAAAGAGACGCGCGGGAGCCGGCACCCGCGCCCTTCTGACTACTTGACGGCCGGGACCCTCGAGGCGCCGCCGCCGCCCGTCAGCCGCGCCGCGATCACCACCGGGATGATCGTGACCAGGATCACAAAGGACACGACCACGTTCACCTCCGGCAAACGCTGGCCGAGCCGGATGGCGCCGAAGATCCAGAGCGGCAGCGTGTTCTGGGCTCCGGCGGTGAACGTGGTGACGATGACCTCGTCGAACGAAAGCGCGAAGGCGAGCATGGCTCCTGCGACGATCGCCGTGGAGATCAGGGGCAGCGTGATGTCGCGGAAGGTCTGGAAGCCGTTGGCGCCGAGGTCCATCGCCGCCTCGATCAGCGAACCCTGCGTGCGGCGCAGCCGGGCCAGCACGTTGTTGTAGACGACCACGATGCAGAACGTGGTGTGGCCGACGACGATCGTCCAGATCGAAAGCGGGATGCCGTTGAAGCTGAAAAATGCGTTGAGACTGATCCCGGTGATGATTCCGGGCAGCGCGAGCGGCAGGACGAACATCAGGCTCACCACCTCGCGGCCGAAGAAGGTGAGCCGGTGGATGGCGAAAGCGGCGCATGAGCCAAGGATCAGCGCGAGGACAGTCGCGGTGAGCCCGGCCTGCAGCGAAAGCCCCAGTGCCGCGCGCACGTCGGGGTCATCCCACGTCGAGCCGAACCACTTGAGTGTCAGGCCCGGTATCGGCCAGCTCTGGATGTTCGAGGTGTTGAAGGCATAGAAGAAGATGAGCAGGATCGGCATGAAGAGGAACAGCAGGACCAGGCCCGCCCACAGCTGAAGGCCGACCCGAGTCCACCTTCCCTCCATCAAAGGGCCTCGAATGCGCCGAGGCGCTGGGCGATCAGCAGATAGACGGCCATGATCGCCACGGGCACCGTCGCCAGGGCCGCGGCGAACGGGATGTTGTTCGCGATACCCACATTGGCGTACACGACGTTGCCGATGAAGCTCGAGCCCGCCCCACCGACGAGGATCGGCGTGATGTAGTCCCCAAGCGTCAGCGAGAACGTGAAGATCGAACCGGCTGCTACCCCGGGAAGCGCGAGCGGAAGCACGATGTCGCGCATCGCTCGCCACCTTCGTGCGCCGAGATCCGCGGCGGCTTCGAGCAGAGATTCAGGGACGCGTTCGAGCGCCGCGTAGACCGGGATGATCATGAAAGGAAGCCAGATATACGAGAAGACGACCCACATCGCGGTGTTCGTGTAGCCGATGTCCGCCGGTGGTAGGCCGATCGACCGGAGGCTCCAGTTGAGCAGCCCGTTGTGGTTGAGGATGAGGATCCATGAGTAGACACGAGCCAGGTAGCTGGCCCACAGGGGCAGCAGCACCAGGGCGAACAAGATGGTCTGGACGCGGCGCGAGGCGACGCGCGCCATGAAGTACGCGAAGGGAAAAGCGAGCACGGCGTCGGTGATGGTCACCAGCGCGGCCATCAGAACCGTGCGGCCGATGATCGTTCGGTAGGTCGGCTCGGTGAAGATCACGCGAAAGTTGTTGATGTTCCAGACCTGGATGATCTGCGTCGTGAACGGGTCGATCGACCAGAAGGCTGTGATGAGGAGCAGCACAAGCGACGCGATGTAGACGAGCAGAAACCAGGCCAATGGCGGCGCCAGCAAGAGAAGCGGACGCAGCCAGGCGAAGCGCCAGAGGAGGCGCTGAAATGGGACGGCCCCGCCCCCTTTGGGACGAGGCCGTCTGACTATCTCAGAAGCCAATTAGCCCTTGATCGTGGTCCAGGCGGCGACCCATTGGTCGTAAGGAATGCAGCTGCTGCTGCCATCGCCGCACTGCGGGATGGGCGTTTTCCAGAACTTGATGGTGTCGAAGTACGAGCCTGCCGCGTCGGCGTGGTACTGCGCGCATGAGCCCGCCTGCAGGGTTTCCATCTCGGCGCATGCCTTCGTGTTGACGGGTGTCTCGCCAAAGAACAGAGCCTGCGTGGCCTGAACCTTCGGGGTGCTCACATAAGCGGTCCAGAGGTAGGCGCAGTTGGGATGCGCAGCCTTGGTGGCAAGCATCCACGTGTCGCCCCAGCCCGTCGCCCCTTCTGAGGGGATCGTGTCAGCGACCGGAGCGCCTGCGGCCTTCAGCTGAATGGTCTGATACGGCCATGCGGCGCCGACGGTAACGTCGCCGTTCTGGAAGAGTGAGATCTCATCGGACGCGAGCGCCCAGTACTTCTTGATCAGCGGCCTCTGGTCCTTGAGCAGCTTGACCGCCGCGTCGAACTGGTTCTGCTTCAGCTCGTACGGGTCGGTGATCTTGAGGCTGGGCTGCGTCTTCATCAAGTAGAGCGCCGCATCAGCGATCTGGATCGGGTTGTCGGGAACCGTGACCAGGCCGGTGTTCGCCTTGTCGTAGAGGACGTTCCAGCTTGTCGGCGGGTTGACGAACTTCTTGGTGTTGTACAGCAGCGTGTTCGGGCCCCACTGAAGTGAGATCCCGTAGTGGACCCCAGTGATGGTGTTGTATGGCGGCGATTTGAAGTACGTCTGGAAGTTGGCGAAGTCTGGGATCAGCTTCTCGTTCATCGGGCGCACGGCACCGCTGTAGATGAGGCGTAGGTCTGCGTCACCCGAGGCAGAGACCATGTCGTACTGCCCGCCGCCCCCATCCTTCATGAGGCTGACCATCTCGTCCGACGAGCCGGCGTACTTGGCGCTGACCTTGCAGCCCGAGGCCGCCGTGAACTGCTTCACCCACGAGTCGTCGACGTAGCCTTCCCAGGCGATCAGGTTCAGCTGGCCTTCCCCGGGCCCGATCGACGTTGGGGTCGCCAGCTTCGCGGTTGGCGGCTGAGCCTGGGTCGAGCCGGTCGCCGGCCCGTTGGATCCGCACGCTGTCACAGCGAGCAGCGCGGCTGCTGTCAAACACCCCAACCGGACCCAACCGGTCAGGCCACCTACTCCTGAGCTCATCTTCCTTACCTCTCCTTGCTGTCGAGAACGTACGTGTGGTCTTGTGTCCAGGCCAGCCTCACCGGCCGGCCCTGAAACCGTTGGGCGTCGCCCGCGGCGTCCATATTCTGGCGCACGGCGACCAGCTGCTCCCCTCGCTCGAGGCGCACGAGGTAGCGGGTCGACATGCCGACGTATACGACCTCCTCTACCGTGCCGAGTTCCACCCTCATGCCGGCATCGGGTTGCTCTCCTTCGGTGAGCATGCGGATCTTCTCCGGGCGCACGACGAAGCGGACGCCGTCCCGAAGCAAGACGTTGGAGATGCCGATGAACCCGGCGACGAACTCAGACGCCGGCTGCTCGTAGACCTCGACCGGCGACCCGATCTGCTCGATCTTCCCGTTGGACATGACTGCGACCCGGTCGCTCATGGTCAGCGCCTCCTCCTGGTCGTGGGTGACGTAGACGAACGTGATCCCGACCTCCTTCTGGATCTGCTTGAGCTCGATCTGCATCTCCTGCCGCAGCTTCAGGTCGAGCGCGCCAAGCGGTTCGTCGAGGAGCAGAACCTCGGGCTCGTTGATGACCGCCCGGGCGAGGGCCACGCGCTGGCGCTGACCGCCGGAGAGCTGGTTCGGCCGGCGCCGGCCGAGGCCAGTGAGGCGCACCATGCCCAGCGCGCGTTCGACTCGCTTGTTGCGCTGCGCGGCCGGGATGCCTTTGATGCGCAGGCCGTAGCCGATGTTCTGCGCCACGCTCATGTGAGGGAACAGCGCGTAGTCCTGGAACACGGTATTCGTGTCGCGCAGGTGTGGCGGCACCGAGGTGACGTCGCGCCCCGCGAGCTCGATCCGACCCGCGTCAGGCCGCTCGAAGCCGGCGATCATCCGCAGGAGCGTCGTTTTGCCCGATCCCGATGGACCGAGCAGCGTGAAGAACTCGCCCTGGTTGACGACGAGATCGACGCCGTCGACGGCGACGACCTGTCCGTAGTTCTTCCGAATCCCCTGAAGTCGAAGCGCCGAAGGTGCTTGTGAGTCGCTCAGTCGAGGGAAGCCATCACGTGCTTGAGCTGCGTGTATTCCTCGAGCGAGTAGGCCGACATGTCCTTGCCGTACCCGCTCTGCTTGTAGCCACCGTGAGGCATCTCGTTGACCAGCGGGATGTGCGTGTTGATCCATACGGTTCCGAACTGCAGCCGCCGGGCCATCCGCAAGGCGCGTCCGACGTCGCGCGTCCAGACCGACGCCGAGAGGCCGTAGTCAACCGAGTTCGCCCACTCCAGCGCCTGTTCCTCGTCGCTGAACTGCTGGACCGTGACCACTGGGCCGAACACCTCGCGGTTCACGATCTCAGCCGTGGGTCCGGGCGGCAGGACGATGGTCGGCTCGTACCAGGAGCCGGCGCGTTTGATGCGATGGCCGCCGGCCACGACCTGGGCGCCGCCCTCGCGCGCGCGATCTACAAATCCAGAGACGCGCTCGAGCTGCTCTTCCGAAACAAGCGGTCCCATGTCGGTGTCGGCCGCGGCGGGGTCGCCGACCTTGAGCGACTTCACGGCGGGGATGAGATCGGCTACGAGCTTTTCGTGAATGCGCGGCCCCGCGATGATTCGCGTCGCGGCCGTGCAGTCCTGCCCGGCGTTGAAGAAGCCGCCAATCTTGATCCCCTCGACGACGGCGCTGAGGTCGGCATCGTCGAACACGATCACAGGCGCCTTGCCACCGAGCTCGAGGTGGACGCGCTTGAGCGTTGCGGCCGCATCGCGCGCGATGAGCTTGCCGGTGGCGACGTCACCGGTGAGGGAAACCATCGCCACGCCGGGGTGCCGGACGATCGCGGCGCCGACAGGTTCGCCGTCACCGGTGACGACATTGAGCACGCCCTTGGGAAGGATGCCCTCCGTCAGCTCGGCCAGCCGCAGCGCCGTGAGCGGCGTCCATTCCGAGGGCTTCAGCACGACGGTGTTGCCGGCGGCGAGCGCTGGGGCCAGCTTCCAGGCGGCCATCATCAGCGGGTAGTTCCACGGCGCGATCGAGCCGACGACTCCGAGCGCCTCGCGGCGCAGCATGCTGGTGAAGCCCTTCATGTACTCGCCGACGGCCTTGCCTTCGAGCACGCGCGCGGCACCCGCGAAAAAGCGGAAGCAGTCTGCGATGGGTGGGATCTCTTCCGAGATAGTTGGCGCGAGGGGCTTACCGACATTTTCTGATTCGATACGAGCGAGCTCGTCGCCGTGCAGCGTCACGATGTCGGCGAGCTTGAGCAGCATCTCGCTGCGCTCGCGAGGGGTGGTGTCGTACCAGACGTCGTCAAACGCGTCTCGCGCGGCCCTCACGGCGAGGTTGACGTCTTCCTCGGTGCCCTTTGGCACCTCGGCGATGACCTTGCCGGTGGCGGGGTTGATGACCTCCTGGTAGTCGCGACCCGACCCCGGGGCCCACCTGCCACCGATGAACATCTCGCGGCGCTTCAGGGTGGTGCTCATTTCTTACTCCTCGCCTCGGCCAGTGCTGAGCCGAGGATGTCCAACCCTTCCATCAACTGGTCGTCCGGGATCGTCAGCGGCATCAGCGTGCGGATGACGTTGTGGTGCGTGCCGGCGCGCAGCACGATCAACCCCTTCTCGCGAGCCGCGGCAAGGATTCCCGCGGCTTCCCTGTCTGCCGGTTCCTTGGTGGTCCGATCGCGCACGAGCTCCATGCCCATCATCGCGCCGAGGCCGCGAACGTCGCCGACAATGTCGTGGTCCGCGGCCCAGCTCTGCATGCGCTCCTCGATCACGGATCCAATCCGTGCGGCGCGCTCCGGCAGCTTTTCGTCGCGCATCACGTCCATCACTGCCACGCCGGCCGCGCATGCAACCGGGTTGCCGCCGTAGGTGCCGCCAAGACCGCCCGGGTCAGGCGCGTCCATCACGTCCGCGCGGCCGACGACTCCAGAAAGTGGGAAGCCCGCGGCGAGGCTCTTGGCGACCGCGACAAGGTCGGGCTTCACGCCGGAGTGCTCGATCGCGAAGAACTTGCCGGTGCGCCCGAACCCGGTCTGAATCTCGTCGGCGATCAAGAGGATGCCGTGGCGCTCGGTCAGCTCGCGCAATCGCTGCAGAAATTCAGGCGGGGCGGGGACGAATCCGCCTTCGCCCAGCACCGGCTCGATGACCACCGCGGCGACTCGCTTCGGTGAGACCTCTGACTCGAACAGGCTCTCGAGCGAATTGAGCGCGCGCTCGGTGTTCCAGCCCCGGTACTCGTAAGGAAACGGTGACTGGTAGATCTCAGCCGCGTAGGGCCCGAAGTTCTGCTTGTACGGGCTGACCGAACCGGTGAGGCTGAGGGTGAGGAGCGTCCGGCCGTGGAAGCTGCCGCGGAAGCTGATCACCGCCGGCCGGCCGGTGAACGCCCGCGCGATCTTGACCGCGTTCTCGATCGCCTCCGCACCGGTGCTGAAGAAGATCGCCTTTTTCGGGCCGGGCATGGGTGCGACCTCGCAGAGGCGCTCGGCGAGGCGGAGGTAAGACTCGTAAACGACTACCTGGAAAGAGGTGTGCGTCGCGCGGTCGAGCTGGGCGCGGACCGCGTCCATGACGCGCGGGTGGTTGTGGCCGACGTTCATCACGCCGATGCCGCCCGCAAAGTCGATGTATCGGCGACCATCGACGTCCCATAGCTCGGAGCCTTTGGCGTGGTCGGCGGCGATGGGGTGGGATGAGGTGATGCCCCGAGGGACGTACTTGGCGCGAAGCTCGGTCAGGTCAGCCTGTGTGGACGCCTGCTTTTCGACCCTCACGGGGCCATTACAGCAGATACCATCCGCGACTGTGGACGCCCACGCGGCTGCCGTCGAGCGGCTCTGGCCGGGCCGGCGCCCGAAGGTGACCCTGCTCGGTGGCGGGATCACCAACCTGAACTTCAAAGTCGAGGTGGACGGGGCCGCCTACGTGCTGCGCCTGGGCGGCGCGAAGACCGGCCTTCTCGGTATCGACAGGTCCGTGGAACACGCCGCGAGCCTGCGCGCGGAGGAGATCGGTATCGGCCCGGCGGTGGTCGATTTCGTGCCGTCAGAGGGCTGGCTCGTGGCGAGCTTTATCGACGGCACTCCAATCCCCCTGAAGGAGATGCGTAACCCGGCCACGCTGGCTCGCGTGGCGGAGGCGCTGCGGAAGCTTCATTCAGCGGCCGCGATTCCGGGCCGCTTTGACGCGCACGCGGTGGTCGACGAGTACCGGGCTGAGGCCGAGTCCCGTGGGGTCGAGATTCCGGGGGAGTTTGCTGCCGCGCACGCGATTTCGGAGCGAATTCGCGCGGCGCGAGGCCCGCAGCCGCTGGTGCCGTGTCATAACGACCTGCTGAACGCGAACTTCCTCGACGACGGCGAGATCCGGATCGTCGACTGGGAGTACGCGGGCATGGGCGATCGGTTCTTCGACCTGGCCAACTTCTCGGTCAACCACGAGTTCGGAGTCGAGGACGACGAGCGTCTGCTGGCAGCGTATTTCGGCGCGGAGCGACAGTCCGACCTGGCGGCGCTGAGGCTGATGCGGTTCATGTCCGATTATCGCGAAGCGATGTGGGGAGTGCTGCAGAGCGGGATCTCAGAATTGGATTTCGACTTCAGGGGCTACGCGTCCAAGCATTTCGACCGCCTGGAGCGAGCCGCCGCCGACCCGGAATTCGCCAGCTATCTAAGGGCGGCAGGAAACTCGAACCGAAGTCGCTAAGTTCTCATCCCTCTAAGTACTCGAAGGGGGCGATGATGATCTGATGGAGCCGCTGCACATCTCGCGCAAAGCAGTCCGGATCGTCGAAGCCGTGTGTGCAGAGTCTGGTGCGGGCGCTGAAGTCCGAGTAAGCATCACAACCAACGAGTCGTCAGGCGCCTCATGGATCGACTTACGAATCGAGGTAGCCGGCGACCCGCCGTGCCAAGTGGTCTTGACTACCGAAAGCGCGGCGGAGTTGGCCCGGAACATTGATCATGTTCGATCGGCGTTCCTCGCCAAATGAGACTCGAGTGCGCCGAGCGATCGCTTTACGTCTTGTCATCTGCCGCCGAGTAGGCCATCAGGGACGGGTCAGGAAAAACAGTCCTGTAATCAGGCCGGCGTCGAACAACCAATGAGCCACAACCGCCGCGGCCAGATTGCGTGTACGCAAACGCAGGAACGCGAATATCACTCCGCCGGCGAAGAGTCCCGCGAAGGCGAGGCCCATGGCCGGAACGATCTGCCACGGGCTGGTGAAATTGGTCACAGCCAGCGTTTGCACCTGAACCGCCAAATGCCAGGCGACAAAGATGGCGGACGTCACAAGCGCAGCGTGCAATGGCGTCAGCTTCCTCATCAGCAAGCCCAGCAGCAACCCGCGAAATGCGAGCTCTTCGGGAATCGCGGTCTGCAGTGGCAGGCTCACCAGTGCGTGAGTCAGGACGGCTGAAATCGACGCTCCACGCAATGGCTCGTAGGTGATCGGAGTCCCTAGCTGAGCGCCAACCTCCAGCGCAAGGAGAAGCACCGCGGCCAGCCCGATCCCTATCCCGGCGCCGATCAGGATGGACCGGAGCAGGTTGGTCCGGCCGATGCCCGCTTCGGCCAAAGTCAGCCCGCACCAACGCGAGGCAACGATGACGATCAGCAGCGTGCCGGCACTCTGGGCGATCGCCGCCCAGGAAAAGGTGACGACGTTTGGGCCGGCGACAACACCGGCGGCGTTGCCGAAGACGACAAGGATGGTCGCGATCACCACCACGCGCCATCCCCATGTCGTCGGCTTCCCGGTCAGCTGGGGAGCCCCGTGAAGCCTTGCGGATTAGCGAATACAGTCATAACCGGCTTCGTCACTTGTCGCCTCCGGAACGGCTTCCACTTGACAGATTCGTTGACAGCTTGGCCGGTAGAGCGGTCCTTGCAGTTATTGCGGACGGTCGGACACACAGCCGGCGCTGGAGTTGCCGTCGGCGTTTGACTGCCCGATATTCGACCGTCGAGCCATCCTGACCGATTCGTCAGCGAGATTAGCGGCTGCGATTCTTGACAACCGCCTCGCATGAGGGAGCCAAGCGACGGCGCAGAACAAGTCGATGGGCAAAGTCGCGCCAAGCGTTGCGAAAAACGGCTGCCTCGATAACCATCATCCCACTCGCGATGGGGCTTCCCACAAGCCCTGGCCGCCGTGCGAGACTGCGCTTTCGAGAGCCCAGTTCTGCCTAATTAGACGAAAGAGGTGCGGCTTCGCCTTACGACCGCGGTCCATTAGCCGACTACTACTTCGTGCTCGGCGTCCCGCCCGACGCAACGGAGACGGAGTTGCACGCCGCCTGGCGCCGGCAGCTCAAGTACTGGCACCCTGACCGCGGCAACCATCCGGACGCGCTCGAGCACGCGAAGTTGATCAACCTGGCGCACGACGTTCTGACCGACCGCACCAAGCGCGTGGCATACGACCGACAGCGGGCAGCCGCAGGCTGGCGCCCCTCCTCGTCGGCCCCCTCATA
>WNGJ01001189.1_pt1 | contig 25170 bp, 21 predicted proteins | sample 5400611 | NCBI WGS metagenome assembly WNGJ01 (sample SAMN13153375, study PRJNA577476) | soil metagenome | isolation source: 40 cm soil or saprolite under Garry oak tree replicate 1 | place: USA:California | collected 2016-06-15
TCTTCAACACCACGCCTTTGCCATCGGCGCCCTCTTCCCGCTTGAGCTTCATCGTGGCTAGTTGCCCTCCACCCAGCGTCGCGGTGACGATGTCCCCGGCTCGATCGACCTGAATCGGCGCTTCCTGCACTTTCAGTTCCTTCCATTCCAAACCGTAGGTCTTGAGAATCATGGGCGCTAGCGCTTCCCGTTGTTCTTTATTGGTGGATGGATCAAACGATACCACCACCCAATCTCCTTTTTTGTTTGTACCCCACTCGTCGCCCAGATCCCCGGTGAGCCAGTACTTGGCCCCTGCCAGGTTGGTGTTGCCCGAGTACCCTTCGCGCACTTTAACCGCCATGTTGAACTCGCAGTGCGGATGCTCGGCGTGTTTATTGAAATAGCAAGGACAGAACAGATGGCAACTGCAAGCTTCTACATAATCCGCTTTCATCCGCCATGCTGGTTTTCCGGGAGTCGAGGCCAACAGGATAACCACACACAAACTGAGAAGGCTTATCTGCTTCCAGCTTTTCATATCCACCTCCATCTCACGTGCTTGTATCGTAAGGGACGTTCTTGCTGGGACCTGCGAATATGACGGGCGACAGGATTTTACTGCGGTCGGCCGAGTTTTTCCAGAGGTCTGGGATTTGGGTAGTAGTGCAACTTAACTCTAGTGAGGTTTGCGCTTGGCCGTTGGCTTGCGCAGCAGGATGCGCTTGATGGCTTGGTGCATACGGCACGTCTTGGGAGATCCATACGCCACAGAGCCAAAACGCAGGAAACGTGACCGAAACACTGAGCAGCGCCGACTTATCTGAATCTCATTAAGAGTCGTTTAGACAGGTTTGCCTTAATCTGGTTCACACTATGCGCCATGAAGCCGACGACATAGAAGACGCCGACGACCAATAGCGCGAGAGGTGGGTTGAACAGAATCTTCATTTTGTACGCCTTCTCTGCGTAAGCGCGAATCCGCCAAGCAGCTAAACAGCAGCGGGAAACGACATCCTCTCAGTTCCTCGATGCAGGAGCCTGAGATCGTTCCTCTTGCTCACCCAACAACTGGTTTAGCCGGATTACGAGGTTGAGCAGCTTGTCGGGGTCCATTTCATTGCTAGCTTGTTCGGCGAGCTGTTGCCACTGGTTTGACGGGGACGGGGTCATAAGGGGCCCCTCTTCCTGTCTATCAAGCTACTCTGGATTCCAGTCCGAGTCTGAGCAATAAAGCACAATCGCACATCGCGCAAGGCGTCACGTTTCATGCCTTCAATCTCAAGAAAGTGAGCAATATTGCACAGCCTCCAGGCATACAGCTTGGATACACTCCGCCGCAATAGCAGTCCCATTCGAAAGTACAGCGAAGAAGAGAAGCCTGTCCACGAGGGTCTGGACAACACCCTTCAGGCTTCTCTTTACAATTTCGTCCATCTTAGCCCGCCCTGAAACCAAACCAGCGCCAACACCTGAGACCCACTTACAACGGCTCTGAACGCAAATTGATGGCAGCTCCTCTGCGCAAGCTTGCGGAATGCTTCGATGTTCAGATGCCTCCTTCGATTACCTGCTAAACTAGATAATAGTTAGTCTGGTCGTAAGACAATCTATGGGCGAAAATCCAAGTGCTACGCTGCCAGCAACGGTCGAAAAAATCATCAAATCCCCATACCCGGGTATCCCTGAAAAAGCAGAAATCACCGTCGAAGGGGCCGATCACCTTTATCGAGAGATTCGCATTGAAAACAGTCTCACCGATGAAAATGGCGCCGAAGTTCATCTGAAAGAAGGTGCCAAGGTGGAGGTCACCGTCGAAGCAAAGCTCGAAGAGACGATGTCCCCGAAACCGGACTCTGAATATTTGCTACCAGAGTCTTGAGAATCGGCTGCTTTGATTTATTGTGCGTGATGTAGTTGTCGCCGCAGGGACTCCACTAGCAAATGCAATGGGGCAAGTTAAACGTGCCATTGCGCCACGGTTCGAATGACAGGTTTAAGGATTCGTTTGGCCGAAAATTCTATCCGGAAATCCGGCCCTCGCCCAACCGTGTCCGGTATTAATTGTCTTGTAATAGTCAGCTACCGACGTATGTTCGATACCGGACGTTACGATAACCCGCCGAACACGCCCTCCGAAATTGTTCTTTTTCGGAGATTGCCAAAATGGAAAAGCCATACCTTGAGATCACGCTCCAAGGCAAGTGCTCGACATGCAGCGCTTACTTTATCATTGCTAGTTCTGAAGCCACGAACAATCCAGAAGCCGGAATAAAGGTCCTGCAAGCTCAATTTGATAAGCACCTGAAAAGGCAACACAGCTCCGAGGACGCGAGCTAGCCGCTGCATGGGATTCGCGGACGAACAACAATATATCCGAAGTAATACGACGCTCTGGTCCGGGTATCATATTTCGTCCTCTTGCCTTCGGGTGTACCGTCCCCCCATAGAATCCCGCAAATAGGCCGAAGTCAGCAATAGCACGGTGAAAGAGCCTCGATGCCGGAATGCGAAATATTTGGCCGCAATCACAGAACCGGTGAACGTGTACCGTTTGCAAAACGCGATTGGGTCATCGTTTCCAGTTCAACCTCTCCTTGGCGTGATTCGTTCAAAGTGGAGCATCACCTCAGACCTGCTTACGAGCAAATGGAGATTACTGTTCCGCAGGCAAATATTCACTTCGACAGGGATTCAATGAAAGACCCGGCCCTAATCGAGTTGCGGGTCGCGGGAAGTTCCCTTCATACAAGATTGATTCAGCCCGGTGACGTTGGCATCGTGCCCAAGGGGATGCCTGTATGGGGACGCTTGCTTGGACCTAGCGAGTCGACTTCGTTTCTTCCAGGGACGACTTTCTTGCGAAAGCTGCGGTCGAGTCAATGCCCGGTGGACGCGTTGACCTTAAAACCCTGCTCCATATTAAAGACCAGAAGATTCTGGGCATACCAGCGAGGGATACGGGTCACGTGTACAATCCTCGCCGTTTTCGAGTTAAAGGAATATGCGGCGTCGAGGAGCATCCGATGAAAGCGATATTGAAGGGTTTACTGGCTGTGTCATTTCTAGCGGGCATGGCCGTTGCCGTTAGCGGCCCCGCCGAGAGCGATTTCAAAGCCCTTTTCGCGAAGCACTGGCAGATCAGCAAAGAATTTACTCTGGCGGTGGCCGAAGCCATGCCCGCCGAAAGCTACGATTTCAAACCGAATCCGGAGGAGATGAGCTTCGGCGAGCTCATGATCCACATCGCAAAATCCAACTCGGACGCCTTCGCGGACGTGGCGGGAACCGAAGCGCTGGCTCGACCCTCCGGCACCGACAAAAAAACGGCCATCAAGTTTCTTACCGATTCCTTCGACAGGTGCGCCAAAGACTTTGCCGCCATGACGCCCGCGCAGTTCAACAAAATGCTTGATATTGGGGAGGGACGGAAGGCCACGGGGATCGAAGTGCTCTCTTGGGCCTTCACGGACACCGCGCACCACCGCGGCCAGGCGGAAGTCTATCTCCGAGTGAAGAACATCAAGCCACCCAGATATGTGTTCTAGCGGGGGACGGGCCACCCGCCCACCCGCCAAAACTTATTCTGACCTCGGTCCCGATCGTTAATTCCTGTCCCGGTCTCGGTCATTTCTTTGGTGCTTGCGGTGCTTCTTGCCCTCCGTCTTTTCTTCTTTTCCCTCCAAGCCCCGCTCCCGGCTCATGAAGGCTCCGGGGTTCTCTTTCACTTCCTCGCGGACTCGCGGGTGATCCTGAAGGTAGTCCTTCAGTCCAGGGTGCTTTGACAGGTACTGAGGATTATTAATCAGATTGGGATTTTGCTTCAGATCCTTCGCGACCGCAGGATGACTGTCTAGAAATTGGTCGAAGCTACCGAGTTCTGCCCTGGTGGTATCGTTATCCGGCTTGTCCCGATCCGGAGCCTCGGTCCTTTCAAGCCCGCGCTCCCGGTTCATGAAAGTACCAGGGTTTTCCTTCAGTTCTTCACGTACGCGGGGATGATCTCTGAGGAAGTCCCCCAGCTCGCGGTGCTGTCTAACAAAGCCAGCATCGTTGACTAGCGCCGGGTGCTTCTTCAGGTCGTTTGCGATCTGCGGATGGTTGTCCAAGAACTGGTCAAAAGTCCGCAGCTCCTGGCGGGTGGTGTCGTTATCAGCCGTGTTTTGGGCTCTTGCAAATGAGGGAACCGCCATCAAGGCTGCCAAAACCAATCCCGCGGCTGCCCAACGCTCCAATTGCTTTATCGTCATCATAGTCTCTCCTTGATTGCGCACTGACGCCTCTGCCCCAAGTTCAGTGGTGAGCCCGAGCTTTGTATGTATTTAGACGGACGGTAGATGGACGGGGTTGTAAGCGAGAAGTCAGAATTGGCCGAGATCGCGCCGCCCCAGGCACTGCTCCATCCAATTCCGATTCCGCTGGGTACACGAAGGAAGAATGGGCAAATCAGCGACCCAACTTCGGGTGCTGTTTCGGGGACTTGCCGGTGAACAATCCCCAAGCCTCGCGATACCTCTCCCAACGGCGGGACCTGACCCTGATATTTGGATGGAGCCTGATCTTGATATGCGGGGCAAATACTGTCACCGGCAGGACATACCATATTTCTAGATTTCTAGCGGCGGAATGTGCACGACCAGCATATCGATGTCTTCCGCTTTATAGCCGACCTTGCCCTTTCCGTATGCGTTGTGCATCATGTTCACGTGATATCCGCGCTGTTGGAGCACGGCGGTTGACTTCAGTTGGACCCGCCAGAGGCGGGTTCCCGAATCTACGATGAAGTCGTACATGTCGCTGTCGCCCCAGGGCTTGGCGACCAGAATCCCTGTTCTGTGGCCTTCAATAAGAACGCCGCCTCCGACAATTCCCCACACCGTTTCGGATTCCAGCGTTCGCGTCTGTGCGCCGCGTTCCACCCCATCCCGTGGAGCGTGGGTAAGACTATGGATATGCTCATAATGAAAGTTCGCTAACAGCGAAGGATGGGGCACCCTCAGTTTTTGTTGGATCCACTCGATCCTACGGTTGCACACCTAGCTGCCAGAACAAGAACGAATAAATATCCGTGCCTTCCTCGATTTGTTTGGTGATAGGTTTGCCCGCGCCGTGGCCGGCTTTGGTTTCGATGCGTAGCAGGATGGGGCGCTCGCGGCTTTGGCCGTTGGCGGCTTCGGCTTGCATCAGGGCAGCCATTTTTTTGGCGTGCATGGGATCGACGCGAGTGTCGGTGTCCGCCGTCATGAAAAGGATGGCGGGATATTGTGTGCCCGGTTTCACGTGATGGTAGGGCGAGTAGGCGTAAAGCCAGTCGAACTGTTTGGAATCCTCGGCAGAGCCGTATTCGGGGATCCATAATTTGGCGATCTGGAAATTCTGATAGCGAAGCATATCCAGCAGCGGGACCTGACATACGACGGCGCGGTAAAGGTCAGGACGCTGCGTGAAGGCTGCGCCCACCAGCAGGCCGCCATTGGATCCGCCCTGGATGGCGAGGTGATCCTTGTCGGTGTACTTCTGCGAGATCAGGAATTCGGCGGCGGAGATGAAATCGTCGAACACGTTCTGCTTTTTCTGCAGCATGCCGGCTTGATGCCAGTCTTCTCCGAACTCGGCGCCGCCGCGAAGATTGGCCACGGCAAAGATGCCGCCGTGCTCCAGCCAGATATAGCGGCCGCCCACGAAGCTGGGGGTCAGGCTAACGTTGAAGCCGCCGTATCCGGTGAGCAGCGTGGGATTGTGGCCGTTGAGTTCCAGTCCTTTTTTGTGGAAGACAAACATGGGAACCTTGGTGCCGTCTTTCGATGTGTACCAGAGCTGATGGACTTCGTAGGCAGAAGGATCGATGCCGGGGGCGTTCACCTTATCCCACAAATTGGTTTTGCGGGACGAAAGATCGTAATGATAAATGGACGGCGGAATGGTGAAAGATTGGAAGCCGAAGAAAATTTCCTGGCGATTCCACTTGCTGCCTGTGCCGGAGACGGTGCCGATGGCAGGTAGCGGGATGTCGTCGATGAACTTTCCATCCAGTTGGAAAAGTTTGAGCAGGGAACTGGCATTCTTTTCGTACTGGGCGCCGAGTTTCCCGCCGACGATTGCAGTATTCTGCAACACCGCATCGGATTGGGGGACGATTTCCTTCCAATTTTCACGTTTGGGATTGGCGGCGTCCACTACTAACACGCGGGAACGAGGTGCGTCTTCGTTGGTGGTGATGTAAAGCTTGTTTTGGTAGACCTCGCCGCTGTACAGGAAGTCTTTGCCGCTGGTGATCTCAACCGGCGGGGTGCCGGCTTTCAAATCCTGCAGGTACATTTCGCTTTTAGCCCAACCCTGGAATACGGTGATGAGCAGCCAGCGATCATCGTCGTCAGCGAGTTGCACACCGGGTATGTCTTGGGCTTTGCGGCCTTCGCCGAAGATCAGCGGATCCTTCGCGGGGTCGGTTCCCATGACGTGATAGAAAATTTTGACGTGATAGACCTCTTCTCCGGAAGGCACATCCCCCTTTTTCGGATGTCTGCTGTAAAAAAAGGCGGAGTTATCTTTTTTCCAGGCGACGCTGGCGAAGCGGGTACGCTCGATGGTGTCAGGCAATTGTTTCCCGGTTGCGGTTTCGATCACTTTCAATGTGCTTTCTTCCGAGCCGCTGGCGGAAGTGCCATAAGCGACATACTTGCCGTCTTCCGAGGGAAACCACCAGTCGAGGGCGACCGTGCCGTCGGCGGCGAGTTGGTTCACGTCTAGTAAGGTGCGATCTTTGCCGTTGATTCCTTCGCGTACAAAGAGTACGGGCTGGTTTTGTGTCCCTTCACGGCGGGTATAGAAATAAAAGTTGCCACCGAGTTGTGGTGTGCCAATGGTGCCGATGGAAAGGAGTTGCGTCAGGCGCTGATGAGTCTGAGCGCGTCCGGGGAGCGGGTCGAGGATGCTGCGGGTGTAGGCGAGTTCGTCGTGGACATATTGTTGAGTGTCCGAGGCTTGGGAGTTCTCCAACCAGCGGTAGGGATCGGCGATCTTGTGACCGTGAATGTTGTCTTCGACAACTTCGGTCTTGGCTTTGGGAGGAGTCGCGGGAGCAGTCGCTGTGCTGGAGGATGAACTATCATCCGCCCAGAGCGCGATGGCAAAAAGAAACAGGCAAGTTAAAGTCCAGAACAACCGGCACGCTCCTGGCATAGGCACCTCGTTACGGGGACAAATTAATAGGGTAACAAAAATGAGGGTTCCCGACATATAGACGTCGGGTGCAAAGTTGGAGGAAATTGCAGCCGCGAAGGCGATGCGCTATAGACTAATACCTGTGGCGCTGGCGTCGCGCCGGCAATTCAATCCCAGGAAGACGTCGGCGTCACAGGAGCGGCCTGCGTTGCCGGCGGGACGCTGGCGCTACGATAAAGATAAGCTCATCAGATTCCTCATGTTGGTACGCATACTGTTTTTCGGCATCCTCAAGGACCTTGCGGGTCAGGGAGGAGAGTCGCTCGACCTTCCGGACGATGCCACTTTGGGGGATGTGCTCAGTCACTATGAGGCGCGCATTCCTCGGCTGAAGGAATGGGTGTCTGCAATCGCGATGTCGGTGAACCAGGAATACGCGGGTCCGGAGGCGAAGTTGAGTCAGGGTGATGAGATCGCTTTGCTTCCTCCGGTCAGCGGGGGTGCTGGAGAATCAGAGCAGGCGAAGGGTAGGGATCCGAAAGGCCGTCCCATGCATGCCGCGATCGTGCGCGAACGGATTGAAACTCATGCAGTGTTGGAAGGAATCAAGCGAGCGCAGGACGGTGCGGCGGTGGTCTTCGAGGGGGTCGTTCGCGATAACACGCGTGGGCGGCGAACGCTCTACCTTGACTACGAAGCTTACGAAGACATGGCGTTGAAGCAGATGGAAGAGCTCAGCGAACAGGCAGTGTCGCGTTTTCCGATCCGTGATGTTGCCATACTTCACCGCCTGGGGAGGCTGGAAATCGGCGAGACCAGCGTGCTGATTGTGGTGGCGTCGGCGCATCGGGCGGCTGCTTTTGACGCCTGCCGCTGGCTGATCGATACCCTTAAGCGCACGGTGCCGATCTGGAAGAAGGAATACTTTGAGGACGGCGTGCTTTGGGCAGATGGGGAGCCATTTCCAGCGGAGATTCCTCGCGCCCAAGGCACCCCGGCAATCAAGCGCGCATCTAAGTGACCAGCTTCCCGATGAGACAAGCTGCTACCGCTGGTCTGTTGCTCTTTTTGTCTGCAGCAGTGTGCCTTACTTCTGGCGCGCAGGAACCGGACACCACTTTCAAAGTTAATGTGAAGCTGGTGAATGTGTTCGTCACTGTGACTGACGAGCACGGAGCGCCAATTGCCAGCCTGAAAAAAGATAACTTTGAGCTGCAAGAGGATGGAAAGGATCAGAAAATCTCGGTCTTTGACAAGGAATCGGCGCTACCGCTGTCGATTGTCCTGGCTGTTGATACGAGTCTAAGTACACGCAAAGACTTGCCGCTCGAGCTGGCTTCGGCTCGGCGTTTTGCCCATGCCATTCTGCGGCCAATTGACGCACTTTCACTTTATCAATTCAGCGAGATTGTGAATGAGGTCGTCCCGTTTACTTCTGACCTTGGCAGAATTGATCACGGCGTGGATCGCATTCGTATGGGTGCCGCTACTGCAATGTATGACGCGCTTTACCTGGGAGCGCAAGCATTGGAGCCGCGGCAGGGGAGAAAGGTAATGGTGATCATTACCGATGGCGGCGACACCATGAGCAAAGTGGACTATAAAGACGCGGTGCGGGCAGCCGAGGAAGCGGAAGCCATCTTGTATAGCATCATTGTTGTTCCCATCGAAGCCAGCGCGGGGCGGGACACCGGCGGGGAGCATGCGCTGATCCAGCTTTCGAACGATACGGGAGGAAAATATTTTTATGCCAAGTCGCTGCCTCAGTTGGACGACGCCTTCCGGCAGATCAGCGACGAACTGCGTACGCAATATATGCTTGCTTACTATCCTTCACAAAGGCTGTCTGATTCGGAATTCCGGCGGATCCAAGTGACGGTGAACGGGCTTCCAGCGAGTTCCAACTTCAAAGTGCGGCACCGGATTGGATATTACAGCTCGAAGTCGCGCTGAGATTCTCAACACAACCGATACTCAGTATCTACGTCAGGACTACTCAGTTTTGACGAAAGTTGATTCTCCATATAACCGGATTCAGAATTCCAGATTTGGAAACCGAACGCCGGCGTGAATGGGCTTCTCTAAATCGCTTAAGGCAGAATAGAATGTCTCACCGCTATTTTGGATACTTGGTTGCTTTAGTCTGCTGAAGGGGCATATCGCTTTCGCATCGGGTAGGCTGATCAACAGAGTATGTTGTCCCCTGGCTGGGATGAGGGAACGAATTCTGTTGAATGAGGAACTGCAAGGCCACCGTTTCTTTCCGTACTCATTTCCTGAGCAGGCGGATTGTCTGTAGGGCATAGTTTCGAGTTTCGGGTTTTCTAGTAACCAGAAACTGGAAACCAGACTAAGTAGGAAAGGCTTGGTGAATGAAATGGTGTCCCCTCGCAATTCCGAGATTGTGACGCGATTCAAGCTGATTTGGATTCTGCTGCTGACGTTTACAGCCAGCGGACTCGCCCAAACCACGATTTCGACGGGAAGCATTCAAGGCACCGTCCTCGATCCCAGTAACGCACTGGTAAGTGGGGCCAAGGTCACCATCACCAATAAAGCTACCGGGCAGGTTCTCACCACCACGACGAATTCGGCTGGGACCTATACCTCGGGCGCGTTGATCCCTGGCGATTATGTTGTACGCGTAGAGCAAAGTGGCTTCAAGAGCGTCGAACTGCCGATTAAGGTCGAGGTCGGGGTCACTGCACCCGGCAGTTTGAAGCTGCAGGTGGGGAACACCAAAGAACTAGTTGAAGTTGCTGCTACTGAATTGCACGTCAATACAGAGCAGGCCACGGTTCAAGGTGTGCTCAACGCAGATCAGATCGACAATCTTCCCATCAATGGGCGCAATTTCCTCGACTTGGCACAGCTTGAGCCGGGAGTGCAGATCCAAGATGGAGGCAACTTTGATCCGACCAAGAACGGATTCTCTTCCATCTCGTTTGGAGGACGTTTCGGACGAACCGCGCGGATTGAGGTGGACGGCATCGATATCAGCGATGAGACGGTCGGAACCACAACACAAAACATTCCCGAGGGAGCGATCCAAGAGTTTCAGGTTGGACAATCTTCTCTCGACCTATCGACCGAATTGACCTCCTCGGGCGCGGTGAATGTGGTCACGCGATCGGGGACCAATAGCTGGCATGGCGAGGCTTTCTATGCTTTCCGCGACAGCAGCGTGGCGGCAGCTCTTCCGGGAGGTAAGGCCAACCCATTTCAGCGGAATCAATTTGGCGGCCGTCTCGGCGGGCCGGTAATTAAGGATCGGCTTTTCTTTTTCCTAGACGGGGAGCGCACCAAGCAAGACCTATTGGCGCCTGTGCTTTCGGGAGGCCAATTTGCTTCGCTGTCAGGGAACTTTAATTCCCCTTTTCGCGAGACGCAAACCATCGGGCGCCTCGATTATCAATTGCGAGGTTCGGCACGATTGTTTTACAGATTTTCCTTTGACCAGAACCGCAACGTTTCTGGTTTCATTCCCAACACGTTTCAACCTTTTGCAAATAATAATCACACACCGGTGCATGCGGTGGGACTGGACTTCAATACCGGAAGCTACACCCATAGCATTCGCGTGGGATACACCAAATTCCGGAACGGAATCACAGATGCGGTGACGGGGAGCAATATTCTGAATCCCGCTCCCGCTCTGGAGTTGGCAATCGGCAACGATCCAACCTGTCTAAACGCTGGGCAGGATGATTTCTGCTCGGGTCCAAATTTTCTCGCCCCGCAAGGAACCTACCAGACGGACAAGCAATTTAAGTATGACGGCAGCAAGACCTATCATTCCCACATTCTGCGCTACGGTTTCGGTTACAACCGGCTTTTGGGCGGCGGCTTCGCCAAGTTCCTGGGAAGCGCGCCGGCTGTCTCTTCTGTTTCTGATGTGTCACTAGCGACGGGCGGATTTCCGGGAGGCGCTGGGAACCCGCTGAACTATCCTGTGCAGCAAGTAATTCTGGGCAACGGGCAGGGATTCTCTTCTGAGCTGCCGGCATTTGGTTTGCCTGGTGGACGACTCGGTCCCGATAATCGAGTTTCGTGGTACATCGGTGACGCCTGGAAGATTTGGCCTAACCTCACGTTGAATGCCGGCCTGCGTTATGTTCGCGACACTGGACGCACTGACAGCGACATTGGTCCGATTCCATGTTCACAACTTGATCCTACTTTGGCCGCGAACCTGGTCGCAGGAGGTACGCCCTGTACGGGGAATATCCTGGATCTGTTCGGGCCAGGATTGGGAAATCGGGTGCGACAGCCCAATACTAACTTTGCCCCGCAGCTCGGGATTGCATGGGACCCGGGCAAGAGTGGCAAGACTGTAATCCGTGCGGGAATTGGGTTGTTCTACGAAAATTCCATTTGGAACAACAATCTGTTCAACCGACCGCCACGGCTGCAACAGGGATTGTTCCTGGCGCAACAAACGGTTTGCAGCAATGGCAACGCGCAGTCTTTTACGCTCCCTGGAACGGGCACGGTTGTGACTCCGACTTTTTGTAATCAGCCGATTGGAGCCGTGGTCCACGATATTGCTGCGTTACAGGCGCAGTATCAGGCAGCCACAATCGCCGCAGGACCAGCGGTGAACAGTGTCTTCATCGGAAATACGCTGACCTCCGGGATTAATGCGACAGGCACGAATCTGTTTGCTCCGGACTACAAGACCGCGCGCTCAGTTCAGATGAATATTGGTCTGCAGCATGAGTTCGGTCACGGATTGGTGCTTACCGCTGACTATGTTCGTAACGTAGGAACTCATGCCCAGCTCACGGTGGATGTGAACCACGTGGGGGATGCGGGTTTCCTCGACGTTCAGGCTGCGCTGGATGCGATCACTGCCACGGTTACTCCGTTTGGGTGTCCGGCGGCGACGATTGCTGGTGCAAACTCCCAGGCCGCCATTAGCTGCTATCTCGGCTCCTCGGGTCCTTCCAATGCCAGTATTGCGGACTTCGCTATCAATGGACTGGACTCGGGTAATTCGCTGTGTGGAGGTTTCCCGTGCTCATTGGTGAAACAGCCGGCTGCAGCCTTTCCGGGAAAGAATAAGAATCTGGGCACCAATCAAATGCTGTTTCCGATTGGCCGCTCGGTGTACAACGGGCTGCAGATGTCATTGAAGCAGAACCTTAATCTTGCGAATGGCCGGATTAAGCGGGCCAACCTGCAACTTTCCTATGCTTTTTCGCGATACGTAGCTACGGCGCAGGACACAGACTTTATTAACTTCGCGGAAGACAATAACCATCCCACCCAATTTATTGGACCCAACGGGCTGGATCGAAAACATCAGATTTCGTTCGGCGGAACTGTGGAGCTCCCGTACTCGCTACGTTTAAGCGTCATTTCTCACTTTTATAGTCCATTGCCTCTTAATCTCAGGCTCCCGACCAGCGGTCTGGCGGGCGGCATTTTCATCACCGACGTTACCGGCGACGGTACCGGCGATGGGACGGCGGTATCCAACGGCGGGGTTGGTGACTTGGTACCTGGAACCAAGCTGGGGGCTTTTGGCAGAAGCGTTTCGGCAGGGGACATCAATAATCTGATTAGTAATTACAACTCCAACTTCGCCGGCACGCCTACACCAGCGGGTCAGGCTCTCATCTCTGCGAATCTTTTTACAAAAGCGCAACTGGATGCCTTGGGAGCAGTGCAGCAGCCGCTTTGCCCGGCTCCCCCGATACCCAGGACTGACCCGGCTTGTCCAAATGTTGGGAACGGGGGCCAGGTTGGAATGAGTTGGCTGCGTGCTTTGGACTTAAAACTCAGTTGGCCTATCAAGGTGCGTGAGGGACTGATCATCGAGCCCATCGTGTCATTTTTTAATGCGTTCAATCTCGCGAACTTTGATAGTCCCAGCAGTGAATTGAGCGGAATCCTCGATGGCTCGAATGGGACTGCGAATGGCACGACAGCAAGCCTGCGCGCGGCGGGGAATACGCGGATTGGAGTTGGGACCGGGGTCTTCGGGCTTGGTGCTCCGCGTCAATTGGAATTTGGTTTGAGACTGACCTTCTAGAGAAAACATTGGCCAATGTCGATCAGGGCAGCGCGAAGCGGCGTGTAGAATAAAGCTTATGCCCTTTCATGGTCAGGGAACCCCGAATTTGGCGCACAAAGGAAGATCGGTTCCTCCTGTGGAGACATCGCAGGAGGCAACATATTTAAGGGCCTTGGGTGAAAAACAGACGCCGGTCAACATTAAGTTGGCGGATGGTGAAGTAGTGAGTGGCTGGATCGAGTATTACGATCAGAATATGGTGCGGCTCACTCGTGACGGCCAGCCCAACCTTTTCATTTTCAAACACGAGATTATGTACATTGCCGAGGACGGGGCGAAGCGGAAGTAAACGTCAATCCGTTCGAGTAACTCATCAATCCAGGGTCAGTTTTCTTCACCATGGCTTCTCCAACCAACAAAAGTGAGTTCATTCCCGCGATGACAGAGATTGCGCGGGAGGCGGGTGCGCTGTTGATGGAATATTTTCATCAGCACGTGAAGGTGGAATACAAAGGTGACGTTGATCTGGTTACGATTGCTGACCGAAAGTCAGAAGCCCTGATCCTGGAGCGGATCCGGACGCGCTGGCCATCGCATGACATTCTGGGGGAAGAGGGTGGTCTGGTAGATAACAACAGCGACTATCGCTGGTATGTCGACCCGCTGGACGGAACCACCAATTTCGCCCATGGATTTCCAGTGTTTTGTGTGTCGCTGGGGCTCGAATATAAGAAGCGATTGGTCGCTGGCGTGGTTTACGATCCCACGCGCGACGAATTATTTACAGCGGAGCAGGGACGCGGAGCTTATCTGAATCAAGAGCGCATCCATGTTTCCAAAATCGCGAATCTGGCGGAATCTCTGCTGGCCACGGGGTTTCCCAGCCACAAGCGGCACAAAAACCCGAATATCTTCTTTTATCACCAGATCACGCTGCATAGTCATGGAGTCAGGCGTGCGGGTTCGGCAGCGCTGGATCTTTGTGATGTCGCCTGCGGAAGGTTCGATGGATTCTGGGAGTTCAATTTAAATCCCTGGGATACCGCAGCTGGCGTGCTTTTGGTGGAGGAGGCGGGCGGAATGGTGAGCGATTTCAGTGGAGTGGCCTTTCAGCTCAACAGCCGGGAAACTGTGGCATCCAATGGCCTTATTCACGCGGCGTTATTGCGGGAATTCGAAGCCATCTTTGAGGGGAAAGGTTTGGAGGAGTTGCCAAATCCCGCCGAATACGCGCGCATACGAGGGAAGTAGCGATAGAATTACCGTAGTGGGCAGTGGCTGCGTGCGGACTGCCGCAGGAAGGTCTCGGCTCGGGTGCTCTGGTGATCGAATCGCTTCTAAAGCGCAAAATTGAAAAACGTCCAGACAAAGTACCCCTGCCCGGGCGGATTCTTTTCCTGACGGAAGATCCGGAGCTCATCCGGCGTCAGCTCGCGGGTGAGGATCTGCCTTGGGATACCAGGAATCCGGAGAAGAATCCCAAGCTGCGCGACGATATCTCTACCGACGAAATCACTCCCGCGCACATCTGTTTTTTCTTCGATGAGACTTTGGGTGAGTTTCCTTACACCGGACTGAAATGCGGCGCCGAAACGCCTATCCAGCGCGGCGACGTGAATAAGGGTGGATTCGTGGCCGCCGTGAGTGGCAAGCGGCGCGGGAAAGGGTCGAGCCGGGAGCAATCACCTTATGCTGAGCGGAGTGCTGGAATCAAGATTGTGATCGCGGAGAATATTGAACGTATCTACAAGCAAAATTGCCAAAATCTTGGCGTACTTACCTCGACGAATTTTTCTTTGATCGACAAGATCCGGGCGGGCGAGGAAATTCCTCTTTCTGAATTTACCCAGGGCGAGGACGAGATTACCTGTCAAATTATCGAGCATGGCGGGCTGTTTAACTTCAATGTGGCGCGTCTGCAAGGCAAAGTATCGTTGCCAGCAATCGAAACGAAACCACGGCCGATGACATTGGCGGAGAAAATCTTCGCTCGGCACATGATTGCCGCGAGCGGGAAGGTTGGTGTCGACGCGGTTAAGCCCGGCGACGCGGGCTTCGCCCGGACCGACCTTCGCTTCAGCCATGAGTATGTCACACCCATGGCGGCAATCTTCTTCGATCAACTCGTGGGGCGCGATGCCCCGGTGAATGACGCGTCGACAGTGCTGTTTTTCCGCGATCACCTTACGTTTCTCGATGATGTGTTGTCCGAGCAGAAGCGGAAGATGGGGCTTCTTGATCTAGCCACCCAGCTCAAGCTCAAGCAGGAGGATTTTGCGCGTCAGCGGGGCATTCGACTGCATGGAGAGCTGAAAGACCGTAAAGGTTCTGAAGGAATCTGCCATTCGGTGGTGCTGGAAAGTTATGCGTTGCCGGGGCAGCTGATCGTCGGGTCTGACTCGCATACTCCGCATTCCGGCGCGATTGGCTGTGTGGCGTTTGGCATTGGCACTACTGACGTTTTCAATTCTTGGATAACCAAAGACATCCGAGTGCGCGTGCCGGAATCCGTGAAGGTGGTGATTCGGGGACGCAAGCACCCGAACGTCACCGCCAAGGACTTTATCCTGGCTTTGCTTCGGATGGACTACATCAAGAGTGGAAAAGCGTTGGCTAAAGTCATTGAGTATTCTGGCGAAGCGATTGAAGAACTCAGCGTGGACGAGCGCGCAACCATGACCAACATGGCAGCCGAGATCGGCGGATTCACCGGCATCGTAGCGCCGGATAAAAAGGCTGTGGAGTTCCTGGTAGAGCGTCGCGGCATGAATCGAGAAAAAGCAGAAGCCATGTTAGGTGGACTCTACAGCGATTCCGAGGCTCAGTTCGCTTACGTCATCGAAATGGATGCGGCGGATATTACGCCGATGGTGGCTACGCCTGGCGATCCTGGAAACGGGAAGTTCATCCGCGAGTTGAATACTCCGGTGCCGGTTGAACTGGCTTACGGCGGTACCTGCACTGCGGGCAAGAACGAAGACATGGACATGTATGCTCTCGTGCTAGCCGACGCGCTTAAACAAGGAAAACAGGTTGCTGGATCGGTGCAGTTCTACATCCAGTTTGGTTCGCAGGAGACGCGCGATTATTGTGTTAGAAACGGCTATCTCGAAATCTTTGAAAAGGCCGGTGCGCACGTGATCGAGCCGAGTTGTGGGGCTTGCATTAATGCTGGGCCAGGCGTGTCCACACGTGCGGATCAGATCGTGATCAGCGCGCAGAACCGGAATTTCCCCGGACGCAGCGGACCGGGGCAGATGTATCTGGCGAGTCCGTTGACAGTGGCCGCCAGCGCGGTGGCGGGTTACATTGTGGAATATCAGCCCAGCGAGCAGCGCGAGTTGATGCCGGCATAGAGGCCGCTATACCCGCGCCGACATTCTTGCTAAAATAGTGAGTTCTGATCATTCCGCACATATCAGGGAGACAGGGACCTTTATGACCTACGTGATTGCAGAACCGTGCATTGGAACCAAGGACACGGCTTGTGTGGATGCTTGCCCGGTCGATTGCATTCACCCCAAGAAGGACGAGCCGGCGTTTGGGGAGGAAGAGATGCTCTATATCGATCCGGTGGAATGCATCGACTGCGGCGCTTGCGTGCCGGTATGCCCCGTGTCCGCGATCTTTGCACTCGACGATCTGCCGGAGAAGTGGAAGAGCTTCACCGAGCGCAACGCGAAGTATTTTGGCCGGTAACGTTAGATCTATCTGGCTACAATCGAGGCGTGTCTCCAGTGACGCGCCTTTTGCTTTTAAGGCCGCCGACTCAGACCTGAAGCTCCATCGCCGTCAGCTTTCCATCTCCTTACTAGTCCATTACAATCAAAGATTACCTGCTGGCCTTCCATGGCGCTGAAGGAGTCGGAAGCGATTGTCCTGCGCACCTATCCGATGCGCGAGGCCGACCTGCTGGTCACACTTTTTACGCGGCTTGAAGGCAAGGTGCGCGGCGTAGCGCGTTCGGCGAAGAAATCCAGGCGCCGGTTTGGTGGAGCGCTGGAGCCGCTTACTTACGTCCGGGTTTATTACGACGATCGCGAGCGGCAGGAGTTGGTACGGTTGGATTCCTGTGATGTTCTCGAGTCGCCACTGGCGAATCAAGTGGGGTATCCGCGAGCCGTGGCGCTGAGCCACGTGGCGGAAGTGCTGGACGAGTTGCTCCCAGACCGCGAGGCCAACGATGCGGTCTTCCGTCTGGCATTGTCAACGCTGTCGGAACTTCGCGGATCCGCCGTCTGGATGCCCATCACCTACTTTGAGCTCTGGATGACGCGGCTGATGGGCTATCTGCCGGAGTTGACGGAGTGCATCGTTTGCGGCCGCACATTGAACGGAAGCCGTGCGTTCTTTCATGTGCTGGCCGACGGACTGATGTGTGCGGACGACAAGCGGTTGGCATCGTCCGAAATCTCTGCGGAATCACGGGCTGTCGCGGCACAAATGTTCCATGCACCAGCAGAAAGTTTTCGCGGAGGTTCGTGGCCGAAAACGCGCGCGGCGGACTTACGAAAGTTTCTTCTGCATACGCTTCAGCGACATATTGAGAAGAAGCTGGTTACAGCGGGCATGCTGGAGAAGATCAGCACTTAGACGGCAGCACTCAGCAGTCAGCACTCAGCCAATCAGGCCGGTGGTGGGTGGCTGAACCGCAGCTTCAGGGCTGAATGCTGATTGCTGAATGCTGAGTGCCCTTTAGAACCCTTTGACTCGAGCAAAATCCAATTCGCTTACGTTTCAGGAACTCATCCTGCGGCTCCAGACCTTTTGGGCGGAACGGGGATGCGTGTTGCAACAGCCCTATGACGTCGAGGTCGGCGCGGGGACCATGGCGCCGGAAACATTTTTGCGGGTGCTGGGGCCGCAGCCGTACAGAGTGGCTTACGTCCAGCCTTCTCGGCGTCCCGCTGATGGGCGCTATGGCGAGAATCCGAACCGGCTGTACAAACATTTGCAGCTCCAGGTCGTCCTGAAGCCGCCTCCGGAAAACGTGCAGCAGCTTTATCTTGATTCGTTGGGCGCGATGGGAATTGATCTGCGCCAACACGATATCAAATTCGAAGAGGACAATTGGGAATCGCCCACGCTCGGGGCCTGGGGAATTGGCTGGCAAGTAATGCTGGACGGGTTGGAGATCACGCAGTTTACCTACTTTCAGCAATGTGGAGGCGTGGATCTGGATCCGATTTCGGCGGAGCTGACATATGGTCTGGAGCGCATTGCCGCATTCCTGCAGGATGTCGACAGTATTTACGACATTGTCTGGGCGCGTGATCCTGAGACGGATCGGATCACAAGCTACGGAGACGTTCGACTGGCGGAAGAGCTGCAATTTTCCGTGTACAACTTTGAACAAGCCGATGTGGAGAAGGCGTGGAAACATTTCGAGCTGTGTGAGGCGGAGTGTAAGGCGTTGCTCGAGGGCTATGCGCTGCTATCTAAAGCTAAAGACGCAGGGGATGGCTTGGCTCGAGACAAGAGGCGGTTTCCTTTGCTTCCGGCCTACGACCTCTGTCTAAAGTGTTCACATCTTTTCAACATTTTGGATGCTCGTGGCGCCATCTCGGTGACGGAGCGCGTGGGAGTGATCGCTCGGGTGCGGGCTTTGGCGGTAGGGATTGCGAAAGCGTACGGGGATCAGCAGCAGGGAAACACGACGGCGGACGAATCTTCGAAGCAACAGAAGGTGCTCACGGCGAAAAAAGAGACGATGTCGGTGTCATCGTGAGTAAAGTAAACAGCTAGACATGCCTGATTTTTTACTGGAAATCGGTTGCGAAGAAATTCCGGCGCGCATGATTGACGCGGCGCAGAATGAACTGGCATCTCGCGTGGGTGAACTGTTAGCGCGTGAATCTTTGGGGCTTCCCGCCGGAGTTTCTGCGCCCCTTACTACTCCGCGGCGTCTGAGCGTGGCGTCCACTATTGCTGATCGTCAAATGGATGTCACCGAACAGGTCACCGGTCCGGCAGTAAAAATCGCATTTAAAGATGGTCAACCTACACGCGCGGCGCACGAGTTTGCCCGGAAGGCTGGGGTTGACGTATCGCAACTAGAGAAAATTGCTACGCCCAAGGGTGAGTACCTTGTTGCGAAGATCACTAAGAAGGGTCGCAGCGCGGCGGAAATCCTGGCGGAAAGTTTGCCAAAGGAACTTTCGTCGATTCATTGGCCCAAGAACATGTATTGGCATAAGCCCATCGAACGCTTCGTGCGGCCGGTGCGGTGGCTAGTGGCAATGTTAGATTCAGAAGTTATCCCTCTTGCGTTCGCTGGAGTTCGGGCTGGCAATCAATCCCATGGGCACCGGACCCTCTCCCAGGGCGTGGTGCAGGTTCCTAAGGCCAACGCCTACGTCGAACGATTGCGGGAAGCCAAAGTTTTGGGTCGCGGCGAACGAGAGCAGCAGATCCGCAAAGCGCTTGATGCCGCTGCACGTACCATCCCAGGCGCGCGCTGGCGGGAAGACAAGAGTCTTCTGGAGACGGTTGTTAACCTGACTGAGTCTCCGTCAGCGGTGCTAGGAAGTTTCGACCCGGAATTCCTGGAATTGGCGGAGGAAGTATTGGTCACGGTCATGCGTGACCACCAAAAGTATTTTGCGGTGGAAGATCCTAATGGCCAGTTGTCCCCCAATTTTCTGGCGGTGTTGAATACTGATGGTGATCCGAAGGGCATCATCCGGCATGGACATGAGCGTGTACTGCGGGCGCGGTTCAACGACGCGCGTTTTTTCTGGCAGACGGATCAGAAACACCCGCTGCGGGAACGCGTCCAGTTGCTGAAGCATGTCACCTTTCAAAAGGATCTCGGGACTTACTACGAAAAGACCAAACGGGTGCAGCGCCTGTGCAGTTGGTTGTCGGAACTAATTCGCCAGCGCGGGCGGCAGATTCGGCCCGGTGTTATCCATAAAGCGGCACTGCTGGCGAAGGCCGATCTGACTACTGAACTGGTAAAGGAATTTACCGAACTGCAAGGGATTGTGGGCGGATTGTACGTCAGGGTGCAGCAATTGGATCGAGACATGGCAGATGGTACGCGCCGCGCCATTGCAGACGCTATTTACGATCACTACAAACCCGAATCGATGGAAGATTCAGTCCCGCGCACACTCGAAGGGGCGGTACTTGCAATCGCCGACAAAGCGGACAGTATCGCGGGAATGTTTGCGCTGGGATTGCAGCCGACCGGATCGAAAGATCCGTTCGCGCTCCGGCGGCAAGCGAATGGCATTGTGAAAATAATCGCGGAGCACAAATTCCCTTTGAGCCTGAGCCAGTTGTTTGCCGACGCACGCCAGGCGTACCAGAACTCAGGGGCAGAGAAGAAGTTTTCCGCCAAGGTTGATTTCGCCGGCGCGGTGCGGGATTTCTTCCACGAACGTCTGGAGTTTTATCTGCGCGACGTGCTTGGTTACAAGTACGACGTGGTGAATGCGGTGCTGGCGACCGGTTCTGATGACGTAGTGGATACGGTGGCACGGGCACAGGCGGTCACCAAAGTTCGTGCCTCGGCAGATTTCGAATCTATATCAGTCGCCTTCAAACGTATTAAGAACATTCTCCGACAAGCGAGCGACACGGGTAAACATGCGGCTGGCGCGATTGAGCCTGCTGCGCTGCAGGAACCCGCGGAAAGGGAGTTGGCCGCTCTCATTCCGCAGGTCGCGAAGCGCGTGGATGAACTGCGAGTGCAACATGAATATGAAGCAGCTCTGGCAGAAATTTCCAAGCTGCGGCCGACTGTAGATTTGTTCTTCGACAAGGTGATGGTGATGGTCGACGATGATCGAATTCGCGCGAATCGGCTCGCCGTTCTGCAAACGCTGCTGGTGAATTTCTCCACCATCGCCGATTTTTCGGAGATCGTGACCGAAAGCAAGGCATAAGTAAGAGGGTGAGGTCCCGCGACCACCTTCTAGTGCAAACGTGTTTTACGTTTGCTTGGAGTTAACAGGAATTGCCGCCGGGACGCCGGCGCTACATAAAATCATAAAGGACTGAATCAATGGCGACGCAGACTCTCCCAGAAACCGAGCTCGCAACCACCAATAAGCGACCAGCTACGCAGTACGTGTACTTTTTTGGTGGCGGCAATGCTGACGGCAACGGCAAGATGAAGGACGAATTAGGTGGGAAAGGTGCGGGTCTGGCAGAGATGACCAATGCCGGCCTTCCCGTGCCTCCGGGGTTCACCATCCAGACGGAGGCTTGCCGGGAATACATGCGTGGTCAAAAAGTATCCAAGCAAGTGGATCAGCAGATGGAAGAAGCGTTGCAGCGGTTGGAAAAACTTCAAGGGCAGAAACTGGGCAAGGGCGAGAACCCGCTGCTGGTAAGCGTCCGCTCGGGCGCGAAGTTCTCCATGCCAGGAATGATGGACACAATTCTGAACCTCGGGCTCAACGATGAGAGCGTCGAAGCGCTGGCCCGTCGCAGCAAGAATCCGCGTTTTGCCTACGACTCTTACCGCCGCCTGATCCAGATGTTTGGCAACGTGGTCCTGGAAATTCCGAAGTCTGCATTCGACGAAGTATTCGACGCCAAGAAGAAGCACAAGAAAGCCAAGCTCGACACTGATCTCGACGCCAAGGCACTGAAGGAAGTGATCGAGGAATACAAGAAGGTGGTTAAGAAACATACTAAGAGCGATTTTCCGCAGGATCCGCATGAGCAGCTGGTAATGGCTCGGGATGCGGTGTTTCGCTCCTGGCAAAACGATCGCGCCAAACATTATCGCCGGATAAACAATATTGACGACATGTTAGGGACCGCGGTCAATGTGCAGGCCATGGTGTTCGGCAACCTAGGCGACACTAGCGGCACGGGCGTGGGGTTCACGCGCAATCCTGCCACGGGCGCCAAGGAGTTTTATGGTGAATTTCTGATGAATGCGCAAGGAGAGGATGTAGTCGCGGGCATCCGCACGCCGGTGCCAATCCTGGAACTACAGAAGATCATGCCGAACGTGTACGAGCAACTGCGTGAAATCACCACTCGGCTGGAAAAGCACTACCGCGACATGCAGGACTTCGAATTCACTATCCAGGATGGGAAGTTGTACATGCTGCAAACGCGCAATGGCAAGCGAACCGGGCCGGCAGCGGTGCGAGTCGCCATCCAGATGGTAGAGGAAGGGCTGATCAGCAAGGAAGAAGCGATTTTCCGAGTGGACCCCAATCAAGTTTATGAGTTCCTGTTGCCTCGCCTGGATGAGAAGCATGCCAAAGTGGAAGTGCTGGCCACCGGGCTGCCCGCGTCACCGGGCGCGGCAGTCGGCCAAATCGTATTCACGGCTGACGAAGCGGTAGAGAAGGCTGGACACGACCGAAAGACACCGGTCATTTTGGTGCGCGCCGAAACCACGCCCGAAGATATTCACGGTATGGAGGTGGCAGTTGGAATTCTGACCTCGCGTGGCGGCATGACCAGCCACGCAGCGGTAGTCACTCGCGGTATGGGCAAATGTTGCGTGGCGGGTGCGGGCGACATTGAAGTTGTCGAAAAAGCCCGCGAGATGCGTGTCAAGGGTCAGGTATTTAAGGAAGGCGACTGGATATCGCTCGACGGCACTACTGGCCGTGTGATGAAGGGCAAACTCAACACGGTGGCAGCGAAGCCGGATGATCCTGAATTGATGAAGCTGATGAGCTGGGCGGAGCCGTTCCGCAAGTTGGGAGTCCGTGCTAACGCCGATATTCCACGTGATGCCATTCAGGCGCGTGCATTCGGCGCCGAGGGCATTGGCCTATGCCGGACCGAGCATATGTTCTTCGGCGAAGACCGGATCAAACACATGCGGGCCATGATTCTGGCAGGCAACGAGAAAGATCGCCGCGCGGCACTCAAGAAGTTACTGCCCATGCAGCGTTCGGATTTTATCGGCGTTTTCCGGGCGATGGATGGATTCCCGGTAACCATCCGTACGCTCGATCCGCCATTGCATGAATTTTTGCCGCGCCGCGAAGACTTAATGGTCGAGGTCGCTGTGCTGGAAGCAACCAAGCCGCGCTCACCCAAATTGAAAGAGCTAAAAGCGCTCCTGCGGCGGGTGGAAGAGTTGCACGAATTTAATCCTATGCTCGGGCATCGTGGCTGCCGCCTGGGGATCACATATCCCGAGATCACTGAAATGCAAGCGCGCGCCATCTTCGAGGCGGCCGTCACAGTTGCCAAAGAAGGAGTGAAAGTTTTTCCCGAAGTGATGATCCCATTGACGGCAACGTTGAAAGAGATGGCGAATCAAGGCGCGATTGTGCGGCGAGTTGCCGAGGAAGTCTTCAAGGAAAAAGAGACCAAGGTGGATTATCTGGTGGGCACTATGATCGAGTTGCCTCGGGCGGCGTTGGTGGCCGATGAGATCGCCAAAGAAGCAGAATTCTTTTCTTTCGGAACCAATGACCTGACTCAGACAACATTCGGCTTTTCCCGCGATGACATCAACAAGGTGCTACCCACCTACCTCGAGGAAGGGATTCTGAAGCAAGATCCCTTTGCCGCGCTCGACCGCGAGGGAGTGGGTCAGCTAATCCGCATCGCTACTGAACGGGGACGCAAGACGCGTCCTGGTCTGAAGGTGGGAATCTGCGGGGAGCACGGAGGCGAACCGTCGTCAGTGGAGTTCTGTCATCATGTAGGCCTGAACTATGTTTCCTGCTCGCCATTCCGTGTACTGACAGCACGATTGGCGGCGGCACAGGCCGCGGCCAGCGACAAGCTAAAGGTGGAGGGAGGAAGGACAAAGTAACTCAACGGCGGAGTAGGGAAAAGTCGCGAGCAGTTACTGCACTTTTTGTAGTCTCATTATCAGCTTTTGCGCCAGATTCTCTTCCGATTCGGACCAGAGCAGGCGACTTCTAGCGCCGGAATTCTTCTCTACCTTGGTGGTGAATTCGACTAACTGTTGAACATTGGCCCGAACTTTGGCTTCGGCGGCACTGGTGAGTTGTATTCCCTCGTGAAGAAACGGGGAGTCGAGTCCGAAGTCCACTTGGATGTGTCCCTCTTGATCAGAGGCTCGGTCGTCAAATTCCTCGCCATGAATCAGGAATTTTACTTGCGAGGGTTGCTGCACCCATTCTTTCGAGTCAGAAAGCGTCCACAGGTCCCAGTGGGTCTCGAAGAGATAAGCGTAATCGTCGTGGAGCAGGTCAGACGCGATCTGCACCGCTTCCTCTGGATCAATTCCGGGACGAAATCGCCGTTCGAGGATGGTAGGTTCGTTCCAGGAAACGGGATGCAGCGCCAAATAGCTAATCCCCGGCTGCAGGGCTGAGAATTGAAATTGCTGCATGACGGAAAGCGCGTAGGCCATCATGCGAGGCCCACGGAAATCGTCGAACCAGAGACTCAGATAAAGACAATCGGACATAGAAATTGCGAGCTCTATTGCGGGCTCGCGAGAAATACAATTCTGATTTTAGATGCTCGGGCGCTGAATTCGGAGCGAAAATCATTAACAGAGCAGAAGCAGAAAAGAATGCGAGCGCATGAATCTCCTGATTTTTGACACTGCGGTGAGGCGCTGCTACCATCGATAACTTAGCCGCAGGCTCCCGCCTCGTGTCGTCGTCCCCGTCGTCTAGCCTGGCCTAGGACATCGCCCTTTCACGGCGGTAACACGGGTTCAAATCCCGTCGGGGACGCCAACAAAATAAGAGACTTCCGCGAAATCGCCGTTTTGCTTCATGATCCAATTTGATCCAGTTAGGCGGGTTTGATCTGTAAAACCGCGCCCCGCCTCACCAGTTTGACCAAATTGCTCTGCGCCTCGCCCTTCTGTGGACCGACTGCCTGCATGTAAACGTCGGTCATGACTTTCAGACTCGCATGGCGCAACAGTTCTTGTACGACTTTGGGATTCTACCCGTTTGCATTCAGCAGCGTCCCGAATGTGTGGCGGCTATCTTGCAGCCGGAATAGGAGGCATACGTAGGCGACGCTCCTCAAGGGGAACGGCGAAGACGTGAAGGTTGTGCAAGAGCTAATGCGACACGCAAACATTT
>WNGJ01006368.1_pt1 | contig 25165 bp, 18 predicted proteins | sample 5400611 | NCBI WGS metagenome assembly WNGJ01 (sample SAMN13153375, study PRJNA577476) | soil metagenome | isolation source: 40 cm soil or saprolite under Garry oak tree replicate 1 | place: USA:California | collected 2016-06-15
CAGTGTGAACCATCCTTTCCGGCGGGGTAAGGGATCGATCGGGAAAGTGCTTCCTGGGCGTGAAATCAAGCTGGCTGAGGATGGTGAGATTCTGGTGCGTGGGGCGGGAGTGGCTGCCGGCTACTGGGATGGACGCGCCCAACAGACAGTTGGCGACGAGCACGGCTGGTATCGCACCGGCGACATTGGCGCACTGGATGTAGCCGGCAACCTCTATTTCAAGGGACGCAAGAAAGATGTGATCGTCACTCCGTCCGGGATGAATGTTTATCCCGAGGATCTCGAGGCCGCGATGCGGCGCCAACCAGAAGTGAAGGATTGCGTCGTGGTTGGGATCGAGCGAGACGGAAATGCCGAGCCCTGTGCGGTGGTTATTCCGCGCGACGACGCTGGTTTGGAAGCGGCAGTGCAGCGTGCAAATCAGTCTTTGGCGGAATATCAACGCGTGCACAGATGGATCGAGTGGCGGCAACAAGACTTTCCCCGCACCTCCACGCAAAAGCCGCGGCGGAATTTGATTCAGCAGGCAGCCCAGGCGCAGATCTCGCAACCGCCGGTGCAATCCGACAGTGCCGGCAGAGCCGAAATTAGCCCGTTGGCCGAGCTCATCGCGGGTATCACAGGACGTACCGGAGCCAGGGTGAGTGCTGAATCGAATCTCGATTCAGACTTGGGCCTGGGCTCGCTGGATCGTATGGAATTGCTGGGCGCTTTGGAAGATCGCTATCAGGTTGATCTCAGTGAAACCGGCTTCGGGGCGGCACACACGGTGGGGGATTTGGAGCGAATGTTGCGCGCCCAGGCGGCGGAAAGGCTCGTGCATCACTATCCGCGTTGGGCCCTGCGCTGGCCGCTGACCTGGCTGCGATTTCTTGCACATTACCTGCTGATGAGGCCCGCCATTGTACTGCTGGGTTGGCCTCGAATCGAAGGGCGCGAGAATTTACAGGGATCGAGCGGGCCTGTTCTCGTGGTCTCAAATCATGTTGCTGGTGTAGACGTGGGATTCATACAGACCGCTCTGCCGGTACGTTTCCGTCATCGGCTGATTACAGCTGCGGGCGGCGAGGCGCTCGAAGCCCTGCGCACGCCTGCGTCCGATAAAGGATTGCTCGGAAGAATTTACGACCGTGTGCAATGGACTCTCGGAGTTTCGCTGCTCAATCTGTTTCCGCTTCCACGTCAAGCCGGTTTCCGCCAAAGTTTTGCTTATGCCGGAGAGGCGGTGGATCGCGGCCATAGCGTGCTGGTTTTTCCGGAAGGCCGTCACACGGTGGATGGAAACATAAATCCGTTTCGCGCAGGAATTGGGCTGCTGACGAAGAATCTCGGCATTCCCGTTCTCCCCATGCGGATCGATGGGCTGTGGGAAGTCAAACAAGCAGGCAGACGATTTGCCGCGCCTTGGAAAATTCGCATCCGTATGGGCAGGCCTTTACGCTTCGAGCAGGATATCGATCCCGAGCAAATCGCGCGGCAGCTGCAGAGAGCGGTGGAAGAACTTTAGCAACTGAAGTCGCGAAGTCGCGAAGTCGCGAAGTAGCGAAGTAAGGTCCGTCATCTCCGACAGCTCATCGTACTGCCGGAGATGGGGGTTTTACCATCTCCGAACGGCGAATCAGGGAGCGCAGACCCGAACCCGATCAATCAATTACTCTTCGTCGAAACGGCGGAGATAATTCTTATGTATTCTCTCGCCCCGGAAAAGGCTCCTCTGGTGGATGTCTGGACGAAAAAAACGTTGACGTCTCTGCTGACACCTGGCGGCTGGGTGCTGCTCGGCATGGCCATCATCCTGCATACCGGCGTCGTCAGCATCCCGTTGCCGGTCGTCACCTTTCTTTATTACGGGGCTTTTACAACAGGACTTCTGCTCGCCTGGCGATTCCATTCCAGCCGCATCTTCTTCGCGCTGCTCCTGCTATTTCTTGCCCAGAAAGCACTCACGTTTTTTCTCGCCGGACACATTCCTGAAGCCGGGACGGGCCGCATGGCGCTTGAGAGCATCGGTCTGCTATTACCGGTGAATTTCATTCTTCTCTCGCTGGCCATCGAGCGAGGATTCAGCTGGTCCAGCAACACTCCGGCTGGTCTCCTGCTGTTTGTGGAATCCACCGTGGTTGCCGTCTTGTGTCGGCCCGGCCCGCGAGACCCGGTATCGGTTCCCTCTCATGCATTGCATCACGCGGTCACGACTGTTCCATTGCCGACATCTGCATGGCTTGCATTTTCTGCGGCGATCATCGTCCTGCTCGCCCGCTTCTTGCTTTTTCGAAAACCCGCGGAAAGCGCGCTGCTCTGGTCTCTGGCGGCTGCCTTTCTGGCCTTGCACTTCGGAGGCGCAGGAAAGGTATCTCTTGCGTACTACGCAGCCGGCACCCTTATACTCGCGATCTCCATCGTCGAAATCTCGTACCTGCTGGCCTATCACGACGAGTTAACCGGTCTGCCTTCCCGGCGCGCCTTCAACGACACGCTCGAGCGCCTCGAGACACCCTATTCCATCGCCATGGTCGACATTGATCACTTCAAGCGATTCAATGACACCTACGGACATGACACGGGCGACGAGGTCCTACGGCTTGTGGCCGCCAGGCTGGCTCGGGTCACTGGTGATGGAGACGCTTATCGTTGCGGCGGAGAAGAATTTGCTGTCGTGTTTCCCGGCAAGACGACGCCAGAGGTCCTCGACCACCTCGAGCATCTAAGGACAATCATCGAACAGTGCACATTTCGCACACGCATCGCCGACCGGCGCCAAATGCATCGGGGAGCCGACCGACGCAACCCGCTCAGTCGGGGACGGGCTCATACCGGTCCCGCCATACGCCGGCTCGCTGCGGGCAGTAACTCCTCGCCTCTCTCTATCACTGTGAGCATTGGTGTTGCCACCTCTGCTCGGGCGATGCCGAATACCGATCAGGTAATTCGGGCTGCGGATAAAGCCTTGTATCGAGCCAAGTCGAACGGCCGGAACCGCGTTGAACCGGCGTTGGTCTCGCGCCGGCCGGCTCGCGCTAAAGCCGCCGACATCGCGTGAAACCAGAAGTACCGAAGACGTTATGCAGAAATCGAGTGACATCTCTGCAGCGGAAAAATACCGCGGAAGGAAATCAAATGCTAGATCGGTTCACGCCTATCGGCTGAAACGTTTGCCCGGACCATCAATTCAGGGCGGGATTTGCGATGGTCCGGGCGCGCACGTTTAGCAACCACCACGGGCTGTGCGGTCAGCCCGCAGGGTTGGGTGGGGTTGCGCGTTTCCGTCCGCTGCCTCCGCACGCGGGACACTTAACGCGGATAAATGCAACGCCTTGAGACTTGCCGCCAATGTCCACCGGCTTCGCAAGGTATCCAGTACCGCCGCAGTCTGGGCAGCTCTCCGGATCCATCGCCCCCCTCGTGTGGCTGGATTTTCAACGACGTTTCGCTGAAAGCCGCAACAAACTCGTTCACGTTACGAATCACGAACAAAACTCTGGCCGACGCCGCTAAGCGGTATTGCTGAATCGGGCCAGCACTCAGAGCAAAAAAGAGCCTAATACCAGGATGGCCCAACGATGCCACGGCTGAGACCGTCGCACTTCTTAAAACAATCACGCAACAATGGTTTTGTGGTGCACCTGACCCGGATAATGGAGGGGATGTCGCAGGTCTCGGCGGCGATGACGTAGCCGGCTATGAAGCCGATGACTGATGCCGAAGCCCTGTCCTCGTTCGGCAGACAGCGAGTCTAGTTCTTGGCCTGCGCCTTCTGCTGTTCAGCGTTGTAGGCCTTCCAGGCCTGGTCGACTACGTAGGCGTGGACAGCGTCGGCCTCTTTGGTCGTCATCTTCGCGTTGGGGAAGGCGAACTTTGGAGGATTGGCGAAGCCGGGCATTCCTTTGTCCCAGTGAGTGCCTGCGAGGACGATGGCGTACCACTGCTTGTGCACTTCGGGCGGGGCGTAGCGGAGATCGGGGACGGCGCCGTTGCGCACCCAGGCGCCGCTGCCGTCGATGTCGGGGGAGTGGCAACCGTCGCAGACGAATCTTCTGTAGATGTGCTTGCCCTCTTGAATGGTTTCGGCGCTGGCGGTTTGTGGCGGAGGCTTGGGCACGGGCGGAACGATGTCGGGCGGCGTGGGGAATGGCGTGGTGGCTCCGAGTTTAAAGGCGAGCAGACGGGCCGGACCGCGCTTGGATTCGGGCGTGGCCATGGTCCAGGCGGGGGCGAAAAGGCGCGAGCCTGAGCCCCATCCTACGGGGGTGAGCACGTATTGCTCTCCGTTTACAGTGTAGGTGACAGGAACGGAGTCGATGGCAGAGCCGGTTTTGATGGACCAGACTTTTGCTCCGGTGTCGGCGGTGTAGGCGGCGAATTCTCCGCTGCCCTGTCCCTGGAAAACCAAATTTCCGGCGGTGGAGAGCACGCCTCCATTGGTGGCGATGGGTTCTTCTACTGACCATCGAGTGGATTGGGAAACCGGGTCCCATGCGATCAGTCTGCCTTGGGAGCCTTTCATCCATTCGTTGCCGCCGTCGGGATCTGCTTGCATGGGGGATTGACGATCGGTGGCAGGAATATAGATCAGGCCGCTGAGCGAGCTGTAGCTCATGGGCCACCAGGAACGGTCCACTGTTTGCCCCCGCCGGCAGAGGCGGGGACTTCGATGGCGCGTCCGAGGTGGAGATCGTAGGAATTTGCCCAGGATAGTTTGACCAGCGGATTGGCGGAGAGAAGTTTACCGGTCTTGGCATCGAGGATGTAGAAGAAGCCGTTTTTGGGGACGGTCATGGCGACGTGCCGTTTCTCACCGTCGATGACGAGGTCGGCCATGACGATGTGATTGTTTTCGGTCTGCTGGCCGGGAGAGCTGGTTTGGAAGTGCCAGGTATATTCTCCCGTGTCGGCGTTGACGGCGATGATGCATCCGGCGAAGAGGCGGTCGCCGGACGTTTTGATGTTCTCGAACTCGCCGTAGTCGACTCCCGCGCCGGCGGTGCCGAAGATGACCTGATCGGTGACGGGGTCGTAGGTGATGGCGGTCCAGACGTCGCCGCCGCCGATCTTCCAGGAATCTTTTCCTGACCAGGTCTTTGCGGCCATCTCAAGAGCTTTGGTCTCGAAGGGCTTGGCGGGGTCTCCAGGGACGGTCCAGAAGCGCCAGACTTCTTTGCCAGTGTCGGCATCGTAGGCGGCGAGCGCGCCGCGAACACCGTCGTCGGAGCCGTTGTAGCCCATCAGGATTTTTCCCTTGGCAACGTGCGGCGCACCGGTGATCCCGGTTTGATTGGGCTGACAGACGGTGGCCTGCCACACTTGTTTGCCGGAAGTGGCGTCGATGGCGATGAGGCGGCAGTCTCCGGTGCCGATGTAAACTTTGCCATTCCACACCGCGACGCCCGCGTTGGTGCGTGCGGAGTATGAGCCGTTGATGGCCTGATCAAGGCGTATTTTCGGATCGAACATCCAGAGCTGCTTGCCGGACGCGGCGTCAACGGCGTAGACCTTCGACAGCGGGGCGCTCACATAGGCGATTCCATCCACGATTATGGGCTCAGAGACTATGCCCATACCGCTGTCGATGTCGAGAGACCAGGCCAAGCCTAGGCCGGAAACGTTCTTGGCGGTAATTTGCTTGAGCGGGCTAAAGTGCTGGGCGTCGAAGGTGCGTCCGTTGAGCAGCCAGTTGTTGCCTTCTGTGGCGTCGGAGGCTACTCGCGACTCGGTTACGTCACCTGCCTTGGTCGGGCTGTCGGCTGACGAGCGAAGGGCCAGGATAGCTGCAATAGGGAGACATATCGTGGTTACACACATGAACTGCCAATTTTTCATGATGCGGCACCCCATGGGGAAGCTGAATTTTCGCAAAATGTAATTTCCTGCGCAAAGAATGTGTCACGGCCGGCATTATCCAGACCGACCACCGAAGATAAGTGACCCGAGGTGACCCTTGCAAATGGCTAATTGGGGCGAAAGGCCAAGATCTTTTTACCCAGATTCTATTTTTTTACACGTTTTTCACATTTCTCGCCTATTCTTCTTGGAACCAAAAAGAATTTGTTCGTTTCCCAGTCGAGTTTGCGGACCAGCCGTGGGCGTATCACCAGAACATCCGTGTCGAACGAGAATGGTTTCAAGATATGCAACACCCTGAAAGTTGGAGTAGGCGCTATTTTCAACAGGAGGTTCAGCGATGCGTAAGTGTCTATACGTGTTCTCTCTAATCGCGCTGATGTGCAGCACTATGTGGGTAATGCCACTCGACGCGCAGGAACGTAGTGGTTGGATCACGGGCAGTGTGGCGGATTCCGGCGGTGGAATTCTGCCGGGCGCGCGCGTGGAATTGCAGCCGGCGAAGAGCGAAACGCGGACACTTTTGGGGTTCCCCAACTGATTCTGCACGCGAACAGCTACGAGTGGTGTTTTCTTCCTGAAGCTGGAAAGATGTTTACGGATTCAGGACATGGCACATGCCTCTGATCGGGGAGATAAACATCTAGTCAGGCTTTTTCGGCGTCAGGTCACAGGCTTTCCTGACTTCTGCGAGATCAAGCCCGGCCGGTGAAAACTCCGCGATGCGAGGACCGTTGCGGGTTCTGAGTTCCACTTTGAAAACTTGGGCGCCGATCAGCTCGCGGGTCGTGCCTTTGTCCATCAAAAGAAAGTGACCGCGCACCCAGTTCCAGCCATGATGGCTGTGGCTGTTGTCGACGCGGACCAGAACCTCCATCTGGGGCTGTCCCCAGAAGCCCGGACGATTAGGCGGACCGAGCCTTACGCCAGGATTGAACTCGCTCTGGTGAAATTTTGCATTCTCGCAGAAGAGTTCGACCCGGGGCCTATAGTCGGGATCCTCGCGGAAGGAATTGTCGGCGAGGAGTTCGAAGCGGACCCTTTTCGCTGCGGTCATTTTGTCTTCGGATTTGAACTCCACCCATTTCCCGCCGGCGTTCATACCATCATTCTCATCTTCGTAAGGGCTCATGGCGCCGCCTTGAGCAAAGGCAGAAACGGCTGTCAGGCAACTGATGATCGAGCAGAGGATAAATGCGATTCCAGGAGACGGTTTGGATGCGGCAAAGAAATGCGGCTTCAAGGCTCCTCCGAAAATTGATACGTCCACTATATTGAACCCGGCAAGTGGGCGAAAAGTTGCTTGGAATGTTCCACGAAATAGCCCTACCAGCGGGAACTGGTCGGGATGGCCCAATCTGCCCGACCAGAAAATGCTATTTCGTAGTAATTTTCAAGTCGATGTAAACCTGTGAGCGGTCATCGAACTGGCTGACTGACTTGACGTCGCTTTTGCGTCCCTCGTATTGGGCGTAGACCTCGTAATCCACGCTGGTGGTGAGGGCAGGAAACCGATAGGTACCGTCAGGACCCACGATGTAAGTCTTTACGGCGCGAGTGCGATTGTTGGTCAGGTAGACTACGGCATTGGGGAGGGGATTGTCCTGACGGTCTAGAACTTTTCCGAGGAGCAGGCGACCGACTGGTTTGTTTTTTTGAGCCGAGGCTAATCCGGTGATCGCTCCTACGGCGAACAGCAAAGCACAAACCACGGCGGAGGCCTTCTTCCCGGAGAGTTTTCTGCTCGTGAGAATCTCGCAAGTCATGGTTTTGTTCCCGGCAGGACGGAAGGGTTACCAAACCGTCTCGATTCGAAAGCCAGCCAATGAACAGTCTACCTGGTTAGATGCAAGCCAATGTCGACCCGCTCGTCATTCTCAACATGGACGGGAATCTCACGAACCAGATGCCAGGGCTTTCCGTCCGGAGATTTGAAGTCCTTAAGGTCGGCCCAGACCACATAATCCGCCTTGCCCGCGCGGACGCGCTGGGCGAACTCGCCGGTGTGATTGGAATAAAGCTCCCACTTCGGCCGTTTGTCCTGAGCGCGGCGAATCTTGACCTTGACGCCGTAAATGGGATGATCGTCAGGACCCCAGACGGTGCCAAAGATGAGCGCGTACGGCTGGTCCGGCCTAAGTTGTGTGGGCGTCGCCGGGATGCCGATGGCAATCCGGGCATGGGTGAGCAATGCCGGAAAGAATAATACGATCAGGAGGAAAAAGCAGAGAGAAGAGAACCGCAGGGGGGACTTAGGAATAGTCACCGTCTTCGCTTTCCTCTTCATCATCGTCGTCTTCCTCGTAACCCTCACCCACAGTCTTGAGCTCCAAGGGATTGGTGGTCACGATTTCGAAATCAGTTCCGCATTCGGTACAAGATACGACCTCACCCTCGTCGACTTCTTCTTCATCAATGTTGAGATTATTTTCACACTCTGGACAAAGGACCATAATTGCCTCCACTCCTAATTAAGCCCCCTGATAATATTTAGATTCTCTCTCGCCGGAGGTCAAGCGCCGGGGGGCCGGATGCTCGATTCTTCCGCCAGTCCGGAATCGATGGTTCTCTTATTAGTCTCGCATACGAAACCGAGGTCAGCGTAATGATTCATATGTTGAAGCGGGGGTTGCTTATTGCGCTCACAATCTGGGCCGCCGTCTCAGCGCAGGCACAGGGGAGCGCAAGCACCGGGAAACACGACGGTGCGCCGGCGGATGGGCGGATCGCGGCCGCCCTGGGGCAGGTTTCCGCCGAACGCATTCAGGCTGATATCGAAAAGTTGGTGAGTTTTCACACCAGAGTCACTCTGTCGGCCCAGGATCAGGCTTCGATTGCGATGGGGCGGGGGATCGGAGCGGCGCGGGAGTGGATCAAGTCCGAATTCGAGCGGTATTCGAGGGAGTGCGGCGGATGCCTGGAGGTTAGAGCCGATTCGTTCACCGAGGCGCCGGGAGAGCGCATCCCGAAGCCTACGGAGATCACGAACCTTTACGCCGTGCTGAAGGGAACGGACCCGGAAAACGCGAAACGTATTGTGCTGGTCACAGGCCATTATGATTCGCGCAACAGCGACACTCTCGACATCGAGAAAGCTGCGCCCGGGGCCAATGATGATGCCAGCGGGACTGCCGTGAGTCTGGAATGTGCGCGGGTGCTTAGCAAGCTGAAGTTTCCGGCGACCATCATCTTTCTAACGGTGGCGGGAGAAGAGCAAGGGCTGAACGGCAGCCATCACTTCGCGAAGTCAGCGAAGGATCAGGGTTGGAACGTCGAGGCGGTGTTGAACAACGACATTGTGGGCGGTGACAAGAGTGCAGAGCAGGACCGCACGGTGGTGCGCGTATTTTCCGAGGGCTTGCCGGCGGCGGCCTCCGAGCGGGATATTCGGCGCATCCGCGGACTGGGCGGAGAGAATGATTCGGCGTCGCGTCAACTGGCGCGATATGTCACGGAAGTGGGGCGCAGCTATGAAATCGGTGTGAAACCGGTGATGATATTTCGCCTGGACCGTTATTTGCGCGGTGGCGACCATTCTTCATTCAACCAACAGGGATTCGCGGCGGTACGCTTTACCGAGTGGCGCGAGGATTTCCACCATCAGCATCAGGATGTGCGCACCGAGAATGGCGTTGAATATGGCGATCTGCCGAAGTTCGTCGATTTTGAATACGTAGGACGCGTAGCGCGACTGAATGCCGCGACACTGGCATCGCTGGCTTCGGCGCCGGCGCCGCCCGCGAATGTGCGCTTGCAGACCAAAGACTTGGAGAATGATTCCTCGCTTACGTGGGAAGCCTCCCCGGGGGGCTTGGCGACGGAATACGAGGTCGTATGGCGGGCGACGACGAGCCCGGAATGGGAGCATGTCCAAAATGTTGGCCAGGCTGCGCGCGCAACCTTGAAGATCTCGAAGGATAATGTGATTTTCGCGGTCCGGACGATCGACAAAGACGGGCACCGCAGTTTGCCCGTGGCACCAGTGCCGGAACCTTAGGCCTGAGGATCCGCCGCCGCGAAGCTTGCGGCGCACAACCTGATAAGATAGACAGAGTCATCCTCGGCGGCTTTTGAGGTCATTCCCTGCTGGCAACTAACCCCGACAGTAGCAACTGAATGTATCGCGGACGCACAATGTCGTTGACTGCTGTCTATTTCCTCAAAGTCGTGTTTGAAAGAATAGCGCCTCAGATAGAAGGGGCGTTGGAACTCTATCTTGGTTTGGTTCCTGCGGCGGTCGTGCACTATGGATTCATTTGGCAGCTCGTCACCTATTCTTTCCTCCACGCCGGCTTGACCCACCTGTTACTCAATATGCTGACGCTCTGGATGTTCGGATCTCAGGAGGAACAGGACTGGGGTTCGCGCAAGTTTCTCGAGTTCTATTTTTTCTGCGTGATTGGAGCGGCGCTGGTAACCGTGGCCGTCTCCTACACGGGCCTGCCCGGCCTTTCGCCCTTGAGCCCTACCATTGGCGCTTCGGGCGGGATATACGGCCTGCTGATCGCGTTCGGAATGCTTTACGGTGACCGAGAAGTCCTTCTGTTTCCGTTTCCGTTCTCGATCAAAGCGAAATACCTGGTGGGCATTATTATCTTTGTGGTCGTGGTCGCAACCTTCCAGCCGTCCCAGGGCGGAGTCGCCAACTTTGCTCATCTGGGCGGATTATTCTTCGGGTTCATTTACGTGAAATTCGTGCGGGGCCGCGGGCTCCTGTTCGGCCTTTCGGAACGCTACTTCAGCACGCGCAACCGGTACTACCGCTGGAAGCGCAAGCAAGCGGCGAAGAAGTTTGAGGTCTACATGCGCCAGCATGACCGCAAGGTTGAGTTCGATGAGCACGGCAACTACATCCCCCCGGATGAGGCAGACTCGCACAAGACCAATGGCGGGTCGAAGTCGGGCTGGGTGAATTAGAACTGACGGGGCGGAGGCCGCGAGATTCGTCGAGGCGCCGCGTGCTAGGTCGTGCCTATCCGCGGCCAGAGGTTCGAAGCAAGGTCTCTACGGCAGCAAGTTCTGAAATTCTTCCGAGACTGTTCGCGGCAGTTCCTCCCGCTTCGACTTTCCTTTGAATCCTAAGTCGTGGCCTGTGCCTTCTACGGGTAACAACTTCGTTTTGGCGGGGATCAGCTTTAGCGCTTGCTCGATTTCTTGAAGCGAGCCGAAGGGATCGCGCGTGCCCTGCACGAAGAGCGCGGGCGTTTTCAAATTGAGGAAGTGTTGCGTGCGCGGCCGTTCGGGTTTTCCCGGCGGGTGCAGCGGATAGGACAGCAGGAGGAGCCCTGCCGCGAGATCGGGTTCGTCCGCGCTGAGCATGCTGGCCTGGCGTCCTCCGTAGGAATGGCCCCCGACGAACAGACGACCTGGCACTATTGTTTTCAGCGCGGCGACGGCATTTTTCAGGCCTGCGCGATCACGCTTGGCGTCGCCCGGACCGGGTGGTCCGAAGGACCTGGCCTGGCGGTACGGCAAGTCGCAGCGCAGTACTGTGAAGCCCGCATCCACAAAGACCCCGGACAACGCGGTCAGCAGCGGGGATTGGCAGTTCGATCCGGCGCCGTGCGTGAGGACGAGACCATCGCCCGAGGGTTTCCCAGGACGGTGGAGAAATCCACGAACGGGGGGATCGGCGGTGAGATCGGTGAATGTTTCCGGATTGGAGATGGTGGACATCTCGGAGAAGGTTCAGCCCTCCGCCGGGAGAACGCCGTTGCTGGCCAGAGCAGCAGTGGCGTCCCGAGCAGTCTTCGCCAGACGAACATAGGCCAGGATTGCCAGCACGGTAAAGACAGCCGCCTGCGCGAGATGGATCCAGAACCAGACATCCGCGCCATTTTCCGCGAGCAGCCCGCGGGTCGCGTCACGCGGCCAGATCAAGGTGAAGAAGATCAGCAGGCCGAAGAAATGCACCGGGATATTCGGCACAATCGAATTGGCCAGGTGAGCCGTCGTGCCGAACATTACTCCTACGAAAAAATACACGAGAAGCTTCGGCCACAGGAATCCTTGCGTTGGGCCATGAACCAGCGAAAACAAAATCGAAGAGATGATGACGGCGGTGGGAGCGCGAAACTGCCTTTCGAGAATTACCTGGCAGTAGCCGCGGAACGCGGGTTCTTCCGTCAACGGGGCGGCCAGGGACGCCATCCCGATCGTTAGCACCACGGTTCGCAACGGATCGTTGGAGAAGTCCGGGACCGCATTTCCCGGCATTTTCACGAGTTGGGACAAAACGATCCAGTACCCAGCCAGGGCGACCAGGGAGAGACCCCCCGCGACTTGCGCCCAAGCAAATACCGAGCCCGGCACCGGGTTGGCCCGCAAACACAAGCGCCGCGCCGCGGATGTACTGCGCGGCCACCACCTGCCGCCGAGATACTGCCACATCAGCCACAACAGAACCGCCATCACCGGGACCGACCACGGGATCCCCGGGGTGCTTGCGAGGTTAACGGTGGCCAGCGTCGCCCAGACGCCGGCGCCGAAAACGGTAATTCCGAAGCCCAAGAGAGCGGACGAAGCCAGCGCGCGCATTTGACTTGAGACGTGCTCCATATGGTTTGCCTCACGATCTCACCTGATGCTCCAAAACCCCGCTGACTCAAGTTCTCGGTCGAGCACGTGCTCCGATGCTAAAGCCCTGCTTCCTCCAACCTTTCGTGCACTTTCAGAACTTGGATTTCATGGCCCAGTTTGGCCCACCAGCGATGCACTTTGGGATCTTCATGAGCGTTGCGCAGGTCTTCCTCAGACTTCCAATAGCGCAGCAGCACGTATTGCTGATTGAGTGAGTCGCGGAAAAGGAAATCGCGACTGTATCCGGAGGTTTCGAGAACAGACTTGAGTTCGCGCAGCGTGGCGAGAGCTTCCTGCTCTTCGCCAGGCAAGAGCTCGAAGATGGCGAGGGAGAGAATTTCCTGAGACATTTGTAAAGCCGAATCTTGCGCATCCCGCCATTGAACGGGCTGCGCCGCACCACCCGTTGAATCATGAACGCGGCGGCCCTAAAGCCCGCGTAATTCTATACTTTACGCGGCGCTGAAACCCCGTTCTTCCACGGCACGGGAGTCTTCCGCAGGCTGCAAAGTCGCTCTCCCCAGGACTGAAGAGGGTTCGCAAGCCACGCCAGTTTAACGTTTTCGTGAAGGCGTGTGCAAAGATTTCTTGCGGCTTGCGGAAGTAACTGGTGGGAGTGCGGCCGGAGTAGCGGAAGCTTCCTCGGCGGTGACTGTGTGCAAGCGAAGGAAGTTCGTGGATCCCGAAGCCTGGCGAGTGCCAGCGACAACTCCCAACACGTCGCCGGACTTCAGCAGGCCGTGGCGCAGAAGGTCGCGTTCTGCCGTGTTGACCATCTGCTCGGCAGACAGCGCCTGGCGGCAGCGCATGGGCTGGACTCCCCAGAAAAGGTGGGTGCGGCGGGCCACGGACTCAACATGGGTAAACGCGTAAATGACCGCTGGAGGACGGTATTTGGAAATCATGCGGGCGGTGTTGCCGCTTTCGGTAAAGACGGCGATGGCGCCCATGGGAAGGTCTTCGGCCGCGTGGGCAATGGATTCGCAGATGGTTTCGGCGATGGAAAGACCGCGACGGTCGCGGCGTCGGGGCTGCGTGAACTCGGCCATGTTGCTCTCCGCTTCGATGATAATGCGTGACATGATGGCCACCGCCTCCCGCGGATACCGTCCGCTGGCGGTTTCGGCGGATAACATCACGGCGTCAGTTCCGTCGAAGACGGCGTTAGCTACGTCGCTGGCTTCGGCGCGCGTGGGGCGTGGGTTCTCAATCATCGACTCGAGCATTTGCGTGGCCGTGATCACCGGCTTGCGCCAGGCGGCGGCACGGCGGATGACATGCTTCTGAATCACCGGAACTTTTTCCGGCGGAACTTCTACGCCCAGATCACCGCGCGCCACCATGACGCCGTCCGCGACTTCAAGGATTTCCTCGAGATGGTCAATGGCCTGCGGTTTTTCAAGCTTTGCGATCACAGGGACGTCGCTGGCGTGGCGCGTGATGATTTGTTTTCCCATTCGCACGTCGGACGCGGACCGCACGAACGAAAGCGCCACCATGTCTACTCCGTGTTTCAGCCCGAACTCGAGATCTTTGCCGTCTTTTTCGGTCAGCGCCGGGATAGAGAGTGCGGCACCGGGCAGGTTGATGCCCTGCTGTTCAGCCAGAAGTCCGCCGTTTACAACGTCGCAAACTACCTCTTTGCCGCGAACGGTGCGGACGCGCAGCTCTATCAGTCCGTCGGAAAGCAAGATTCGATCGCCGGGTTTAACTTCGTCCGCCAGACCGATGAAGTTGGTGGAAATGCGGGTCGCAGTGCCGGCGATGTCGCGCGGCGTGATCATCACGACCGACCCGGTGTCAATTAACACAGGCTCGTGACGCCCCAGGCGGCCGGTGCGGATCTTGGGGCCTTGCAGGTCCTGAAGTATGCAGATCGTGCGACTTTCTTTTGCTGCAGCGCGGCGTAGACGCTCGATATTGCGGGCATGCTCTTCGTGAGATCCGTGGGAAAAATTCAGGCGGGCGACGTCCATGCCGAGGCGCAGCAGGTCGCGTATGGCGGCCTCAGAGTGACAGGCTGGGCCGATCGTGCAGATGATTTTGGCGCGGCGTCCCACGGAAGCGGGGTTGCGTGATGCGGTATCGGATGGCAACTGTGGCTCTGACTTGTTCAATAGCTTCCCAATCAAAGCTTGGATTTTGAGATTGACAGGACCGATTCAAACAACTTCGCGACCGGGACGGATTACTATGCAGATCCAAATATCGGCAACTTCCGCCCAATCTTGAACAGAATTATGGATAACTAAAGACGCCCACCAGGGCTAAAGCCCGCATTTTAACCGGCATCTTACGCGGAGCTGAAGCGCCGCTTTTCCCCGGTATTGCCTGTTCCCGGCGCATTGTGGCCCCGGCAAGTGGTTAAGGCGCCCCATCCTTCTGCGAGGACATTTGCAGCTCTTTCCCCAGCATGGCGCGAGGGAACAGCATGGCGTTGAATTCCGCGCCCACGAGCACGACCAGAGAGATCATGTACATCCAGACGAGCAGAGCGATGGCCACTCCTAGCGAGCCGTAGATGACACTGTAATCGGCGTAGTGTTGGAGGTACCAGCCGAAGAGGGCGGTTGACGTGAACCACAAAGCGGTGGCCAGTGTGGCGCCGGGAATTACGCTGTGCCAAGGTTGAGTGCGCGGGACCGCGTTGTGATAGATGAGCGCAATCACCGCAATGCTGGTGAGCGTTGCGATCACCCACCGGGTGGCCGTCCAGAGAACCAGAATGTAAGCGCTGAACTCGTGCCCGATGTAGAACAGGATGCGGGTCTCGATACGGCTGCCAAAGGCCACGAGCAGGGTAGCGAATGTCATGGGAAGGCCGGCGAGAATGACCAGCTCGAATGCGATCAGCCGCTCCTTCACCAATCCCCAAGTTTTGGGAAGTTCGTAACAGCGGCGGAAGCCTTCCATCCAGGAGATCATTACGCCAGAAGCGGTCCAGAGGGTAAGCAGTGAGGTGAAGAAGAGCAAACCAACGGAACGCTGAGTGGCGCCTCTGAGATAGATCATGGCGGTGTTGCTGCCCGCAGGCAGAATCCGCGACAGGGCGTAGGAAATTTCCCGCACATAAGGTTGGCCCTTGCTCGACGTGGCCAGGACCGAACCCAGAACCAGTAAGGTGGGAAAAAACGTAAGAATGGAAGAATATGCGGAAGCTTTTGCAATGGCGAACGCGTCATGCTGAAAGGCACGCCAGAAGGCCAGCCGCAGAAGGCGCAGAAAACGCATCATCGCTGACCCTAGAGTATGGCGGGGGGCCTCCGCCCGCAAAGAAGGAAGAGCACCGGGTTCCTCAATGTGCAATCGCTTAGGGTTAGCGTGCATCGGCTATTGGATGGCAAAAAAGGTTTCGGGGGCGATACGGTCCGCCCCCGATTCGCGCTTTTCCGGCCTACTCCGCGGCCAATTCCTCGGTCTCGCCCTCGTGCCGCATCATTTCGAGGGCCCGTTCGGCCTCTTCATAGGCAGCGGAAACTTCTGCCTGCACCTTGGCCGCGGCCTCTTCCATTTCTGGCGAGAGGCGTACGTTGCGGTAATACTCCATGCCGGTGCCGGCAGGGATGAGGCGTCCCACGATGACGTTCTCTTTGAGGCCGCGCAGGTGGTCAACCCTGCCGTTGATTGACGCCTCAGTAAGAACGCGCGTGGTTTCCTGGAACGACGCCGCCGAAATAAAGGAGTCAGTCGAGAGCGACGCTTTGGTGATTCCCAGCAGGAGCGGTCGTCCGGTGGCCGGCTTGCCGCCCTGGGAAATCACGCGCTCATTCTCTTCGTGGAACGCGAATTTATCAAGCTGTTCCTCCAGCAAGAATCGCGTGTCCCCTACATCCTCGACCTTCACCCAGCGCATCATCTGGCGGACTATCACTTCGATGTGTTTGTCGCTGATGTTGACGCCCTGGAGCCTGTAGACTTCCTGGATTTCGTTCACCAGGTAAGACTGCAGCTCCTTTTCGCCGAGCACGGCGAGGATATCGTGCGGGTTGAGCGGCCCGTCCATGAGGGGTTCACCCGCCTTGACGCGCTCGCCTTCCTGCACGTTGATATGGACACCACGCGGCACTGAGTATTCTTTCTCCGTGCCGTTGTCGGCCACCACGTAGATCTTGCGCTGGCCCTTGGCAACCTCGCCGAATTTGACCGTACCATCGATTTCGCTGATGACCGCGGTCTCATGCGGCTTGCGGGCCTCGAACAACTCGACCACGCGCGGCAAACCACCGGTGATGTCTTTCGTTTTGGTGGTCTCGCGCGGGATCTTGGCCAACACATCGCCCGGCGACACCGCGTCGCCGTCCTGCACCATCAGGTGAGAACGTGAGGGCATAAGGTAGCGCTTGCTGCTTTTGCCCTTGATCACAATGGCCGGTTGGCGCTTCTCGTCGGGTGAATCGGCCACCACGTGCCTGGACAAACCGGTGACCTCGTCCACTTCTTCGTGAAGCGTGACACCTTCCTGCAAGTCCTTGAACTGCACTGTGCCGCCGAACTCGGTGAGGATGGCGAAAGTGTATGGATCCCATTCGACCATCACCTGCCCGAGCTTTATGGCATCGCCGTCATTGACCTTAAGCTTGGCGCCGTACACCACTGAGTAGCGCTCACGTTCGCGGTTCTTTTCGTCGACCACCGCGATGGAACCTTGGCGGTTCATCACCACCAGATCGCCCGACTTGGCCTTGACCGTCTGCAAGCCGATGAAACGCACGACACCGTTGTTCTTGGCCTCGAGACGCGACTGTTCGGAAACTCGCGAAGCGGTACCGCCGATGTGGAAGGTACGCATCGTGAGCTGCGTTCCGGGCTCGCCGATGGACTGGGCCGCGATAACGCCGGTGGCTTCACCCAACTCGACCAGACGTCCCGACGCCAGGTTGCGGCCGTAGCACATGACGCAAACCCCGCGCTTGGACTCGCAGGTGAGCACGGAGCGGATCTTTACCCGCTCGATGCCCGCGGCCTGAATCGCCCCAGCGAGCTCCTCGGTGATCTCGTTGTTGATATCCACGATGACGTTGCCATCGTAGTCTTTAATCTTTTCGAGCGACACGCGGCCTACGATGCGGTCGCGCAACGGCTCGATAATTTCTCCCGCTTCGACAATGCCCTGCACGTAGATGCCATCCACGGTGCCGCAATCGTACTCGCTGATGATGACGTCCTGAGCAACGTCGACCAGGCGACGGGTGAGATAACCGGAGTCAGCCGTCTTAAGGGCCGTGTCCGCCAAACCTTTACGGGCGCCGTGGGTCGAGACGAAGTACTCCAGCACGGTCAACCCTTCGCGGAAGTTTGCCGTGATCGGCGATTCGATGATTTCGCCCGAAGGCTTGGCCATCAATCCGCGCATACCGGAGAGCTGGCGAATCTGCTGTTTCGATCCGCGCGCGCCGGAGTCGGCCATGACGTAAATCGGATTGAGATCGCCTTCCTTGTCACGCCGCTGCATCTCGCCGAACATCTCGTCGGCCACCTTTTCGGTGATGCCGGACCAGATTTCGATGACCTTGTTGTACCGTTCACCGTTGGTGATGGCGCCATCCAGATATTGCTGTTGAACGGCAACCACCTGCTTTTCGGCCTCGCGGACGAGAGTCTTCTTGCTGTCCGGAATAACCATGTCATCGATGCCGATGGAGAGGCCGGCCTTAGTGGCAAAGCGGAAGCCCAGCTCCTTCACTTCGTCGAGCATCTTGACCGTGGTTTCAAGTCCGAAGCGCAAATAGCCGTAGTTGACCAAAGCGCCCACGCCCTTTTTCTTCAGCAGACCGTTGATGTAGGGCATGGCCTCGGGCAAATGGTCGTTCAGAATGGCGCGGCCCACGGTGGTGTTCAGGAAAGTGCGATCCACCTGAACCGGCTCGGTGTGGATGATGTCCTGATCATCATAGGCTGTGGTCAGGTCAATCAATTCGCCGCTGTAACGCAGGCGAATGGGGGTGAGGGTTTCAACCGCACCCGCCTCCAGCGCCATGAGCACTTCGTCGATGTTGGCGAAGGCGCGGCCTTCCCCTTTCGCCCCGGGCTTGCCCTTAGTCAGGTAGTACAAACCTAAGACCATGTCCTGGGTGGGCACGGTGATGGGCTGACCCGAAGCCGGCGAAAGAATATTGTGCGACGCCAGCATGAGTACGCTGGCTTCGACTTGCGCTTCGGGAGAAAGCGGAATGTGAACCGCCATCTGGTCGCCGTCGAAGTCGGCGTTGAATGCCGTGCAAACCAGCGGATGGATTTTGATGGCCTTGCCTTCCACCAGTACCGGCTCGAAAGCTTGAATGCCGAGACGGTGTAGCGTCGGAGCGCGGTTCAGCAGCACCGGATGGTCTTTGATGACCTCTTCCAGGATGTCCCACACGATGGGCTCCTGCTGCTCCACCATTTCCTTAGCCTGCTTGATGGTGGTGACATTGCCAGTTTGTTCGAGCCGGTGGTAGATAAACGGCTTGAACAACTCGAGCGCCATTTTCTTGGGCAATCCGCACTGATGCAGCTTGAGTTCGGGACCAACCACGATCACGGAACGTCCGGAGTAGTCCACGCGCTTGCCCAGAAGGTTCTGGCGGAAACGTCCCTGCTTGCCCTTCAGGGTGTCGGAGAGCGATTTGAGCGGGCGGTTGTTGGCGCCACGCAGCACGCGGCCCCGGCGACCGTTATCGAACAGAGCGTCAACCGCTTCCTGCAGCATGCGCTTCTCATTGCGCACGATCACTTCTGGTGCGTGCAGGTCCATCAACTTCTTCAAACGGTTGTTGCGGTTGATTACGCGACGGTAGAGATCGTTGAGATCGGAAGTCGCGAAACGGCCGCCATCCAATGGAACCAGAGGACGGAGCTCAGGTGGTATGACCGGAATGACATCCAGGATCATCCAGTGAGGCTTGTTGCCGCTCTTGCGGAAGGCCTCGACCACCTTGAGGCGCTTAGCGTACTTGAGCCGCTTCTGCAGCGAGCTCTCGTTCTTCATCTTCTCGCGCAGCTCAACAGACAGGCCTTCGATATCGATCCGCTTGAGAAGCTCTTTGATTGCTTCCGCACCCATCATGGCCTTGAATCCGGCCGGACGGTATTGCTGGTCGAGTTCGCGGAACTTGGCTTCGTCCTTGATGACTTCGCGATCTTTCACCGGAGCATCGCCGGGTTCGACTACGACGTAGGCTTCGAAGTAGAGGACCGACTCGAGGTCGCGCAAGGAAATGTCGAGCAGGTGTCCAATGCGGCTGGGCAGGCCCTTGAAGAACCAAACATGCGAGCAGGGCGAAGCCAGCTCAATGTGACCCAGTCGCTCACGGCGCACCTTGGAGAGCGTAACCTCCACGCCACATTTGTCGCAGATCACGCCGCGGTGCTTCATGCGCTTGTACTTGCCGCACAAGCACTCCCAGTCGGTGACTGGGCCGAAGATGCGGGCGCAGAACAAGCCGTCCCGCTCCGGCTTGAATGTGCGGTAGTTGATGGTCTCAGGTTTGGTCACTTCCCCGTGCGACCAGCTACGGATTTTTTCCGGGGAAGCCAGACTGATGCGAATCGCATCGAAGTCGGCAATCACATTTGCCATTTCGAATGGGCTCGAACGAAACAAGGTGTTCCTCCGCTTCCTGCGGTCGTGCGCCACCGCGAGCGGCTCTCAAAATCAGTTCCTGGTTCCGATTCTCAGCGCTCAGTAGAACCGGTTCAACTCTTGCCTTTCATGCGGCATCGAGAGCTCATGCCGCAGTGGCGGATGTTTCAAAAATCCATCAGTAGTCTTCAGCAGCTGCATCGCCGTATCCGACGTAGCCAGCTACGTCTCTCCAACCACGTGGCTTGATTAATCTGCTGCTGCGCTGGCCGTGGGCTTCTTTTCGGTTGCCTTGATCAGTTCCACATCGAGGCAGAGCGACTGCAGCTCGCGGATCAGCACGTTGAACGATTCGGGCACGCCCGGCTCCATGGCAGCTTCGCCCTTGACGATGGCCTCGTAGATCTTGGTACGGCCGTATACGTCGTCGGACTTCGCCGTCAGCAGCTCCTGCAAGATGAACGCAGCGCCATAAGCCTCAAGGGCCCAGACTTCCATTTCTCCAAAGCGCTGTCCCCCGAACTGCGCCTTGCCTCCCAGCGGCTGCTGGGTGATAAGCGAGTACGGTCCGATGGAGCGTGCGTGAATCTTGTCGTCCACCAGGTGCGACAGCTTCAGCATGTAGATGTAGCCAACCGCAACCGGCTGTTCGAACTGATCGCCAGTCATGCCATCATACAAACTGGTCTTGCCCGAGGTCGGCAGGCCGGAGCGCTCCAGCAGCGCTTTGATCTCGCCTTCGCGAGATCCGTCAAACACCGGCGAACCCATGAAAACACCCTCCGTCAAAGTTGGAGCAACCGATTCCAGCTCTTCGTCGCTCATGTCGGCGATGATGTCGGCGAGCTTTGTGTCCTTGAACAGCACCTTCAACTCGCGCCGAATAGCTTCTGTACGAGTGTTCTCAGCCAGCAGTTGTTTGATCTTCTCGCCCAACGCAAAGCCTGCCCAACCGAGGTGAGTTTCGAGAATCTGGCCCACGTTCATACGGCTGGGTACGCCCAGAGGATTGAGCACGATCTCTACCGGAGTTCCGTCCTCGAGGTACGGCATATCCTCTTCGGGCAGAATGCGGGCAATCACGCCTTTGTTTCCGTGACGGCCGGCCATCTTGTCGCCCACGCTCAGCTTGCGCTTCATGGCGATGTAGACCTTGACCAGCTTGATCACGCCTGGCGGAAGTTCGTCGCCCTTGGTGAGTTTCTCCTTCTTCTCGTTGACAATCTTCTTGAGCACGTCGATCTGACGCGAGGTCATTTCCTCGATCTCGTCGATCTGCTCGTTCACCCGCGGGTCTTTGTCGGCGTACTTGATACGCTTCAAGTTGCGGGTTGAGATGCGCTCAATGGCATCGCGATCAAGCACTGCACCTTTGGTCAGCAAGCGCTTATTGGTGCGCTCGTCGTGTAGGTCGGCCTGCACTTCCTTGCCGCCCAGGATGTTTTCCAGACGCTTCAACCGCTCATCGGTGAGGATTCGAATCTCGTCCGAGAGGTTCTTCTCCAGTTTGGCGATCTGCGTGGCCTCGATGAACTTGGCACGCTCGTCTTTCTCCTGGCCCTTACGGGAGAAGATTTTCACGTCAACGATAATGCCTTCAATGCCCGGCGGGCAGTAAAGCGATGCGTCGCGCACGTCGCCGGCTTTTTCGCCGAAGATTGCGCGTAGCAGCTTCTCTTCCGGTGTCAGCTGGGTTTCGCCCTTGGGCGTGACCTTGCCCACCAGGATGTCGCCCTGCTTGATGCTGGCGCCGATGCGGATCACGCCGGCTTCATCAAGGTTACGCAACATGGACTCGCTAACGTTGGGAATGTCGCGCGTGACCTCTTCTGGACCGAGCTTGGTGTCGCGGGCTTCAATCTCGTACTCCTCGATGTGCAGCGAGGTGTAGTAGTCGTCCTTTACCATTTTCTCGGAGACCAGAATCGCATCTTCGAAGTTGTAGCCGCGCCAGGGCATGAAGGCCACGAGCACATTGCGTCCCAGGGCCAACTCACCCAGGTCGGTGCAAGGGCCGTCGGCAATGACCTGCCCCTTGATCACGCGCTGTCCCTTGTGAACCACCGGCTTTTGGTTGATGCAGGTGTTCTGGTTGGAGCGCTTGAACTTAGTGAGCTGGTAGATATCGCTGCCAACTTCACGCGATAGCTGCATGGGATGGTGTTCGCCTTCGACGCGCACGATGATGCGCTCGGAGTCGACCGAGTCCACGATGCCGTTGCGCCGGGCCAATACCACTGCGCCGGAATCGCGCGCCGTTACGCCTTCCATACCAGTGCCCACGATGGGAGCCTGTGCGCGCAGCAAAGGCACGGACTGGCGTTGCATGTTCGCGCCCATCAATGCACGGTTGGCGTCGTCATGCTCGAGGAATGGAACCAGGGACGCTGCCACCGAAACCAGCTGTTTCGGGCTGACGTCGATGTAGTCCACTTCGTCCCGGTTAACCAGCACGAAGTTGCCGGCCTTGCGTGCGTTGCCGCAGATCGGCGTTGACCTTTTCAATTTCATGCTTCTCCAGGTGATCGCCGACCTTGTAGTCGCTGTCGCCGGTGTTGACCACGGTGACATAGTCAACTACGCGGCCGTTCTTGATCTTGCGGTAAGGCGACTCGATGAAGCCGTAGTCGTTGATACGCGCGTAGCAACTCAACGACGAGATCAGTCCGATGTTTGGACCTTCCGGGGTCTCAATCGGGCAGATACGTCCGTAATGGGTGGGATGCACGTCGCGCACTTCGAATCCAGCACGTTCGCGCGACAGACCGCCCGGCCCAAGAGCCGAGAGACGCCGCTTGTGCGTGATCTCGGAGAGCGGGTTGGTCTGGTCCATGAACTGCGATAGCTGAGACGATCCGAAAAATTCGCGGATCGCAGCCATCACCGGCTTGGCATTGACCAGGTCGTGCGGCATAGCCGTCGACATCTCCTGGTAGACGCTCATCTTTTCCTTGATGGCGCGTTCCATGCGGACCAGGCCGATGCGGAACTGGTTTTCCATCAGTTCGCCTACAGCGCGAACCCGGCGGTTACCCAGGTGATCGATGTCATCCACCGAGCCAATGTTCTTGCGCAGCTTCAGGAGGTAACCGATGGTGCCGTAGAAATCATCAGGATCGAGGGTGCGCTTGTCGAGGCTGGTCGCGTCCTGGTTCTCGAACAGCTTGATGTTGAACTTCAAGCGGCCCACCCGCGAGAAATCGTACTTCCGCGGATCGAAGAACATGCCGTGGAACAGGGCTGTGGCGGTGTCCAGCGTCGGCGGATCGCCGGGGCGCAGTTTGCGATAGATTTCGATTAAGGCTTCCTGCGGAGTCTTTACCGAGTCGCGCTTCAGGGTCTGGCTGATAACTGTGCCCACGTCGTCGCGCTCCGGGAAGAAGACGTTCATCTCGACCACGCCCGAGTCGAGGATCTTGGAGACCTTGTCTGCGGTCAGCTCGCTATTGGCCTCCAGCAGAACTTCGCCGGTGGTCGTGTCGACTATATCGCCAGCCGCCCATGCTCCTTCGAGATCGGTCAGATCGACTTCAATTTCGGTGACCTTCGCCCTTTGGATGTCCTTCAGAATCTGGGCGTTGATCTTGCGCCCCGAGTGAGCGATTTCCTCGCCCGACTTGTTCTTGATACTGTGGGCCAGCTTCATGCTCAGCAGGTTGGTTGGCTTCTCGCTGGCCGGGTCAAGCGTCCAGAATAGCCTCTTGTCGCGGACAACCAAGCGATCAACGGTGTAGAAGGTGCGGAGGATGTCTTCGCTGGAACGCAGGCCAAGCGCGCGCAGGAAGATCGTCCCCAGAAATTTGCGCTTGCGATCGATGCGGACGTAGAGAACGTTCTTCTGGTCGTACTCGAATTCGACCCACGAACCGCGGTACGGAATGATCTTGCCTAGGAAGTAGGTGCGGTTGTTGGCGGTCTCGAAGAACACGCCCGGAGAGCGGTGCAACTGGCTTACAATGACGCGCTCGGTTCCGTTGATGATGAAGGTGCCGTTCTGCGTCATCAGCGGAACGTCACCGAAGAAAACTTCCTGTTCTTTAATGTCGCGGATAGAACGGTTGCCGGTCTCCGCGTCCTTATCGAAGATGGTCAGCCGCATGGTGACCTTGAGCGGCGCGGAGTAGGTCATGCCGCGCTCTTCGCACTCGGCCACGTCATACTTCAATTGCAGTCCCACTGGGTCACCGCACTTATTGCAGAAGTCTGGAGTGTTGGCGTTGTACGTTCCGCACTTCGAGCACAGCACTTCCCCCGGATGAAACGGGTCGGTGATAACGGTATTGCCGCAATTTTTACAAGTGGTGCGCAGGTGATGCAGCCCCTTGAGGTGGCCGCACTTGCACTCCCAGTTACCAATGGCGTAATCCACAAACTCAAGTTGTGATACGTTGCGGAAGTCGGTGATCGGAAATACCGACTGAAACACCGCCTGCAAGCCGCCGTCTTCGCGCTCGCTGGGCAGCTTGTCCATTTGGAGGAAGCGGTCGTAGGAACGCTTCTGCACCTCAATCAGATTCGGGATCTGAATGGTGGCCGGAATTTTTGAAAAATCAAAACGTTTGCGGAAGGTATTGTTCTTCATCGTCCAGAAACTCCCAATCTCTCGCGCAGCGAGGGCCGCGGCAAACCTGCGGAATGTGGGGCGCTTGTCGCGCCGCGGCGGTTACCCGTTCGTGGAACTCGTTAACGCAGAACCTAAAAAGACGACGGGGCGCCTGCGGGGACAGGTCTTCCCGCAGACGCCGTCGAAGGCGTTTCGTCCTTCTTGATTTGAATTCTTTCGCGCCAGTTTTTCTTCGGCCTGTTTCCGTCCCGCCTGCCTGCGGGACAGCGCCCAAAACTTGCCTCGAAGCTTACGCTCGCCTGCCAGTTCGGAATGCAGGTTCGCGCCCGGATTGTGCAGCCAGAGGAAGCGACGTTATATAGATGCTAACATCGCCGCCCCGGCTTCACAACTTAAAAACTCGAACATTTTCTGAGACTTGCACAGGATCTGGTGCGAGTCCGCGCTACGAGGGCACGGTGCTGCCAGACCTTCGCGTACAACCAGGACGACGCCAGCGGGACTCTTCGCTCTCGCCCGCAGATCCTTCGACTCGGCTACCTCTTTGTGGCCTCGCTGGTTAGCGGCGCGCGGCTCAGACGCCGCGCACACTCCGCTACTTCACTTCAACAGTCGCGCCGGCA